>ULZA01035016.1_pt1 | contig 10740 bp, 10 predicted proteins | sample 1962681 | NCBI WGS metagenome assembly ULZA01 (sample SAMEA4835877, study PRJEB28245) | human gut metagenome | biome: gut microbiome; material: fecal sample | place: Denmark | collected 2008 | reverse complement strand
ATGGAATAATTGAAACTAAAGGAAAAAAAATATATCTTAACATTTAGATATATTCTTTTTTATTATTCTTTTTATTTTTTCTTTATCAATTTCATATATTTTATCATTTTCATCTTTTACACAAACTTTAGAAAAGTAATCTAAACATCCTTTTATACCTTCTTTATAAGTTTGGTTATCTATATAACCTGTTTCATAATTTCTTACTATATGTTTTATTGCAAGTTCTAATAAATAAAAGCATATATAATTGAAACTAGCAGCAATACCTTTTATATTCGGATTTTCTGAATCATCTGAATAATAATTTTCAAAACAGATTTTATCAAATGCTTTAATAAATTTATCAGTTTTTTTAAAGCCATTAAAATCTACTAAATAAGCATAAAAGGTATAAAAGTCAGCAGCAAAGTAACATTTGAATAAAAAATTTCCTAATATATCATATAAAATGCTGCAAAGAAATTTTTCAACCACATACGTATCACTTATTTCATCATGATTTTTAGTTATTCCTTTAAATAACATTTCGTCTAAAAGGACTGTTACACCTTCATTTAGTCCAGTTCCTATTCTTTCGCAATTTTCATCTATTACACTTAAACCTGAGTAAACCATGTTATCAGTTCTCAAAGTGCTTGAAGCATGTAATAATTCGTGCCATATGCAATCAATGTAATTTCTTTTCTTTACAAGTATGTTATTTGAAAATAAATCATACATAGCTTCTTCGTCATTTGGAAAACTTCTACATGTAATGACGTTCAAAGTCTTACAATTATCTTCAAAAATAGTCGCTGAAAATTCTTTTCTTTTTAGTCTTTCTATAAATACTTTTTTTATTTTAGATTCATTAAATAATCTATTATTTTTCTCTTTACTTTTTAATTCTTTATACTCAAAATAGTTCATACAATTCACCTTGGTCCACTATTATATCAAAAAACAGAAGAAATGTTAATCTTCTGTATATTTGTTGTATTTTTTAAATTCAGCATCAGTATCTAGTTTAGTTTCTGATAAAGATTTAAATAGTTTCTTTTGTTCTCTATCAAGTTTTGTTGGAATTATTACTTTTATTATTCCATACATATCACCTTTACGACCAGTTTTTTCGTCATCTACGCCTTTTCCTCTAAATTTAAATTTATCACCATTTTGGCAACCAGCAGGGATTTCAGAAATAATTGTTCCTTGTATTGTTGGAATTTCTTTTTTACATCCAAGTGTAGCTTCGGCAACTGTTAATGGAATAGTTACATATACATCTCTTCCTTCACGAGTAAATATCTCGTGATTTGCTACTTTAAACTCGATGTAAATATCTCCATTTGGTCCTCCATTTGCTCCAACGCCAGCTTTTCCTGCCATACGCATTGTATCACCATTTTCAACTCCACGTGGTACATGTAAGTTGAAAGTCTTGCTTATATTGTTATAACCTTTTCCCGAGCAAGCAGCACATTTTTCTTTAAACGTATAACCATTGCCTCCACAATTTGGACAAGTTGTTTCAGTTTGGAAAATACCAAACATAGTTCTTTGTTCAGATACTACTCTACCGCGACCTTTACAAGTTGAACAAGTTGTTTGACCAGATCCACCTAAACCATTACAAGATTTACAAGCATCATTGATGTTAACTTTAAACGTTTTATCACAACCATAAACAGCTTCATCAAAAGTTAAGCTCATTTTAACTACAACATCTTCACCTTTTTGTTTACGAGGTCCACGACTTTTTCTTCCTCCACCCATCATGGATTCAAAAATGCTTCCTAAATCAAAGTCATCAAAATCAAAGCCGGAGAATCCTTCAAAGCCTCCAAATCCAGAAGCTCCTCCACCAGTTCCATCAAAAGCAGCATGTCCAAATTGATCATATTGACTTCTCTTTTGCTTATCGCTTAAAACAGCGTAAGCTTCACCGATTTCTTTAAATTTTTCTTCAGCCCCAGGTTCTTTATTTATATCTGGATGATATTGCTTAGCAAGTTTTCTAAATGCACGTTTTATTTCTTCGTCTGTTGCTGTTTTAGACACTCCTAAAACCTCATAGTAATCTCTTTTACTTGCAGCCATATTAACTCTCCTTTACTTCTTTAAATTTATCTAAAAGTGAATCATAGAAGTCCATTGCTTCTTCATAAATGGTTTTATCCTCTAAATTAACACCTAAAACTTTATAAGCATCTTCTACACTTACATCTGAACCAATTTTTAAGAATTCTAGATATTTATCCAATACCTCTTTATTTCCTTCAATAATATTTTTAGCTATGAATGAGGCAACAGATGCCGATATAGAATAGCTATATAAATAGAAATTTCTAAAATAATGTCCTCTTAAACACCATCCGTTTTTTTGATATTCATGATCTAAAGATTCTTTATTATTAAAATTTAATATTTCTTTTTCTACCAAATCATCCAACAATGCTGCTGTTAAAGAGCCACCTTTTTCAACTATATCATACATTTTTCTCTCAATGTTTCCTTCAATTACAGCTCCAATTATATTAGCATCAATTATATCGATGGCATTAGAAAGTCCCGTTAAAGCCTCATCTTTATCGCCTAAGTTAGACATATAATAAGATAATATGAATTCATTTGTTAAAGATGCAACTTCACCTGTTAATGGGTTATTTGTAGAATAAAGTGGCATATTATTTTCAACAATATATTGATGATTTACGTTATGCCCACTTTCGTGAGCAATTGTTGATACATTATTAAAATTTCCATTGAAACTCATAAGTATTTTACCATCATGTTCATTAAATGCTGAGACACTGTAGGCTCCATTAGTTTTTCCTTTATATTGACAGAAATCTATACTTTTTGAATCAAAGATATGTTTAAAATGACTTAAATAATCCTCTCCTAAAGGAGCTAATGCTTTAAATAAAAGTTCTTTTGCTTCCTCAATCGTATATTCTTTGTTATCTTTAGCTAAATCAAGTACACTATCCCATGGCATCAATTTATCTAGGTCTAAAACTTCCCCTCTTAATTTTTTAGCTTTTATATTAAGGTCTTTACGTTCTTCAACAACACTTGTTAATGTGTCAAAGACTTTTTCGGGTAATTTTATAGAAAATAGTTTTCTCTCCCATGAGCTATTAAAATGATATATTTTGGCAATAGCAACATGCTCTTTTACATAATCATTTAAAGCGATTGCAATAATTGGGGCATATCTTCTAACGACGCTGTGAAATTGTAAATAAATTTCTTTACGCTTTTCTCTTCCACTTTTTTTCATTAACTTACGATAATTAGTTAAAGTAAGAGTTTCTTCCGTACCATCTTCTAGTGTTACTTTACCATAATCGTTACAACTGTTTAAAATAGTTGATTGTATACTTGAATATGTACCAAGGTTACCTGCTAATAAAGATCCAACTCTTTCTTCATCTTCAGTCAAAGAATGATCTTTAAAACGATAACTCTCATCCAAATAACTCTTATATTTAAGCAAAGATTCATCTTTAAATAAAGATTCATACTCCTCTTTACTTAAAGCAATTAATTCTGGTGTAAAGAAACTTGATTCATATACATATTCAGTTAATAGATTTAGTACATTTAATCTTTTTTCTTTAGCTTCATCGTTTGCTAAATCTTCATCTTGAAGAAGATATGTATAAGCATCTAATCTTTCTAAGCATCCACCTAATTCAATATCAAATTCCATATATTCACGTAATTTTTTGCTATCTTTAGTACAACCTACAAAGTCTTTTAATTTTTTTAAATTTTCTTTAACAAAATTTATCTTCGCTTGATAATCTTTTTCATCTTTAACAAAATTGGATAAATCCCATTTATATTTTTCAGGTACTTCTTTTCTACTATTATAACTTTTCACTTGATCCACTCCTATAAATTGTCTAAAAGTTCTAGTCACCTAGAACTTTTAAACTACTATTTTTCATTTTTAATTTTTGTCAACAAATTCAGCATTTGTTACATCTTCAGCTTGATCATTATTTGATGATTCAGCACCTTGAGCATTTTGAGCATTCTTAGCTGCTTCTTCATAAACTCTTCCAGCTAAAGCCATAGCTTTTTCATTTAATTTAGTTGTTTTATCTTTAATGTCATCAACATTGTCACCTTCAAGTGCTTTTCTTAAGTCAGCTGTTAATTCTTCAATTTCTTTCTTTTCATCTTCAGTAACTTTTTCACCTAAATCACGAATAGCGCCTTCAGCTGCAAATATTGTTTGATCGGCTTCGTTCTTAGCATCAGCTAATGCTTTTCTCTTTTCATCAGCATCTTTATTAGCTTCTGCTTCTTTCATCATCTTATCAATTTCTTCATCGCTTAAGTTAGTATTAGAAGTAATTGTGATTTTTTGTTCTTTTCCAGTTCCTAAATCTTTAGCTTTAACATTAACAATACCATTAGCATCGATATCAAATGTAACTTCGATTTGAGGCATACCTCTTCTTGCAGGAGGAATATCTGTTAATTGGAATCTTCCAAGTGTTTTATTATCAGCAGCCATTGGTCTTTCACCTTGTAATACATGAATATCTACAGCTGGTTGATTATCTTGAGCAGTTGAGAATACTTGACTCTTACTTGTTGGAATTGTTGTATTTCTTGGAATTAATACAGTCATTACATCTCCAAGAGTTTCAATACCAAGTGAAAGTGGAGTTACATCTAGAAGTACTAAGTCTTCTACTTCACCTGTTAATACACCACCTTGAATTGCAGCACCCATAGCAACAACTTCATCAGGGTTAACACTTTTATTTGGTTCTTTTCCTAATTCTTTTTTAACTAAGTCTTGAATATAAGGAATACGAGTTGAACCACCAACTAATACAACTTGATCAATGTCAGAAGCAGATAATTTAGCATCTTTCATTGCTTTTCTTACTGAATCTAGAGTTGAATCAAATAAGTCTTTATTTAAACTTTCGAATTTAGCACGAGATAATTCGCCTTCATAGTTAACAGGTGAACCATTAACTTGTGCAATAAATGGAAGTGAAATTGTAGCCATTGTAGCATTTGATAAATCTTTTTTAGCTTTTTCAGCTTCGTCTTTAATTCTTTGCATTGCCATTTGGTCACCGGTAACATCAGCACCAGTTTCTTTTTTAATTTCACCAACAATGTAATCCATTACACGTTTATCAAAGTCATCTCCACCAAGTCTATTATTACCACTTGTTGCTTTAACTTCATAAACACCATCACCTAATTCAAGGATAGATACATCGAATGTTCCACCACCTAAATCGTATACAAGAATAGTTTGTAGTTTATCTTGTTTATCAAGTCCATATGCTAATGCAGCAGCTGTTGGTTCATTAACAATTCTTTCAACTTCAAGTCCAGCAATTTTACCAGCATTTTTAGTTGCTTGTCTTTCAGCATCATTGAAGTATGCAGGAACTGTAATAACTGCTTTTGTAACAGGTTCTCCTAAATAAGCTTCTGCGTCTTTTTTAATCTTAGCTAAGATTTTAGCACTTATTTCCTCTGGTTTAAAAGTTTTACCCATAGCAGATACAGTTTTATTTGTACCCATTAATCTTTTAATTGATGAAATAGTATTATCAGCATTTGTAACTGCTTGTCTTTTTGCTTGAATACCTACAAGTTCATCACCTTTTTTAGTGAACGCTACTACTGATGGAGTAGTTCTATCCCCTTCTGCATTTGCAATAACTGTTGGAGTTCCTCCTTCAAGTACTGCACAACAACTATTAGTTGTTCCTAAGTCAATTCCTATTATTTTTCCCATAATTTATCACCTTTCCTATTCAGATACTTTAACCATGGCTGGTCTAAGTACTTTATCTTTATATTTATATCCTTTTTGTAATACTTCTATTACTATTCCAGATTCTACATCTTCACTTTTTTCTGTTAATACAGCTTGATGTACTTCTGGATCAAAAGTTTCATTTAATGAAACTATTTCCTTAACTTCATTTGCTTCTAATATATTTAAAATATTTGTATATATCATGGCAAATCCTTTTAAGAATTCACGATTTTCATCGTTTTCCATACTTAATGCTCTTTCAAAATTATCTATAATTGGAAGCAAGCTTTTAAGTATATCTTCATTCGCGTATTTTCTATACATAGCTAATGTATCATCACTTCTTTTTTTGATATTCATCATTTCTGCTTGTATACGCATACGTTTATCTTTTTCTTCAGCAACTTCTTGCTTTAGTTTTTCTATCTCTTCTATTCTTTTATCTTTTTTTGGAGTATGTTCTTTTTTTACTTCCGTTTTTGTATTCTTAGTCTTATTTTCTTCTTTCATAAGTCACTCTCCATTATTTTTCAATATAATTTTTTAAGAAATTAAGCAAGGTTACAACTTTATCATATTCCATTCTCTTTGGTCCGATAATTGCAAGTGTACCTTCATCATTTCCTACCTTGTAATGAGTCTTTATTATGGTAACATCTTTATCAAATTCAGTTTCTTCACCAATGTAGACATTAATTCCTTCATCAGTAGTGTTAATATTTTTAACAAGATCTTGGTTTTCAAGCTTACTGATCATTTCTTTTAATTTACTTGGCTCTTCATATTCTTTGTAGTCAAGCAAATTGGTTTTACCACTGAATATAATATCTGAATTATCCATAGTAAAGTCATGAAATGCATTTTGGAAAAAACTACAAACTTCTTCATAACGTTTAATAACGTCTTTAATTTTTGGTTTTACTTCAAGTTCAAGTCTTTCTGAAACTTTATCAATTGGAGTACCTACTAAAAATTTATTAATTATTTCACTAGTTTTTATAAGTTCTCGCATATTGATATTATCAGGAATTATAACTTGTTTATTTTCAACAATTCCCTTATTAGTTACTAAAAGCGCAACTACACGTTTTTCATCTTCATCTTCATTTATTGGAATAATGCTTATTTGTTTTAAAGTATTATCACTTTTTGAAGGCCCAATAACAACGCTTGTATAATGAGTTATATCACTTATAATCTCCATACATTTTGTTACAGCATCTGATACTACAAGTTCATTATTTGAAAGTATTTGTTGAAGCTTTATAACATCCTCGCCAGTTATCTCTTTCGGTTTCATTAAGTTATTAACATAATATTTATAACCTGCTTCTGAAGGAATTCTTCCACTAGAAGTATGTTCTTTTTCTAAGTATCCAAGGTTTTCAAGTTCAGCCATATCATTACGAATAGTTGCGCTTGAAACTTTAAACTCATCAACTAAAGATTTTGAACCAACTGGTCTAAATGTTTGAATATAAGTTTCAACTATTTCTTTTAATAGTTGCTCTTGTCTTTCTCCCAAAATCATCACTTCCTGGCACTCATATTTCCCAAGTGCTAGAATAAGTATAAAACAAAAATTAGCACTTGTCAATACTAGAGTGCTAATTTATTTAAATTTTTTTATTCTGTAAATTCAATGACAGGACGAACTCCATAATTTGTTGATATGTCATAATTATTCTTATAATAGTTTCCATTTGAATACATAAACTAAAAACTGTAAGTATGATCTGCATCTGACGAACCTGTCCAATATGAACTCGAGCTTATCCAAGAATATTTAAGTCTTAAAGATTCTATTTTTTCTTTTAAAATAAGCTTAACATTAATATTTAAACCTAAATTCTGAATATATTTTTCGTATCTTTAACTAGAATATAACTATTTTTGTTAATCTTCGTGTACTTACCAATTTATTTTCTCTCTACATTTATATAACATTTTATAAATTCAGAATCAATATCGTTTTTTACATCTATAATCATTTTGCCAGTTATATTTTCATGTCCTTTTATAATTTTTCTATATAAATCAGATTTTATTACATAGTTTTCATTTTCATTACAACTTAAAGTTGCATAAAAATCATACTTTAATGAATTATTATATAAAGTTAAATCAATTTCATTAGTTTTATCTAAAAGAGATGAATCTATTAATAAATAATTGTTTTTTAAAATATTATTTAGTTGAACATTCGATGAAGAAATATCGCTTATAATAATATCGTCATAAACTTTTGCTTTACTGCCATCTAAAAAGAAAAAAAACGAGAATAATATAATTATTGCTATCAAAGTTATAAATATTCCTCTTTTCATACTTTTTCCTCCTTTAAAAAGAATACTATTTCTAGTATTCATAAGTTCCGTGCAATTTTGTTAATTGTTCGTTTGTTAATGGTTCAATTTCCCACTTATTATTATTTTTATTCAAATTTAAATCTAACGTATAACTTACTTTATCGGTTGTATCTAAAAGTTTATTTATTTTATATTTTAAAAATTTAGATAAGTCTATATCTCCTTTTGAATCAATGAATTCTTTGCTATTTGAAGAAAAATATTCTCCAGCTTCCTTATTAGTTTTATAGTAATCATATACAGTTATCTCTACAGTCACTGTAGCTTTATCACCATCTATTCTTTCTCCTTTAAGTTTATAAGACATATTTGAATACTGTCTTGTATAAATTTCACGATATTCTTTTATTGTTGCTTCGTCTAAGTTTTCACCACTTAAATAATTATTTAATTCGTCAATAACAACTTGATCATTATTTTTGTATTTACTTAAGAAATCTTTAACAGCATCACTTGGTCCCCCTGGAACTAACGAACAACCAGTAATAATAATTATACTTAATATTATTAATAAAATCTTTTTCATTTTTTATCTCCTTATATTTTAATTATTCGCTAAACAAGAACTTTTATACATTAAAAAAACGAAAAATTAATTTTCGTTTCTAGTCGCGATTATTTTACATTCATAACTTTCAGTTGTTTCTAAAGTAACAGCTTTATTTAGTGTTATTGTTGCCTCTCCCGTTAATTTGTCTGATGCATTCAAAGTTGTTAAACCTGAAGTAATGACATTACTAATACTAGTATATTCTTGCTTATCAGGTATGCATTTAATTTCAATTGATGCTCCGGATTTTTCACTCTTATTAGTAATTTCATATTTGAGTTTAGATATATCACTAATATTTTTTAAATCCTTGCTAGTAAAAGTGATTGTTTTTTTATCTTCACTTAAAGCAGATGTATCATAAATGTTAATTCCATCTAATATAGCATCAGTAAATATAACTTCAAAATTACTATTGCCTACATTAATATTTCCATTAATTACTAACGTTGTTGAAACAATAGCAAAACCAATCGCTAACATTAAAATAGTAATCATCATTGCAATCTTCTTTTTCATATTTTACTTCCTTTTTAAAAGAAAAGAAGCCTATTCAGCTTCCTTTTCTTCAGAAACAACCAATGGTTCACCATCTAAGATTTTATCAACAACTATATCAGAAAATTCCTCAATTAACTCTTCGTATAGTTTTTGATCTTCAACACTTTTTAAGAATTCTTCCTCACCATTTACAATTGCTTCAAATATTAAATATTCGTCTGTTGGAGTATCATTTTCTAAAACTCTTACTGCATAAAGATATCTTACGCCATTTTTTTCTGTTTCTTCTAGTAACAAGTATTCCTTGCCATCTTCTAAAGTCACAATATTGCCAACCATTATCATACTATAAAGTTCTTCCTTTCTCTTCTTCAACTTCTGGATTTTCACTATTTTCTAATTCTGCACTCATTTTTTCGTATTCTTCATGTATTCTAGAACTATTTGCATTCAAATTATCACCAACAGTTATTCCACTAGTGAAGTTCTTTAATTCTTCTTCGTTAGGTAAAACACTTTGCAAATCCTTAGAATTTTTTATATCATCTACATCTACATCAGCAAAGGCACTTGGTGTTTCTTCTTGAGAATCTTTCGTAGATGTTTTTTCTTCCTCAACTGGTTCTGGTTCTATTGTTTCTTCTTTTTGTTCTTCGTTTTCTTTTTCTTCAGGATTTTGGTGTTCATTTTTATCATCAGGATTTTGTTGTGAACTAGCTTTTTCTTCAGTTTCTTCTTTATTTTCCTCTTTGTTCTCTTCTTTATTTTCTTCCTTGTTTTCTTCTTTATTTTCAGTTTTATCGTTTTCTAGATTTTCCATTTCTTTAAAATCAACATCTATAACTTCTGTTGATTTTTCAGGTTGCATAGAATTTGAAAAATCTGTAGCTATTTTATCTTCGTCTTGTTTAAAGAAAGATGTAAAAGTTTTGCCAAAAGCATTAACTTTTTTTCTATCATGAATTGAGTATACACCACCTATTTGTTGATAAGCAGCTTCTACATTATCAAGAGTTACTTTTTGACAATACTCTAGAGGAGGTTTTTGTGTTATAAATCCAATTTTTTCCTCATATTCCTTCATTTGTTCAGGAGTTGCAAGATTTCTCTTGTCATTTTCAAATTTTTTGTCTAAATCTGCTTGTAATGCCTCAGCAATTTTTCTTACCTCAGGATTTGGATTGCTAAGATCTTCAGAAGTAATCTTTGTAGATAAGTCATTATTTACGCAGAAATATACTGATTTAGTATCTTTGTCAACTTTTACTATTAAACCATGCTTATCAGCTATTGATGATAATGATTTTCTAACTTTGTAAGATTTAAATGCTGCTGCTCCATTTATAATTGCATTAGCAGCACCATATGCTGCAACAGCTGCTGGCACTATGCCAAAAAGTGACATTCCTGCTAGTGCAGTTGCAGTTACAGTTGCTACTGTTCCAGTAATTGCAACTCCAGTTTTAAGTAAATTTCTTGTTCTTATTACTTTTTGAACAACAACATCTGGCTTTAGTTGTTCTTGC
>ULZA01040561.1_pt1 | contig 10783 bp, 9 predicted proteins | sample 1962681 | NCBI WGS metagenome assembly ULZA01 (sample SAMEA4835877, study PRJEB28245) | human gut metagenome | biome: gut microbiome; material: fecal sample | place: Denmark | collected 2008 | reverse complement strand
GGTAGTCGCCGACTTGATTGAAACGCTCTAAGAGAAATCTTAGGGCGTTTTTTGTTGCATAAATTTGACGAAGTGCACTGAAACAACATTCAGATTTGTGTTTTATACAAAGGGAGGAATGTGCCGTGAAACGAAATTTTGTTATCGGAACAGCCGGAGTGTTCATAGCCGACATTCTTGCGATTTTAGTTTTATCTCATTATCAGCATACTTCCGCTGTTCGTCCGCAGAATAAATTCGCTGCTCAAATTCCGCAATTCCACAGCACTGTAGATGCAGACAAAGACGGCATTGATGACCAGACCGATGTTCTGAATGGTGCGCTGGCCTACGTGAATTCGCACCCAAAATACAAGAGCCGTTATTATCAGGGCGGAACACCCGACGATGGCTATGGGGTCTGCACCGATGTGGTGGCATATGCCTTGAAAAACACCGGATATGATTTGCAGGCACTGGTGGATGTGGACATTCGGGCGAACCCCGAAGAATACGGTATCACAGAACCGGATGCAAACATTGACTTCCGCCGGGTACGCAACTTGAAGGTCTTTTTCGCCCGCAATGCCATTCCCCTGACCACTGACGTTTCAGATGTGGAGCAGTGGCAGGGCGGTGACATCGTGATCTTTGAAAAGCATATCGGCATCGTTTCTGACCGGCGGAACTGGGACGGTGTGCCCTATGTGATCCATCATAACGATCCGTGGCAGACTGCTTACGAACAGGACATTCTGGAAAAGCGAACGGACATTGTGGGACATTACCGTATCTCCCAATAACGGCATAAAAAGCGGCTCCACCGCGCTGGGAAAACCAGCGTAAGCGGGGCTGCTGTGTTTATGTCGGAATATCAGTGCGCGTTTGTTGCACTTTTGCACGGCTTCCGGTATAATGAAAGAAACTACCGCGAGGGAGATGAAACGATGGACTGGGTCATGTGTCTGCTGCCAATGGCAGTGTGCTTTGTGGGCGTTCTTTTGACGGTGAAGATAAGCAGAAATCACAAGCGTATTCTGGCGGCTGCCGGGGTGGTGCTGTTTCTGTGCGTGGCGTTTGGCTCCCTTGTGGTGTACCGGGTGCAGAAGATTGCCAAGCCCATCCGGGAAAGCGATACGCTTGCCGTGGCGGAAATGAACCTGAACTCGTTCCGGGACGATGTGGAGATGAACGATTTCCAGACCAACGCTTCGACGGAGCTGTATCAGGCGCTCGAAGAATATCTGAGCAGGAAAATCTATCTGCCCTGCATCAATCAGGATACCTTCGACGCAGGCGGGCAGGATGTGATCCTTCAATTCGGCAGCAATGACGAGGCGAAGGTTTGGCTTGCATTTTATGCGGACAGCCGAATCTGTTTGGTCGATGGGAAAAAGGCCTACATTTTTCCGAACGGAAAGGCAGTTTATCAGGAAATTGAGGAAATTCTAGCGTCAGTCAGCACCCATACGGCAGTTACCGTCACTGCAATTGACGAGGAAAATGATTTTCTGATGGCAGAAGAAGAAAACGGAAAGCTATATGCGTTCCACAAGATTTCGGAAAAGCTGCGAACAAAAAACGGAAAGCAAGCAAAGCTGGAAGACCTTGCGGTAGGGGATGAACTTACGGTGCTGTCGGATGGCAGGGTATTGCTGAGTGACCCATATCAAATCGAAAATGTCTATAAGATATATACAGAAGGAGAATAAATGGAAGCTTTACCGATTGAAACAGAGCGCTTATTGCTGCGGCAGTTTGCGGTGGAGGACGCCGAGGATGTCTTTGCGATTTTTTCGGATGAGCAGACAACGCTGGACTGCGGCGGCTACCACGCATTTGACGCTATGGACGACGAATACCGCCGCTTAATGCAGAAATTTGCCGGGCAGATGCGGTACAGCATTGTAGAAAAGGAGACAGGCCGGGTCGTCGGTGTGATCTCAATGATGGATGCCGAGCGGGCGGTGCCGGGCTGGGAGCTGGGCATTGAGATCGCGCCGGACGCCCGCCGGAACGGCTTTGCGCGGGAGGCGCTGGCGGCAGTGGTCGAAGCCTATTTTGCCCAAACCGAGACCGTGCTGTTCACGGGTGGACACTATGCCTACAACACCGCCTCCGGAGAACTGCTGAAAAAGCTGGGCTTTGTCTACGAAGGCGTCGAGCACAAGGCGATGCACCACGCCGAACGCGGGCCGACCGACCTTGTGTGCTACTATATGGAAAAAGAATAAGGCTTCCTTCCGCTGCCCTTGCAAAAGAGGCGGCGGATTTTTTCGGCAAAAGCCTTGCATCTGGCTCAGCGGTGCGGTATGCTTAACCAATAGAGCACAGGCAGGGGAGGGAACCCGAAATGGACATGGAAGACATCCACTATCTGCTGGGTGGCACGATCTTTGCGCGGGCCGAAAATTACATGAAGAATATCGAATCCTTTGACTGCGAGACGGAGGAAAATGGAGTACGGCATCTCTGCGCAGAAATCGAAGGCAGCGGTGATCATCTGTATACCACGGAGGCGTGGCTGCGGCAAAATGGCAGTTTCGTCAGTGCAAGCTGTACCTGTCCGTATAACGATAATGGCAATGGGCTTTTTTGTGAGCACATCGGTGCGCTGCTGCTGTATGACCTGAAAGAACAAAAAGCGGTGAAGGTACAACGGCGCGCACAGACTGAGCCAGCGAAGATTCCCGGCGTGGTGCGTGGGGTGGCCAACCTGCCCGAAAAGCCCGCCGAGGAGCCGGAAACTCCCCGGAAAGACAGCTATGTTTCGGGCCTTGAAATGCTGTTCGGAAAAAAATGGCGGAGCGACGAGCCGGAGTCCGACGATGCAGCCCGTGCGTTGCTGCGCACCTATCAGGAAGGGGCACTGGCTGAGCTGGAGGACAATACCCTGCCCCAGCGCACCGGCTTTGTGGAACTGGAACCGGAACTGACCCTGCTGCAGTACGGCACGCCGTGGCTGCGGCTCCGCATCTCCGGCGGCGGGCGGCAGTATGTCGTCAAAAGCATCGAACACCTGCTGGAAGATATCGAGGAGAGCCGGGTCGTCAGCTACGGTAAATCGCTGACGTTCCAGCACCGGTGGGATGCCTTTACGCCGGATGCCCAGCAGCTATTGGGGTTGATTCGGCGGGAGGTCATCAGCCGGAAGCAATTGGAAACGCGGGGCTACACCTACAGCCGCTATGCCGAGACCGGCCCGGCCGGGGGCATGGCGCTGACGGGGGAGCTGTTCGACGGGCTGGTGACGCTGTACGCGGACCGGGGCGAAGTGGGCGGTTATACCTTAAAAAAAGATGTTCCGGCCCTGACGCTGCAAGTGGAACGGCGGCGGGGCGGTGTGGAGATCGCCGTGGAACCGTCGCTGGGCTGGGTGAGCGGCTTGGATTTCGACTATCTGTTCAGCGAGGACACGCTTTGGCGGCTGGACCGTGCCGCCACGACCCGGATGGCCCCGGCGCTGAAGACCCTGTGCGGGAAGCGACTGTTTTTCACCAGCAAGGATGCCACGGCCTTTTGCAGCTATGTGCTGCCGGAGCTGGGGCGGCATGTGACCATTGAGGACCCGGAGCGGCTGCTGCTGAACCAGATCCCGCTGGAACCGGTGACCCAGTTCTATCTGGATGCACCGCAGATGGGGGCAGTGAGCGCACATCTGGAATTTTTGTACGGCGAGGACCGTGTGGCACCCTTTACGCCCCCGCCACAGGGCCTTTTGCGGGATGCCCGCGCCGAAAACCGAGCGGCCAAGCTGCTGGGGCGGTATTTACAGCCCGGTGAGCCGCTGCAGTACAGCACCTACGACGAAGAAGAGGTCTACCGCTTTCTGGACGAGGGCGTCCCGACGCTGATGAACGAAGGCGAAGTCTACCTGACCGACGCCTTCCGGAACTTGCAGGCTCCGCCGCCGAAGATCTCGGTGGGGGTGTCGGTGCAGGGCAGCGTCCTTGACTTAGAGGTGGACACCGGCGAGTTCCCGGTGGGGGAGCTGAAAGCCCTGCTGAAGTCGCTCCACCAGAAAAAGCGGTATCACCGCTTGCGGGACGGACGGCTGCTGAAGCTGGACGATGACCTTGAAGGGCTGGACGAACTGAACGAGACGCTGGAGCTTTCGGGCGCGAAGCTGGGCAGGAACCACGCTGAGCTGCCGCTTTACCGCGCCCCCAGTCTGGACTGGGCGCTGTCGGGCCAGAGCGGCATCCGCTTCAACCGGGACGATGCCTTTCGGCGAATCAGCCGGAGCTTCCACGCGGTGAAGGACAGCGAGTATACCCCTCCGGCCTCTCTACAAAAAGTATTGCGAAAATATCAGCGGGACGGCTACCGCTGGCTGCGAACGCTGGATGGCTACGGCATGGGCGGCATTCTGGCCGACGATATGGGCCTTGGCAAGACGGTGCAGGTGCTGAGCTACCTGCTGGCCATCAAGGAGCTGGGGGAGAACCCCCTGCCCAGCCTCATCGTCTGCCCGGCGTCGCTGGTGCTGAACTGGGCCGAGGAGTGCGAAAAGTTCACGCCGGAACTGCACTGCGTGGTGGTGGACGGCGATGCGGCCCACCGCGCGGCGCTGGCGGAACAGTGGGAGGCCGCCGACCTTGTGGTGACGAGCTATGACCTGCTCCGCCGCGACGAGGCCCTCTACGAAAACCAGAAATTCTACGCCTGTATCCTCGACGAGGCACAGGCCATCAAGAACCACACGACCCAGAAATATAAGGCCGTCTGCGGGGTGAACAGCCGGGTGCGCTTTGCGCTGACCGGCACCCCGGTGGAAAACCGGCTGGGGGAGCTGTGGAGCATCTTTTCCTTCCTGATGCCGGGGTATCTGCCGCCTTACAAGGCATTCTGCGCCCGGTTCGAGAAGCCCATTGTGCAGGAGGATGACCAGACTGCGGTGCGGCGGCTGAACCAACTGACCGGCCCCTTCATCCTCCGCCGGATGAAGGCCGACGTGCTGAAGGAACTGCCCCCGAAGACGGAAAACATCTACCGCATCGAGCTGGAGACCGAGCAGCGCAAGCTGTATCTGGCGGCGGTGGTGGACGCCCGCGAGAAGCTGCGGGCCGCAAAACCCGAAGACAAGATGGCCGTCTTTGCCGTGCTGATGCGGCTGCGGGAGATCTGTTGCGACCCGCACCTCATCGCCGACAACTGGGAGGGCGGAAGCGCCAAGCTGGACGCCTGTGTGGAGCTGGTGAGCTCCGCCGTCGAGGGCGGCCACCGCATCCTGCTGTTCAGCCAGTTCACTTCTATGCTCGACCTGCTGGCGAAGCGGCTGGACGCCGAGGGCATCAGCCACTTCACCTTGCAGGGTTCTACCCCGAAGCCGGTCCGCGCCGAACTGGTGCGGCGGTTCAACGGGGGCGAGGTGAGCGTCTTCCTCATCTCGCTGCGGGCGGGCGGCACGGGCCTGAACCTGACCGCCGCCGACATCGTCATCCACTACGACCCGTGGTGGAACGTGGCGGCGCAGAATCAGGCCACTGACCGCGCCTACCGCATCGGCCAGCAGAACCCGGTGCAGGTGTATAAGCTCATTGCGCAGGATACCATTGAAGAAAAGATCGTTGCATTGCAGCAAGCCAAGCAGTCCTTGGCGGAAACGGTGACAGGCAGCGCGGATGGTGCTATCCTGTCCATGAAGCCGGAAGAGCTGCTGGAACTGTTGGAGGTGCCGGAAGGATGAAATTTGCAATGTTTGCACGGCCGGTCGTGACCATTTACGACCTGCCGGAGACGACGAAGGAAAGCGATGCGGGCGTTGTGTCCACCATCGGGGACGAGGGGCTGTACGGGCAGGTGTGTCAGGTGCGCACCGAGCCCGGCGGCGTGACGGCGGACGGGATCACCCTGCCGGAAACCATGGCCGAAGTGGTCACATTTTACGGCTACCACGGGTATGTATTCGCGTCCGAATTGTATTTTTGCGGCGAAAAAGAACTGCAAGGATATCTTTCTGCCGAATTGGTGCTGGCGGGCCGGGCCACCGACGTGCTGACCCTGCCCAAGGTGCAGGGCGTCCGGCTGGCAGAGCTGGAACGCGGCGCGGTGCTGCGCCGTCTGCCAGACCCGGAAGCGGAAGCCCACACGGGCTGGGCCAAGGTGGGGCTGGTGGATGGCCGCAGCGGCTATGTCCGGGATGTGGCGCTGGAATCGGTGTGCTTTTCGATGACGGCGGTCTTCACGCAGGAAGCGGGGCGGACCTTTGACGAGGCCCTTGCCAAGGCCGAGGGCTGCAAGCCGGAAGAGCTGGTCCCCCGCGCCATTGACCGCTGGTTCGGCGGCAGCGAGGAGGCGTTCCGCAATGCGCTGGCCGAACAGGCCAAGAAGTATCTGGGCACCGAGTACCGCTGGGGCGGCAAGTCGGGCCGCGGCATCGACTGCTCCGGCCTTGTGAGCAGCGCTTATATGCAGTGCGGCATCCTCATCTACCGGGATGCAAAGCTCGTGGAGGGCTGGCCGATGCACAAGATCCCGCTGGAACAGGCCAAGCGGGGCGACGCCCTCTATTTCCCCGGCCACATCGCGCTCTATCTGGGCGAGGGGCGGTACATCCACTCCACCGGTGCCGCCCGGAGCGGCGGTGTGGTGCTCAACAGCCTTGACCCCGCCGACCCGCTCTACCGGGAGGATCTGGTGAAGAGTCTGTATGCGGTGGGAAGCTTGTTTTGAAATGGATGAAGTTTCCCTTCGTACAACCTCTCCGTCATTGCTTCGCAATGCCAGCCGTCTACCCTCTGTCGCATATGCGACATCTCCCTCCGGCCGGAGGAAGTCTTTCCTTGTAGGGGAGGCTTTGGCAGTCCATGCAAAGTGAACGGTTTCGCCAGAGGCTCTCCTACTAGGAGAGCTGTCGAGCGTGAGCGAGACTGAGAGGTTGTATAAAGGAACTGTTATAGAAAGGACAGCACTTATGAAAGTTTTCGATCTACATTGTGATACCCTCAGCGAGCTGCGCTATGCGGAGCGGCGGGGCGAGGACAAGAGCTTCGCCCAAAATGACCTGCACATCGATCTGGAAAAGATGCAGAAGGGCGACTACATGCTGCAATGCTTTGCCGCCTTTGTGAATCTGGCCGACCCCACCCCCGGCGCGGACCCGCTGGTGACGGCGCTGGAAGAGGTGGATGTTTTCAAGCGGATCATGGCGAAGTACTCCGACAAGATCGCGCCGGTCTACCGCCCGGAGGATATCCGCAAAAATGCGGCGGCGGGCAAGATCAGCGGAATGCTGACCATCGAAGAGGGCGGCTGCTGCAAGGGCAGCCTCGGCGTGCTGCGCCGGATGTACGAGCTGGGTGCCCGGATGATGACCCTGACGTGGAACCACGAAAACGAGCTGGCCAGCCCCAACGTGGTGCCCGGCGGGGGCGGGGATATCTGGCCCTGCCAGCCCAACACCGAGACCGGCCTGAAGGAGCGCGGCTTCGAGTTTTTGGCGGAGATGGAAAAGCTGCATATGATCGTGGACGTGAGCCACCTGTCCGACAAGGGGTTCTGGGACATTGCCGAGCACAGCACTCGCCCCTTTGCGGCCAGCCACTCCAACTGCCGGGCATTGGCACCCCACTGCCGCAACCTGACGGACGAGATGATCCGGGCCATGGCGGAGCGCGGCGGTCTGGTGGGCCTGAACTATTGCAGCGGCTTCCTCGATGACCAGCCCCGCCCGCAGCTCTGCCGCAGCACCACGGCCCTGATGGCAAAGCATGCGGCCCATTTCAAGCAGGTGGGCGGCATCGAGATCATCGGCCTCGGCAGCGATTTTGACGGCATCGGCGGCAAGCTGGAAATGGACGACTGCTCCAAGCTCCCGCTGCTGGCCGAGGCTCTGCGGAAGGAAGGCTTCACCGAGGACGAGGTGGAGCGGATCTTCTACCGCAACGCCCAGCGCTTCTTTGAGGAGAATTTGTAAAAACAGAAGGGAATATTCCGTTATGGATAAAAATATGACACTGGAAAAGCGGATCGCCGCTGAGCTGTACTCCTATCAGGGGAAGATGAGCGTCTTTGTGGACGACTTACAGGGGCACACCGTTGAGATCGGTGCGGACGAAAAATTTGAGACGGCCTCCACCATCAAGGCCTTCATTCTGGCGGCGCTCTACCTCCAAGTCAGCCGGGGCAAGGCCAGCCTTGAGGAAGAGATCACCTACGAGGAGAGCCAGTTCGTTGACGGCTCCGGAATGCTGCGGGCGCTGGGCGTGGGCGCAAAGCTCAAGGTCAAGGATACCGCTACCATGATGATCATCTGCTCGGACAACATCGCCACCAACATGATCATCGATTATCTGGGGCTGGATACCATCAATGCGTGCATCCGGGAACTGGGGTTCGCGGACACCGTGCTCCACAATCCCCTCCACTTTGACCGCTACGACGACCTCGGCACCACTACCCCGCGGGATTACGCCGCATTGTTCGCGCAGGTGGCCAAGGGCACCCTCGTCAGCAAGGAGGCCAGCGCGGAGATGCTTGCCATCTTCCGCCAGCAGCATTACAACACCATGCTGACCCACGACTTCCCCCAGTTTTATCTGGACTGTGAGGAGACCGGCGAGCCGGAGCTCATCTGGGTGGCCAGCAAGAGCGGCAGCATGAACGCATGCCGCAATGACGGCGGCATCGTCCACACTCCGTATGGCGAGTACGTCATCGTCCTGATGAACAAGGACTTCCACGACATCATCGAGTACAACGACCACCCCGCCATGGTCTACGGTGCCCGCGTTTCCCGGATGATCCTCGACCAGATTCTTGCATGTGAGGGGAAGCTGTATCTATGACAAACACGATCTCTCCCCTCATGCTGGTCTTCCTGATGTGCATGACCGGCTTTGCGGGCTTTGTGGACTCGGCAGCGGGCGGCGGCGGGCTCATCAGTCTGCCCGCTTACCTCTTTGCGGGGCTGCCGCCCCACTACACCTACGGCACCAACAAGTTCAGCGCCGCGTGCGGCACCACCTTTGCGACGGTGAACTTTTTCCGCAGCGGGGCCATGAACATCAAGGTCGGCCTCTTGGCGGCGGTGGGCAGCTTTGCGGGCAGCGCCCTCGGCTCCCACGTCGTGCTGCTGCTCAGCGATGAGGCGCTTCAGGCCATGATGTTCGTCATCCTGCCCATCGCGGCGGTGCTCATCCTCTGGCGGCGGAAGCTGCCGGACGAGAACCGGGACGACGGCACGATGAACGCGAAAAAGGCCGCGCTGGCCCTCGCCATCGGCCTTGGCATCGGCCTGTACGACGGCATCTTCGGCCCCGGCACCGGGACGTTTGCCATCATCGCCTTCACCACCCTGATGGGCTTTGATCTCCGCACCGCGGGCGGCAACGCCAAGGTGCTGAACCTTGCCAGCAACTACGCCGGCCTCGTCACGTATCTGGCCAGCGGCTTGGTGGTCTTCTCGGTGGGCATCCCCTGCGCCATCAGCGGCATCGTGGGCAACCTGCTGGGCTCCCACTTCGCTCTGAAGAACGGCGCAAAATTCATCCGCCCCATGATGCTTGTGGTGCTCGTGCTCCTGCTGGGCAAACTCGCGTCGGATGCGGTGTTGTGAGCATAAAAATAAGGAGCTGTGCGGTAAACACAGCTCCTTATTTTGCATCTGGAAAGGCGCGATCACAGGTCCAGCACAAGGTCCTTGTCAAAAAAGGCGAGACCGAAGGCGCCGGGGCCGGCGTGGGTGCCGATGACGCAGCCGATCTGGCGCACGAGGGGGTCCTCCTGCTGGAGGTTGTCGCGCAGGTAGGTCTGGATGGGGGCCACCTCGCGGGTGGAAAGGGTGTAACCGGCCAGCGCCGCAAAGGATGGGTTGATGCCGCCCAGTTCCTCGATCTTCTTGAACAGAGCCACGTAGGCACCGGGCAGGCCGCGGGCCTTGCCCGCCATGGCGACCTTGCCCTCCTTGATGGTGATGAGGGGCTTGATGCCCAGCATCCCGCCCGCGACGGCCACAGCGGCGGGCAGACGGCCGCCCTTGCGCAGGTACTTCAGGTCGTCGATGACGGCCACGAGGTGCAGGTGCTCCTTGGCGTGCTCCAGAATGGCCGCGATCTGCCCGGCGTTCTTGCCGGAATCCCGCAGGTGGACGGCCAGACGGACCAGCAGCGCCTCGCTGAGGCAGACGTTCTCGCTGTCCACGAAGAGGATGTTGTCCGCGTTGACCATGTCGGCGGCGAGCTTGGCGCACTGGTAGGTGCCGGACAACTCGTGGGACAGGAAGATGCCGATCACCTCGTCTCCGGCGGCGGCCGCTTCGGTGAAGAAGTTCTCGAACAGCTCCGGGCTGGGCTGGCTGGTGGTGGGGAGCTTGTGACACCCGGCGAGGATGCCGTAATATTCGGTGGGGGTCATGTCCACGCCGTCGCGCAGGACGGTGCTGTCCTCCAAAGTGACGTTCAGCGGGATGACGGTCACGCCCAGCTGCTCGGCTTCGGCGGGCAGGATGTCGGACGCGGAATCGGTAAGAATGCGGATCATATTGTAGTACCTCCAAGGGCTCACGGTCGCAAAACGACCAAATCATCAAAAAAGTCGTGAAAATTATACCAGATGCCGCCTTGAAAAGTCAATTGATTTAACAAAATTTCCTCGCATTTTCGCAAAAACGACCCGCCGCTTGCGCAAAGGGGGCGGATATGGTACAATGTCCGCCGATGGGAGGGCTGTGCGTGAAAGAAAAACAGGAAAAAGCGGCCCGCTGGAAGACCTTTGGCATCGCGGCCCTGCTCTGGGCCGGGCTGGCGGCGGCGTTCAGCGTGCTGTTCCCGGCAGAGGCTGCGGCCCCGGCGGGGCTGGCGGG
>ULZA01008164.1_pt1 | contig 10899 bp, 8 predicted proteins | sample 1962681 | NCBI WGS metagenome assembly ULZA01 (sample SAMEA4835877, study PRJEB28245) | human gut metagenome | biome: gut microbiome; material: fecal sample | place: Denmark | collected 2008 | reverse complement strand
ATAATATAAATCATCAAAAATCAATTCCACATGAACAGCGTTGTTCGCCAGATGTGGGAGCAGAACACTGATGTCGTGATGGTTGATACCGGTAATTCTTACGAAGGACTCTGCGAGTATGTTGGAGGCAAGTACATCAGCTATACCGACGAGCATCCTATTACGATGAACCCTTTCGCCATCAAGCGTGAGGAATTGAACATCGAGAAGATTGGCTTCCTGAAGAACCTGATAATGCTCATCTGGAAGGGAACCCAAGGCGAAGTCACCAAGACGGAAGACCGACTCATAGAGCAGGTTATCACGGAATACTTCGATGAATATTTTGCAAAGAAACAGATTGAAAATCTGTCGTTCAACACATTCTATGAGTACAGTACAGTCCGCATTCCACTGATTATAAAAGAGAACAATCTGGCAGGAATAGATTTGGCAGCATACAACTATCTGTTGAAAGATTTCTACAAGGGAGGCAGCCATGAGCTTACTCTCAATGAAAACCTCGATACAAAGCTGTTTGATGAGACCTTCATAATCTTCGAGATTGACTCCATCAAGGACGACCCTCTTCTCTTCCCTCTCGTTACACTCATCATCATGGATGTTTTCATCCAGAAGATGCGTATCAAAAAGAACCGCAAGGTGCTTGTTATTGAAGAGGCATGGAAAGCCATAGCATCGCCAATGATGGCAGAGTACATCAAATACCTCTACAAGACAGCCCGTAAATTCTGGGCATCAGTTGGTGTGGTCACTCAGGAAATTCAGGACATCGTCGGCAGTCCTATCGTGAAGGAAGCCATCATCAACAACTCTGACGTTGTGATGCTGCTTGACCAAAGCAAGTTCCGTGAACGCTTTGACGAGATCAAGGCAATCCTGGGCTTGACAGATGTAGACTGCAAGAAAATCTTCACCATCAACCGCCTTGAAAACAAGGAAGGCAGAAGTTTCTTCCGAGAAGTCTTCATCCGAAGAGGAAGTGTCGGAGGCGTATTTGGTGTGGAAGAACCCCATGAGTGCTATATGACCTATACCACCGAGCGAGCAGAAAAGGAAGCCTTGAAGCTCTACAAGAAAGAGTTGCAATGCGACCATCAGCACGCTATCGAAGCCTATTGCCGAGACTGGGAACTGTCAGGAATAACCAAATCCCTACCATTTGCCCAAAAGGTAAACCAAGCCGGTCATGTACTGAGGCTCAAACCCAAGCAAGAAAAAGGTCTCAATAGATTATAACAACAAGTCATAAACGATAATTTTCAGGAAAATGAAACGCTATCTGATAATATTTACCCTCTACCTCTGTGCCGTAGTACCAACAATGGCACAGTACTACAGTGTGAACTATGACAAGCGCACCGTAGCCGAAATGACAGCAGCCTTTGCAACAGAGGCAGCTACCGAGGCGTATTATGCCCAGCAGGTAGCAAAGATACGTGAACACTATCAGGCAGCAGAGGTTGCAGCAGCAGGAATCTTCACTTCAAAGTTCCTTGACCGCAAAGCCCTCACCAATTTGGGATTGTGGACAAGTGCCACCGAGAACTACTATTACCGCCGTATCTACAACATGGTATCGGCCAAGATCATGCCGAAGATTTGGACTGTAGCAGGAATGATGCTCAAAAGTCCTCAGAATGCTCTCTATTGGGGAAGCTATTTATATAAGGTATGTGAAGAGACCAAGACACTTTGCTATCAGTTCGAGTCAATCGTCACAAACAGCACCCTCTCATTCAAGGATATAGCATTTCTGGAGATAAACCAGGAACTTGCTGCTATCCTGAAACTCTCGGAGTTGGGCAACGTTGATTGGGAAAAGGTGTTTGATAACTTCTCTGACATCGGATCTAACTTTACCAAGGAAAATCTAAATGAAGACATTAACAACCTCTATGCCATGGGAGTAAATCTTGCAGCAGCAGGAGCAGGCAATGCCGTAGGTTCCATCCTTGGCAACAGCAACTTCGATGATTCGATGATGAATAAGGCAAGCAGTGTCATTGAAATAGCAGAGAATGTCTATGGACTCTACAATAACCTGTCAACCAATGCCGGCAACACTATCTTGCAGTTTGTTGGAGGAAGAGATAGCATTGCAAACCTCTTCTCTTTATCGAACTACAATCTGACATCCTGGATAACAGACTATGCTCGTGAAGGAATGGGGCAATACTACACCCAGCGATGGTATATCTATAGAGTTGATGCCGGAAATGTCACTCTATGCGATTACTATCCACCGACAGACAATGACGCTGTAATCAAAGGTGATCACTGGTATCGTATCAGCACAAAGGACAAAAACTATTCTCCAACAATGGCAGAAAGAGAAGCTGCATTGAAAAACTCTGAAAACCATGCAGGTTGGAGCCGAAGTCAGGTTCTGCAACTGAACAGCTCAAACGACGGCTTCAAATATAGTATGACATACTACATATCGGGCTACATACTCAGTAAAAAGAAAAAGCAGTATGCCAAAGCCTACGCTTACGAGATACATGTGTCAAAGAGTTGGAACAACAAAGAAGTTGCCTATGAGGATGTCTTTGATTCCTACACGATGGACTTGAAGACCTTCAAGGCAGGGCTGAATGCACGTCTGGCAGAACTCAATGACAACGAGGAAGGTTACACCTATTACCTTTCAAATGACCCAAAGAGATACTACCAGACCACCGATGCAAAGAAAATTGCAGGATGTGAAACTGCAACCATCAGCGTTACTTGCCATGACGGAGCCAAACTAGGTGAAGGATCCACGCAATACAAATGTTCAAGTTGCGGAGGCAGCGTGAGTGGTCATACCAAACAGTGTGCGATGGCCACAAGTGTTACACATACGGCTTCGTGCTCGGCTTGAATATTTGCGTATGCCTCATCGAGTTCTGTCTGTGGGTCGATGGCCTCACCAAGAGAGAACAGCTGGTCCGGGCTGGCAAACTTATACTCGCCAGTCTCTGCATCACAGATAACAATACTCTGATCCGAATTGCGCACGTCAATGCCGGAACCATCGGGGAGCATCACGACATTGCCCTTGACAACGTACACTGGCTTGTCGTCAACCTTCATGGTTGCAGGCTGAACAACGCCCATATCCTTATGGGTGTGTCGCTCTACATTGGCTTCAACCTCCTTGCGCTTGCCGTCGGCGGCTTCATTGGAAGCGTCCATAACGCCCTCCATTGCTGCCTTGGCATTGACATAGTAGAGTACTGCGTCCTGCTGGTCTTCGCTCAGTTCCGGATTGTTGACAAGCGGCCAAGGGTCTTCGTTTATTTCTGCAATGCGCATTTCAGCGTCAGCACCGAAGGCATCCTCACACATCTGGTAAGCCTCCTGCATACGCAAAGTAATGGCATCTACCTCGGCCTTAGCGTCGGTATCGCCTTTCTCCACCTTATCCCAAAGCAGACGTGCTTGGTCGTATGCGGCTGCGGCGGCAGACTCTGCCTCCGACATAGGCTGCTCTGCCTCTGCGCTGGCTCCGGCCTCCTCGCTCTTCTGTTCAGGGAACAAACGCTTGATATAGTCTTCTACGGCTGCTTGCTCCTCTTCGGTGCGGTTTTTCGGCTCCTTGCGTAGTGTAGCGTCAACGTCCACGCCGGTTTCCTCCTTGATTGATGCGCGGATGGCTTCCGGACGTTCACCGTCTGCCATTGTCTTGTTGGCTTCAATGGCGCGGTCTATATCCTCAACCATCTTGCCATAGACCGCAATAGCATCCTTGTCGCCCTCCTTCACAGCCTTGTAGTTGCGCATGACAGTGGCAAAGTCGGCACCGGGTGCAACAGACTCAACAGCGGCTTGCACAACCTTGGCATTGGCGGCTGCTTCCTTGTAGCGTTCACCAACGTCCACACTATTAAGCTCGGCCTGACGCATGATGTTGGCCTCCTCCTTCTTTGCCCCTTCCTCAGTTTTGAAGTGGCGGCTCGTTACAACCTCGCCTTGTGCGGTCACAGCCTGTACTGTCACGCCGTTCGCATCCTTATTGGTTGTATAACCAGTGACGGTGCCCATCGGCAACATACGTCCAGTGAGGATATAATATGCCTTCGCTCTTGCGCTCTGACTGACGTTCGGGTCCTGCATGAGGCGTTCCATAGCTTCGTAGCCGTCAAACTCCGGATTGCTCACACGCTTGGCCTCTGCATGTTGGTAGTCAACGTCAAAGGTCATGGTTTTGCCGTCCGTCATGGTCGGCTTGGCTTTTGGTTTTGTCGGCTGCTTAGGTGTGCGAGTGAAGAGCGATGCAAGGTCACCATATCCGTTGCGTCTGAGTTCCTCACGTTCCTCCTTGGTGAAGTCGAGGTCACGCGGACTCGCATCCATGCGTTTACGTAGTCTCTCAGCAAAACTTCTTCGGTTGTGGTTGCGCTCCTCCATGGTCTTATGCTCAGCTATAGGACGAAGACCGGCAATAACCTGTGGTGCCGACTTGATGCCGTGGCTTACCTTGAAGCCCAACATCATAGCCATGTTGTCCGTCCAGATGTCCATAGCCTTGCGCTTTCTTGGGTCGTCGTCTGCTAACTGTGCGTTCTCGATCCATTCGGGAGTGGCAAAAATAGTTCCCTCGGCAACAGTAGAGGTCATAAGCTCTCCTGCACGGATGCCCACCTTGCCAGCCGTGCTCTCGGTGGCCTTCACCAACTTGTCAGACACATTGCCCAACACTGGAGATAGGGTACCGGTAACCGAACCGAGCAACATGCCGTGCCAGGTCGCCTTCAACATGTCGCCAGCTGAAAACTCATACTCGCCAGTTTCCGGGTTCAATGTTCCGCCCAGCCTCATCTGCTGCTACATGTTCTTCAAGCCCTCGAATGTACCGAAGTTGGCAGAACCTGCGGCCACTCCTGCAACCATACGTCCGGCAAGTGTACGACCGACGTAACGCTCTGCAGCTTCCTTGCTTGCGCCTTTAAGTGCCATCTTGCCACTCAGTTTCAAAGCTTGTTTACCTGCAAAGCTACCAACACCACCCGAAATATAGGTAGTCGGGTCAATAGCCATATTCAAAACGGTACCAGTGATGTCGAGCGCACGATGATCTGTGCCATATCTGCTCATCGCGTCCATGTCGGCGGCCTCTGTTCCGATGGAGTGGGAGAATAGACGTGCTGCCATATTGTCGGCCATCGTCTGTGAGAAGAAAGGCTGGTCTGCAACCTTGCGAAGAAGGAACTCCGTCTTACTCTTAGGCATTCGTGCTTGCACTGCACGCTCATACGTAGCGTGGTACACCTCGCCTTGCAGGGCTTCCTTTGCAGCTTGCGACACCGTTCTGCCTTTCAGCTCCGACGGATGCTCGCGGAAATAGCGGCTGTAGTTCAGCATCTGATTATCCTTATACTCCTGTGGCATATTCTGCAACACCGACTGCGCCATCTTCTCCAGATTGAACGTGTCCTGACGCTTGGCTGCTCGTTTGATGTCGCGCAAAGTCTCGTCACCTCGTCGCAATGGCATACCATCGGGACCAAGAGGAGTGATAGATTTCTTCAACCTATCCCAGAAACTGCCACCTTCAGCACGTTCCATATCCTTGCGGTACGCCTCATCAGCCGCTCTGTCCTCGGCTTCGGCACGCTGCCACTCGTCTTCAATGGCCTTTCGCATAGGAGCCTCATAGTCCAGCTGCGCCTGTTTGCGAACGTCCTCGGGCTTGTTAGGGTCAAGTCCGTTCTCCTTCATGCGGTCTTGGAACTGGTGGGCGAGACGTGCCGTTCTTGCCTCATACTCGGCTTGGTTGGCCTCTATAAGTGATGTAGTGAGCGTACCGTCAGGCAATACCCACTGGGTTTTTGCCTTGCCGTTCTCATATTTCACGCCGTATGGCTGAGGCGACTGCTCGCTCTGCACCGGCTTATGCTGACTGCCGCCGCGTGCGCCACTACCTGCTGGAGCCGGGGATGCGGTGTTGAAGCCGACGACATGAGTAGGAGTGCCAGCCATACGCGCTTGGAACTCTCCAAGTCTGCGTCGCTCGCGTCCTTTCTGTGTCAACGGCTCCATCATGCGGCCAATCTTGGCATTGGTGTTGGCAATGCCCTGCTGCACCTGCTGCTTCATCTGGCCCATCTGCAAGCTCATGCGGATTTTGTCCTGCTCCGTCATAGGCGTGCCCTTCGGCTTCTGCAGCTTTGGCTGCTCCGGGGATGCCGAAACGGCTGAGGCTGGCTTCCGCTGTCCAGAAGATGGGGTTTCCCTCTTGGGTGCCGGTGCCGCCTTTGGTGCATACATACTCTCGAAGTCGGCCATGCTGCCCATGTCAAGCCCCATGCCCTTGGCCTTCTCGTAATACCACTTGCGGTCTTCACCGTTGGCAAGCGAAGACTTGAACTCTGCTTCACTGCCAATATTGTAGCCCTTGGCTTTCAGTTTGCCGTAGAGCCACTTGATGTCGTCATTATCGTTTACTTGTGCCATTATCTTCTTCTGCTTGGTGGTGTATTATCTTTATTGCCTCCGCGTCTTCTGCTTGGGGGCGTATTATCGGGAACTACGCGCTTGGCATAGCCACTTTTCTTCTTGTAGGTAGTAGTGGACTTGCCGTTGGTCTCGCTGTCAGTTGTGCTTGTAGAGGTGACATCGGTCTCCTCGAATGTGCCGTGCTGTTTGGCAAAAGCCTCCGCAGCTGCTGCCGTTCTGAACTTGTGTTCGCGTCCATTCTCGTCCCATGCACTGAACTCGTCGTTGTTGGAGCGGTCGTGCGCTCTTGCCGAAGCATAATGGTCTGTAGCCGCTGCCCGGCTTGATGCAGCCGACGCTCTCTGTGCCTCACCTCGTGCCTTTTCGGTATCAACCTTTGCCTTGTAGAGATCAGGAGCATTGTCCGCTTCTGCCTTGGCGGTAACAGCCTCCTGTTCGGCTTTAGTAGCCTTACCAGCTTGCTCACGCTGCTTGTCTGGCTGCAATGCCGCAAGCCATCCGTGCTCTTCTTGCTCACGTTGTGCCTTTTCACGTGCCAATTTTTGCTTTTCCTGCTCAGCTTCCATCTCTCGCAAGGTCTTGGCACGCTCATTCTGTGCGTCACCGATTTTGAGTGAATACTGGAGGTATTTGTCCGCGTTGGCTTGTCGTTCAGCTTTCAGCTTCTCCAGTTTCTCCTGCAATGGCGTGAGCTGGCTTGCCTCCTTGTGGTCATACATGTTAGGAGCACCGCGAGTAGTGAAGAAAAGGTTGCTCAACGCTTGCAGACCGTCGCTGACAGCTGAAACAATCTTCGCTGACTTCTCTCTGCGTTCTCTCTTCTTGCGTTCCTCCTCGGTTTCCGGCTTCACGCGGTTAGCGGCTTCCTGCAAGGCTGCTATCTGCTGGTCGTAGCCCGTCGTGTCGTTGTGTGGCGACACACCGGCTGGCTTGTCGGCAGGTGGTGCCACATCTGTCTTTGGTGGTTCTTTCGACTCCGACGGCTCCGGTGCATTGCCTCCGCTGTTCTGCTCGGTCCATGCCTCCGTCCCTTTCGGTGCTGGCTCTGGCTGTGTAGGCTGCTCGGCCCAGTCAAGCGAACCTTTAGGTGGGGTATATCCACCATCATTGCCCTGCTCGTACTGTTCCTGCTGTTCTTCTGTCCAATTACTCATGTCGAATGTTTTTAGAAGGCTCCAGCAATCCCTGCACCTGCTTTGGCTACGCCCTGCACGGCTTGACTGATGGCTTGTGCCTTGTTAATCTCCAAATTGTTCAACGCTTCGTTGATCTGCGAGTCGCGCTGCTGATAGGTTTGCTCAATCTGGTCTTTGCGGTTCTCCGCATTAACAGCTATCTGCGACGTTGCATCGGCCAATGCTTGTGCGTTCGCGGCCTTGGCTGCTGCTGTGCTCTCGTCAGTACCACCCATCACGGCTTGGGCACCTGCCGCCTGTCGGTTGCGGTTCCTGATGCTCTCCTCCGTCTGGGTGAGTATGCGCTGAGCGTCCGCCCTCTGCGTCGCATCCTCGTTATAACGACGGTCATACCAGTTCTGGTTGGCCTCCTTCTGTGCTTGGAGGTTCTTCTTCACTCGTCTCATCGCCTTACTTGCGCTGATGCCGCCAAAGATGCTGCCGGCTGCTCCGAGTGCGCCTCCTGCTATGCTACCAATTAGTCCCATATCGTTTTATGTTTCAAAAGTTATAAATCGTGCGCTAAATTAGTAATGTATCTTTGCCCAGTACTTTTAACTTTTGCGCCAACGGCGCAACACAAAACATATCAATATGAAGGGAATGAAGACCGGTGGCCGGAAAAAGGGCACACCAAACAAGGAGAACCCGATTAAAGGGTTCATCAAAACACATTCCTTGGCATACTTCGAACCCAAGGAAATAGTTGGCGACGACGGTAAGAAGCGCACAATGTCAGACTTCGATTGCGACATGATGATGCTTGCGCCTGACGATCGCGTAAACGCAGAACTTCGCTTGCTGGAGTTCCACACGCCAAAGATGAAGGCTATCGACGTTGACATGAACGCACACGTCTGCGTACGCACAATCGAAGACAAGCTGCGCGTCCTTTGTGGCGAGGAAGAAGATGATGACGACGACGAGGACGATTAAGCCAGTCTCTATTTCATCTACTTTTAGACCGACTCATTTTGTTTACTCATTGTTTTTTAGGTTTCGACCTGTCCGTGAGGATGGGTCGTTTTTGTTTTCATGCTCTTCAATAAAAACCCCTATGGGGTTATTAAAAACGCAAAACAAAAACCCCTATGGGGTTATTTATAAAACCCCTTACCCGTTTTTTTAACTGCATGAAAATCAACCGTAAATAAACCCCTCGACAACTACATAATTTTCCAAGTAATCAACGACTTAAAACAGAAAACTCCACTGAAACGAATTGTAAAGAACATGCTTAAACCCTAATGAACTATGACAAAAAGCGAAAAACACAAAATGTCGTTATCCGTTGATATTTAAGACGTTACAGCGAATAAAAAACCCTATGGGGTTATTTTAGAAACCCCTAAGGGGTTTTTCAAAAGAAGAAAACTCGACACAAATAATATCCCCTATGGGGTTTTCCTCGCGCGCGCGTATAGATATAACGAATGTTATATAAACATAAAGGATAAAGGAATATAGATATATATTATACTCCTTACGTCGTATAATACGACAACAACGACGACAAAAAGACTTCGAGTTTGAAGTTCTTTTTTTACTTTCTGAGATACTACAAAATGAAAATGTCCGACCTTGCAATTGCAAAGCCGGACAAAAAATTAAAAGCCCTTACCTTTGGTGCGTTCATACACCGCCTCACGTTCCGTGTCAACGTTTTTAATTCTGAATTGAACTGCACATCTTTCCGGGATGCTGTCCGGCAGCTTCGCCGCCAGCCGTGATATTATCCCGTCAATGTTGCTGAAGCCGATGTCGCTCACCTCGGCCAGAACCTCACCACGGAAGTAGGCCCGGGCATATATCATGTACTTCGGTGCTATGCGGAACAAAGCGTCCTTCCGTTCGTCAACGTCTCGCGCCATTCCCTGCTTGCTCCTGCGTGTGCTGAAGAAGATGAAGTCAATCACTTTAGCGTTGAGTTCCCACGCCGGTGTAAAGTCCAACTTGATATAACCTCGTGTGATGGTGCGCCCATGAGAGTGGTTCATGGCAAATGCAACCTCGTCAATGGACTGCTTTGCAGTCGTTCTGCGCCACTGTTCCCCATGTGTGCCGGAACGTGTATGCCTTGTACTGCTTCGCTTTCGGTATGCCCATACTCTCACAAACCATCTTGATGCCTTTGTTCACACAAGCACAGAAAGAGTCACTGTCACAAAACCTTTCATGGAAGTTGAAAAAGTACTTGTCGTTTGGATCGTGCGATTTGTACTTCTCCACCAATGGCTGGATAACCGGCTCCACGCGCATCTCGATATACGCATCATCCGTGCGTACCTTCTTCGTCTTCGCCCTGTTGTAGCATAATATTCCGTTGTGATAGCCGTCCCTTGGCATTTCGAACAGGTCAACCGTGTTGATACCTGCAAGGCAAAGTATCATCTTGGCCACGTCACGCCCAATCTCTGGCACCGGGTCAATGAACTTCGTTTCCGGCAATGGAGCGGCAAAGAACAGTCGGCATTCCTCCGGGCTGATGGCAATCTTTGTCGAGCGGTCCGCCTGTGGTATCTTCACCTTGCCCCAAGGGTTCGTCCTGATACGGATGATGCCGTTGTCGTAGTCGTTGTATTCCTTGATAGCAGCTCTGAACACTTGCCTTATGCACACAGGGTACATTTCCTTTGCCCTGTGCGTCTGCTCCAACGTAGCTATCCATCGGTTCACGAATGTCGATGTCAGCTGTCCGAACATAAGCCTGTTGGTACCTGCAAACCTCTCCATGTGCTGCAACGCCAGTTTGTAGTTCTTGGCGTTCCGCACCTGTCCATTGTCAATCATACGGTCTATGTGAAGTGCAGCATAGTCAGAGAAGCACAAGTCCTCGTCCTCCTTCGTCACATACTCAATGATCTGCCTGACCGTCCACCTTGTGCAGTCCACCCTGTTAAGCAGCTCACTAAACCTCAATATGCGCCTTGCGCAATATTCCGTCACAAATGGGTCGGTAATATTCCCTTCTCGATCAAGCTGTTTCTTGGTAACAACCTTGTCTGTCTTGATGTAGCCGGGTTTGCGGTTCTGCATCACCCGGATGTACACTTGGTAGAAGCCGTCCTTTCGTGGCGTTCTTACCGTTGCTTTGAATAGAGCCATAATTTCAATTCTATTTTGTTGTTCATCAAAAATCGTTTGTAAGCACTTGTAAGCACGACCACCAAAGTTTGTGTCAGTTTTTGTAAGCAAAGCCTACAAATTCTGCATGATTAGTGTGCAGAACGTGCAGACCTACCAAAAACAATTTAGGCGGCAAGCCTCTTTATTATCAGAG
>ULZA01043490.1_pt1 | contig 11005 bp, 7 predicted proteins | sample 1962681 | NCBI WGS metagenome assembly ULZA01 (sample SAMEA4835877, study PRJEB28245) | human gut metagenome | biome: gut microbiome; material: fecal sample | place: Denmark | collected 2008 | reverse complement strand
GATATTATCATAAATAGTGCCGCTGAAAATAAAGCTGTCCTGAAGCATTATGCCCATTTGTGAGCGGAGGGAATGCAAGGTCGCCTGACTTATATCCTTGCCGTCTATGGTTATTTTACCGCTGTCCAGATCATAAAATCTTGACAGGAGAGAAACTACTGTAGATTTTCCTGCGCCTGTTGGTCCAACGAGGGCAACGCTTTCGCCCGGCTTAACGTCAAAGGAGATATGCTCCAAAACTGTTTTGCCCTGCTCATAGCTGAATGTAACGTCATCAAATTTTACCTCGCCTGTGATATCACCGATATCCTGAGCATTCGGCTTGTCTGCGATAGTGGCAGGCTCGTCAAGGGTTTCAAAGATACGCTCAAGGTAGGCGATATTGTTGATGAAGTTGTTGAAGATGTTTGACAGGTTCATGATAGGCTGCCAGAAGCTTGAAGCATAGCTTGTCATGGCAACGATAGTTCCAAGGCTCACTGCCGCAGGGGTCAGAACCAGCAGACCCACCACGAATATTGCGGCCCTGACGAGAGTAGAAACGTTGTCGGTAGCAGGCCAAACAAGGTTAGAATATTTCACGGCGTTTATCCAGCTTTTACGATATTTCTCGGAAAGTCTGTCGAATATCTGGGCGTTTTCTTCCTCACGGGTGAATATCTGGGTCACTCTTGCGCCTGTGATGTTTTCCTGCAAATAGGCGTTAAGGTTTGAGGATTTGTTTGAAACGTCCTGCCATGCTTTACGCTGTCTTTTCTTTATCATCATCATTATGACTGCAAATATCGGCAGACCCGAAAGCACCACCAATGACAGCTTCACATTCACAAAGAACATGAAAATCATGATGAAAAGCATATTAAGGCACTCGAGTATAACATTGATGATACCGTTTGAGAGCATATCCGACACGGAGTTTACATAGTTTACAACTCTGATGAGGATCTTGCCGTGTGGGCGGTTATCGTAATACTCAAATGGAAGCTCCTGCAAATGCTTGAAAAGGTCGGTACGGATATCGAAGATTATATCCTGACCAACAACTGTCATTATCCTTGAACGGATAGTGGAGAATGTTATGGACACGGCTATAGTGCCGACAAATGCGAGGGTGAGCAGGACGAGCTGTCCCATATTTTTCTGAGGTATGGTATTATCAAGAGCATACTGTGTGATGAGCGGTCCGAGAAGTCCTGATATTGCGGCGAACACGCTCAGCACAAGGGCGGTTATCATTTTGCCCTTATATTTTTTGATATACACAAAGGAGCGTTTCAGGTGGGCGAAGTCAAATGGGGTTTCAAGGACTTCGTCAACGTCATAACGGTTTCTTGCCATTTAGACCGCCTCCTTTCCGAAGCCATCGTTCTGCAGCTTGAACACCTCGTAATAGTATCCCTTTTTGGCGATAAGCTCATCATGAGTACCCATTTCGGTTATCTTGCCGTCATCGAGGATTATTATCATATCAGCGTCTTTGGTGGAGGAGATACGCTGGGCTATTATTATCTTTGTGCATGGGAAGTCGAGGTTTCTAAGGCTGTCCTGAATATACTTTTCTGTTTCCATATCCACGGCGGAGGTGGTATCGTCAAGGATAAGAATGGCAGGCTTTATGGCTAAGGCTCTTGCAAGGGAAAGTCTTTGCTTTTGTCCGCCTGAAAGACCTACGCCACGCTCGCCAACGATAGTTTCATAGCCGTCAGGCATTTTCTCAACGAACTCGTTTGCCGCCGCAAGCTTTGCATAGTGCTTAACGTCCTCTTCGGACATATCAGAGTCGCCGTATGCGATATTGCCGTCTATTGTATCAGAGAAAAGCAGGACGTCCTGCGTTGCCATACCTATTTGTGAGCGGAGCTGTGAGAGCTTACGCTTTCTTACATTCACACCGTCAACGAGGACTTCTCCTGAGTTGGTATCGTAAAATCTTGGTATGAGGTTTATAAGCGAGGTCTTGCCTGAGCCTGTTTCGCCCATTATGGCAACTGTCTGACCTGCTTTTATCTTAAAGTTCACGTTGTCAAGGACTATATGCTTGCCAAACTTAAAGGTAACGTCCTTGAACTCGACATCTCCGTGAAGCCTTTCTGTCTGGTCAACTGCATCTTCACGGTCGGTGATGATAGGTCTTGCATAGTATATCTCGATGACCTTCATTGCGGAAGCCATGAACCTTTGCATATCGTTCACATAGATACCAAGGTTTCTGACAGGGTTTGCGATGCCCCAGATAAGTCCTGAGATAGCAACATACTCGCCCATTGTTATTTCCCCTTTTATAAGGAAAAATCCACCGCCAAGGAGCATTACAACTGACAAGGCGTTTGCGAAAGCTTCCATATAAGGGAAGAATTTAAGCCACAGCAGTGACGCTTTTTTGTTGGCGTCAGAATATTCTTTATTGGCTTTTTGGAACTTTTCTATCTCATAGTCCTCACGGGCGAAGGCTTTTACAACTCTGTTGCCTGAGATGTTCTCCTGAGCGTCTGTATTCATTTGGGACAGCTTCTCACGGAGGTCAACGTAGACCGGCTTTGCCTTTTTATCAAGAAGCACCACCACGCCGAATATGAACGGTGTAACAGCCAGCAGAAGAAGTGCCATTTTCCAGCTTACCATAAAGAAATAAACTGATGAGGCTATAAACAGCGAACATGATTCAAGCATACCTTTAAAAACGAATGCCACTGCATGACGCACCATATCAAGGTCGCCTGTGAGCCTTGTCATAAGGTCGCCTGTGCGGTTGCGGTCATAAAACTCCATATCCTGATTTTCGATACGTCTGAAAAGGTGCGTCCTTATTCTGTATATCATGCCCTGAGATGATAATTCATAGGTCATGTTGCAGGTATACTGACAGATAGTTCTAAGCAGGGTAAAGCCCACCATGCCTGCAAGCAGCAACCAGAACAGCTTTCTTTCATGCTCAAGATTAAAAAGTGCGTCCTTGCTTGAAAGAAACTTATCCACAAGCTCTTTGCTGAAATAAGGTGTGGTAAGATACAAGGCGTTGCATACGATAGACAGCACAAGGGCTGTTACATAGAATTTTCGGTAGCCTTTCAGATTGTGCCATATCCATTGAAGCTGGAACATATTCTTTCACTCTCCTTTTATTCTTCTAAACTTCATGCTCTCATAGGCACATATATAAAAATATGAAACCCATACTCTTTTAAGCTATGGGATATTATAAGCCCTTTTCAAAATAAAGTCAAGGGGGTAAAAGCATTTAGTTTACATAAAGCAAGCTAAAAAATCAACGAAAACACGAAGCTTTTGTTGTGCTTTTTCACAAATTATGAATATGTTGTTATCTAATGATAGTCATATTTAGAAGAAAACGTTTTCTTTAACTGTTATATTATCTTAAACTAAGGTTTCGCACAATAAAATAACCGCCCTGAAATAACAGAGCGGATAGAGGATATTTTTGTATGCAATAATATGCGAGCGAAAAAGTCACCCTTACGGGTTTATTTAATCCTGAAAAACATCGGTGAAGTAGCCTGCGTTGGAGATAGGTTCATTGCCGCCTGCAAGGTGCTTTGTACAGCCCATGACGTGGCATCTGAAAAAGCCATAGTCGCCCTCACGCTCCTCACAGCCGAGGACTGTCACAGATGTAGGCTGCATATTGAAGCCATGCCACATATTCATGGTGGAAATACCAAGGATATGTCCTATCATCACCATTGATACGCCGAAGTGACAGAAGAACACAAGGGTTTCATCGCTGTGCTTTTCAATGCGGAACATACCGTTCTCGTGGATATAACCATGGTCGGCAAGAAGCTTATCAATACCCTCATGCACCCATTTAAGCTGTTCTTCAACATTGCCTGTTTGCATATAATCGGACTTGAACCAATTATTGCGGTCATAGTATATCTCTTTATCCGCCCACTCGGTGGGGTACATATCCCATGGGATACGATGGCCTCCGTCAGCGGTGGGTATTATGCCGTTAAATTCTCTCAGCCAAGGGAGAGTTTCGGCGGTATCCCCACGGAGCTTCAGGGAATATTCCGCTGTGAGCTGTGCTCTGCCAAGGGGAGAAACGTAGAACTTTGAAACGTCCCAATTCTTTACACGCTGTGCAAGAAGCTCTGCTTCACGCTTGCCCTTTTCTGTAAGGGTATCATGAACGTAATCGGGGTCGCCGTGTCTGATAAAAATAAGCCGCATAAAAATACCTCCTAGTTAGTCTGCCATTGGTTTTATTTCAGCGTTGTAGGCTCTTCTAAGGAAGAACAATGACGCCATGATCGAGAATATTTCGGCTATCGGGAACGCCCACCAGATAGCGTCAAGCTTGCCTGTAAGGGAAAGAAGATACGCCACAGGAAGAAGCACAACAAGCTGTCTTGTAAATGAAACGAGCATAGAGGAAAGTCCCCTGCCAAGAGCCTGCAATGATGAAATTATGATTATATCAAAGCCTGCGAAGAAGAAGTGTGTGCTGATTATACGCAGGGCTGTTACGCCTATGCTTAGCATATTATCGCTTGCGTCAAAGAGTTTCAGAAGCTGTGCAGGGAAAATCTGCATTATGATAGTGCCGACTATCATAATAGACACAGAATATATCATGGCGTATTTTATTGCACCTGTGATACGCTTTTTCTTTCTTGCACCATAGTTATAGGCAACGATAGGGATAAGACCGTTATTAAGTCCAAATACAGGCATGAAAACGAAGCTCTGAAGCTTGAAATACACACCGAAAACTGCGGCGGCGGTGTTTGAGAAGCCGATAAGTATTTTATTCATGCCGTATGTCATGATAGAAGAGATAGACTGCATTATGATGGACGGCAGACCGACAGCGTAGATCTTCTTGATTATTTTTGCCTGCGGTCTATACTTCACAAGGTTTATGGTTATCTCTTTGTTGAACTTCATATTGAAGAAAAGTCCGAAGGCTGCAGCGGTGAACTGACCGATACAGGTAGCCACAGCCGCACCTGTTACGCCCCACTTAGGGAAGAAGCCCACGCCAAAGATAAAGCAAGGGTCGAGGATAATATTTATCACTGCGCCTATTCCCTGAGTATACATTGAATAGATAGTTTTACCTGTTGCCTGCAAAAGCTTTTCCATAGTCATCTGACAGAAAAGACCGATACTTAGCAGGGTGATGATGGTTAGGTACTGGTCGCCATATTCGATGATTATTTTGTTTGAGGTTTGTGAACGATAGAAGATCCCGGTGAAAAATGCACCGAAAACCACGAAGATAGCGAAGTTCACAAGGCAGAGGAAAATGCCGTTATTGGCGGCGCTGTTAGCCAGCTTGAAATTCTTTTCACCAAGTGATTTTGACAGCAGTGCGTTGATACCGACACCTGTGCCTGCACCGAGGGCTATCATAAGATTTTGCACAGGGAAAGCCAGTGACACGGCAGTGAGTGCGTCCTCGCTTATTTTGGCAACGAATATGCTGTCGACGATATTATAGAGAGCCTGCACGAGCATGGATATCATGATCGGCAGGGACATTTTGAACAGCAGATCACCTATGGGCTGCGTTCCCATTTTATTTTCTCTTACTTCTTCCATTTTACGATTCCCACCTTAGAGTTACTTTTTCTTAGAATATATACTTTAACCTTTTTATTATAGCATTTTTATATGAAAGTTGTATGAATTATTTGTTAAATCAGCACAAATCGGGTGGTGTCCTCTATGATTCAGAATTTATGCAAGTTCTGAGCACGGGCGAACGCTGTTCGCCCCTACCGATGTTTGTGGGATTATCAAGGATTGTGAGATAAACAATAATGCGAAATGTCAAGGGGGGTGGGCTGTCGAGGGCGCCAGCCCCTACATATTGTTAGGGGAAGTTTGTTGTGCCGCAAAATCGCTACGCTCTTTGCGGATTTACATTTGCTCAGGGCGAGGGTGGGCGGTGCAGATTTTGTACTCCGATATGGGATTTGTTTGATATATGGCTCTCGTGTGCTTTTTACACTTTAATCTGCACCTTGTCGGCTTACGCCGAATGAGGCTCTGCCTCATACTCCGCTCAGGGCTTTGCCCTAAGAACCCACAAGGGACTCTGTCCCTTGACCCTGCAAGCCCTCTAACGCCGGGCTTGAGCCTGCGTTTAAGTGTTCGCTACGCTCGGTGCTGGGTGTACAACTCTGGTAGGCTTTGCCCATTCCTCATTCCTCACTCCTCATTCCTCACTCCTCACTCCTCATTCCTCACTCCTCACTTAAATCGCTTTACCGCTTGACGAAACCACTGTAAAGTAGTATAATATAAGAAATGCTGCTTATGCAAATTCTTTTACGGAGGTCCTTTATATGGAGAAAAAACCGTTTTATATCACTACCCCGATATATTACCCTTCAGGTAATCCTCATATCGGTCACTGCTACACCACTGTTGCCTGCGATTCTATTGCCAGATACAGACGTATGCAGGGCTATGATGTCATGTTCCTCACAGGCACTGACGAGCATGGTCTGAAAATCGAACAGAAGGCTGCTGAAAAGGGTGTTACACCTAAGGAATATGTTGATGAGGTAGTCAAGACTTTCAAAAAGCTTTGGAGCTACATGAACATCAGCTATGACAGATACATCAGAACTACTGACGATTATCACATTGAAACTGTTCAGAAGATCTTCAAGGCTCTTTATGACAAGGGCTACATTTACAAGGGCGAATACAAGGGCAAATACTGCACGCCTTGCGAAAGCTTCTGGACTGAGTCACAGCTTGATGAGAACGGCTGTTGTCCTGAGTGTCACAGAGAGGTAACAGAGGCTAAGGAGGAGGCTTACTTCTTCAAGATGTCACCATTTGCTGAGAGGATAGAGAAGCTTCTCACTGAGACAGATTATCTCCAGCCAAAGACAAGAGCCACTGAACTTGTAAACAACTTTATCAAGCCCGGTCTTGAGGATCTTTGTGTATCGAGAACTACTTTCAAGTGGGGTATTCCTGTTACATTTGATGACAAGCACGTTGTTTACGTTTGGATAGACGCACTTTCTAACTATATTTCTGCACTTGGTTTCTGGAACGAGCAGTACAATGATTTTGACAAGTTCTGGCCTGCTGACGTTCACATGGTAGCAAAGGATATCATGAGATTCCACGCTATCGTTTGGCCTGCAATGCTTATGGCACTTGATCTTCCACTGCCTAAGCATCTTGCTGTACACGGCTGGATAACATTCAACGGACAGAAGATGTCCAAGTCTTTGGGCAACGTTGTTGACCCGTTTATTCTTGGTGAGAGATATGGTGCTGACGCTATCAGATACCACATTCTTCGTGAAATGGCTTTAGGTGCAGACAGCTCATTCTCAAACGAGATAATGATAAACAGAATAAACTCTGACCTTGCAAATGGTCTTGGCAATCTTGTTTCAAGAACTGTAGCTATGGCTGACAAATATTTTGGCGGCACGCTTCCTGCTGACAGAGAGGCTGGCGATTTTGACGCTGAGCTTATTGCTGAGGCTGAGGAGCTTAGAGCAAAAGTCGACGAGTTCATGGACAAGACTCAGATAAACAATGCTTTGGCTGAGATATTCAAGGTAGTATCCAGGGCTAACAAGTACATTGACGAGACAGCTCCATGGGTACTTGGCAAGGACGAGAGCAAAAAGGCAAGACTTGCGACAGTTCTTTACAATCTGCTTGAAACTATCAGGATAGTATCAACGCTTCTCAGCAACTTTATGCCTACAACAATGCCAAAGGTATGGGAGCAGATAGGTGCGGCTGAGAGCGACATCACATACGAGAACGCTGGCAAGTTTGGTGTACTTCCTGCTGACGTTACAGTTCACAGGGGTGAGATCATCTTCCCAAGAATTGACGTTGACAAGGAGATAGAGGAGCTTAACAAGATAATAGGCAGCAATGCAGAGCCTGAGGAAAAGGCTGACGATGGATTTGAGCCTGCGCCTATAGCTGACGAGATAACCATAGATGATTTTGCAAAGGTAGATCTGAGAGTTGCTCTTGTTAAGGACTGCGAGAAGGTAAAGAAATCCAAGAAGCTTCTTTGCTTACAGCTTGACGATGGTTTTGGCGGCAGGCAGGTAGTATCGGGCATTGCGGCATGGTACAAGCCTGAAGATCTTATTGGCAAGAAGGTAGTTATTGTAGCCAATCTGAAGCCTGTGAAGCTTTGCGGAGTTGAGTCAAACGGCATGATATGTGCGGCTGACACACCTGACGGTGCGGCAAGCGTTATTTTCCCGGATCAGGACTTGCCATGCGGAGCTAAGCTTAGATAAAACATTTATAAAAAAACAAGGAGCGGATTTCCGCTCCTTATATGCGTCTGTAGCTCAGTTGGATAGAGCGCAAGACTCCGACTCTTGAGGTCGCAGGTTCGATTCCTGTCAGGCGCACCAGCCACTCGCCGTGGTGGGCATTTTACGCTCAACTTTCTTTTAAATCTTACTATTACGCCGCTAGGTGTAGTTGAGTTGTTATTTTTACTTTGTTGGTGCTTGCACCTGCACCAAATCCGCTATCATTTATGGTAGCGGATTTTTTTTATTTCCGCCCATAGGCATGATATGCTGGGAAAGCTATATGTTCGCCGTGGCGGGCATTTAAACCTTACCTTGTGTAAGGTGTTTTATTAATTGCATATTTCATTCAGGCACTTTGTCACTCGCCTGCGCAGTTCTTCTCCTCCAAAGGGAAAGCCGAACTCTGCGGCGGAGCTTCCCCACTCAGGTGGGTGCTTCTTTGAGCCGTCAAAATAGCGGCTTTTCACCACGCCACGATAGCGTTTTGGCATTTTTGCCGCAAGCTCCTCACATTCTCTCAAGCGAAGCTGCACCTTTGCAAGGTCAAGCCACAAGTCAGTAAGTTTTTTCCCTCTGTGGGCTACCCTGCCGCAATGCTCCCCCACTGCGGCAAGCTGTGAGGACATTTCGCAGATATCTTCTTTAAGCTTCCACTCCTGCCACCTTAGTTTGCGATACTGTGAAAGCTTTCGCAGTGCGGCTGTATTAACTCTGCTTCCACCGCTTCTGAAATTATATCGGCTCGCTGATGGTGCAAGCCTTTTTATGGAATTTACCTCTACGGAATAATCTATATTATCGTACATTTTTCTCCTTTCGCCTTTTTGTACAGACATTTGGACAGTTAGTATGATATACTGTAAATAAAATAAAGCAATGACATTTCAGATAACCGTTTTCTGTATATCTCTCGGGGCGGAGATGTCAAAAAGGGGGGGCGGTTTATCCTCTTGACTTTTACAGAGAAATGTATTATAATTATATCAAAGCCAGATTTTATGCAGATATCTGTACTAACGATACATACAGTATACTACAGGTTTCTGCAAAAGTCAATAGCTATCAGCAAATTTGATACAGACTTCTGTATCTTTTGTGAAATGGTCACAATTGGAGGAAGAAAATATGACTGAAATGTACAAAAGGATAAAAGAGCTATGCGAGGAGAACCATATGACGGTATCGCAGATGTGCAAGGAGCTGTCTATAACGAGGAGCTGTTTATCTGAGCTGAGCAAAGGCAGGACGGAACGACTTTCCGCAGAGAATTCTACAAAGATAGCGAACAGATTTGGAGTGAGCGTACAATATCTTATATCTGGCAGGGAAGAAGATTTTGACACGAAGCTGAAATATGCATTATTCAACGGCACGCTTGGAGTGACGGACGAAATGTTTGACGAGGTCAAGCAATATGCAGAAATGGTCATGCTCAGAGAGGAAGCAAAGCGCAGAAAGGCTGGTGAAAAGTGAGAGATGACGAACATACAGGAATTGTATGATATTTGCAGTAGAGAGAACATAACTATAGATTTTATTGATTGTCCAAAATGCGGAGCGATATCGCTTTTTGGCGCAGGTGGCTGTGCGATCGGCATAGACAGCCAGACGCCTGCAAGGCTTTTGAAGGAGCGCACTGCTCACGAGATAGGTCACTGCGTAAAGGGTGCGTTTTACAACAGATACGCTACGGCAGACAACATCTCACAGCATGAATACCGTGCAGACAAGTGGGCGATAGAAAATCTGATACCGAAAAGCGAGCTTATCAAAGCCATAAAGAAAAATCTGGACAGTATTTATCTACTTGCGCAACATTTTGATGTGAGCGAGGATTTTATGATAAAGGCTTGCAGGTATTATGGGGTTTATTTTGGGTAGAAAAATACCGCCGAGGGCGATGGCGTCCTCGGCGGTGTTGGTTTTTAGTAGAGTTTTTTGGCTGTAATTTCTTTTAGTGTGCCTATTTTGTTGAAAAGGTCTTTTGTTACATAGATGGTTATATATTGGTCATTTGTTTTAAACTTATAAGGTTTATATGCCGTGATACGCTTTACCGCAACATAATCATTTACGTCAATGTCAGGATACACTCTTGTAAGCTGACAGCGGTCAAGTACAACATCGGGTGGACCTTGCTCTCGCCATTTATTTATTATAGCCTCTGCCTCTTCCTCAGTTGAGGATTGATAATACATAAAAGTTTTGTCATGGTCATCAATGTTATAATTATAAAAAATGTTGTCATCAAAGTATGGAAGAATGGCGGTAGCAAGACCTTGAAGTTTTGGATAATCACGACACGCATAAACTTCATCTATCCTCCAGCTATCATTTTCCTCACTTATCACATCTTGAGTCCATGACGACAAAATTTTATAATCATAAAGCCTATATTCTTTGATAAACTCTGCCGCTTCTTTATACCAATAATCAAAACGGATATCAATATATGAAGAATATGCGCTCCATGCAATAGGCACTATCATAGGCAAAAAAGCTATAGCTACTACTGCTTTTTTTAAACCTCCTCTAAGGGAAGAAACCGCCTTATTTATGTACTCTGGCAACTCAATTTTGCCGTTATCGGCGAATATACCCCAAAACACAAATATCAAAAATACACCAACCATCCCCGAATGATATGGCGAAGAATAAATTAATGCCGAAAACAATCCAAAAAACGAATATGGTATTATAAAAGTAAGAAT
>ULZA01015880.1_pt1 | contig 11015 bp, 10 predicted proteins | sample 1962681 | NCBI WGS metagenome assembly ULZA01 (sample SAMEA4835877, study PRJEB28245) | human gut metagenome | biome: gut microbiome; material: fecal sample | place: Denmark | collected 2008 | reverse complement strand
TTTGACACACCCTCTCTTTTAAAACCAATAACAACAAAACCTATGAAGAAAAGAAAGATAGGACTCTTCCCGAAGGTGGTGTGTGCCATCATTGTTGGCTCGCTGTTAGGGCTGGTGGCCCCCGAATTTTTAGTGCGACTGTTCAAAACCTTTAATGGCATTTTTGCACAGTTGCTTAAGTTTATCGTACCCCTGCTGGTGCTGGGTCTGGTGTCGCCATCAATCATGCGGCTGGGAAGAGGGGCAGGCAAAATATTGGTTACAGTGGTGGCCCTATCATATCTATCAACGGTGTGTGCGGGCTTCTTCGCCTTTGGGTGTGCCAGTTGGCTGTTGCCCCACTATTTGTCAGTGGGCGAAATTAGTCCTACATCGGCTCAGGCTGCCGAGGTGCTGCCCTACGTAAGCTTAAAAATACCCCCTGTATGCGATATCCTTACCGCCCTGTGCCTCTCGTTTATGATAGGTGTGGGCGCCATCTTCACAGGCGGCACCGCCATGCGCAAAGCCTTCGACGAGTTTGGCGACATTGTGAAGCTCACCATCGAACGCGTGATCATACCGCTGCTGCCGTGGTACATCTTTACCATGATGTGCGAGATGAGTTTTCGCGGACAGCTTGCCATTGTGGTGGGGTCGGGCGTGAAGGTCATTCTTACAGGTGTGTGTTTATCCATTATTTACCTTGTGTTGCAATATGTGGTGGCGTGTACCATTGCGGGCAAGAACCCGCTGCGCTGCCTGTGGAACATTGTGCCTGCCTATCTTACAGGTTTTTCTATCTGTTCAAGTTCGGCGGTGATACCTGTTACCCTTGAGTGTACCGAAAAGATGGGGGTGAATAAAGAGATAGCCGACTTTACTGTGCCCCTTTGTGGCACCGTGCATATGTGTGGTTCTACCATTAAACTCATCACCACATCGGTGGCCGTGATGTTTATGTCGGGCATGGACATTCATTTTGCCCTCATCGCCAACTTTGTGTTGCTGCAAGCTATCTCGGCTGTGGCAGCACCAGGCGTGATGGGTGGTGTGCTGATGGCATCGGTAGGATTGTTGGAAAGCGTGCTCGGCTTCTCGGCCGAACAGAGCGCCCTCATGATGACCATCTACCTGGCCCTCGATGGCTACGGACCCGCCTGTAATGTGAGTGGCGATGCCGCCATAACGCTCATTGTAGATAGACTGTTTGGGCGAAAAAACAATAATGCATTGTAAGGAAAGGGAAGTCTCTCTGTTTTTCTTAAACGAAAGATACAAAAAAAGTGTAAGCAATACAAAAACCGATTGCTTACACTTTTTTTATTGGGTGATATTGATGTGTTAATGCTTTGTTAATGCTTTGTGCCTGTCTTTAGCGGCAAGCGTAGAACGAAGCACCGTGAACGGCCATGCGAGCCTGGAAGAGGCCTGCCTCGTCTTGGGTAAGCTTCAAGCTCTCGCCGTTGGGCATATATGCCTGAATGGTGCCATCGTCGTTGAAGGTGAAGAGGTCAACCACCTGACCGTCGTGCTGCTCGCTCCAGGTCTTGGTCTTCTTGTTGTAAACGAAGAATATTTCTTCGCCAGTGGGCTTCTTTATCTTATAGCCGTTCTTCAGTGTGGTAACAGCATAGTAGCGGCCGTCTTGTCCCATCACCTCAGTGGTGGTGCCTACGCGCTGTGCCATGGGGTTGCTGCCCGACCAGAACTCGATGGTGTTGAGCACCAATGCGTCGGCCATACCGCAGATAGCGTATGCGGGCGAAATGATGATGAAGATAAGTTCGTTAAGAAACTTCTCGTTGGTGGCCTGACGGTTCCAGTTTGCCAGTCGGTTGAACAAACTGAACGATCCTACACACGAGCTGGTGAGCATGGCGCCTGCCATGAACAGTGTGGCTACTTTCAAATGCTTCATTCTCATAATAAAAGGGTTTACTGATTAGAATATGCGATTAGGTGCGTAAAGGTAGCGAATTATTATGTATATAAGCCCCTTTTGTGCTGCCTTTTAATGTTTTTTAGGGTTATGGGGGGTGGGGGGTATAGGTCTTATAGGTCCTATGGGTCTTATGGGTCCTATGGGTCCTATAGGTCTTATGGGTCCTATAGGTCTTATAGGTTTTATGGGTCCTATAGGTCTTATAACTTCCCTTTAAGCCTTACGCGGCAGTCTTCCAAAATTGTTGTTAGTTCTTCTACCGTTTCGGCGCGCAGCATGGCGATGCGTGTTTGGCGGAAATCGGGAATGCCTTTGAAGATGGGCGAGGCGGCCAGGTGGCGGCGTGTGTGCAAGATACCTCGATACTCGTCAATGCGCTCTACGTTAATGCGTAGCTGCTCTTCTAAGATGTCGATCTTGTGGTCGAGGTCGAGTGAGGGGTCAGCGGGCAGCCCATCGAGATAGTCGCGCATCTCTTTAAATATCCATGGACGGCCAAAGGTGGCGCGTCCCACCATCACGGCATCTACGCCATAGCGTTCGAATGCTTCTTTGGCCTGTTCGGGCGTGGTGATGTCGCCATTGCCTATGATGGGTATGTGTATGCGTGGGTTGCGTTTCACCTCGCCTATGAGGCTCCAGTCGGCCTCGCCCGTATACATCTGAGCGCGTGTGCGGCCATGAATGGTGAGGGCCTGTATGCCACAGTCTTGCAGCTGTTCGGCCAGCGTGGTGATAATGAGGTTGTCGGCGCTCCAGCCCAGTCGGGTTTTCACTGTTACGGGGGTGTTAACGGCCTTTACCACCTTTTCTGTAATTTCGAGCATGAGAGGTATGTTTTGCAGCATACCAGCGCCCGCCCCTTTGCCTGCCACCTTCTTTACAGGGCAGCCAAAGTTGATGTCGATGACGTCGGGGTGGGCTTGTTCCACAATCTTTGCAGCCTCTACCATCGCGTCGACGTCGCGGCCGTATATCTGTATGCCTACGGGGCGCTCTTCGTCGCTGATGGTAAGCTTATTGACGGTCGACTTGATGGAGCGCACGAGGGCTTCGGCGCTCACAAACTCGGTGTAAACCATTGAGGCACCATAGCGCTTGCACAAGAGGCGAAAGCCTATGTCGGTGACGTCTTCCATGGGAGCCAGGAAGATGGGGTGGGGGCCAAATTCGATGTTTCCTATTTTCATTGTTTTTTCTTTTAATGGTGGGGTGAGGAAGCCTTACTAAGCCTTTCTAAGCCTAAGTGACTGAGGAAGCCTTTCTAAGCCTTTATAGGCCTTTCTAAGCCTGGGTGACTGAGGAAGCCTTACTAAGCCTTTATAGGCCTTTCTAAGCCTGGGTGACTGAGGGTGCTTATGGTTATGGGTGCCTTTTACGCTAAGGGTTCTGCCAAGCCGCTTTCTATGAGCTGCTGGCAGCCTGCCGAGAGGGTGGTGCCATTGATGCCCCTCCAGGCGTAGCAGGGGCGGCGGTAGTGGCGGGCGTGATGCATGGCCGATAGGGCGCCACCACGGGCAGCACTCTCAATGATGTATATTTCGTCGGCCAGGGCAGCTATGAGGCGGTTGCGCTGTAAGAAGCGCGAGGCGTGGGGTGGGGTGCTGAGCGGATACTCGGTGAGCAGAGCCCCTTGTCGCGCCATAGCCTCGGCCTCGTGGCGGTGTGCTGCGGGGTAGAGGGTGCCCAGCCCATGTCCTAACACGCCTACGGTGGCAATGTCGTGGGCTAAGGCCTGACGGTGAGCGCTCACATCGATGCCTTTAGCCAGTCCGCTCACCACCAACAGTTGGTGACCATAGCGTTGGTGCAGCGTTTGCACCAGTTGCTGTGTGCGCTGTTGGCCTTCGGGTGTGCAGTGTCGTGTGCCCACGATGCTCACCACGTGCGTGGCGTTGAGGTTAGCGGGCCCCAGTTGGTAGAGCACCAGCGGAGCATCGGGACACGTCATGAGGCGTTGCGGATAGTGGCTGGTGCCGTATAGCAGCGGCTGTATGCCATATTGCGTCATGGCTTGCAGCTCGTCGTCGGCCCATTGCAGCGCCTGTTCTGTTTGTTCAGCGTTAAGGAAACGTAGCGTTTGTGCTGCCGAACCAATGCCTTGAATGGTTTGCAGCAGTTCGGCCTCATTGTCGTACATTTGTAGGTGTACGAGAGCCATGGCGCTCCTTATTTCCTCGTTATCAATCATTGCTTCTCTTCTTACAGGAAGGGGTGAGGGGTCATTGCTTCTCTTCTTCTTTTAAGAAAGGGGCGAAGGCTTTGTCATAGTCAGGACTTTGTGCTAGACGTCCGTTAACCAGCACTACCAGTTCGGTGGTGCTTTTGAAGCAGAGGGCGCCATCGCTCTTGCGGTAGAGGTCTTGGTTGAAGATGTAGCGCAAGCCCTCTTTCTTTAGTCCCAGACGAGAGATGAAGCTGTCGTCGCAGCGCAACGGCTGCTTGTATTGCAGGTTCATGCGCGCCACTACGGCGTCGATGCCCCGCTCGTGCAACTGTGCGAAACTAACGCCGAGCGACACCAAAAACTGATGACGTGTGTGCTCGGTGTAATGTAGATAGTTGGCGTTGTTTACAATGCCTTGGATGTCGCACTCATAGTCGCGGACTTCCATTTCGGTTTCAAAGATATATTTTTGCATATTGTTTTGTTTTTTTGTGGGAGGCCTTTTTTTGGGGAGGCCTTTTGGTGGGGAAGCTTTTGGGCGGGGAAGCCTGTATAGGCCTTTCTAAGCCTTTCTAAGCTGAGGGGACTGGTGGGGGACTGGCGGGGGATAGATGGTGTGAGAGCGGCAAAGCTATAGGATTTTTCACTTTTCACTTTTCCCTTTTCCCTTAATTCTTCCCTTCTTCAGCGCCTCATACCCGAAGCGGCAGCGTAGGCAGTCTTTGCGGTCGCAGTATAGGCGTTTTAGCTGTATGAGGGCTTGGGTGTCGGCGGCGTTTTCGGCTTTCAGACCACATTGTTGCCATAGGCGCACAATGTTATTGTCTTCGGGCTTTAGTTGCTCCAGCAGCGTTATGGCGCGGTGGCAGAGCCGTTCGTCGTCGCGGTGGCAGCCGTAGGCATACAGCATGGGCACCACAGTGTTGATAATGATGATGTCGGTTGAGGCTGTTGAGAGCCGTTTCTCGTTTTGCCGAGCCTCATGCCCAAAGGTGTAGTGCGTTTGCCAGTAGGGTGTAACCTTTGTCGATAGCGCGGTGCGTAGCTCTTTTATTGTGGTGCAGTCGGCCATGATGCTGAGCGAGCATTGGCGTGAGTGGTACAGGTGTGCTAACTGTGCCAGGCGTATATACGGAAAGTTTTGCGGGCGCAGTCGTAGGAAGCGCCACTGCCTGGCGTCGATAGCTTCGAGGCGGAACTTATGGGCGAGGTATGCATACTCGTTTGAGAGGCGTTGAAAATAATCGTCGGCAGCTGTCTCTACCTGCCTGTGTGCCGCTGTGGCTGCCACGTTTAGCAAGCCCGCCTGTCCTAAGAACAGCGCCTCAATTTGGAAGAGGTCGTCGCGATGATGAGCGGCAGCGTCGAGCGACAGGTTTGTGGCCCACGCCTCCAGCGCGTCGCCATTGATGCCGAACCCAAAGTTGCGTGCCAGCGTGATGAAGAAGGCCCGCTCCCAGTCGGCCCCACACTGTTTCGCCCGTTGCATGATGGCCTCGGCCTTTTGCTGCAGCCGTTCGGTTTGTAGAACGCTCAGCCAACTGTGCTTTGTGAGGTTTGATAGCTCGGCTATGATGCTGTGGCATGGCGGATAGGCATCTTCATGTAGCAGCGCCTTATAGTTGTCTCTCACGCTTTGCGGTATGGGCAGCACCAGCAGTGGTGGCTGTTTGCCGTCGGTGCACAGCGCCTGTGCGCCATCGTCTTGTTCAACCACGTGTAGCACCACATTATCGTAGGCGGGGTCGGTGTTGTGGTGATGCGCCAGCCAGTCGGACGTCTTCAGGTGTATCTCCACATTTCCCACCCACATGGTATCTGCTATGCGCACCTTAGCATTGAAGAAGTCGGGCCCTGCATTGCGGTTTAGCAATCCGGGGTCGATAACCTCAACCTCTTGCCCTTTAGTGGTGACAAGAGTGGTCAGTGGGAAGAGTTTGTGCTTCCATACATAATGTAGTAGCTGTTCCATGGTGATGGTAAGAGTTGGATATGCAAAACTACAAAAAAAGTCCCGAACTCGTTGTGAGTACGGGACCTTTTTCTTCTTTTTTCAGTAAAACCTTACTGACAGCATGTATATGTCATGCGAAACGGTAGAACCTTACTTCTTCAGCACCTTCTTCACGCTGCCGTCGGCACCCTTCACGATGTAGAGGCCGGGCTTGGTGATAGCGTTTACGCGCATACCGCCGATGGTGTAGATGCCAGCGGCCTGTGCCTGAGCAGCCTGAGCACCGTTGATGCCCGATGTGATGCCCTGAGCGTTGCCCTTCTTGATGTTGAGGGTATAGACGTTTGTGGTGGCGAGGTCGTTAGAGGTAATCTCGATGGTGGCCTTACCGTCGGCGATGGTGGTGCTTACGTAGGCACCCTTACCGTCGCTCACAGCCTTCAGGTTATTGGCAGTAACGTCGAAGGGCACGGTAGCGGTATATTCTTTTGTCTCAGCGTTTACGCCGTCAACGTTAAACACCTCGCCGTTCTCGGCGGTCAGGGTGATGGCCTTCAGGCCAGCGTTATATACGAAGCTCAGGTCGTCAACGTAGAGGAGGTCGCCGTCAGAGCCCTGGCCAGCGTCGGCATTGGTTGAGAGGGTTACGAGCACCGACTTAGCCTTTGCGCCATACTGTGCGAAGGCGTCGTAGGTGAAGGGGATGGTAAACTCTTTCCACTCGTCGCCCGTCTCAGCAATCTTTGCGTTGCGTGCTTCGCCCACCACGTTGGTGTAAGTGGTCTTAGAGGGAGCAGGCTCGTGGAACTCGGTACCGTCGTTGATGATGGCGGTAGCGGTGGCGTAGGGGTGCTGGGCGTTGGCAGTGCCTTGCTTAAACTTCAGCCATACCTTCATAGCGTCGGGGAGGCTGTACAGTGTAGCATAGAAGGGGTCGCCGTGAGCATCCTTATCGGTCTGGCTCATATCGCTCCACGCATAGTTTGCGTCGGTATTGCTGGCAACATAGTCGCCAGTGTTCATGCGGCCAGTGGTGATGGTGCCGTTAGCGATGGCAATGTCTATGCTCTTCAGCATGAGGCTCTGCTTGCCAGTAGAACCAGGGCGCACGTCGTCGCACTTAAAGGTTACAGGGTTATAGCCAGCCATATAAACGAGGGCAGGGTTGCCTGAAGCGCTCATGAACGAGTGCCAGTAGTTGGGCTCGTCGCTGGTAGATTTTTCATTAGGGTCGTCGGGCGAGGTCACTGTTGCTGTGTGATAAGTTTCAAAGCCAGCGTTGGGCAACTGATACTTGGCAGTGCCAAAGGTAACCTTGATTTTCTGATTAGCCATGCTGATGTTGATGTTGGTGTAGAAATCGCCATCGCGCAGCTCGCCAATCATGTCGATGGGCACGCTCTTCAGCAAATAGTCCATGCTACCGCCTTTGATGGCGATATTTTTCTTTGCCTTCAGCATCAGAGTCTGGCCGTTTGAAACGGCGGGCACATCGGTAATGATGATGTTGCCCACGTTCATCGTAAGGCCCATCTTGATCTTAAAGTTCATCAACTTCAGGGTATAGTTACCATCAGCCTGCTTCTCTATTGTGATGTCAGTGGTCTGGTCTACAGTTTTGCCGTCGATGTCGATGTGCAACGGTCCGTTGTAGGTGTCGGCCATGCCAGTGAGAGCGGTCATGGCAACGAATAATAATGTAAATAACTTTTTCATTTTTCTTATTGTTTTTGGGATTTACTTGTTTTCTTTATTTCAGCTTATACGTTACGCCTATGGTGCCGTATATGGGGTACATGGTTTGCTCGATGGTTTTAAAATTGCTTTTGAAGATGCCTGTTAGGCCCCATGCTATGTCGGCGTAGGCGCCCCATCGTTTTGAGAAGTACCAGTCGGCGCCAGCGTTGAGGCCGAACTGTAGGTGTCGCAGGTCGTCAGAGAAGTCGTAGGTGCCACGCGAACTTTCGTCAGATCCAATGTTTATCTTATTGCCTGTGGGGTCGCCCACACGCAGATGTCCGTCGTAGGCATAGCCCGAGAAGTTGTTCGACAGCACGTAGCTGAGGTAGGGTCCCGCCTTCAGTCGCACGTTACCCAGGTCGTAGGTAGCCTGCAAGGGCAGTGTTACCATCCACTCGTCAACCTCGGTTACCACGCTGCCCGTAAACCTACCGTTCACGGTGCGTCCGCCTTGTCGCATCTCCATGTGATAGTTTTTTACATCGGCATCGGTCTTCATGTTTTTGTTTTCGTAGTGGAAGCCTGCCAGCAATCCCCATCCGTTGCCCAGCGGCTTGTAGGCGTCGAGCGCAAGGGTGATGTTAGGCTTCACTGAAAATTTGTTCAAGCCACGTATCTCGGCAGGCATGCCCAGCGGAGCCGTTCCGCCCAGCGCATATCCAGCGCGAGCATAATAGGTGAGGTTATCGAAGATGCCGATGGCCATTGCCTGTGCCGATATGGCCATTGCCATGGTGGCTGCTATGATGTATCTTTTCATTTGTTTCTTATGTTTTTGCTTTGAGCGTTATGCAGTGTGTATATGTTAGCGAGTGTGGGAGAGAAGGGCGTTTATTCTTCCCACGACAGGTTAACATCGTCAATGTACAGCGTGCTGCCCACCGCACCCTGGAAGTCGGCGCCCTTGAAGCTTGATGTGAACACCACGGCCAAGTTATAGCCATGACGTGCCAGCGTGGTGGGGTCGATGTTTGCGGTGTAGGTGAATGGAATGTTGAAGAAAGTCCATTCGTCGGTCGTCTTCACCTCGTCGATGATGGCTGTTGCCACGATGAGGTTGCTGGTGCGCACGTTGCTGCCATCAAGCGTTACGGCCTGTCCTTTCTCGTCGGTGTTGCGATACAGCACGGCATAAATGTCGCCACGGTCGGTAATGGTGGGGTCTATTTTGTTATCGCGATTTGTAAACGTCTTGCCAGGCTTATATTTATAGTAGCCCGAGAAGTTGAGGGGTTTCTTGCTTACGGGCACACCAAACATGGTGGCCTTCAGCGTCTCGCCCAGCGCCTCAGAGAGGTCGAACTTGCCGAGGAAGAGGTTTCCTGCCGCGATAGGCATGTTCATGAGGTGTCCGAAAGGTCCCGTGTCGCAGGTGGTCAGTCGCACAGCCTTTCCTGTTCGTCCGTTGTCAACGCTCACTGAGGGAAACTGATCTTTCGTTACGTGGTTTTCGTCGTCTTCCACGCCCATGCTGATGTCGAAGCCACCATTGCCTGTAGCCCAGCAGTCGATAATATAGCCATCGTCAAAGGATTCTACCCATGCGTCGTAGGGACGGTTACAGCCTTCAGTCACCATCTGCACGTTTTCAAAGCCGAAGTTGGAAATGGCGTCGAGGGTGCGCATGCGCATGCTCACGGTGTAGGTGCGGTTCCACTGTCCGTCTTCCGATGTTACGGTATATTGCACCGTCTTGCCATCAGAAAAGTCGCGTGGCGTGTTGAGGGGCAACCCATCAACAGCGGCTACCGTAGCGCCCGGTGTCACCCTAAATTGTGGCACCACGGCCGTAATGTCGGCTTCGGGCAACACCTTAAACTTAATGTTGCGCTCGCTCGACAGCACCTTCACCAACGTGTCGTTATCATTAAAGAACGTGGCCTCGGGATTGTCTACATGAATATACGCTTGCTCAATGTCACATTCGGCATTGAGGGGCTCGTCCTTGAAGCATGACGTGAGCGTGGCCGACACGCACAGCAGGCCAAGGGCAAAAAATGTTCCTTTCATTAAAAACCTATTATCTTTTAGTTCAGAAAAAGAGCGCGTTGCGGGCTGCCTGATGCCCCTGCTTCTCTTTTTATAAATAATGTATCGTGTGCAAAGTTAAGCGAAAAACATTTCTTGACCAAAAGTTTTTGTTGAAAAAGATGCTAAATAGCACTTTTATTGCCCTTTAGATGTAAAAATGACAATATTAAAGGAAAATGTGACCGATCAGTGTGCTCCATTAAGTAAAATTAAAGCCCACGATGCCACGCGCCCCGTTTTTTTTCGTACCTTTGCCCTCTGTATCGCAGTGGCTATAAAATGCTTGTGCACAATATTAACGTGCATACCCACAAGCCATCACCTTACCAAGCATAAAAAACAAAAAACACAAACCAGTATGAACATAGCATTAATAGGCTACGGCAAGATGGGACATATGATAGAACAGATAGCCCGCGAGCGTGGCCACAACATTGTGAGCATTATTGATGTTGATAACCAAGATGATTTCGAGTCGGAGGCCTTCGCCTCGGCCGATGTAGCCATCGAATTTACGTCGCCCACAGCCGCTTATGGCAACTATCTGCGCGCCTTCAAGGCGGGCGTGAAGGTGGTGAGCGGATCGACCGGCTGGATGAAAGACCACGAGGCCGACGTGCGCCGTATGTGCACCGAAGAGGGCAAGACACTGTTTTGGGCCTCTAACTTCTCTATCGGTGTGGCCATCTTCTCGGCCGTAAACCGCTATTTGGCCAAAATTATGAACGGCTTTACACAGTATGATGTGCACATGGAAGAAACGCACCACATACATAAGCTCGATGCCCCCAGCGGCACCGCCATCACACTGGCCGAAGATATTATTGATAACCTCGACCGCAAACACGCGTGGGTGAAGGGCGTGCAGCGCCATGCCGACGGCACCGTGACGGGCACCAACGCTTGCAATGCCGACCAGCTGGCCATTGAGAGCATACGCCGCGATGAGGTGCCAGGCATACATAGCGTGGTGTACGACTCGGAGGCCGACAGCATCACCATCACCCACGATGCCCACTCGCGCAAAGGCTTCGCCTTAGGCGCCGTGCTGGCTGCCGAATATACGCAGACGCATAGCGGACTGCTGACCATTGGAGATATGTTTAAGTTTTAAATATAGAAGTTAATGGGAGTTAAGAGGAAGTTATCACTCCCTTCGGTCGTTCAGGAAGATAACGGACAATAGCTTTGCAATTCAC
>ULZA01025846.1_pt1 | contig 11021 bp, 10 predicted proteins | sample 1962681 | NCBI WGS metagenome assembly ULZA01 (sample SAMEA4835877, study PRJEB28245) | human gut metagenome | biome: gut microbiome; material: fecal sample | place: Denmark | collected 2008 | reverse complement strand
TCGTGCTTCTATTATACACTACTTTCGAGGTTTACACAAAGGATGGGATAGTCTCTTAAACAGCGACTGCGCGGCTTTATTTTCATAGAAGTTGATTTCCACAAAAGACTCATATTGCTTGCCAAACTCGCGAATGATAAAGGTTTTGCCAACCTGACGCGCACCAGTAATCAGCAGCGCCTTTTTTTCGTGCGCGTCATGAAAGCGCTGCAATTCCTTTTCAATCTTTCTTGCAATCATCTGAAAGCTTCCCTGCCCTATTTTCCATGATGATTATACAATAGTCTGTCCGGCTTTTCAATATTATTTCTACGCCAGCTGTCCGTTTTTTCAATAGATGAGTGATGAGTATGTCCGTTTTTGCGCATCAGTAACATTGCACTTACAGAAAGAGTGGCAATTTTAGTGTATAATGTATTGCATAATTTTGTCACGAAAAGATGTGGAACGAAAGCACCCCATGCGTTCAGTATGAAAAGCAACAAAAAAACTCACAAAACCACTTGACAGAATGCACAAAGTACCATATAATAAAAATGAACCATCTGGAATGGTATAGTGAGTCAAAACCAAGGAGTTTCCCTCACCGTTTGCGAGCTTTTAGAGGCTCCGCCGCGAAAGCGGCTTTTTTCATAAGTGCGCATATCGTGTGGGAAACACTTCAAGCGTTTGCAAAAGCGATTCATAGAGCGACAAAGCAAAGAAAAGAGGCGCACCATCATGAAAGAAGTCTACAATATCGGGCTGGATATTGGCACAAGTTCTGTTGGATACGCAATGACGGACGAAAAAGGACGGTTGCTGCGCTTCCACAAGCGGCCGACATACGGTTCGGTTCTGTTTGAGGAAGCGCAGACGGCGAAAGAACGTCGCCAGAAGCGTTCAGCGCGGCGTCGGCTGGTGCGGCGGCGCAAGCGCATCAAATTGCTGCAAGCACTGGTTGCGCCGGATGTGTGTGCGGCAGACCCAGCGTTTTTTCTTCGGATGAATGAATCATTCTTATGGGCAGAGGACAGCAAGTATGAGAAGTTTTATGCTAAGCTGCCCAAAGCACTGTTTGTAGATGGAACAGTATCCGTTGAGACGCTGCCGACGATTTATCATATTCGCAATGAGCTGGTGAAAAGCACAAAGCAGGCGGACATCCGCTACGTCTATCTGGCGATGCACCACATCATCAAATATCGCGGGCATTTCCTGATGGAAGGGCAAACGCTGTCTGACATCGGTGCGGAAGCACCGCAAAAGATGCAGGAGCTGCTGGAATTGCTGACAGACCCCGAAAGTTTCGTCTGCGGGCTTGCGCCGGCAGAAAATGCGGCAAAGGAAATCTGTCACGCGATGGAAAATCACTCGCTCCGTGGCATGGCGCGCAAGGAACAGATTCAGAAGCTGCTGTATGCAGGCAAGAAAAAAGAAAGCAAAGAGGCTGCACAAGCACTTGCGTCACTTCTTTTGGGCTATAAAGGTTCTTTGAAAGCGCTGATTGGCTATGAAAGTCAGACGGATGCACCAGAAAAAACCTCCTTAGGCGCCATTGAGGGCGAAACGGAAGAAACATATCTTGCTGGGATGACGGAAGCGCAGGCGGAAGTGTTTGCTCTGATGCTGGAATTGTATCGCTGGCAGCTGTTTGCGGAAATTCGTCAAAACGGGCAGACGATTTCCGACACGATGGTAGCGCGTTATGAGAAGCACGGGCGTGACTTGGAGAAACTGAAAGCATGGGTAAAAGCCTATCAGCCGGATAAGTTTTATGCACTGTTTCGTGATGATGAAAACGCAAAAGGCTATGCGGCATATACGGATCACCTGCGCAAACCGAAAAAATTCAAAAAAGAGAAGTTGCAACGCTGCACACAAGATGAGTTTTACAAGGTGCTCAAGGCTATGCTGACAGGCAATAAGGATGCCGAAGCAGCGGCAGCCGCACAGCCGATGCTTGAAGCGATAGATGAGCCGAACGGCTTTTTGCCGCTGCAGCGCATCAATCTGAACGGTCAAATCCCGAACCAGATTCAGGCGGAAGAACTGGTGAAAATTCTCGATGCGCAAGGAAAGTATTATCCGACACTGCGGGAAAATCGGGAGAAAATCCTCAGCATCTGCACGTTCCGTCTGCCGTATTATGTCGGTCCGCTGTATCAAGATAAAAACAGCCCGTTCCAGAAGTGGATTGTGCGTGACATGACCCAGCCCGCCTATCCGTGGAATTTCTTTGATGTGGTGAATCAGACGGCAACGGCGGAAGGGTTCATAGCAAACTTGACAAACAAGTGCACCTATTTGCCGATAGAGGACGTGCTGCCGCTGCATTCCCTGCTGTATGAAGAGTACCTTATGCTGAATGAGCTGAACCGCGTCCGCGTAAAGGGCAATCTGATTCGTGATGTTCAGCTGAAACAGCGGATGCTGGATGAACTGTTTGCAAAGAATAAATCGGTTTCCTACAAAACATTCGCGAAGTGGCTTCAGCTGAACAGTCCGTATGTGGATGTTACAGAGAATGATATTTCCGGCACACAGGAGCCGGGGAAATTCACGGCGAGTCTGCGCACACGGTATGACTTGGAGAAGCACGGATTCACCGTGAACGACCAGACGACGGAGCAGCTGGAAACGCTAGTGCGCTGGAGTACCATCTTTGAGGATCGCAGCATCCTGAAGAAGCTGATTCAAGAAAAATATCCGGACATAACGGATACGCAGCTGAATTTTCTGGTGCAGCGGCGCTATACGGGCTGGGGACGACTGAGCGAAAAGCTGCTGACTGGTGTGCTGGGTGAATATGAGAATCAGCCGGCAACAATCATGGAAGTTCTGCGCGCGACGAATGAAAACTTCATGCAGTTGCTGAACAATCCGCAATACCATTTTCAAGAGAAGATTGCAAAAGAGCGGCTGATGGAACTGGGCGAACCGAAAGAGGAAATCGAATACGACGAGATTCGGAAATTGCAGGTTTCTCCGGCACTGAAACGCGGAATTTGGACGGCAGTGCGCATTGTGAAGGAACTGATTGAGCATCAGGGCTGCCATCCGCACGCCATTTATCTGGAAAACACGCGCGAAGAAACGCCGGATGAAAAGAAACAGCGCACGCAGTCACGTCTGAACCAAGTGGAGCAGATGTATAAAGAACTGGCGGAAGATAAGGCAGCGGAGAAAGTGCCGTCAGAGTGCTGGGAAGTACTGAAAAACTGCAAGGATAAAAAGAAACTGGATGACCAGCAGTACCTGTATCTGCTGCAGCTGGGGAAATCGCTTTACAGCGGCAAGCCGCTTGATTTTGACCAGCTTTCGGCAACAACGGAAATTGATCATATTCTGCCGCGATGCTATATCGTGGACAATTCGATTGAAAACCGCGCACTGGTGCTGAAAGGTGAAAATCAGCGCAAGGCAGACAACCTTCTGCTGGCGGATAGCATTCGGGATTCACAGCGCCCGTGGTGGAATTATCTGCGCCAAAAGGGATTCATGGGCGAAAAAAAGTTCAAGAATCTGACGCGCAGTATGGTAAGCGCTGATGACAAGCAAAAGTTTGTCGCACGGCAGCTGGTGGAAACGGGACAGATGGTGCAGTGCGTGACGGAGCTGTTCAAGCGCTATTATCCGGATGTGCATGTGAGCGGCATCAAGGCGGGGCTGTCCTCGGAGCTGCGGGAGCAGTACGGGCTTTACAAGATTCGTGAGCTGAACGACATGCATCATGCGTATGACGCATTTCTTGCGGCAACAATGGGGAACTTCGTGGAGCGCTTTATGCCGTGGCTCGACAATGAGTCGTCCGCGGCGATTCGATTCAGAAAGGCGCAGGGAGCAAAGAAGGACGATGACAAGGTTGATTTAAGCTCGAAGCACGGCATGATACTGGCGAGATTCAGCCGGGATCAGGTGGATGCGGATACCAGGGAAATCATCCGAAATGCCCAGCAGGAAATTTGCTACTTGAAGGCAGTCTGGGGATACCATGATGGGCATGTGGTGTTCTTGAAACGGCAGAAGTCTGGTGCTATCTATGATGAATCACGATACCGTGCCGGGAGTGTAAAAGCTAAATTGTGTTTGAAGAAAGACTTGGATACCATGAAATATGGCGGATATAACAAGGAATATCCTGCATATATTGCGGCAATCAGCTATCAAAAGGGCAAAAAGCGCGTTGGTGAGCTGGTGAATGTGCCGATTTATCTGGCGGAAGCAATTGAGCAGAATCCGAAAGTGCTGGTGGACTATCTGGAGAAAGATTATCCGGGAGTTCAAATCATTCGCCCGAAGATCTTGATGAATCAGCGTATTGAGTACGAGGGCAGCGAACTTCTTTTGCGAAGCTGCAGCGAGATGTACAATGCGCGTGAGTTGTTTATTCCGACATATCTGCATCACACGCTTTGGAAGCTGTATAAAGCGCCTAAGCAGTTGCAGCCAGATGACGAAGAGCATCTAAACACGCTGATTTCACTTCTGATAGAAAAGATGGAGAAACAATATCCAATTTTCAATGGCGTGGCAAAGCGCATGTCAGTAATTGATTTTGATACCCTGTGTTTCCAAGAAAAATGTATTTTCATTGTTGAAACGATGAAAGTAATGGCGGTCAACGGGCAATATGCCATGTATAAAACAGCACTGTCAAGAAAGGAATTGAGTGATAATCAAGGAAGAATTACAAACAAAGTATTGAATTTATCACATATTACCCTGATTGACCAGTCCATCACAGGACTGCGCGAGAAGAGGACGAAGCTATGGCCGGATTCCGAACCGTCGTGATTCAAAGCCCGTGCAAGCTGACGTATAAGGACGGTTTTCTCATCATTCGCGGCGATGAGGTGCGGACGGTTCACATTTCGGAACTGCACACGCTGATTCTGGACACGACGATGGTCACACTGACGGGGTATCTCATCTGCGAACTGATGCACGAAAAGGTGAACGTCATCTTCTGTGATGAAAAGCGGAATCCATGCGGGCAGGTACTCCCCTATGCCGGAAGCCATGATACAGCGGCAAGGATGATGGCGCAGGCAAACTGGAGTGATACGCGGAAAGCGGCGCTGTGGCAGCAAATCATCCAGCAGAAGATTCTTAATCAGGCGGGCGTGATGCAGGAAGTTTCCGTGGAGGCTGCAAGACAAATTGCAGCCTTCGCGGAGAGCGTTACCCTCGGTGACGCGACGAATCGCGAGGGACACGCAGCGAAGGTCTATTTCAACCGCATTTTCGGCAAGGATTTTTCGCGCGATTTGAAAAGTGACCGTAATGCAGCATTGAACTATGGCTATTCGCTGTTACTTTCCTGCTTTAATAAGGAAGTTACGGCACGCGGCTACGCGACGCAGCTGGGGATTCACCATCGGAATTCGTACAACAGTTTCAATCTTTCCTGTGATTTGATGGAACCATTCCGCTTTCTGGTGGATGAGGTCGTGCTGCATCAGGGAGAGCGCACGTTTGACAAGGAATATAAGTACGAACTGCTGGACATCCTGAATACAGAAATTTGCTATCAGCAGCAAAAGATGTATGTCAGCACTGCCATCGCCCGCTTTGTGCGCAATACAACGGATTACCTTGACGGTCAGACGGAGTGGACAGAAGGAATGATGATGCACTATGAGGATGCGAGCCATGAGAGTCATCGTGATGTTTGATTTGCCGGTGACAACGTCGGAAGAGCGCGCCGCGTACGGGCGATTCCGCAAAGATCTCATCAAGGATGGCTTTCTGATGATGCAGGAATCGGTATACTGCAAATTGGCAGTCAATGCGGTGTCGGCTGACCTGATTAAACAGCGCGTTAATCGCATCAAGCCAGCAAAAGGCGTAATCCAGCTGATGATTATCACGGAAAAGCAGTACAGCCAGATTGATTATCTGCTGGGCGGCCCGCAGGAAAAACAGCTGGATACGACAGAGAGGTTGTGGTTCTTTTGATACTGAGAAACATCAGCTTCGAGCATGATTTGCCAATCGTCGATGACCATGCGGCTTCGATGCAGATTGCCTCTCCGCACCTGTACGCGCGGGTTGTGCAGAGTTTCCTTGCGCTGGAAGCGGGCGAAGAATCCTTGGAGCCTTTCTTATTCTTGCAGGACGATGACCTTCTGGATGCGTCAAAACTGCTGTACGTTGTTACCGATCCGTTCCACATTGATTTTGCAAACAAGAAAATCGTGACGGCACTTTACGGGGAAATTAATCAGCTCATTCGCAAAAATCCGCTGCGACAGGTCCGCTGGGAAAAGCAGATGGTGGAGCTGTCAGATTTCATTCAGGACGTGACGCGCGAAATCCCGCTGGAAATCATCGCGCCGGACGAAATGACGGTACAGGATGTTTGCAAAGCGTTCGGTGTACAGCTGGATTGCCCGCTGAATACGTCACCGCTGGTGCGGATTTGCAAGCTGCTGGATGTTCTTGCGGAGTGGATGCCGAAAAAACTGCTGGTTCTCTGCAATCTTGACAACTACTTTTCGGACGCGGATTGGCAGGAAGTCATCAAGTATGCCGCATACACGAAAGTAAAAACGTTGCTGATTTTTCAAAATCAAGCACTTCCGATGCATGAGCAGGAAATTCGGTGGCAAATTGATCAGAATTATGATGACAAAATCATCAAGCTGTGATATACTGAAAAAGAAAAGAACCATCCGGCGTGGCAGCGGCTCACGACTGAAAGGTTCCTACCTCATGGATTTGAGGTTTTGGAACTATGTCATTCCAGATGGTTCTACTACAAGATATGTATGGCGCAGTTGCGCCGGAAGGTTTTGGAACTATGTCATTCCAGATGGTTCTACTACTCGCGTGGAAGAAGTCATCATGGAGGAAATGTTTTGGAACTATGTCATTCCAGATGGTTCTACTACGAAAATTATCGCGCGTGACCTGACGGATATGTTTTGGAACTATGTCATTCCAGATGGTTCTACTACGACAGTCCACCATGAGCGACGCTGACCTGAGTTTTGGAACTATGTCATTCCAGATGGTTCTACTACAGTGAGGAAAAGCGTCAGGCACTGGCTGCGGTTTTGGAACTATGTCATTCCAGATGGTTCTACTACACGTGGACATGCCGGATGTGACGCACCTGAGTTTTGGAACTATGTCATTCCAGATGGTTCTACTACAACTCTCCCACGGGCATGTCGTGCCGCCCGGTTTTGGAACTATGTCATTCCAGATGGTTCTACTACACAGGCAGGAAGCTGTCCGGAGCTTAACCAGTTTTGGAACTATGTCATTCCAGATGGTTCTACTACCTTTTCGGCGCGCTGATTGGGCTGGGGCTGGTTTTGGAACTATGTCATTCCAGATGGTTCTACTACACCGCAAAATTGCGGCTATGCACCGCGAATGTTTTGGAACTATGTCATTCCAGATGGTTCTACTACCCAGCACGAAACGGCAGGAAAAGCCGATTGGTTTTGGAACTATGTCATTCCAGATGGTTCTACTACACAACTGTCCGACGCAGCGCGCAATGGACAGTTTTGGAACTATGTCATTCCAGATGGTTCTACTACCCGTGATTTAACGGACGAACTTCACGGACGGTTTTGGAACTATGTCATTCCAGATGGTTCTACTACAATAACCCGACGGATGCCTCCATGACCCCAGTTTTGGAACTATGTCATTCCAGATGGTTCTACTACATTTTCCCCTATGGGTTGTCCGCCGGTGGTGTTTTGGAACTATGTCATTCCAGATGGTTCTACTACCCAGCGGATAATCCAAAACGTCCCCGCTCCGTTTTGGAACTATGTCATTCCAGATGGTTCTACTACTATATGACGAGGCAGTTGCAGCGTTTGCGGAGTTAGGAGATTAGAGCGGCGCGAAGGCACAGATTGCGGGCATAATGGAAATAAAGTACCAGCAAGCAGTGATGCTGCGCGAAAATGGACAATATGAAGAAGCCATTGCCACGTTTTTGCAATTGGGCGGAAATTCTGACAATAACCGTTGACAATAGCAGGAATCAATGTTATAGCGATTGACGTACAAGCGGCGGCAGCAGCGTGCGCCGAGTTGTGCGGAAGCAAATCGCAATCCGACGCAGCGGATAATCTGTTTCATTCCTGCAACAATATCGGAGAAAAGCTGTGCTTCTTGCGCAAAGCAGACATGAAACTGCTTTGGGAAAGGAATGGATGAGTGTGAAAATCAGCCACTTGCATCTGTCTGATTTTATGCTGTTTCAGCAAGCCGATTTTCAGTGGTCGCCTGGAATCAATGTGATTTGTGGCACAAACAGCACGGGCAAAACGGCGCTGATAAAGCTGATGTACAGCCTGCATAAGTCCTATGAACAGTGGAACTCCACAGAGACGAAGGAAGCGGCGGTTAACAGGTTTTCCGAAAAGCTGTGCGGCGTATTTCGCCCGGACAACGGGAAATTGGGCAGACTCGTGCGTCGAAAGCAGGGCAGCGCCCAAATGACAGCCTCGATGAGCTATGAAAACGGCACGAGCATTGATGTAAATTTCGGGAATCGAGCAAGCAAAATTGCCACGCTTATCTTGCCGAAGATGGAGCATACGGCATCGCCTGACCATACGGCGGTGTATTTTCCCCCGAAGGAAATCATTTCAGCGACGGAGAATTTCACGTCGTTGTATGAGGAATACCATATTGCGTTTGAGGAAACGTATTATGACCTTGCAAAGCTGCTGGATCGTCCGCTGAAGCGCGGGAAAAATTCCGATGAGCAGAATCAGGTGTTAGCCAGTTTGGATGAAATTCTCCACGGGACAACGGTGCAGCATGATAAAAAGTTTTATCTCAGTGCAGAAAATGGCGGAGAATTTGAAATGGGGCTTGTCTCCGAAGGCTATCGCAAGCTGGCGACCATCACCTATCTCATTCGGAATGGCTGCCTGAATGCCAATTCGGTGCTGTTCTGGGATGAGCCGGAGACGAACATGAATCCCGGCATGATTCGCCCGCTGGTGGATGCTATGATGCAGCTTGCAAAACTCAAGGTGCAGATTTTCATCACAACACATGATTATTTCCTCCAGCAGTATCTGAACATGTACATGGCATTCCCGGAATCCAATACCGACCAGATTGACATCCGTTTCTTCTCCCTTTTCTTTGAGGATGGCGCAATAAAGGCGGAAATGGCGGATACCATCAGCGAACTTCAGCACAACAGCATCATGGAAGAATTTGATGCGATATACAACAGAGAGCAGGGATTCATCTATGATCGTATCAGAGAGTGATATCGAATTTACGTTCGGCGAGCAGTACGGCAATTCCGCTGTGCGTGCGGCAAACGACGGTGCTGGCGGAAGTGCTGATTTTCGCCGTGACGGGTATCTGCCTGACGATGAAGGATGCCGCGCACGTGGTGGTATCGCAGAGCGAAGCGCGGATGGCGGACAGCACCGCCGGGTGGAAAGTCATCGGTCAGGGGGCGAACGCGCTAGCAGCATCGGGTGACGCGGACATGAAGCGCCTTGCGGAGGAAATCCGCTTCGCCGCCCCCATGCCCACGAGCATCGATGGGGAGATTGCAGCGCAGGTGGATGCGCTGGCGGCGGTGGCGAATCCCGAGAGCGTGAAAAAGATACTTACGCTGCTGGAACGAAGAAAAGCATTTGCCAAGGCAAATAAATAACAGGGAGAGATAGAACATGAATAAAGTAGAAAAATACAAAGAACTCATTCAAACGGCAGCTGCTCTGATAAGTCGGAGGGTAACCAGCACTGATATGGACTTCCAGCAATGGAAGTCAAGTGTGGATCGGATGTTGGCAAAAGAATTTGGAACAAATAGCCGTGAGCATGAACTTTTTAGGAAACGACGCTTTTGTACGCCGGTAGTTGGCGCGGATGACGATCGCCCGCAAGAACCAGCTTGTGTTCGCGACATTGAGCTTACCCAAAAAGAATTGCAAGATTATCTTAATGAATTGTTAAGTGAGGAAGAAAATGTGAATGCTATACAGGTACAGGCGAAAGAATACGATGTGTTTTTGTCACATGCAGCAAACGACAAAATAAGTTATGTCAATGAGCTGTATGATGTTATCAGAACGTTAGGAATTACAGTGTTCTATGATTCTACGGCTATCACATGGGGTGATAAGTGGAAAGAAAAAATAATAGAGGGTCTACATAGTTCTGAATTTGCAATAATAGTACTTTCCGAACAGTTCTTCGATCGTGAATGGACTGAACGAGAGTTGCATGAACTTCTGGAACAACAAAACGAAAATAAGCAAAAACTGGTTCTTCCTCTTTTGTATGGAATAACTATTGAGCAATTAACGAAAAAGTATCCGCAACTGGGGGAAATTCAGTGCATATCAGCAATGACTTATTCAAAGGAAAAAATAGCAATTCTTTTAGCTAAAGAACTAATTAAGCGGTACAAAGCTATTGGGGGAAAAAAACTGTGATTATCAAGCGTAAAGTGTGCGGCGGAGACCTCCATCCCGCCGAGAATGAAACTACCTGCGAGGGCGCGAACTCCAAAACAAAATTCGCCTAACCTCCACCATAACGTCTTCCTTTTGTGCTACAATACTCCTCTCCATTCTCCAGCGGACACAAACTACTTCATGCGACAATCAGGAGCATCATCATGATTGAAAAAAATTTCAAGGTACTATGGCTTCGGCTGAGTTCTTGCAGTTCGTTGTTACTGCGGCTTTCGGATTCTCCTACTTCCCGTCTGCAAGACCTCCCCGGGTAAGCGCAACAGCTTTCCTCCCACGTAACCGCCACATTTACCGCACGGGATTCGGGCAGCATTGGACTTCGTGTTGTCTAGCACACTCGTCCGTCCCTGTACGGCCTTCTATGTGATTTCTGTTCGTCGGTTCGGGAGTTTGCCCGCCAGCATTTTCCGCTGACATCCGGCTTCCTTCAGATTCCATCTCACGATGGACACCCTTGCCTTCGGCTAACGCTTCCTGCTGCCGAGCGCGTTGTGGTCTTTCACCACTTAGTTGTTGCTCTTGCCGGGCGCACTCAAAACGCCGCCCCCTCCGATG
>ULZA01053463.1_pt1 | contig 11091 bp, 6 predicted proteins | sample 1962681 | NCBI WGS metagenome assembly ULZA01 (sample SAMEA4835877, study PRJEB28245) | human gut metagenome | biome: gut microbiome; material: fecal sample | place: Denmark | collected 2008 | reverse complement strand
ACTCTTAAGTCTGCCCTTCAGATTTGTTATATTACGACTGCTATATCTGTCCATGCCGGCTATATTATCAACTCTGCATTTAAACCGGTTTTGCGCCTGCCATTTATATTCCTTTATTTTCAATGCTTCCTGATCCAAAGCATCTATTTCATTAAGCAGCCTGTTTTTCTCAAGCTGCAGATTTTCTACATTTGCCCGGTACCTTGATATTCTGCGACTTAATTCTTTTAGTTCCATAATAGTATTATTCTCCTCACCTTTTATATTTAAAGCTATTCATTAAATATAAATTCCTCATTAGCTAACATCAGACAGTCTCCCGGTAATATCTCTGTTTCCTGCCCCGCCTTTATTATCCTTCCATTGATAAATGTGCCATTGGTAGAATTTTGGTCCATTACATAATAACGTCCGTTTCGCATGGTTATCACTGCATGCACCCTGCTGATATTCGTATTGTCTGCTACCGCATAATCTGACTTTTCCGGATTCTTTCCCAGCACAAACGATGGTTTGCCAAGCTCTATCTTTTCACCTGTTACCTGCCTTGTAAGACTTGCAAAATGATAGTTCACCGGTTGCATCTGCTGTATCTGCTGTACGGATATGCCATCATCTGACAACACTGTAGTTCCATCCATGCTGCCCTGCATTACCTGCTGCATTATCTGTTGCTGCATTGTCTGTTGCTGCATTGTCTGTTGCTGCATTATCTGTTGCTGCATTGTCTGCTGCATTGTCACTGCTTTGTTTTTCAGCACGTTCACAACTGCACGCTCTTCGCGTGAGATATATTTTTCTATTGCATTGCCGTTGAAGCCATGGAAGCTTCTGACATAATACATAAATCTGGATATATAATTCGTATCCTCATTGATAACAGGTGTCATTGTATAAATTATGTTTTCTATAAACCCGACAATATCTGCACTTTCCTGTCCTCCTACTATCGGAAAATATATAAAGTACATCTCTTTTGTCATCTCGTTTATGTATACGTCATCCATATTAAAACGAACACTGTTTACGTTCAGTCCGTTATTGTATACATCCTCAACCATTATTACTATCTGCTCAATCATGAAAAAGAAATCATATTTGCTTATGGCTTTTTTCAATCTATCGGTAAGATTTATATTTGCAGGGCACGTATATATGACACTGTCTTTTTTTGTTTTTGTCACATACATGATTCCACATGGTTTTATTCTGGCTAGCTGGCTTAGTTCGGTTTCATTTATTCTTTCCTTTCGTCCTGCCTTCATCATGGCAGTAACGGTCGATTTTTTTATGCTTACTTTTAATTTAGACATTCGCTATTTTCCATTCCTTATGAGATACATTCTGTCGTATGTAAAAATTCTATTTTCTTTGTTACTTCGAACCTGATATTGGTTTTTTGCAGCTTTTCGGTTATATCTTCCAATACTGTGGTTTCATCCTGCAATACTTCTGTCGGTGCATCCAGCACAGTAGTTTCATCTATATTTTGTGTATATCCCGGCTTTTTCTTATTCTCCCCTGCCAGGTTATATGACGGTGCTATCGGACCGGACGATGTTATGTCAATATGTCCCGCTGTCTGCTTTTGTACAATTGCTGCAATTCCTTTCCGGGCAGATTTTCCGGTAAGTGCACCTATGACCTTAGGTATTTCAAGCACTATAAGTATGACTATTGAAGCTATAAGCATTATGGCAAATGCGGTGAAGGATACGTAAAATATCATCCTGTACTGATTATAAGTCATCTTTGTTTTCCTCCTTCACGCTCTGTGCCTTCTCAATTGTTTTGTCTATATTATCCTGCAATCCTGTTATTTGCTCGCGCATTATGGATTTATCCAGCTTTTCTGTTTTGTCCTTTATCGTATGTAATAAATCCATAACTTTATCCTTATCTGTCACTGCTATAAATGATGTGATATTTGTGTCAACTATATCATCTATCTCATTCCATACCTGAATCTTTGCGTCTACGCTGTCAAAATCCTCTGATTTTGCATATAGCTCATTTATTTGCTTCCATAGCTTTTTGTATTCTTCATATGTTTTTTCTGTCTGTTGTATCTTTGCTCCATCATACTGGCTAATCAATGTCAGACAATCTGATATCTCACAGTATATTCCTGCCTCCGGATGATTCTCCTTTACTTCCTTGAACCACTGCGCCGCACTGGAGTATCTGTCTTTTTCCACATTGATTTCGTAGTAGAATAAAAAGCTTTCACCAATCTTATAGCATACATCCTCATATCCCTTTGGATTTTTTCCTTTCAGCTTTGCCATGACATCATATGTATGCACCCGGCCATTGTGGTCCTTGCAATCTATACCTACCATCAGCCTGTTCAATATCTGCGCCTCATCCCTGTCCAGCACAAAATCGTCTGTCAGTTTGTCATTCAGCTTAAGATATGCCTCCGTCCTTGTCGGGTCGGTGACTATAGCCGTGTAATATCCGTTGTCATAATTGTCATAGGTATCCGCTTCTTTTAATATGCTATTATAGTTTTCATTTTTTTTGTGTTCTGCCGCACAATAGCTTAATACTGTGCTTGTTCCAAGCAGCATCGTCAAAACTGATGTGGTGATAAATACCGCAAGCTTTCTCTTTAGATTCTTCCTATACATGTCATCAATCTCTGTATAGTGCTCAAGGTCATACATCAGCTCAGCTGCGCTCTGATATCTGTTGTTTGGATCCGGCTGTGTACACTTTGTAATAATACGTTCAAGACCACCTGACAATGTTGGGTCAATTTCTCTGATCGGCCTTATTTCGTAAGGTGGCTCACAGGGATTCATTCCCGTAACAAGATGATACATTGTGGCTCCCAGACAATATATATCTGTTCTCGCGTCTGTCTGCCCCATTCCACCAAACTGTTCCGGTGCAGCATATCCCATCGTGCCAAGACATGTTGTATCCTCTATGTTATTTTCCTTATATTCCCTTGCTGTTCCAAAATCTATAAGCACCACATTTCCATCAGGCTTTAGCATTATGTTTGCCGGCTTCATATCACGATATATGATTGGCGGGTTCTGTGAGTGCAGATATCCAAGAACATCGCATAGCTGTTTGGCCCACTTTATCACATTTTTCTGCGACTGGGCTCCGTACTCCTGCAATGCTGTCTTGAGAGAATTTCCCTCTATATAATCCATTACGATAAGGAATCTGTCATCCTCATCTATGACATCGACAATATCAGGAAGACTGGGATGGCTCAGTTTTTTGAGCATATTGGTCTCCGCAACAAGACTTTGCTTTACCACCTCAAAATCCTTTACTCCATCCTTTCTGACCTCTTTTATTGCCCACTGTTTGTTTGCCCTTTCATTCATAGCCAGGTACACAACGCTCATTCCGCCGTGTCCAACTTCGTTTAGTATCTTGTATTTTCCGTCAATTAAAGAGCCTATTTCAAGCATCTGTTCCTCCTACTGTGCCTTTATGAGCGCTGCTGTTATATTATCGCGCTCTCCTCTTTGCATGCTTAGTCTGATGAGCTGCTCCAGTCTGTCGTGCATATTCTGCCCATCTACAGTTGCTGCCGTTTTCAGCATCTCATAGATTTCCTGTTCTGATACCTCATGCCTGAAGCCATCTGAACAAAGCAGAAGTGACATTCCATTTTTCATTGCCCCGGTCCTGTACTCCGGCTTTACTTCTGCTGATGCCCCGACACACTGCAGCAGTACATTCCTTCGCGGATCTCTCATAGCCTGCTCCTGTGTCATATTTCCATTCATAATTTCCCGCTGTACATATGTCTGGTCTGTCGTAAGCCTTTCTATATGGTCTGAAAGGCTATATATTCTGGAATCGCCCACGTTTATAATGTAGTAGGCTTTTTGCGTGACAAGCAGCGCTACCACTGTTGTTCCCATGTTTACTGCATGTGCTTTGCCATATGCTTTTATTTTTTCGTTCTGCTGCTGTATTACTTCATCCCACTGTCTTTCCAGAATCAGACTGTCAATATCCGGGTTCGACGATTTGCAAAGCTCAGGCAGCTGCTCGTCACTCCATCTGTCAAATGCTCTGACTACAGTGGCACTGGCCAGCTCACCCTTCGATAAGCCGCCCATGCCGTCACATAATACTGCAAATGCCATGTCTCCTTTGCATGTTGAGAAGCACTTTACCAGCAGACTATCCTGATTAGTTTCTTTTACGATTCCTCTGTCCGTGTCAGCTGCTATTTCAAATCTCATACTCACTCCTCCCAGAATTCAAAATCTTCGTTGCCAAGTTTGCCTTGAAGGGCATGCGCTTTCGCGCATGCCACAGACATTGTTGTTTTTCCCACACCACCACATGGTAATGTAAATACATAGGTAATTATCTTATTGCTCATCATTGTCTTTCTTTTCTTTCATCTTTTTTCTCATATAATAAACGATTATCAATATCGCAATTATAAGTACAAATAATAATATTGCTCCAATTATATATACTGCCTTATCATTGTTTGTTTCTACTGATTTGACATCTGACGAATTTGATTCCATAGGTACATCATCTTCGGCAATCTCTGTATCTGCTTCTGTATCCTTACCATATATTTTTTTCACTTTATTGGTCTTTCCACCTTCGTCAACAGAACAGTCTGCACACTCTACCATAAGCCTTGAATCACCGTCTTTTGCAGAGAGCACCTCCTTAGGTACTTCAAACTCTATCTTTCCGTCATGCTTGTCCAGATAGTCAAGCATATCGTCTCCCGACATTTCCTTGATAACCTTTTTTTCTTTGTCATCCTTGCCCACTACAGTAATCTTTACACGTCCAAGCTTTCCGCCATCATCCTTCGGCATCAATACTGCATTCTTTGAGCCAATATAGTTTTCATTGTTTTTATCTACACCTGTCAATGTATATGTAGGTGCTGTCTTGTCCACAATAAATTCAATATTTACACTCTTCACATCACTGTAGGCAACTGAATCTGCTTTGTCCTTTGTCTCCACAACGATATTGTACTGACCCTCTTTTTCAAATACCGCATTTGATATCACATATTCGTACTTATGCCAGCCATCGCTTTCACTTACATTATTCACACTGAAGTCTGTTCCCTGCTTAAGTGCTTTTCCATTTACTTTGACAGTACAGCTGGTAACTTCATCCGGATTTATCTCTCTGACTACCACATCATGGTATACCTTCTGCACATAGTAATCCTTTACAAGCTTCATCGTATTGTCATCCAGCGAGAAGATTGAACCGCCTTTGTTTATGGAGAAATCCAACAATTTTCCTCCCTGCCCTGCAGTCTCTGTCACCTGCTTTCCGCCTGCATCTATAATATTGACTGTTTCATAAGAATTTCCGGCCTTATCCTGTGCATGGCATGTCAGTGAATACACTCCATCCTCATTGAGATTTCTAAACTCTACACGTTGTCCGTTTGTAATTGATATCACATTTCCGGTAATCGTTTTTCTTACGAATCTGCTATTTTCATATACCTCAACTGTAAGCACCGGTGAAAAGTATTCAAGATTAGTATCTGTGCACTCTATTACAAATGACATATTTCCTGAATTATTGTTTACTGAGCCCGGGGTTACTCCGTTGATTGTTACAACAGGCTTTGTCGTATCTATGCAGAACTCCTGCTTTGCAAGGTCTTTTGCCTTATTGCCGGCTTTGTCTGTATATGCAAGTGACCATGTATATGTGGCATCCGCATCAAAGCTTAATGTTGCCGTATGTATATCACCATTATCTGACCAGCTTCCAAATGCCGGTGCTGCTACTGATTTTCCTGCATCCTGCGCAGTCATGCTCAGTGCTATTCTGCTTGTATCAAAATTGTGCTCTGTGATTGTCACAGTTGCTGTTCTCTTGTTATTATAATAGTTTCCGTTTGATGCACTGTTGTTATCATATGCTACCGAAATAACAGGTGCTGTCGTATCAATTGTAAATTTTGTCGGTGCAAGCGAATTTGCATAATCCACTCCTGCTGCGGCATTTCCCGCAATGTCTTTTACTCCGATTCCAAATGTGTAATCGTCATCATGTCCGTAATATATTGTGGCAACATGTACTGTATCATCACCGTTACCGCTTCCACCTTCTGTGCTCCAGTTTGAAAGAGCAGGTGCCTTACCTGCTGCGGCTTTTATTTCCGCTGCTACCTTTGATGCATCAAAGTTACGCTCTGTTACTTTTACGGTTGCTGTTCGCGGTGCTTTGAAGTATGCTGTGTCTCCAAATGATGTATCTGCACTGTTATTGTCATAGCTTACCTGCACTGTTGGTGCTGTTGTATCTATTTTTATGTATTTTGTTACTGTGTATGCCGTTCCTGCATTGTCTGTTGCGGTAACATCTATACGCACTTCATTACTGTTGTTTGAAGCCGCGCTTATGTCAAATTGCTCTGTTACATGATTTTCCAGATCTTTTAAGCCCGCTGCTGTCTTATCATAGCTATATAATGTTCCATCCTGTGTCGTCTGTCCCATATTTGTTATCGTATAGTTTACGCTCTTTATTCCTGATGCAACTCCTGTGGCATTCTCATCTGATACCTCTATACTTACCGGCACATCTGCACTGTACACTCCTGATGCTGTCTCAGGTGTGATGACTGATATTGCCGGTGCGCATGTATCAACTACCAATCCATTTGTGCTGATATATGAAACATTACCGCTTAAATCTGTAACCCTGACATATACCACGCAGTTTTTGTTCTCGCATTCTATCGGTTCACTGAAGGTGCCATCCTCATTAAGGCTGTAAAGTGTCTTCCAGTCAGCCTCCTGAATACTGTCTACGTCAATTATTGCATCCTCTGCTGAAACGAAATACTCTGCTGACTTGATGCCGCCATGCTCATCTCCAAGCTGTCCGGCAATATTGACCTTCTTGGCAGCAAATCTTGAAATCTCATATTTGTCTTTTGGCAGCAATAAATCCCACACGGTATCCATGCCTGTTGAAAGTCCGTCAAACCTGATATTTCCTGTCGGCGACTGTACGTCAATTACAAACTCTGCTGATTTGTCTCCTTCTATCTCAAATCCATTATCTGAATTACCACACAAATCTTTTGCACTGACACTCAGCTCATACTTGTGTCCTGCATTGAATACAAGCTGCTTACTGTAAACAGCTTCTGCTCCCTCGCCTGTCTTTACCCAGTATGACTTTTCAGACCACGCATCTGACTGTGTCTGTTCATTTCCATCAACCTTTACATTGATTTTTGTTTCATCTGGGTCAAAGAAAAGCTCATTCTCTTTTACCGAAATGGTTGCAATCCTGTTTTCCCTGTAATACTCAGTGCCTTTTACACTGCTGATGCACTGTGGATCCGGCTGCTCCGGTGTACCATATGTCACTGTTATTGCAGGCGCTGCCTTGTGAATATAAAATGGCTGGCTGCCGCTTGCTGTCAAATCCGCTACAGTCACGTTTCCTGCCTCATCAACAGCTTTAACATATACATCTGTCTTTTTATCCAGATAAGCCTCAGCCGATACATTTATGATTCCTGATTCATCAAGCTCATTCCATGCACCTTCATCATCCGATACTGACTGATCATCTGTCACTATCTGGTATTTTGCTGATACAACACCTGAAATGCTGTCAGCTACACTTGTTTTTATACGGACATCGTCATTGAAATATTTTCTGTTTTTGCCCGCTTCAGGCTCTATACTGACATCAGGTGACTGACTGTCCATGCTGAACTTGAAGCTGTCACCTTTAACCTCTGTCTTAAGACCGGCATAATCAGTTGCCTTTACTGAAAGCATCAGATCAATTCCGTTAAACTGCTCTGTTGCCGGAATGGTTATCCTTCCTTCCCCGCTTGCGTCAAGCTCAACAGTCTGTCCTGATACAATTTTCCTTTTCCCATCAAATACAGTGTATTCAACACTCTTAATTCCTGATAAGCTGTCATCAGCCTTAACGATATAGCTTATATCATCCTTATGCCAGCCTTTTTCATCGGCTGCTGTCATGGTATCCTGGGACACTGTAAGCTCCGGTGGCAGGGTATCAACAACCAGCTTCGATGTGGAGAAAAATGCTGTCTCGCCATTACAATTGTCCTGAGCCTTTACATATACGTTATATGAAGTATCCTTCAGATCAGATGTATTAATCTTGTACTTATATCGGGCATCATATGTATCCTCAATAAGCTCTAACGGCTTCCATGCTGAATCATCAAGCGCTTTTACCTGCTCATCATTTAAAATACTGCCACTTTCATCTGATTCATTCACATAGTAGAATGCCTGCTTTATTCCGCTGATATCCTCCAGCTGTCCATATACATTTGATGCCTGCTGACTGACCATATTCTGCTCGTCTATTAAATCAGCATCATATCCAATAGTACCTGAAGGCGCTTTTCTATCCACATAAAACGGCTGCTCTATTGAGCTTGTATCATTACACTCATGCTCCGCCTGATCCTTCGCATACATTCCGATTATCTGATATTTGTGTTCCTCATCCGCTTTTGTACCAAATGTGATGCAGCTGCTATAATCAGCCCCTGTCACGATCCACTCACTATACTCTATTCCTGCATCAATCAGCTTCTGGGCATTATCGACATCAAATACATCGAATTCTTCCCGGTCATCAACCTTTACCCAAAGCTGTGTGGAACCATCATCCAAAGAGACATCGTGGATATTCATGTCTACTTTTCTGACATTTCCATAATAATCCACAGCATCCTTTGTGAAAGCAGGTTTATCATCCTCCTTTGGATTCAATGTTATCTTTGGAGGCTGTGTATCATATTTGTAGTCGAGCCGCAGACTTCCAATATCTGTGATAGCTCCGCTTTCCTTGTCCTTACGTGCTATTACAAGAGTCTGTCTGTTATCACCCTGCTGTGGCATAAGCTGATATTTATCAGCTTCAATCCATTCATCACCTTTTCTAACCACATATACCGCCTGATTGTCACTTGCCAGCGATAATGTAGGTGCTTCTACATAAAACTGTGTACCCTGCAGCATTGTCCCTGTCAGGCTGTTATTCATACTGCTGTAATCATATTCTTTGATGGTAACAGTATATTCTGCCTCTGCTGACTTATATTTGTCATCTTCTGCTTTTGTCACCTTTATCCTTACAGTTCCGGTATCCTTTGCTGTCCATATACCGTTTGATGCAAAGTCTGTATCCTTTTCAATCAGATTTTTGCCTTCTACAACAGTGTATTTTAAATTGTCAACGGCTGCATCCGCCCTGTCGGATTTTACCACCGGAACAACTTTGTTCCCCACATAAATATCATCCGCCGGTGTATACTCTACCGTCAGCTGCTGTGGCTGTTTTTCCTCGGTGGCATTATTATCCGAATCCTGTTCATCTGGAATTTTACTGTCAGATATATCATCCGAAGCTGCGTCGTTAGATATATCATACTCTGAAGAGGGTGTATCAGCACTTACCTGTGTTGCCGGAAGCGATGTCGCACCCATTACAGAAGCTAGCATGATTGCTAGTAACCTGTTAAGTTTTTTATTAAACACTCTCATATCTCCTTTTCTATAGTATTTTTTGTAACTATTCCGTTACGATTTTATTTATATTCCCACTCTTCATTCCATTATACAAAACAATGGTCACACAACGGTCACACGGAGACAACTTTGTGAAAACTGCATAATAAAAGCGCCGAAAATTACATATTTTTTAGACAATTTTCGACGCTTTTTCGGATTATTTTTTTATAACTATTATTTATTATATTTCTTGTATATCTTTTCAAACGCAGGCATAGAGTGCTTTATCATTTCCCTGTCCACACAGTATGATATTCTCACCCAGCCCGGACAGCCGAAGCCGTCTGCTGCTACTATGAGCACATCCTCCTCCTTTGCCTTCTCGCAGAATGCATTGCTGTCATCCTCGAGTGCCTTTACAAACATATAAAAGGCTCCGTCCGGCTTGAAGCAGTGATAGCCTATCCTTGTGAGTCCCTCGTACAGAAGGTCTCTGTTTTCTTTGTAGGCATTGATATCACCGGTTGCCCCCTGGCATTTTACTATCATCTTCTGGAACAGGCTTGGTGCACACACGTAGCCGAGTGCTCTTCCCGCACCACAGACTGCTGCATACAGCTCAGCCTTATCGTACACCTCATCAGGCACGAGGACGTATCCTATTCTCTCTCCCGGCAGCGAAAGTGACTTGCTGTATGAGTAGCATACCAGTGTGTTGTCGTAATATTTGGTCACAAACGGTACCTTGATTCCGTCGTAAACTATCTCCCTGTACGGCTCATCTGCGATAATGAATATCGGTCTTCCTATCTCCTTAGACTTTTTCTCAAGGAGGTCTGAGAGCTTTTTGATGGTCTCCTCAGAATAGACTGTGCCGGATGGGTTGTTTGGTGAATTGATTATGACACCTCTGGTGTGCGCATTGATTCTCTCCTCAAGCGCATCGAAATCTATCTGAAAATGCTCTGTGTCTGCAGGCACCTCTACAAGCCTTGCTCCTGCTGCATTCACAAATACCTTGTACTCCGGGAAATATGGCGCTATGGTAATAAACTCATCATATGCGTCGCTTGTCAACGCACGAAAGCAGATTGACAGCGATGCCGCTGCTCCCATTGTCATGTAAAGGTTGTCCGCATTAAAATGTGTGCCATGTGTGTTGTTCAAAAACTCAGCTATTGCCGCTCTCGTTTCCACGTCTCCCTGTGCTGAGGTGTAGCCGTGCAGCGCAACAGAATCATAATCTGTCACAAGCTCCTTTATTGTGTCGTTTACTATCTGCGGAGCCGGTATGCTCGGGTTTCCTATTGAGAAATCATATACATTTTCCTTACCTACAATTGCTGCTCTTTTTTTACCATACTCGAAAAGCTCCCTGATTGCTGAGCGCACGCTTCCGAGCTGGTACATGCTTTCGTTTACTACCATTTTCTTGTCTCCTTATCTCTGATGTTCTTGCATGTTTACTATTATAATATCTCTGCTTATGACATACAAATGTCTTTATAAACATCTCTTTATACACATATTGTTACCATTCATGATCGTTTATCGTGATATGAATGCCTCCATCCCGGCACGCTTC
>ULZA01035200.1_pt1 | contig 11308 bp, 8 predicted proteins | sample 1962681 | NCBI WGS metagenome assembly ULZA01 (sample SAMEA4835877, study PRJEB28245) | human gut metagenome | biome: gut microbiome; material: fecal sample | place: Denmark | collected 2008 | reverse complement strand
GTGCAAAGCCGTCAGGCGGGCTTTGTGCGGTGTTGCCTTAAAACTTGACCGTAAAGCCATCTGAGTCTTGATCCGTCAAAGCACTGCTAAATTCTTTAAAATATGATCAAATATTGATGATTTTTTATTGACTACCCCGACAGTTTAGGTTATAATATTTACATGAGATCTTTATGAAAGGCAGGCTAACAAAGTGGAACTGACATCTTCTGTGAAAGAGATATACGCTCAGTCTGAGGAAAACATTATCCTCACTGACGCTGAACTTAATGTCATTTGGAAAAATCATGGCGATCTGCCTGATGTTATAGATATTTCTGCTTTATGCGATACTCCGGAAAACGCTTTCATTCTGCCTGTTGAAAAGACAGCTACCTTTGAATACAAGGGCAGGTTTGCAGACTCGGCGGCAATGCGGTTTGAACCGCTGAGAGATAATGGCATTATAAGGAATTATCTCATACACTATTACTCCTGCATGGACATAGAACGTCTTTCGGACAAGTCTGGATATTTACGCTTCAAATCGAATTTTCTCGGCAACATAAGGATGGAGCTTTCTAAAATGTTAGCGATGCTTGACAGCCAAAAGAATTCCTTCTCTTCAAAAGCCGGCACTGAATATGAGCATTTTGACCATGAGGCAAGGCTTCGTATACTGAAGACATTTTCCGCAACGGTGAACATGACAGAACTTGCAAAATATTTCAGTGGCAATTTCACAACTGAATATCAGAGCCTGTCAGACATATGCGGTGAGGTATGCGACGAAGAAGGCAATTTGCTGGAGGAGGACGGCTGTATTTTCAGATACTCCATTGACCCGTGCATTTATTTTGAAACAAACAAAAGCCTTATTAAAAATGTGCTTGTAAATCTGCTTGTGAACGCATATATGTACAATGACAAGGAACAGCGTCAGGTGGAGCTTATCCTTAAAACTGAGGACGACAGGATAATACTGTCAGTAAGTGATAACGGCAACGGCATGACAGACGATGTATGGCAGGCGGCTATCACGCCCTTTGGCACATTCCAGAAATACAGTAGCAGCGAGGCGTTGGGGCTTGCACTGGCAAAATGCTTTTGCGACCGTTTTGACGGTGAACTAAGTTATCGCAGCGAGATCGGCAAAGGCACTTGTGTGACCATGAGTTTCCCATGTGACAGCCGTGGTTTGCCAAAAGAGTTCCATGTGAGCAGAATGCCACCCATACCGAACCCATACGGCAGTACCTATTGCATAATGGCTAAAGGGCTTGACCCGCTGAAATAGGGTTTGGGCAATATACAGAGCAAGTGAATAGATGGGATACAAAAAAGGCAGTGCCGATTTTCTCGGTACTGCCTTGATTATTTTATGGATATTAGTCCTTGATGATAGACTTACCTGTCATTTCCTTTGGCTGCTCAAGACCCATGAGTTTGAGCATTGTTGGTGAAAGGTCAGCAAGCACGCCGCCCTCTCTGATAAGAACATTGCCTGCGCCTGCGATAATTAGAGGTACAAGGTTGGTTGTGTGGGCTGTGAATGGAGAGCCGTCATCTTCCATCATCTTATCTGCGTTGCCGTGGTCTGCTGTGATAAGTGCTATACCGCCCTTTGCAAGAACTGCGTCAACCGTTTTGCCTACGCACTCGTCAACTGCTTCTACTGCTGCTACGGCTGCGTCGAACACGCCTGTGTGACCTACCATATCGCAGTTTGCATAGTTGAGGATAATTGCGTCATACTTGTCAGACTCTATTCTCTTGAGAACTTCGTCGCAAACAAGATATGCGCTCATTTCAGGCTGGAGGTCATAAGTTGCTACCTTTGGTGAATTGATGAGGGCTCTGTCCTCGTTCTCAAAAGGAGCTTCTACGCCGCCGTTGAAGAAGAATGTAACGTGAGCATACTTCTCTGTTTCAGCGATTCTAAGCTGTGAAAGACCCTTCTTTGCGATATACTCGCCGAAAGTATTTTCAAGGCTTGCTGGCTTGAATGCAACGTCAACGTTTGGCATTGTTGCGTCATACTGTGTCATGCATACATAGTAAAGTGGGAATCTGCCGTTTCTTCTTTCAAAGCCTGTGAAGTCGTCATCAACGAGAGTTCTTGTTATCTCTCTTGCTCTGTCAGGACGGAAGTTGAAGAAGATAACGCTATCGTTTGCGGATATCTTGCCGTTTTCATCGATAACTGTAGGAACAACGAACTCGTCTGTAACGTCAGCGGCATAGGAAGCCCTGATAGCGTCAACTGCGTTATCAGCCTTATTGCCCTCGCCGTATACCATTGCGTCATAAGCCTTGCCTACACGCTCCCAACGGTTATCTCTGTCCATTGCATAGTAACGTCCCATTACTGTTGCTATCTTGCCGACACCAATTTCCTTGAGCTTTTCTTCAAGCTCAGCTACGAAGTCAGCACCGCTTGTAGGAGGAACATCTCTGCCGTCCATGAAGCAATGAACGTATACCTTTGTAAGACCTGCTTTCTTAGCAAGCTCCAAAAGGCCATAGAGGTGTGAATTATGTGAGTGAACGCCGCCGTTTGAAAGAAGTCCGAACAGGTGGAGTGCGCTGTCATTCTTCTTGCAGTTCTCAACGGCTGCTGTGAAAGCTTCGTTTGAGAAGAATTCGCCGTCCTTGATAGACTTTGTAATTCTTGTAAGCTCCTGATAAACTATTCTTCCTGCACCGATATTTGTATGGCCTACCTCTGAGTTACCCATTTGTCCCTCAGGAAGTCCAACGTCCATGCCGCTTGCACCGATAAGAGTGTGCGGATAGTTGGCAAGAAGTCTGTCGATATTAGGTGTTTTGGCAGCTCTGATAGCGTTGCCGTAATCCTTGTGATTATAGCCGAAGCCGTCCATAATGATAAGTGCTATGGGTTTCTTTGACATATTTCTTAGTCCTTTCAACATCATTTATATTCGTATTATCCCCAATAACCGCCCTTTTCAAGAAAGCTCAGGACATATTCCTTAAATTCCTTGGCAGTATCGTCGCTTGTGTAATAGGTCTTTGCGCCGATACGGACATAGTTGCTCTCTCCTGACTCATAGTAGATAGCTGGACCTTCTGAACATTTTATATCCAACCAATCGCCGCCAACAACGTACTCCTTTGAATCCGGCTCTTTTTCTTCTGCGTTTTCCATGATTTTCGTGCGGAACTCTGTTATCTTGTCGAGAAGCTCGCTGTCTGTAAACTCAACGCCGCTAAGGAGCTTACTAGAGTCCATTTTGATAGTTACATTTTCAAGCTTAGCCTCAGATGTTGTCTGAGAGCTTTCTGCCGCTGGTGCGCTGCTTTCGTCAGTGCTTCCGCAGGCTGCAAATGACATACACATGGATAATACTAATGCTGCAAATATTACTTTTTTCATAGTTGCGTCCCCCTGTTCAAAAAAAGCAGAGGACAGCCGCAGCCGTCCCCTGCGGAACTTTTTATTTGTTTGTTCTTGTAACGAATGATATTTTGCCCCTAGATATCCGTCTGTTAATTAGCCCTCAACAGCAGCCTGAACGATAGTGTTGAAGTCAGCAGCCTTCAGTGAAGCACCGCCGATAAGACCGCCGTCTACGTTCTCCTTAGAAAGAAGCTCTGCGCAGTTCTTAGCGTTCATTGAGCCGCCGTACTGAATTGTAACTGCCTCTGCTGTAGCCTCGTCATAAATCTTAGCAAGTGTTGCTCTGATGAATGCGCAAACTTCCTCTGCCTGATCTGCTGTAGCTGTCTTGCCTGTGCCGATAGCCCAAACTGGCTCGTAAGCGATAACGGACTTCTTAACGTCCTCTGCTGATACGCCGAAGAAATCAAGCTTAACCTGTCTTGCGATAACTTCCTCTGTGATGTTGCACTCACGCTCCCAAAGAAGCTCGCCAACGCAAACGATAGGCTTAAGACCAGCTGCAAGAGCTGCCTTTGTTCTCTTGTTTACTGTTTCGTCTGTTTCACCGAAATACTGTCTTCTCTCTGAGTGACCGATAACAACGTACTCAACGCCAAGCTCAACGAGCATATCTGCTGAGATCTCGCCTGTGAAAGCACCGCTCTTCTCAAAGTGAACGTTCTCTGCACCGATCTTTACGTTTGAACCTGCTGTTGCGTTGATAGCAGTTTCAAGGTTTGTGAAAGGTACGCAAGCGATAACTTCTACCTTGCCCTCAGCGTTTGCAACGAGTGGCTTGATAGCTTCGAGAAGCTCCTTAGCCTCAGGTCTTGTCTTGTTCATTTTCCAGTTTCCTGCAATAATTGCTTTTCTTACAGCTTTTTTCATGATAAAAAACTCCTTTATTTTTTATAGGGAACAGAAAAACTGCTCCTGCTAGTTTTCCAAGTCTATTATACAACATTCACTCGTATTTGTCAACTAATTAACAAAGGCTTGGACTTATTTTATCTGTTTATTACAGCTTGTCTATAAGCATAACGACACCGAAAACGCCAAGCAGGACACCGATAGCGATAGCCACATAGCCGAAAGGCGTTTTCTCCTCTTTTTCCTCGGCTTCCTTTTCCTCCTCAGTGACTTCTACCTTTGATTTTTCATCGTCAAGGTAAAATTCCTGTGGGTTTTCTGGGTTATACTTTATGTCTATCATGTCGCCCTTTTCATAGCCGTTGTCTGTGACTATCTGGGTATACTTTTCGCCGTCAATGGTATAGCCTATTTTCCACTCGGTAAAAACTCTGTCCTCACCGCCGTTGAAGTCAGGCATTGTGGTCTTGACTTTCTGCAAGGCTTTTGCCTGAGTTGGTTCGTAGTGATCCTCCTCAGGGATATTATATTCCTGCTCAGGGAAAAAGCGATAGCCCTGCAAGGCTTTGATACCGAAATAGATAAGTCCCACGCCTGTGAGCAGAAGAATTATTCCGCCTATGCCCTGCCAGCCTAATCCGCTTTTTGCAAGTAGTGTTATTTCATTCATTTTTACTACCTCGATTTCTGCATAAAAAAGGGACAGGCAAAACCTGCCTGCCCCTAGCTTATAGCTTAGTAAAATATATTACTTGTCAGCGATCACGTCGATACCTGGGAGAACCTTGCCCTCGAGGTATTCAAGTGAAGCTCCGCCGCCTGTTGAGATGTGTGACATCTTATCAGCAAAGCCAAGCTGGATAACTGCTGCTGCTGAGTCGCCGCCGCCGATGATAGTTGTAGCGTCTGTTTCAGCAAGTGCCTTTGCAACTGCGATAGTACCCTTTGCAAGTGTTGGGTTCTCGAACACGCCCATAGGACCGTTCCAAACAACTGTCTTTGCAGACTTAACAGCCTCGCCGAAGAGAGCCTGTGTCTTTGTGCCGATATCAAGGCCTTCCTTGTCAGCTGGGATCTTGTCAGAATCAACAACTTCTACGTCGATAGGAGCGTCGATAGGATCAGGGAAACCTGCTGCAACTGTTGTGTCGATAGGGAGAAGAAGCTTCTTGCCGAGCTTTTCAGCCTTTGCCATCATTTCCTTGCAGTAGTCGATCTTTGTATCGTCAACGAGGGAAAGACCAACTTCCTTGCCCTGTGCCTTAAGGAATGTATATGCCATACCGCCGCCGATGATAAGTGTATCGCACTTCTCGAGGAGGTTTGAGATAACGTTGAGCTTATCTGCTACCTTTGCGCCGCCGAGGATAGCAACGAATGGTCTAACAGGTGTTTCAACTGCATTTCCGAGATAGTTGATCTCTTTCTGCATGAGGTAACCAACTGCTGTTTCCTTAACGAACTTTGTAACGCCAGCTGTAGAAGCATGAGCTCTGTGAGCTGAACCGAAAGCGTCCATTACGAATACTTCATCGTCAACGAGGTCAGCAAGTTCCTTAGCGAAAGCTTCGCCGTTCTTTGTTTCCTCTGCGCCTCTGAATCTTGTGTTCTCAAGAACAACGATATCACCGTCAGCCATTTCAGCAACTGCCTTCTTAGCGTTGTCGCCAACTACTGTATCGTCAGCAGCGAATGTTACCTTTGTTTCAGGAAGAAGCTCTGCAAGTCTTGCAGCAGCAGGAGCAAGTGAGAACTTAGCCTCTGGGCCGTTCTTTGGCTTGCCAAGATGTGAACACAGAACTACCTTGCCGCCGTCAGCTACCAGCTTCTTGATAGTTGGGAGAGCAGCTGTTATTCTGTTATCGTTTGTAATAACGCCGTCCTTAAGAGGAACGTTAAAGTCAACTCTTACGAGTACCTTTTTGCCCTTTACATTAATGTCATCAACAGTAACTTTGTTTAAACCTGCCATTTTAAAGACACCTCTCAATTAAATTTTTTAATTCACGTTGTTAAAAAACTAACAACCTTACCTTTATTATATAACATACCGCCATAAAAATCAAGTATTTTTTTATAATTTTTACCCTGATTTTATAACTTTAGGCTTTTAAAGTGCATCCACCTTTATCTCTCCGTTGTCAGCGGATATTGCCACGGCGGACACCGCTCCCTCGCCCTTGTCTATAAGCAGTTCGGCTATCTTATCCTCCACCTCGTTTCTTATGACACGGCGGATATCTCTTGCACCAAGCTTTTGACCGTATGCCTTATGTGCGATAGTTTTCAGAGCTTCATCTGTATATCTCAGGCTGATATGTTTCTCCTCCAGCGGCGACTTCATCTCGTCCAGCATAAGACCTGCTATGCCTGCGAAATTCTCCTCTGTGAGCGGATTGAACACAACTATCTCGTCTATTCTTCCAAGAAACTCAGGTCTCAGGAAATCTCTCAGTGCTTTCATTGCTTTATCCTTGGCGATATCACTGTCGGTCTTATTGAAGCCCACACCTGTATCTCTATCAGTCGAACCTGCGTTTGATGTCATGACGATAACTGTATTCTCAAATGAAACACTTCTGCCCTGCGAATCGTTGATACGTCCCTCGTCAAGTATCTGGAGAAGTATGTTCATAACGTCAGGGTGAGCCTTTTCTATCTCGTCAAAAAGCACCACTGAATATGGTCTGCGGCGCACCTTTTCGGTAAGCTGACCTGCTTCATCAAAGCCTACATATCCCGGAGGTGAGCCGATAAGCTTTGATACTGAGTGCTTCTCCATATACTCGGTCATGTCAACTCTGATAAGCGGTTCGATGGCGTCGAAAAGCTCTTCTCCAAGGACTTTTACAAGCTCTGTTTTTCCAACGCCTGTTGGGCCGACGAAAATAAATGAAGCCGGTCTGCGACGTTTTGAAAGCTGAACCCTTGTACGCTTTATTGCCTTTGCGACCTTATCAACGGCTTCGTCCTGACCGATAACACGCTTTGAAAGGGCTTCTTTAAGATGCTTTATCTTGTCATACTCGGTCTGAGCTATCTTATTGGCAGGGATACCTGTCCAAAGCTCTATTACCTTTGAGATATCTTCCTCTGTGACCTGAACGTTTTTAAGAGTTTCTTCCACCTCTTTGAGTCTGTTCTGGATCCTGAGTATCTCGCCCTTTTCCTTTGCGATTATCTCATAGTCAGGGTCTGACTTCTGTTCGTAATCCTCAACGAGCTTTTCATGCTTTTTAAGCTCCTCGTTAAGTGCGTCGAACTCCTCTATTTCAGGCGTTCTTATACTTGTGCAGGCGCAGGCTTCGTCAAGAAGATCTATCGCCTTGTCAGGAAGAAATCTGTCGTTGATATATCTTTCAGAAAGCACTGCACACTCTCTGAGCATATCGTCTGATATCTTTACTCTATGGAAATTCTCGTAATACTGCTTTATGCCTTTGAGGACTGTGATTGTGTCCTCAACTGTCGGCTCAGAAACTGTTACAGGCTGGAAACGTCTTTCAAGTGCAGAGTCCTTTTCGATATACTTTCTGTACTCCTTGAAAGTCGTTGCGCCTATTACCTGTATCTCGCCTCTTGAAAGTGACGGCTTCAGGATATTTGCGGCGTTCATCGTTCCCTCATTGTCGCCTGTGCCAACAAGGGTATGCACCTCGTCTATAAAGAGGATAACATTGCCCTGCTCTTTGACCTCTTCCACAAGACCTTTACAACGGCTCTCGAACTGTCCTCTGAACTGAGTGCCTGCAACAAGTGCGGTAAGGTCAAGGAGGTAAAGCTCCTTATCCTTGATATGGAACGGCACATCTCCGCCAACTATCCTCTGTGCGATACCCTCGGCAATGGCTGTTTTACCAACGCCAGGTTCGCCTATAAGGCATGGGTTGTTCTTCTGACGTCTTGACAGGATATGGATAACTCTTGATATCTCCTTATCTCTGCCCACAACGTTATCAAGCTTGCCCTCTCTTGCTTTCTGAGTAAGATTTGTGCAATAGTTGTTGAGAAATTTAAGCTTTTTCTTTTTATCCTTTGGCTTTTCCGCTCCGCCCTCATCGGTGGCTTTAGGCATACCTCCTGCGAGGTTGCTGAAAAGATTGGCTGCGTCACCGCCGAAAAGATTGCTCAGGAAGTTCGTTCCGCCCGGCTCAAAATCGTCCCCGTCGGAAGCCTCCATAAGCTGATTTGACATTGCTTCAAGGTCATCGTCTGAGATGCCCATTGCCTTCATATAATCGTCCACCTGCGAAATGCCAAGCTCCTTGGCACAAACAAGGCAAAGTCCCTCGTTCTTCTTGTGCTGAGGGTCCTTGGCGTTCATCTGTGAGATGAACACCACAGCAGGACGCTTTTTACATCTTGAACACATTAACATTTTTATTTGCTCCTTTCCTCACTGATACACCTTACGGTAATCATTTATACAGAATATCAAAGAAGTAACTGAACAGATAGGTATTTTCAAAAACAGTGCTGTTGAACTTGGGAAGCTTGTTCTCGGTAGCATTTATCACAGTGCAGACCATAAAGGCTATCAACACCAGATACAGACCGCCTTTGCAAAGACCAAGCGCCATGCCTGCGAAACGGTTTGCCGCTGTCAGACCTGCCATTCGGGTAAAAACTCCCGACAGACGCAGGATAAGCCTTATGACTATCTCCATAAGCACATACACCGTCATGAACACGCAAAGCCTTATAAAAGTCAGGGCGATCGGTCGGAAAATGTTCTTTTCCAGATACTCAGCACCAGTTCTGCCACCCTCAGAGAGAGCCTTGACGGCTTCGTCTATCTGCTCGGCAGTGAACTTCACCGCCTTAGACAGACTTTTTCCAAGCTTATTGCCCTCCAGCTTTTCGCCGAGCTTTTGGGGCATAACGCTGTGGATATACTCTGAAAGCTCCTCGCCCTTTTGCTGAGCGGTATCAAGGTCTGTTCCCTTTGAAACAAGCAGCTTTTCGGTATTCTCCGCAAGAGTGCCTGCCCCTGACAGGACGTTTTTTATCTCCTCATCTGAAAGGTCTATATCAACGCCCTCGTTTTTCAGTTCATTGCTCACAAGCTTTGAAAGATCCGTCTGTTCAGCAGCGTTTTCAAGGCTCGTTATAAGCTGTGTTTTGAAATATTTGTTATATACATTTTCAGCCGACATATTGGCTATAAGAAAAGCCACAAGAACGGCTGCCACTGTTCCGAGCATTGTGATGACATATCTCACAAAGCCCTTACAGTATCCTGTCAGAGCGGTCACGATAAGGATCATTATAACTGCTCCGTCAAAAAAATATGCCATATTTTCCTGCCTTTCGTCAGGTCTCGAAAGCTATTTTGTTTATCTCATGCAGACCCAGGAAATAAACGCTGTCGTTGAGGTAAACAAAGTCAAGATACTCAGAGGACACTGCCGCTGTTGCAAGTAGATTTCCTGCACTGTCATAGGCTTCTATATTATCCTCGCCGAGAAGGATCACCTTCTTGTTCTCTGCGGTCATTTTCTTAGGCTTGCCGCTTTGAGTATAAACAACGCTGTCAGGCTTATCTCCGTCAGAGTCCGAACGGAACACTGCAAGAGTTCCTGTTTTACGCTGTATGCCGTCAAATGCTACTGCGGCAATGGTATCTGTCAGGGCATAGTCTGAAAGCTCCTCTGGATATTCATACTGCATAAGTATTTTACCATTGCTGTCAAGCTTGTAGAAGCAGGTATCGCCCACTACCCAATAATCGCCGTTATCGTTTCGCTGAACGGCAACTGCGAGAGTTTCAAGCTGTTCGCTCTTCATCTTCTCCTCTGTGCTGTCAAAGGTCACATAATAGACGACCGAGCGTAACGCTCCGCCACTGCTGGAAAATGTTGAGATACAACAGCCGCTTCCGTCCTTATCAAAGCTTATATCAAGTATTCTTCGTGAGCTTGACCACTGATATATCTCTGCTCCCGAGGAGTCATAAACTGTCAGCACTGCGGCATATTTCTCAGTCTGGGTGACCACTGCAACTGTGCTGTCAGGGGCTATCTCCGCCAAAAGTATAGACTGGTCTATATCCTTTGAAAGCAGCTCGCCCTTTTTATTCAGCACTCTGAAAGAATTTCCACCGTTATCGTAAACAAGCACACGCTTTCCAGATGTTCTTACAACAGGGTTTGCAAAGTTGTGAGAATTATCCGATATCTTATTGCCAGACTCGTCATAAAAAGCAATGTTCCTGTCGTCAACTCGAACTATACCGTCGGAAAGCTGTTTTATAACATTTACTGAGCTTTCATCAAAGGTCAGCGGGAAATTTCCGCTTTGCTTTTTGCCGTCGTTTACTATAGTGGCATGAGGTCTGTCCAAAATGCCCTCAAGCTTCGGCACCCACACTCCTCTTGAAGCGTAAACGCCAACTCCGAAAGCGACCACCACTGCTATGGCGGCTATCTTTTTATAGAGCTTTTTGTTTTTCTCTTTCTTTCTTGCCGCTCTTATATCGGTGACGTTGGATATTTCCTCGTCAGACCTCTCTGCTTTCTCAGCTTTCTCAGCCTTTTTCTCTTTTCTGCTTTTATGCTCGGATTTTTCCTCTTTGCTTTCTGAAGCCTGCTCTTTATTTTCACCGCATGATACTGTTATCTTGCTTTCATCAGCTTTTTCAGGCTTTTCCTCCTCAGCTTTATCCTCGGTGTTCGTCAGCTCTATTCTGCTTCGTGACTCCTCGGCTTCTTCCGCTTCTTTTCGGAGCTGTTCTTCCTGCTCACGTTCCGCCGCTTTCTGAGCCGCCTTTTTCTGACGCTTTATCTCTCTGAAAGTAACGTTCGGCATAGGCTCTTCTGCACCGTGAAACTCGTCACGCTGAACAAAATCCGTCTGCTTGGTTATTCTTATTGTTTTTTCTTCTTTGGTAGGCGGATTTTTCTTTCTCCGCCTGCTCTTTGATCTTTTATCATTCACCTTGTTCAGATCCTTTATCTTTATCATAATATACTTCGTTAAGATACAATCCCTGCGGCGGAACGGTCTTTCCGCCTCTTGTTCTGTCCTTTGACGCAAGTATATCGGGTATTTGAGTTT
>ULZA01001826.1_pt1 | contig 11448 bp, 7 predicted proteins | sample 1962681 | NCBI WGS metagenome assembly ULZA01 (sample SAMEA4835877, study PRJEB28245) | human gut metagenome | biome: gut microbiome; material: fecal sample | place: Denmark | collected 2008 | reverse complement strand
ATAAAGTAAAAAAGTGTCTACTGAAATCAGGAAAAGTCAAAGAGACTCATTCCATTTATTGCCTAACTATGGCACAATATTGCCTTCTACTAGGGCAACTTTTTGCCATTGCCAGGCACAAATTGATGCGTCGGCAGATAAATTTCGGGAGGCCTACCATCGCCATTCGGAATATGCTTTCCGGCTGCTTGATGCGTGGTTTTGTTCGTGAAAAACCTACTCTCAATTTTACCCTTCACCCTTCACCTTTTCGCCGGAAACCCCGATAAACACTGGGGTTGTGAGAGGTGAAGGGTTGACTCAACCCTTCACCACCCTTCACCCACCCTTCACCTTTTCGAGAAAAACAGCTCCAAGAGATTCCTGGATGCGAGCCACCTCATCATTGGTGAACCAATAAGGGGTCTGCTTATCACGAAGCTCATACATCATTTATGCATAGAGCTGGTCATAATAGATGACCGAACTGTTGTCTAGGTGAAGGGTGGTGAAGGGTGGTGAAGGGTCAGTGATACCCTTCATCCGTATAAACGCCTATCTATTAGATGCTTATGTCTGATTGGTGAAGGGTGAAGGGTGTTTTTGAAAGTAGCTTTCTATCCACCGCCGCCTGATTTTTCTATCCAGTCTTATCAACTCAGGGTGCAAAGATAGGTTGTTAAAGCTACTATAATATTACTGACTTTCACAAGTTTTGTCCCACACGCCCTGAACCAACGGTCACCGGCCGAAGGGAATTGAAAATCGCTGGCCGAAGGGTAAAGCAAAGGTAAAGGGCAAAAGCTATCAGGTAAGCCCCACACGCCCTGGGCTAGGAGCTTTTGGGCCTTCAGCCCGTACTTGAACCACATGCGAAAGTTCAGTAATATTATTGAGAAATTGCGTATTTTCTAAGATTTCCGCTAAAAAGATTTGCGTATTTTCTAATTCAACCGTACAGGTCGCAATTATTTTTCAAGATACCAAGTTTTTTCGGAAAGAAAATCGCCGATATTCTTTGCTTATTCCAAATATTTATGCTAACTTTGCCACATAAATATAAACCATAAGGAGAATCGCTCATGGATAATAATATCAAAAAGAAGAAATTTGCCAAACGCGAATACATTTATCGCAAGCGCATCCCTTACGGAATGATGAACTTCGTTACCGTGAGAAGAGATGACTGCTATTATGTTGATAAGACCCCATATATAGAAGAAATAGAAAGATCTAACAAGTTCTTCTTCTATATCCGCCCTCGTCGTTTCGGCAAGAGCCTTACCCTCTCCATGCTCAAGCAGTATTATGACATCAATATGGCTGACAGGTTTGAGGAACTGTTTGGAGGATTGTATATCGGCGAGAATCCTACACCTGAGCATAATACCTATCTGATTATCTCGCTCAACTTTGCCGTGGTAGATGCCAATCTTGAGAATTACAAGAAGGGACTTGATGCGCATTGCAACACAGAGTTTAACTACTTCTGTGATGTGTATGCACAATATCTGCCTGTAGATATAAAAGAGGAGATGAACAGGAAGGATGGTGCAGCTGAGCAGTTGGACTATCTCTGTAAGGAATGCAAGAAGACTGGACAGAAGGTGTATCTCTTCATTGACGAGTACGATCATTTCACCAATACCATCCTGGCAGAGCCGGATTGCCTCAATAGCTATCAGGCAGAAACCCATGGCACTGGGTATCTCCGCAAGTTTTTCGATACCATCAAGTCGGCTACCGATTCTACCATGGAGCGAGTTTTCGTAACAGGAGTTAGTCCTGTCACTATGGATGATTTGACCAGTGGTTTCAACATCGGCACCAACTATTCCCTGTCATACGAGTTTAACGAGATGGCGGGTTTCACGGAGGAAGATGTGCGTGAAATGCTCACTTATTATACCGATACCCTCAATCTCCACAACTACACCGTGGATGAACTGATAGAACTGATGAAGCCATGGTACGACAACTATTGCTTCGCAAAGGCTTCTTACGGAGAAACCACCATGTATAATTCTAATATGGTGCTCTATTTCATCGATAATTATATAAGAAATCGGGGAAGACTGCCGGAAAATATGATAGAGGAAAATATCCGGCTGGATTATAATAAGCTCCGCATGCTCATCCGCAAGGACAAGGAGTTTGCACATGATGCCTCTATCATCCAGCAACTGGTAGAAAATGGTTTCGTAGCTGGTGAACTCAAGACGGGCTTCCCTGCCGAGCAGATAGGAGATCCTGATAATTTCGTGAGCCTGCTCTACTACTTCGGCATGGTTACCATTGCCGGAGAGTATCAGGGAAAGACCAAGTTCGTGATACCAAACGAGGTGGTGCGAGAGCAGCTGTTCAGATATCTTCTCGACACCTATAAGGAGAACGACTTGAAATATGATTCATACGAAAAGGGAAATTTGGAAAGTGCCTTGGCATATCGTGGAGAATGGAAGCCATATTTTGAATATATTGCAGATTGTCTGCATAAATATTCATCACAAAGAGACCGTCAGAAGGGCGAATATTTCGTGCATGGATTCACGCTCGCCATGACCTGCGACAACAAGTTCTACCGTCCGATATCCGAAAAGGATACCCAGGAAGGATATGCTGACATCTTCCTCTGTCCATTGGTTGATAATTTCAGCGATATGCTGCATTCCTACATTGTAGAACTCAAATATGCTAAGTCGAAGGATAACGATGCGCATGTAGAGCAACTTAGACAGGATGCCATCAGACAAGTGATTAGATATGCAGAAAGCGAAGTTGTGACTTCTGCCATCAAGACTACGCAGCTGCATAAAGTCATCGTGGTGTATAAAGGAACGGAAATGGTGGTTTGCGAAGAAGTTGAATAATAAAGGAGTTGAAATACCTTTTCTAATAGAGCTACACGTAAACATGGTTTGAGTCCTAGAAAAAAATAAATAGAAACGGCTCGCAAGAAGTTTTGATTTCTTGCGAGCCGTTATTATTTGCTAAACTATGAATCTGAACCAGTTAAACTAATCATCAAGTTCAATGTTCCAAGCTCAAAGTTCAATGTCTTTACACGAGTGTAGCTACGATTTCCTCACGAGTGCCTGGGAGCATGTCGATGACTGGAATCTCTGGCATGGTGTAGTTGTATATGATTTACAGTGATATTTCCTTGGAATACGGAGTTCCATTTACAAAGACAGTCAAAACATATACCCCTTTTGAGATGCTGTTGATGACGAAATTGTCATTATAAAATCCCTTCTTCTTATTTCCCATATCCTTGCTGAAGAGTTGCATGCCACTTAGGTTGGATAAAGACACTGAGAACTTGTCGTTACTTTCAGCTTTATAGTCAATACTCAGCCTCATTCCACTGGCATTGCGAGATATGCTTGCCCTAATTTTGTCGTTAAGGCATATTATGGATGTGCCAGCCTGCCCCATTCGCTCAGAAGCATAAAGATACGGAGAATCATTTTTGAGAATAGCTTTTCTGATAGCTGCGTTCTCTTCATCATCAAGAAGGTTGGCTTGGTCGTCTGTTGCATTATAAAAAGCTGTTTGCAATATCGGAGCGTTTGGTGGTAATGCCTGATATATCTTGACTGTCTCCAAGACAGCATAACGATACCCAGGGGCAAACCAACTGTAAGTATCCATGATGAGCTTATCACTATCATTCTTTACGATTTCAGGCATCGAATCAGGGGATAGCGATGGAATACTGTCTAGCGTACCATATTGGGACAACAGCTTCTGAAGACTGGAGAATGTACTTGATATCGTTCGTTGAGAATGAACTAGCAAAGTATTTTGCAAGGAGTCTCCATCAAGAGTGACGAGAGTTCCCTTTCCACAAACCTTTGTATGGTAATTACCAAAAATTCTAACACAATGCTCCATGATGTCTTCTCCCTTTCCGCTATACACTCCTTGTAACTCATCGCTATATGCCAAAGGCAAGTGCATGGTTGCAATCGGAATGTCATACTTGACACGAGTAGTCTTGTTTTTGAATCCTTTCAAGAACATTGTATTGTCATGGATGTCATAGCGATAATTCGTCCCTGCCTCCAAACGAGATAAGGGGGCATGGAAGAAAGAATCTCTGTTGGCGACAAATCTAACAGAATAGTCGCCATTGAGAACTTTGCAGTCATTCATGTTCCATACCAATTTATTTCCTTCCATCTGATTAAAATACATATAGGATACTTGCTGAGTATGCAAGTTATCCTTTATTCTGTATTCATTTTGCGCATGTAAAGACAATGCATACACAAAGGCCAAAAACATTATAATATATTTCATATCACATTATGTCTTAAATCATTTAATTTATCCAATCAGACAATGGTCTAACTATATAATAACTTACTAATGCAGCTAGAACCAATCCGAAAAATGTAGAAAATGCTACAAAAATCCAAATAATCCACATTGGAAATTGGTGTTGGATAGACATGTCATATTTTGCAACAATACCTTTTAATCTGTTTCGAGTATATCTTTTACGTATATACATATACATACAAAGATTGATAAGAGCATAAGGAATTATGTTAAATATAGAAGGATCGGGATGATACCAAAAAGCAGTATTGATGCCAACTGGTATTATTACAATCTGTAAGGTTGCTAAGAGACATCCTTTGCTTCTGGTAAAAGGATCTCCTTCTTTCTTATACTTACAATACGCCTTATAAAAGCGATATATCAAATAATCTAATATCATAATTTTATTATTTTAAAGTTCCATTTATTAATGTTTTGTTTTTAAAATCAAAGGTGTCGTAACCATATTGCTCTCTAGTGAAGTCACTAACATGTTCACCTATATCTTTTCCTGTACAGATTTTAACGCCAGTGTCTAATAACAGATAGCCTCCAGCTATAGCCCAGCCATACCCAGGTATCCATGAAAGGACAATAGGAATAGCGGTGTCCCAAGCATCTGTCAATTCTAAATTTCCTGTTGAAACTATTTTTATTATAGTCATTCCAGTAGAGGTCCACCCTGCATATTTTGTATATTTCGTTACTTGATTTAAACCTTTGGTAATACCCTTGTATATATCATTTGGATGAAATCTAGACAGTTGAAGTCTTTTAGTCAAAATCGGGTAATTGTACTTGACATATTTGTTCATCTCATAAAGTGGTTTACTTAAGTTACTTCCACCAAAACTCTTGTCTAATTCTTTCGAAAAATTAGCAAAGCCATCCAAACGTCCCAGACCATCCGAAGTTTCTCCAAAAAATCTATCTTGATTATCAGGCTTGCTGGTTATGCAATAAACATTGGGCAATTCTACATCATCATTGTTTACATCAAAGTCTTGCCAATGTTTTACAAAGTCATCCCAAGCATAGGTCTTCAAGCCAAACAAATCGGTATAATTCGCAGGATTGTTGTTTGAGAAGGAATATGGGGTCATGGCATAATTCAACTCACACATTGGGTCTACAGTTGTAAAACCACCTACTGTAGGATCGTAAATGCGAAATCCCCAATAATATTGGTCTACAGTTCTATCAAGTTCTTTACCTCCAAACTTCCATCTTTGGCTATTGTTGTTATTGTCTTCCTTGTAAAAACCTCCAAATGGGTAATAATTGTTAGTTTCGTCTACATGACCATTCTGTTCGACAAAACGAACATTGCCCAGATAATCCTTTATATAATCATAAACTTGATTCTTGGTCGTATTGGGCACAATATATCCTTCTTCGAAATTTATGCGAGACAAAACTAACTTGGTGGTGTACTGATTTCCCATAGCATTGGTATCAGCATTATACGTCCATGGTTTTGAAGAATCAACTAACTGTGTCTTATAGATAAAATCCCCACAGTAATGGGTTGTTTCAGGATAATCCATTGACAATATATTCTGCTTTATGGAAAGAGTATCCAAGTCTCCTTGAATACTACCGCTTTCAGGAATAGTGATATTATATTTGCAGGTGTGTATCTCTGAAGAGAGCTTGTTTCCATCCCCATCATATATATTATGCTGGTATTGGTTGTTTTTCATATAGATATACTCCGGCAAGTTCAGGACATTATACTTTATCTTGAGGATTCCCTTGTTTAAGTTTCTTGTCATATTGCCATTGGCATCATATTGGAATTCAGTGGCATTGCTATATTCACGATCTGCAATTTGGGTATCGCTGCTGCTGTCCTTATAGCCTTTGTTGCTTATATGTACCAACTGGTTACCATCATATTCCAAAGTCGCATCATCCCTGTAGCCCTTTTCCTCATCATCCCAGTTTACACCCTTGCGGGTGATGTTTGTGATATTGCCCATGAGGTCATACTCATAGTGAGTGTCATGCTGACCTAGCATGGCTTTCTCGGAACCGTTCTGAGAAAGTGAATAGGCAGAGCTTAGTCTGTTTTGATCATCATAGTCATAGGAATAAGACTCCGTGTCCCATTCTCCATCTTTATAACCTTTCCACTCATAGGCAGAGATGTCACCATTGTATGCCAAGGTGTTCTGACCCTTATAAGATGTGTTGTAATAAATATGTTGCTCTGTCAATTGGTTCGTGGTGGAGGTGAGTTGCCTCCTTACATTGTATGTATAGTTGGTAGACAATGCATCCGCATGGGACGTGGTTTTGGCGACACGCCCCAAATCATCATACTCGCAGTGCTTTACGAGAAACTCATCATTGTTGTTCAACTTGTACATCATAGAGTCCAATCTTCCATTCTTGTCATAAGAATAACGCTTGATGACGGTTTCTATTGTATTGCTGGCGGTATTTGGCCTCATATTATTTCTGTTATGCACGGTCTTCTCCTGCAAGATGCTGCCAGTATAGGGGGTGCGGTGATAATAAATGTCATCGATTCCACCGATGCCATTGTCCTTGTGGATTTGTACGACCTCTCCTTTGGTGTTGTAATAGAAGGCTTGCGTATGGTAGTCCAAAGTTACAGCCTGCGTGTTGGATGATGGCAGCACATATGTTCTGCAACCAGTTAGCAAGCCTCTGGTCGTTACCTTGTTTCCATCATGGCTGATATCTCTGTCATAACCATTCTGCAATTGGTAATTATACAGAGAGTCCTTCCCTAGAAATGCATAATTGTCATAATAATTCGCTTTCAGAAGTTCTTTTACATCTAGAGTAATATTGGCATTGTACATATCATACTTTCCTTTGGAAGAGAAGGAACTTGCTACTTGGATGTTGGAAATGTTTATCTTGTCAGCATCCTTACATACGCCTCTGACAGTTGGTCTGCCATATGAATCATAGAGTACAAAGAGCCATTCTTTATAAGCTCTTTGATTGCCATCTTGCTTGAAAATCATTCTGTTTTCCTTGTCATATATCATCATGGTCGGTTCGCAGCCGGGCAGTTTCTTCTCTACACACCTATTTTTGCCATCATAACGATAGAAGTAAGCATACTTCTGTAAGTTCTCGTCAGTCTCAATGTTGTAAATCTTACCTTTGGTCAGGCAGTTGTTGTATGCAGCAGGGGGCAAGACGTATATGAGATTTCCGTATCTGTCATACAGATAGAAAGTGATATTTCCATCTCCTTGCTCCTCCATGGCAAGATGACCATAGAGGTCGTAGTACTTTTTGGTTGTTATACCATCTTCATCTGTGACCTTTACCATAGACAGAGTAGTTGTAAAGTAATTCTTGCTGAATGAAAATTTCTGCTTGTCTGAGGAAAGCGTGAAAAATGGGTATTTCATGGAAGCTACGCCACCATACTCTACTGTTATCGCCTTCTTGCTTTGATGCCAAGCATATCCTGGTCCCAGTTCGCTCATAATCTGGTTATCAGAAGTCTTGTCATACTCGTATTCTGCGAATGGTGCCTGGTCGGCATATGCGCTCTTGGCTGTTGCTTTGAAAATATCGGCATCTATAACATTGCCTGTATGGGGGAAAGGGGTAGGGTTCCATGCTCGCTGCTCATACCCCATGCCATCATACTCAGTCAAGGAAACCAAGTCTTTATCGCCAGCCCCAGAATAGCCCTTTTTCACCACCTCGCTACTCCTGCCCAATCCATCGAAATACTCGATGCTGGTCAACGTATCCTTGGTTCCTATGACTTGTCTCGTAACGACATAGTTGGCATTCTTGTTTTGTGCCTTTGCTGTCCAAGGAACTAGCAGCAAGGCGAGTATCATATAATACAGTTTCATTTTAAACGATAATTATAATCCATTGTTTCTAATAATTTTCCATCAAGGTCATAGACTTTGTTAAGTCTTCCTATCGAGTCATAACTATATTTTTTGACATATCCATTGGGGGATATTATATCGACAACACCCAAAAATGGATGATAGACATACCCCATGATGTTGCCATAGCTTCTAATATATGCTTTTTCTTTCTCCAAACATTTTGTTTCGTCAAACACCTCTTTGTCTGTAAAACTTAGTGGTATGTAGCTCATGCCTTTCATCATAAGATAGTTGTCATGAAATCCCCAACGCAAGTACATTTGTGGTTTTCCTAACTCTTTGATTGTTTGGGGACGCCCCGTGGAAGTATAATTCCCATAAGTTACCAATGTATCTTTTTGACCAGACGGATACAGTATTACCTCATGGGTAGGAACTATTAGTTTTTTGCCTATTTCCTCAAAGATGGTGGATTTGGTGTGTACAAATCCTCCTTTACATCTCACCTCCTCTTCTTGTGGAACAAGGTAGAATTGTTCATTGTGGAGACGGGCAATGAGACTGCTATCGCTAAAACTTCCATAGTTGTATGACTTCACCAAATTATAGTCTCCTTGTCTGTCCTCTTCAGATGATAGAAGTCTGACATTTGTCATGTGGGCATATGGAAAGTTCAATTTAAGAAGTGTGTCGAACTTGATATACTTTGTGGTCGTTGTTACATTGGGGGCATTTCCCGATGCATATGAGGTGACTTCCTTTTCTATCGCGTCATATTGAGGGTAATAAAGTTTATAGATTCCACCTCCATAGTAACCGAAAGATGCGGAACAGCCATTGTTTCCATAACACAGGTTGGATGTAAGAGTATACAAACTGTCTATGTCTCGTTTGTCCCTATATTGATAGGCTACAGATTCCGTCAAGGCATTTTTCGAGTTGTATCGATTTTCTTCCAATAACTTTCCTCTCATGAAACCTCTTTCCGAGAACCTGCTTTCAGGTGAAGGCTGGTTGTTGGAAAAATCCAAATATGGCTTTTCATCTTTCATATCAGCATCAGACAGATTTGAAAAGCGATATATCGTTTTCTGCATTATCGCTTGTGGAGAAGATGGTGTCCAAATTTTTTCGGTTACATAACTATAGCCCAAACTTGGACCGAAGGAATTGGACAAGGGGATGATGGAGGATGTTCTGAATGTCTCTACCTCATGTTTAGCATTCTTGTCAATGCACCATGCACTCCATATTGGCCAATAATATTTAGGGGTAGCAAACAATTCTCCACTCGATGTATTTGTTCCTGGGGTATCATATTCGAAAGTACGCTTTTTGAGCATCGTATTATGTGAAGGAGAATCATATTCTGTGATTGATTTGATTCTCAATCCACCACCAAATCCATTTTCTGCGATTACCGATTGTCTGTCATCGGATTGATAGAAACTATAGGTGTTTTCCTCATACTCAAATGAACTAACACCACCTGTTGGGTATTGAATCTCAGAAAGTGAGCCACATTTCGCATAAGTGAAGTTTGGGTCTCTACTTGTTTTAAAAGAAGAGAATTTACCCTCTGCTGGAATGCTATAAGGTTTGCCGTTATAATATCCCCAATGGTCTATTGCCGTAGTTAGATAGCTTTCTGGCAAACTGTCTTTGTCTATATACTTAAATCGGTAATAACCTATAGTACCCGTTTGTGAAGAATAGTGTATAGCACTATTTTGAATTTGAATGCTATCCAAATACATGTGATTGTTTGTGTAGCCATAAAGAAAGCGATAGCCAAGTGTGTATGTGGGACCAGCCACCTGAATCCTTGAATTTATCGTAATAGAGTTGAGATGTTTAATCCTGGTGTATCTTAAAATATCCAACTTGTTATCTTCATTCGGTGTGTATCTATAACGAGAAAGGCTGTCATTGTCTGATTGTAAATAATAAAAAGCTCCTTCACGATAGGAGCCATTGGTTGATCCCCAGTCACTCACCATACTGGACAGCAAGTTATACAAACCATCAATACTTCCCCCTTTTCGATACAAATCCTTGTACATGTATTCGGTCAGAAGTTGGGTGTCATAGCTTGAGCTAAAATGGATGTTGATACCATTAGCTCCATTGATATCATAAAGATAAACAGGTGAACTAATCGTTAAGCCATAAGGAAAATAGGAATTTGCGCCAGCATATTCTTGCCCATAATGTCCATACCAACTCCAAGAGCTATTCTCTGTTACATGATTGTATTCATAAGAATTGTATGCTTGAATGATATAGGCTCCTCTCGTATAATTGAAGGTAACTAAATCGTTTCCATATCTATCCGAAATTTTTGTCAGATACCAGCTCATGGCATGCCAAGATTCATTTTGCTCATTTTGGCTCATGTGCCAAATGTTGGTAGAAAACTCTATGGCATTGAGTTTCATGCCAAATTCATAAGTGTACCCTTCTGCATCACGAATTTTGAAACCTTTGATGGTCTTACGCTGATTTTTATCAATAGCTTGCTTGTATGGGTAAATGGAAAATAGAGGGGTAATAAAGTTGTCTGCATTGTTGTAATCAAAAAGTATTTCTAGGTTTTCATTAGACAGAACTTTCCAATTGCCATTGTTATCCAAAAAGAACTTACCTGTTTTGCCACAAAAATTGAAGGTAAATATATCTGGGGCTAAGTCATAAGTACCATAGGTGACCGCTTTCTTTAGATTGGCATAATCATTGTCCTTTTGGCTGATTAATTGTGACAGCATACCTAGAGACTGATAATAATTTTTACAATTGTCCAAATTCTTTTGCTTTGGATATACCCACTCGTCATAACGTCCCTGTACTGTTCTGGTAATTACACCACCAGTATTAAGAGTCCAATTTTGTCCAACCCAACTAGGCAGACTGTTAACCAACACACCCCCTGTATCATATGACAAAGAAACAGGGAGTGAAAAGTCTCTAACTTTTAACGTATAGATGGGGACACCAACTTGGGGACGCCCTGTATAATAAGAAACGGGTACATCCCCAAAACGGCCTAATGAAGCTGTGTTTGGTGTAGGAACATCAGCTGGTAACATTTGCTGGGCAGAGATAACTGTTGTAGTAAAGAATAAGCAACAAGTTATGAATGTCTTTCTAAATTGTACTTTCATAATCTTGAACTTTCAAAACAAAACTCGCTGGATGACGAAAAATCATCCAGCGAGTTTGGAATATATTTGATTTATATTTATACGAGTGTTGCTACGACTTCCTCACGGGTACCTGGCAACATATCGATGACAGGAAT
>ULZA01040557.1_pt1 | contig 11481 bp, 9 predicted proteins | sample 1962681 | NCBI WGS metagenome assembly ULZA01 (sample SAMEA4835877, study PRJEB28245) | human gut metagenome | biome: gut microbiome; material: fecal sample | place: Denmark | collected 2008 | reverse complement strand
TTTTATGACTATAGGTTAAGCAAAGCAAAAACAAGATGGCTTTGGGGCAGAATAATCTATAAAAAAAGAAAAAATGTTATGCCATGTGTAGCTTATTTCATAAATTTGCGTCACATAAACAAAATATTGCATCACATAAACAAAAACGAATAACCACAAATTAAGAAAACAAAAATGAACAAACCCAAAAATTTGACAGCAATTATCATCGCAGCCGTAGCGCTACTGCTCGTGCTGTGGGGTGTAAGCGGATACAACGGCATCGTTGAGATGGACGAGAACGTAAATAACCAATGGGCAAATGTTGAAGCACAATATCAGCGCAGAACCGACCTCATACCTAACCTGGTGAGCACCGTAAAGGGCTATGCCGCACACGAAAAGAGCACGCTGGAGGCCGTTATGCAGGCACGCTCGCAGGCCACACAAGTGAAAATTGACCCCGCCAACTGCACACCCGAACAGCTGGCCGCCTACCAAAAGGCACAGGGCGATGTAACCACAGCGCTGGGCAAACTGCTGGCCATAACCGAAAACTACCCCCAACTGAAGGCGAACGAAAACTTTATGGAGCTACAAAGCCAACTGGAGGGCACCGAGAACCGCATCACGGTGGCTCGCCGCGACTTCAACGCTGCTGCTAAAGAGTATAACACCGTGATACGTAAGTTTCCAAAGAACATCATCGCCGCAATAGGTGGCTTTGAGAAACACAACTATTTTGAGGCCGAGGCTGGAGCTGAGAAAGCACCAAAGGTTGAGTTTTAAGTTAACACATAATGCAAGACAAAACTGCAATGAACACTTCAGGTGCTCGGCATAAACCTCGCTATCGCTTAAAAGCCACATGGCTGCGTAGCCTACTCATCATGGTATGTGTGGCGCTGCTATCGGGGCCGCTAAGCGCAATGACGGTTGACGAGGTGCCCAACATACACCTGAAAGATGCTCGACAATATGTTACCGACCCGTCGGCCATCCTCTCTACGGCTGCGCGCGACAGCATCAACCTGATGTTGGGGCAACTGGAAAAGGGCTCGGGCATTGAGGTGGCTGTTGTGATGCTGCCCTCGATAGGCGATGACGACATCTTCGACTTTGCCCACAACCTATTTCGTAAATGGGGCATTGGCAAGAAGAAAGAGAACAATGGCTTGCTGGTGCTCTTTGTCATGGATCAGCACAAGGTGCGCTTCACCACAGGCTACGGCCTTGAAGGCACCCTGACCGATGCGCTATCAAAACGCATACAGATGAACGAAATGGTGCCCGCCTTTAAAGAAGGGAAATGGGACGAGGGCATGGTGAAGGGCGTGCGCGCTACGGTAGCAATACTAAAGGGTGAGGTGGCCGCCGACCAGTATGGCGCCACCAGCGCTAACGGCAACGACGAAGAGCTAACCACCTTCGACGTTATTGCCATCAGCATGGTGTTTATCATCATCATTCTCGTCATCGTGCTGGCTTGCCGCGACAAGAAATGCCCTAAATGTAAAAAGCATGCCATGAAGACGGTAAGCACGCAAAGGCTAAAGATAGCGTTGGGGCATGGACGCGTAAAACGCATCATACGCACCACCTATGTGTGCCAAAACTGCGGGCACCAGATAACACACGACACCGACGATAACGACGATGACAAACTGAACGCTGCACTGGCAGCCGCCTCTATAGCACGAATGGCCATGCGAGGCTCGTCGGGAGGTTCTACAGGAGGCAGCTTCGGTGGAGGTTCGACGGGTGGCGGTGGATCTACCTCGGGCTGGTAACACGCTATGTTGTAAGACCGTAATGTTTTTAGGATTGCAAAAATATATAAAGTAAAAAGGAACAATATGGAAACGATAAAGACAAGACGAAGCATCAGAAAATATCAGAAGCGCGACGTAGACAACGCCCTTCTGAAACAACTGCTGGAAGAGGCCGAGCGCACACAAACCATGGGCAACCTGCAGCTATACAGCGTGGTAGCCACACGCAACAGCGAAATAAAGGAGCAGTTGGCACCCGCACACTTTAACCAACCCATGGTAACCGATGCCCCTGTGGTGTTTACCTTTTGCGCCGACTTTCGACGCACCACTCTGTGGGCCGAGCAACGACAAGCCGACCCTGGCTACGACAACTTTCTGTCGTTCATGAATGCTGCTACCGATGCACTGCTGTTCTGCCAAACGTTTTGCAATCTGGCCGAAGAGAAAGGCTTGGGATGCTGCTTCTTGGGCACCACCGTTTATATGCCCGACGCTATTATCGACGTGCTGCATCTGCCACAACTGGTGTTCCCCGTGGCCACCATCACCTTAGGATGGCCCGACGAGCGACCTCCCCTATCTGACCGCTTGCCACTATCCAGCATTTTGCACACCGACGTATACCACGACTACGACACCCACGCCATCGACCGTGCCTACGCCTACAAAGAGCAGATTGAAGAAAACCAACACTTTGTGGCCATCAACCACAAAGAAACGCTGGCTCAGGTGTTTACCGACTGTCGATACACACGCCGCGACAACGAAGTCATGTCAGAAGGCATGCTAAAAGCCCTGCGCCGTCAAGGTTTCTTGAAATAAAATATTGACAAGGAAAAAGCCCCTATCCCGTGCCACAACAGCGCAACGGATAGGGGCTTTTTAATGATTCAGCAATTCAGCCTAAGAAAGGAACTGGCTTGCAACAGCCTCCACTTAAGCTATTTCACGAAAACCTTCTTTCCGTTTATTATATATAAACCATGTGTTGGCTTTTTTACGGGCATACCATAAAGATTATATACCGTATTGCTCTTTATTGATGATACATGCGTTTCTCTCCCACCATCAATACCAGTGTTTACCATATCGGGGTAAAGAGTTTCCCAACCAAATACACGGTAGAAGAATGGGCGATAGAAATCTGCACTACCTTCTTCATTAAAATTATCCCAAAAACTATCAGCATCAGAGTTAGTAGAGAACACCAATTCGCCCTCACGCGACAATGCAGGATGTAGGTTTACCATATATAACCAGTGATACTTTGTAGAGCCTAACTTATCCAACTTATCGGGCAAGCGGAACAGCAGTTTGCGCTCATCAAAAGGCCCCCATGGATACTTTGAGCGATAGATATAAACATTCGGGCTGAAGACGGGGGCTTGCGATGTCATAAAATACCAATCGCCTTTTTTAAACACCCATGGCAACATGATTGCTCCATCTTTTGCTGTCACTACATTAGAGCGTTTCATGGTTATAGCATCTGGATAATTGTCTTGCCACACCCAGGTGCCATCAGTATTCTTTACATAATACTGCCATGCACTATACAGATCGTGTGTTGCGGTGCGAGCCACTACCATATCAGTGCTATTGGCACCATACAAATAGGTATGGCCGTCTTCATCTTCCCACAGAGTAGAACCATACGACACCGAGTTGCTATTTACATTATGCTTCACATGCTCAAGGTGCAGATAGTTACCTGCCTTAGGTAAATAGTCGGGAATCTCGTCTAGATAATAGCCCTTAGGCTCGCTACCTGTAAGACTATAGGTAGCTAAAGCCGTACCAGTATTGCGCAACTCGTCCGATTTTGTACCTATCCATATCATTTGCAGTTTTCCATTATATATGGTACCATCACCACTCCAATATACCATACCTTGATCAATATCGCCAGCAGCAATCTCTGCATCTGTTTTCTCGCCTTCAGGATGGCGCAGATGTGTGCGAGCATGGAAGTAACGCTCTTCCTGCGGTTTCTTCCAGTTTACATAATCAGCCAACCACACAAGGTCAGCATCTGTCTCACCCAGCACCCCATCGTGTGCTTTTTGCACCATGATACTATTGCGAGGAAAACTACAGCTACCACGTGCACGTTTCTTTGCATCAACTACGCCATAGAAGCTGTCGTTAAAGGTCCAAAACACATCGCCATTAGGCAAACCAACGGTCAACACGCCATCGCCACCATTCCATCCACGTGTACGTGTGAACAGCGCATTATATTTACAATCTTTATACGCACTAACAGTGGCCAAAGCTGTACTGTTATGCATCGGTTCAAGTTGCCATTCAGAAGGTTTAGCATATTCGTCATTAGTATAATCGTAAGAACCATCAGCATTAGTAACCACTACCCGCGTATCGGTATAATAAACATTGTTAATATTGTTACCAGCAAAAGTTGCTACACGTGTGTTCCAGTCGCGATCAGACACGCCTATATTGTTCAGCTGGTCAGCATTTATCTGTCCTGCTACATAGTCGAGATAGTAAACCCCCGTTTTATCTTCAGATGTAGCTATCTCGAATGTTACATAAATAGAGTCGACGTCCAACGAACGATTTTTGTTGTTGAACATACTTTTAAAATCGGTTTTTGTAGCATAGCCCACCCATGTATATCCGTCTTTCGGATAATCGGCATTTAGCAAATCGGTATACTGCTGATTGAACACCAGTTGGCGTTTGATAATACTATTATATTCGGCATCACCAAGGTCGGTAGTAGATTTCGGCACTTGTGTCATCACTATGGTGCCATCAACCTCCCAACTAATAGGTATGCGCACGCCAAACAGTCCGTAGATATGTTTTACCTCGCCATTATCGTTCGTATTGGTGCCTTTCACCACCATTTTGCCCGTAATGACTCCACCGCGAACCGTTTTATGACTTTGCTGTAACAATGTTATTTTATAACACGAGACCATAGTTGCCACAACCATAGCAACAACAGCTAAGGATATGAATCGTGAAGAATAAAAAAAAGATTTATGCATAAAGAAAGAAAAAGTGTTTATTTTGGTATCCTATAACATTTTGTTGATAACAAGTAACAAGCGAGAAGCCCCCAAAAAAAGAGAAGACTTCACACCTGTTACCTGTATCTCTTCATTTACATTGATACCCGTTATTTACTGAAGAATTTCTTAAAGAAGAGCAACTGATAATCAATTGAGTTGGCCCAATACTGCTTATTATGAGCACCGGGGCGTGTGATAAAGTCGTGATCAATGCCACGACCTAACAAACGTTTGTGCAGGTCTTTGTTCACCTCAAGGAAGAAGTCGGCTTCGCCACAATCAATAATAAGAGCAAGGTCGCCATTCTCAATGCGCGAGATATTGTTTACCACAGTATGCTCGTCCCACACTTGTTTGTTGGCAGCCATCTCGCCCAGCTCGTCCTTGATGTTCCAGTTCTGCGGGAAAGGACGAATGTCAACACCTCCGCTGGTGCTACCAGCAGCGCCAAACACGTCTTTATGACGCAAAGCAGTGTGAAGGGCTCCGTGTCCGCCCATGCTCAAGCCCGTGATGGCACGGTGCATGCGGTCGGCAATGGTGCGATAGTGGCTGTCAATGTAATGTATCAGTTCGCTGCTCATAAAGGTTTCAAAGCGAACGTCTTTATGCTGAGGGCTATCAAAATACCATGAATTGTTAACATTGGGGGTAACAAAAATCATGTGTAGGCTATCAGCAATGTCGGCCAAGTTAGGCTTTATCTCCACCCACGAATTGTTATTGCCAAAGGCGCCATGCAGCAGATACACCACGGGGCATGCCTTTTTGTTGTTGGTGGGATAAGTTACAGTAACATCAATGTTGCGCTTCATTGAAGGGCTAAACACCTTGATGGTTTCGGTACGTCCTGCCTTGGCAACCAATGTGATTGTCAGAAGCAGAAAAAAGAATAACATTTTTTTCATTTCTTATGCATTTTATATATTAAAACAATATTCATATTTCTATGTAAGCAAGCGTACCAAAACCTGTGTTTTATGAAAACCTACAAGCCAGCTTTACAATTTTACTGGAGTGAGAGTAATGCGTCGGCTCACGGGCTTATTGATATCGTATATCTTATCAACGAGCACATCCATTTGCTTATTCATTGCCTCGCGCACCTCACGATGTATCATACGGTCGAAAAGATTGGCTTTCGAGTGAACCCACACATCATTAGGATCGTTGTTAAGGAAGGTTTGTGCTGCTTTATGGTCGTTCTGTTCCAGCATACCATGCTTCATAAAGAAGTTGTACTGTAACCAACCATAGTCGCGAAACTGGCGTTCTATCTCCCAACGCATTTCATTCAGTTCCATCACAGCTTTGGCCTGCACATATTGCGGGGTATAATCATAAGTCGCCAAATTGATACCTTCTGCCAACTGAGTTGCACTAAGGGTGTCAATCATCACATCATCAATCTCAAGGCTATAATGGCCTTTCAGCCCCTTTACACAGAAGGCCTCATTATCCATCTCTTGCATAAACTGCGGAATAACCTTAAGAGCAGCCTTCTGCTGACGATGAAACTCCCAGCCACGTGCGATGGTATCGATGGGGTAAGGCAGCGAGTGGGCAAGATAGCTGAAGGTAACAATACCACTGTTGTTTTTCACATTGCTTACCGTGCAGTTGCCACTTCGTAACACCTTGCCACTCTTGGCATCTACTGCCACATCGGCCACATATTTACCCGCCATGCCTTGTGCTTTCAAAAACTCGTAGGCCATCACCAGGTGGCCATCATTGTCGGGATGTATACGATCACTACCATTAATAGTAAACTTAGGGTCTTTTGCCTGGTTATCAGCATTTATTTTGTTCATAGGAACCCAAAAATCTACCATCTCCCAGTGATTGGCCTTAGCAACCGAGTCTTGCAACGCTACAATCTTTCCTATTGTGTTGTTTTTGTTTTTAAACACATTATCATTAAACGTTGAGGTTTGATCATAAGGCGATGTTCCCACCATCACAACACGTGTATCAGTAAGGCCCTTAAGGCGTTGCTCTATCAGAGAGAAGTTATGTTTAGCCTGAGCATATTTCTCAGCAGCAAACTTTTCTGGCTGGTCGCCATTATACTCAAAATAGCCACTATCGTTCATGCCAAAAGTGAGCGTTAGCACGGTAGGACGTTTTGAAAACACGTCATAATCAAGACGGTTCAGTATCTCCTGTCCTGTATCACCACCAATGCCACAATTGGCCATCCACATTCGTTCCATAGGAAAATGCGTCATATAGTAGAGCCAAATGTACGAGTGATAGTGCCCACCATCAGTAATACTATTCCCTACAAACGTTACACGGTCGCCCTTTTTAAAAGGTGCCACCTGTTGCGCCTCGGCTCCTATTGTGCATGCCAGCAAGAGCGCGATGTAAGCGAAAGCCTTTTTCATCATAATCAAAATAAGAAATTGTTTGTTAATGGTTATTTATTATAATTTTTCTGCTTGAGCAGTGTGTGTGAGGGGTTACATCCACACCACAAGATAGGCATATATTGCTACTCGCACATATCAAGGCACGCTATATATAAAACGTGCTGCCCACTCATTTTATTATATAATTAGTGTCTTTTTCAAAACATTGCTCTATCATTATTACGATGATAGCTTTTGTTTTTCATAACACCCCTCGTTACATCAACACATCAGTTTACCTATTTCTGCCGAAAAGGCATCCATGCATCAGGCCACTAAGAGGACCTGCCGAAGGCGAGCCAAAGCCAACGAGATATGGTTTTCTACAGTATTAACAGAGATGCCTAGCGTATCAGCAATATTATTATACCTCATTCCTTGCTCTCTACTCAGCATAAACACCTGTCGGCAGCGTCGTGGCAACCTATCAACAGCACGAGCTATGGCACGTTGTGTTTCTTTAAAATAAATATAATGGGCGGGATTCTCCATGTTAATAGTATCTACTATCAACGCCCATGCCCTATTGGTATATTCGCGTATGTAAGCTTCATGGCGCAACCTATCAAGACAGCGATTACGCACAGCGGCATAGGCATAAGCATATATGTCGGTTAAATCAGACAGATTTTCGCGTCTCTCCCATAATATTAAGAATACATCTTGGGTAATATCGCGGGCATCCTCCATAGGCACCCAACGACACGCAGTTTCTGTCAACTGTGTAAAATAGGTTTTGTAAAATTCGGTTATATTCATTTCGGTAAACGATGTTGTTGATGTTGCAAAAGTAGCGCAAACCACACAGAAGAAACATAAGAATTGAACCGAAAAGAATAAAAATAGAACCAAGAAACAGGGTTTTGTTCTAAAAAGAGCCTTCTTGGTTGTTTTTTAACAGAAAAGCTTCATACAGCACTGAGAGCTAAATGTGTATGAAGCTTTTTCTGATACATAACTTAATAAACAATATGGCATTCCTGTGGCAGGATAAGTATTACCATAACTTAGACCAAAATCAGAGTCTGTGCCTTGTCGCGTATCAACAAATTGTGTTAAATCAGACGTTTTATCTATGTCCACCTTTTCATGCTTTTCAGGAAAAGTCTTATACATTGTTTTAGCATTAGCTGGAAGAAACTGAACTACCGTCAATGCACAAAAAAACAGAGTAAAAAATGTTTTATATTTCATCATTTAGCACCTTATAATTATATTATTAATATTCATTATTACAGACTGAATAACAAAGCATTAGCACAATTATACACCTTTACTTTTGCTTACATATAACGTTTAAAAAGGAAGCTACCACCAAGCCTTAAACATTATTTAACTACATTATTTTTAATTCCTTTTTTTTATTATTTTCGGCCCTCTTTTTATGGAGTATTTCCTTGCATAATCGATACCTTTTTTATAGTTTTGCACCAACGAGAATTAACTATAAGCTTTATTAAACACTAATGAAATCTATTTTACAAAATGAAACATTACTATAAATGGATAGCGACAGCAATGTTAGCGCTTTGCTTCTTCAGCACTACGTACACACTGGCCAACAACTATGCTCAAAAAGTAAACACGCTAATAGGAACGAAGGGCGTAGGGCTCACCTCTGGCTACCTATATCCTGGCGCCACCTATCCACATGGTATGGTACAATTTACACCTTCTTATTTTTATAAGAGTGCAGGATTTGTCATCAACCAAAATAGTGGCGGAGGATGCGAACATATGGGAAATTTTCCTACTTTTCCCATAAAAGGACGCTTAACAGTATCTCCACACAATATACGCGATGCACGAATTAATGTGAGCGATGAACAAGGGCATGCTGGCTATTATAAAGCTATGGTTCAAAACGATATTTCCAGCGAGCTTACTGTCACCGCACGTACAGGTATGGCAAGATACACATTTCCTAAAGATGAGGTAAACGGCACTATCATAATTGGTGCGGGTGTAGCCGCAACGCCCATTGAACAGGCTGCTATAGCCATCACCAGCCCCACTACCTGTGAAGGCTATGCTGATGGAGGATATTTTTGTGGTATACGAACCCCTTACAAAGTGTATTTTTCAGCTGAATTTGACGTTCCTGCCCTTGAAACAGGCACATGGAAAGACAAACGCATACACCATCACGCCACCTTTGCTGAAGGAGCCTCATCAGGTGTCTATTTTACCTTCGACACACAAACACATCATACCATACATTATAAAATAGGGGTATCGTATGTATCGGTAGAAAATGCTAAAGCCAACTTGAAAGCCGAAAACTCAGGATGGAACTTTGCACAAACCGTTAATACTACTGAAGAAAAATGGAATGAATACCTAGGAAAGATTGAAGTCAAAGGCAATAATGAAGACCGCATATGCCAGTTCTATACGCACCTATACCGCTCATTCATACACCCCAGCATTTGTAGCGACGTAAATGGTGAATATATGGGTGCAGACTTCAAACCACACAACACTAATGGTATACAATATAGCCAACTGAGCAACTGGGACACCTATCGTACACAAATACAGCTACTAAGCATTATTGAACCAGACGTAGCCTCAGATATTGTTATATCACACCGCGACTTTGCAATGCAGTCGGGCGGTGGTTTCCCACGTTGGGTACTGGCAAATATTGAGACAGGAATCATGCAAGGCGACCCTTCATCCATACTTGTATCAAACGCATGGGCTTTTGGTGCTCGCAACTATGACCCGAACCCCCTATTTGACATCATGCGCAAAGGAGCCGAAGAACCAGGAACCAAATCGCAAGACATAGAAACGCGTCCACACCTAAAACAATATCTTGAAAAAGGATACTGTAATGCTTCAATACAACTTGAATATACCTCTGCCGATTATGCTATCGCACAATTTGCCCTACATGCTGTGGGAGATGAATTCTCTAGTTGGCGATATTTTGCCATGGCACAATCATGGCGAAACTTATATAACCCCGAAACGACATGGCTACAGTCGCGCAATACCGATGGATCATGGAAGGCTCTGAGTGAAGATTTCCGTGAGGCTACCTATAAAGATTATTTTTGGATGGTGCCATACGACTTTAAAGGATTAGCCGACATTATCGGCGGATACAGCAAGGCAGAAAAACGATTAGATGAATACTTTGTACGACTAGATGCTGGGTATAACGACCCTTGGTTTGCTTCTGGCAACGAACCAAGCTTCGGAACACCATGGGCATATAACTGGATGGGATGCCCCTATAAGACACAGCACATTGTAAACCGCATTCTTAACGAACAATACAAATCAACAATTGATGGTTTGCCTGGCAACGATGACCTAGGTTCAATGGGAGCTTGGTATGTATGGGCATGCCTCGGTCTATATCCTGAGATACCTGGCGTAGGCGGTTTTTCACTCAATACACCTATCTTCACATCAGCAACCATACACCTGCCTAAAGCCGACATCGTTATACATGGTGGTTCTGAAAAGAATATATACATTCACAGCATGAAGGTAAACGGAAACACATATAATAGTACATGGCTTTCATGGGATATGCTACAAAAAGGAGCCATTATTGATTTCAAAATAGGCCGACACCCCAACAAAACATGGGGAAAAGGTATTCTACCCCCATCACAATCTGATAAAAAATAATACAACCATTTTTTACTTATGCTGAAACGACTTATACTTATATTCATACTAATAAGCAGTGTGCACCATATAAACGCCACACACTATCAATTTAAACATTATGACAGCAACGATGGTTTGTCGCAAAATTCAGTATTGAGCATCTGTCAAGACCGCATCGGTTTCATGTGGTTTGGCACACGAAATGGTTTGTGTCGTTTCGATGGAAAAAGTTTTCGCACCTACCGTCGTAGCGAATTGCCAGGGGCACTCGGCAACGACCACATAAGCACCATATTTCAAGGTCCCAACAATGAACTTTGGATAGGTACCGATTGTGGCCTGTATATCTACTCTCCGATATCAGACTCCTTTCGTCTACTAAACGAGAAAGCAAACGACGGCACCACAATTACTGGCACCGTAAATATCATCGTCAGCAATAAAAAGAAAATATACATCGCAAGCCTTGGACAAGGAGTATTTGTGTATGATATTGCATCAAAAAAGTTGGTACGCCATGCACTTAAAGATACGCCTGCTATCATGAGTATGGCCATTGGCGATAACGACACGGTATGGGTAGGTTGTTTTAAAAGCGGTTTACACTATACCCAAGATAACTTTGCACACATTCTGGCTTAT
>ULZA01011184.1_pt1 | contig 11505 bp, 10 predicted proteins | sample 1962681 | NCBI WGS metagenome assembly ULZA01 (sample SAMEA4835877, study PRJEB28245) | human gut metagenome | biome: gut microbiome; material: fecal sample | place: Denmark | collected 2008 | reverse complement strand
TCGCTTTGCACTTTTGTGCCGCGAACAAATAAGATAATATCATCTGTATTTCTATTTGTCAACAGTTTTTTTCAAATTATGAAATATTTTTCAAAAAAATATCATTTTCGCGCTTCATCTGTTAAAATATGATGCAGGGTTCAAAAGCAGATAGCGATGTATGTATACATACAAATTGCTATCCGGTGGCTTGCCCCAACATCACTATATATAATAAGGAGAATTTCCATGAAGAAAGACGGCTACTACTCTTCCGGACAGTTTGCCCGGCTTGCCGGCGTCTCTGTACGCACGATCCGGTACTACGATAAGCAGAATATCCTGAAGCCTTCCTATGTGAATGAGAATGGTGCCCGTTTCTATACCGACCATGATCTGGCAAGACTGCAGCAGATCCTTCTTTTAAAATATCTTGGTTTCTCGCTGGACGATATCCGCGAGATGACGGTCGATACTGCCGACTATCATATGATGAAAAATTCTCTCGAGCAGCAGCACAAGCTGATCCAGGATCGCATCGAACAGATGCAGCTTGTGGAGACGGCGATCCGTGATACCGCCGATGCCATAGAAAAGGATCACGAGCTGGACTGGAGCCAGATGCTGCGCCTGATCCACCTGACCGGTATGGAGACAAGCCTGAAACGGCAGTATCAGGATTCCACCAACATCACTGCACGGATCAATCTTCATCAGAAGTATTCTGTCAATAAGCAGGGCTGGTTTCCCTGGATCTATGAGCAGGCAGACATCCGTCCGGGCATGCATATCCTTGAGGTCGGTTGCGGCAATGGCGCACTCTGGACAGAGAATCTTGCACAGCTTCCGGAACAGATCTCCATTCTGCTTTCCGACATATCCGAGGGTATGCTGCGTGATGTCCGTCGTACCATCGGTGCTGAGGATTCCCGTTTCTCCTACCGGACGATCGACTGTGCGAATATTCCCTGCGAGGATCATTCCTTCGATCTGATCTTTGCCAACCATGTCCTTTTCTACTGCGATGACATTCCGCAGGTCTGCAGTGAGATCCGCCGTGTTCTTAAAAAGGACGGCTGCTTCATCTGCAGCACCTACGGTTCCCGTCACATGAAGGAGATCAGTAAACTGGTGCAGGATTTTGATCCGCATATCCAGCTTGCAGCAGACAATCTTTATGACCGCTTCGGTCTGGAAAACGGAGCCTCTATTTTGCAGCCGCATTTCCGTCAGGTAACTCTGTCCCGTTATGTAGACAGTATTTATCTGAAGGAACCCGAACCGCTGATCGATTATATTTTATCCTGCCATGGCAATCAGAACCAGTATCTGTTAAACCGCTATAAGGACTTCCGTCATTTCGTCCAAAAGGCAGCGAAGGACGGCTTTACGATCACGAAGGACGCCGGAATTTTCCTGTGCCGTCCCTCATAGACAGGCGAAACTGCCCGGAAACGTATTCATTTTTCACAATAAACCAACATTTTCATTATCGGATTTACAGCAAAGTGACAATTTTACAAAAAAAGCTTGAAGATGACGTTACGTTACCTTTTATACTGTGTACAGAAACTGAAAAATGAACATACTTCTATTGGGACTTACACAAACAGATCAAAGAAAGGAGATTCCTTATGAAAGGTATTATCTTAGCCGGCGGTTCCGGCACAAGACTTTATCCATTAACAATGGTCACATCAAAACAGCTTCTGCCAATCTACGACAAGCCGATGATCTACTATCCGCTTTCCGTACTGATGAACGCAGGGATCCGCGAGATACTGATCATCTCAACACCACAGGACACACCTCGTTTTAAAGAGTTGCTCGGAGACGGTCATCATTTCGGTATCGATCTGACCTACGCTGTTCAGCCAAGCCCGGACGGACTGGCACAGGCATTTATCATTGGCGAGGAATTCATCGGAAACGACACCGTTGCCATGGTACTCGGTGACAACATCTTCGCCGGCCACGGACTGAAAAAACGGCTGAAAGCCGCTGTCGAGAATGCAGAGACCGGAAAGGGAGCTACCGTATTCGGTTATTACGTCGATGATCCGGAGCGTTTCGGTATCGTTGAGTTCGATCAGGACGGAAAGGCTGTTTCCATCGAAGAGAAACCGGAGAAGCCAAAGAGCAATTACTGTGTAACCGGTCTTTATTTCTATGACAACCGCGTTGTCAAATATGCGAAGGAGTTAAAGCCAAGTCCACGAGGCGAGCTTGAGATCACCGATCTGAACCGCGTCTATCTGGAAAACGGCGAGCTGAACGTAGAACTTCTCGGACAGGGCTTTACCTGGCTGGATACCGGAACACATGAGAGCCTTGTCGAGGCAACCAACTTCGTAAAGACCATCGAGTCTCACCAGCACCGCAAGATCGCATGTCTGGAGGAGATTGCTTACTTAAACGGCTGGATCACCCGTGAGGATGTGCTGAAGGCATATGAGCCGCTCAAGAAGAACCAGTACGGTCAGTATCTGATGGACGTTCTGAACGGCAAGTACATGGATGTTCTTCACTAATTAATGTTTTGCGATGCCAGACACCGAATAACAATTTATATTACAGATTAAGGAGAAAAATTATGACTATTATCGTAACCGGCGGTGCCGGATTTATTGGAAGTAACTTTGTATTTCACATGCTGAACAAGTACCCGGACTACCGTATCGTCTGTCTGGACTGCCTGACTTATGCCGGAAACCTCTCTACTCTGGCTCCTGTTATGGACAATCCGAATTTCCGTTTTGTTAAGGAAGATATCACAGACCGCGAAGCTGTTTACAAATTATTTGAGGAGGAGCATCCGGACATCGTTGTCAACTTCGCTGCAGAAAGCCACGTTGACCGTTCCATTGAGACACCGGAGGTATTCCTTCAGACAAATATCATGGGTACTGCCGTATTGATGGATGCATGCCGTAAATATGGCATCACCCGTTATCATCAGGTATCTACCGATGAGGTTTACGGTGATCTTCCACTCGACAGACCGGACCTGTTCTTCACAGAGGAAACTCCGATCCATACAAGCAGCCCTTACAGTTCATCCAAGGCCGGCGCTGATCTTCTGGTACTGGCATATCACAGAACCTACGGTCTGCCTGTAACGATCAGCCGCTGCTCAAACAACTACGGACCATATCACTTCCCTGAGAAGCTGATTCCTCTTATGATCGCCAACGCACTGAATGACAAGCCGCTTCCTGTATACGGTACCGGCGAAAACGTTCGTGACTGGCTGTACGTCGAGGATCACTGCAAGGCGATCGATCTGATCATCCACAAGGGACGTGTCGGCGAGGTTTACAACATCGGTGGTCACAACGAGATGACCAACATTGATATCGTTAAGATCATCTGCAAGGAGCTTGGCAAGCCGGAAAGCCTGATCACATATGTATCCGACCGTAAGGGTCACGATATGCGTTATGCGATCGATCCGACCAAGATCCACAACGAGCTTGGCTGGCTTCCTGAGACGAAGTTTGCTGACGGTATCAAGAAGACCATTCAGTGGTATCTCGACAACAAGGATTGGTGGGAGACAATCATCTCCGGCGAGTACCAGAATTACTACGAGAAGATGTACGGTAACCGCTAATCCATAACCATAGAATGATACCCGGAAAGAGGAACAGTGTTTTATGAAAATATTAGTAACCGGCGTCGCCGGACAATTAGGACATGATGTCATGAATGAGCTTGCGTCCAGAGGACATGAGGGCATCGGAAGTGACCTTGCTCCGGAATACAACGGCATTGCAGACGAAACCTATGTAACAAAAGCAGCCTATGTATCCATGGATATCACAAACCGTGCCTCTGTCGCTGAAACGCTTTTAAAGATCAACCCGGATGCTGTCATCCACTGTGCCGCATGGACTGCCGTGGATGCCGCTGAGGACGATGCCAACAAAGATAAGGTCTATAACGTCAACGCAACCGGCACGGAGAACATCGCCGCTGTCTGCAAGGATCTTGACTGCAAGATGATGTATATCAGTACCGATTATGTATTTGACGGTCAGGGAACCACACCGTGGGATCCAGACTGCAAGGATTACAAGCCGTTAAATGTATACGGTGCATCCAAGCTCGACGGCGAGCTTGCTGTGTCCGAAATATTGGACAAGTATTTTATCGTGCGTATTGCATGGGTATTCGGTACCAACGGAAAGAACTTTATCCGTACCATGCTCAATGTCGGAAAGACACATGATAAGCTGACTGTTGTAAATGACCAGATCGGTACGCCGACTTATACCTTCGATCTTGCAAGACTTCTTGTTGACATGATCGAGACGGACAAGTATGGATATTACCATGCAACCAATGAAGGCGGCTATATCAGCTGGTATGATTTCACAAAGGAGATCTTCCGCCAGGCAGCAGCCATGGGACACACGGAATATGACGAGTCACACGTCACCGTCACTCCTGTCACAACTGCTGAGTACGGTGTTTCCAAAGCAGCCAGACCATTCAACAGCCGTCTGGACAGATCAAAGCTCACCGCAAACGGCTTTACTCCACTGCCAACCTGGCAGGATGCCGTAGCACGTTATCTGAAAGAGATAGAGTTTTAATTTTTAACTAATGATATAATTTATTTTCAACAATGAAATTCTCGTTGTCTTTTCAGAGAAACGAGGATTTCATGGAAAACAAAGACTGCCGCTTCACGATTTCTATTCGTAAAGCAGCAGTCTTTTTATTGCATTCTATATTGTTGTTTCTTAATATTATTTTTTCAAATAACATTTTGTCTGTCCCATTTTCAGGACATTGATTTCTATGTTCTAGAAACGGAAATCTCTCTTTCCTTCCTTTAACTCCTCAAGATACTGGATGGCTCTTTCTCTGACCTTCTCATTTGGCACCTTCCGGATCTCCTTGGCGATCAGCGATTCACCGATCTCCTTCGTCTCCGGTGATGCATAATCCTCCAGATATTCCTTCAATGTCATGAGGGCGTTCGGCTGGCAGCAGTTTACAATCTGACCGGACTTAAGAAGTGACATAAAACGGTCTCCTGTTCTTCCTGCGCGGTAGCATGCGGTACAGAAACTTGGAATGAAGCCCATCTTCATCAGCCAGTTGACAACCTCATCAAGTGTACGGGTATCGCTGACATCAAACTGTGCAGAGCTGTCATCACGTACCGGCTCGGTGTAACCACCCACGCTGGTACGGGAGCCGCCGCTGATCTGGGAAATACCAAGCTGCAGCACATGCTCTCTTGTCTTCTGGGACTCTCTGGTAGAAATGATCATTCCGGTATACGGAACCGCGATACGGATCACGGCAACGATCTTCTCGAAGATCTCATCCGGTACGGCGTTGCTGAAATCACCGGTATCAATATCGTCTGCCGGGCAGATTCTCGGTACACTGATCGTGTGTGGTCCAACGCCCTGTGCTGCCTCCAGATGCTCTGCATGCATCAGGATACCAACAAGCTCATAGCGGTAGCCCTCCAGCCCAAACAAAACGCCAAGACCAACATCATCGATGCCGCCCTCCATCGCACGATCCATTGCCTCGGTATGATATGCATAATCATGCTTTGGTCCTGTTGGATGTAGCTGCTCATAGGATTCTTTATTGTAGGTCTCCTGGAACAGAATATAAGTACCGATTCCGGCATTCTTCAGGCGGGTATAATTCTCCACAGTTGTTGCTGCAATATTGACATTGACACGGCGGATCGCACCATTCTTATGCTTGATGCTGTAGATCGTGTCGATACTTTCCAGAATATACTCAAGCGGATTGTTGACCGGATCCTCGCCTGCCTCGATCGCCAGGCGCTTATGACCCATATCCTGCAGGGCAATGACCTCATCACGGATCTGATCCTGTGTCAGCTTGATTCGAGGAATATGTTTATTCTTATGATGATATGGACAATAAGTGCATCCATTCACACAGTAATTGGAGAGATACAGCGGTGCAAACATAACGATACGATGCCCGTAAAACTTCTCCTTGATCTCCATGGCAAGCTCCCTGATCTCACGGTTGATCTCCGGATCATCGCACTCCATCAAAACGGCTGCCTCTTTGTGGGAAATTCCCTTTGCCTTCTTCGCTTTCTCAAGAATCTCGCGGATCAAAGAAAGATTATCTTTGTTCTTTTTCGCATAATCAAGAGATTCCAGAATCTCCTCATGATTGATAAATTCTTCTGCCTTTAATGACTTCGGATCATACTTATAACTGCTCATTTCTATTCCTCCATATATAAAATCTTGTGTATTTCTGACAGGAGTGATCCTGTCTTTTCTGTGTAACCATGTCTACATAACAAATCTCACCGGTAGCTTAGATTTTCCGGTAATACCGGCTGATCTATTATGCCTTGGAATAAACTGCCTTGGCACTGACACCCGGTGTCATTCCCAGCTTGCCGGACAGAGCGCTGACCGTATTGGTATCCGCATCCATCACCACGCTGATCACCGATATCCCACGCTCTCTGTAGGGCATCCCCATCCTTCCGACAATAAACTCCCGGTACTCGTGAAGCAGCTCATTCACCCGCTCCACACTATCTGTGTTCTCCACAATAATTCCAAGGATTGCAATCCGTCGATCCATGAAACACTTCCTCCTTTGCCGATCACGGGATACGTCTGCCAAAACGCTGGTTTTGCCCTTGCTTCCCACCACATTACGAGCATTTTCCTATATATGAACAAAGTGGACTTGCCCACTTTGCGCATCACCGCACAATTGCTTATGCAATCTTCCTCTGTGCGGTGATCGCATCCTCGCGGAGCGTTTTTACATTATAGGAAACGACAAGTTTCCTATAATGGTAAAAGCGCCTCCGCCGGATGGCATGAGACGCTTCTTCCCCTATAAAACCGCAGACCTTCCCTGCGGACCATATTCAAGAACATATCATCATGCCTTCGCGTTGGGACGAACCCTTCGTGTCGGAACATGAGAATATTTTATCATTTAATGTACAGGATGGCAAGATACAATATGCCGGATGCCAAAATGCTTTTATCAATCTATTACTTTGATCGAATCCGTTTCTGTACCGGCATTTCAAATTCCAATTCAGATACTATCCTTACTGCTTTGTCCAGCTTATGGCACATCCCACGGCACGTTTCCAGCCGTCGAGTCTCTCCCTGCACTCCTGCTGTGTGATCTCCGGAACAAAGGCACGGCTGACACCCGCATTGCGCCGGATATCTTCGAAATCTTTCCAGTAGCCGACGGCAAGCCCGGCAAGATATGCCGCACCGAGTGCTGTCGTCTCCAGACAGATCGGACGGTTGACCGGTGTCTGGATAATATCTGCCTGCGTCTGCATCAGAAAATCATTGGCACATGCGCCGCCATCCACCTTCAAAGCAGAAAGCGTGATGCCGGAATCGGCTTCCATCGCCCGCAAGACATCACTGACCTGATAAGCAATAGACTCCAGTGTTGCCCGGATAATATGATATTTGTTGACACCGCGTGTCAGACCGACGATCGTGCCTCTGGCATACTGATTCCAATACGGTGCACCAAGCCCGGTAAATGCCGGCACAACATAACACCCATTGGTGTCCTTTACCTTTCTTGCCATGTACTCGGAATCCTCCGCGGAGTCGATCAGGCGGAGTTCATCACGAAGCCACTGCACCGATGCACCTCCAATAAAGATTGATCCCTCCAACGCATAATTAACCTTTCCGTCAATGCCCCATGCCAGGGTTGTGACAAGTCCGTTATCCGAAAATACCGGCTTCGTGCCAGTATTCATCAACAGGAAACAGCCTGTGCCGTATGTATTTTTCGCCTCGCCCGGCAGAAAACAGGTCTGCCCAAACAATGCCGCCTGCTGATCTCCTGCCACACCGGCGATCGGAATCTCTCCACCCAAGAATGAACTGTCCGTTTTTCCGTACAGACCACTCGACGGCATCACCTTCGGCAGCATGCACTCCGGAATATCCAATATATCGAGAATCTCCTTATCCCAGCAAAGCTCATTGATGTTATACATCATCGTGCGGGATGCATTGGAGTAATCGGTCGCGTGAACACGCCCCTTCGTCAGCTTCCACAGCAGCCAGGTGTCCACGGTTCCAAATAACAGCTCGCCCCTCCTCGCACGCTCCCTTGCTCCCGGTACCTGATCCAGGATCCATTTTAGCTTGGTTGCCGAAAAATACGCATCGATCACAAGACCCGTTTTGTCCCGGAACAATTTCGTAAGTCCCCGTTCCTTTAACTCATCGCAAAACTCAGAGGTTCGTCTGCACTGCCAGACAACCGCATGATAGACAGGCTCTCCTGTCGTCTTGTCCCATACGATCGTCGTCTCTCTCTGATTGGCGATTCCAATTGCATGAATCTCATTTGCACTGACCCCTATTTTGGACATTGCTTCCACGGCAACGCCAAGCTGTGTCGACCAGATTTCACTGGCATCCTGCTCCACCCAGCCGGGCTGCGGAAAGATCTGTGTAAATTCCTTCTGCGCCACAGAAACGATCTCGCCCTTCTCGTTAAATAAAATACACCGGTTACTTGTCGTTCCGGCATCTAACGCCATAATATACCCCATAATCTCTGCCCCCTGTCATTATTTTGCCAAAGCATTGTCTATCCCGAAAACCGGACAGCAACACATTCTCCATACGCAAATGCTTTCTCACAACCTTCCCTGTTCCTACAGCTTCACACGCAACTCCTTCTCACCATCCTGTCCCTGATATCGGACAATCGTATATTTGCCTTTGCGTTCCACGCTCCGCGGTGCCTCCCGCAAGGCAGATAGACTCTGCTGCAGCGCTCTTTTCTCCTCATCGTAAGTCCCCACATCGTCCGAGGTAAAAAGCAGTCCGCCAAAAAGACCATTGACCTGCGCCAGCATTTCTTTCTGTTTCGCCGACAACCTGATATTATCATCCCGCAGCAGATACACATCCGGATCGTTCCAGAAAGCACGTCCGTTTAACTGTCTGCGATAAATCGTGTTGCCGATCGTATTCTTTGTCGATACTCTCTCCCGGTGAAGCAACTTCTCCTTCGGAGCGCCATCCCAATTCAGTCCCACATCCGGTCCGATCCGACAGTAATCAACCTTGCCAAACGCCGGTCCGAGCGGTACACCGCAGCCAAGGATCAGCTTATCACCGATAACCTCGCGCAGGAAATCCATCGCCTCGCACATGATCTGCCCTCTCGTCTTATACTCTGTCGGCAGCATGCAGACCGCATACAGAAAATCCAGTTTAACCAGATCAAAGCCCCACACATCAAGCACCTGATGAAAGACCTCGCGAAGATATTCCCGCACCTCTTCGTTAGACAGATCCAGCGCATAAAAGGTACTCCAGTTGCTTCCACCGCAAAACGGCTCTCCTTTCGCATCCCGTACCAGCCAGTCCGGATGCCTGCGGAAGCAGCGCGACTCCTTCTCACACACAAACGGAGACAGCCACAGTCCCGCTTTCATGCCGTATTCATGGATCTTATCGACGATCGGTTCAAGACCGTCCGGGAACTTATCCTTCTGCACATCAAGCCAGTCACCCACATACGTCTGATATCCATCATCGATCTGAAACACATCAAAGATCTGTCCCATTTCATGGACATGTTCCAAATTATCCGATATGATCTGTGCCGAAATATTCTGATAATGATTGTACCAGCTTGTATACCCTGTCATCGGTCTGCCCTTCGGCTTAGCAATGTTCATTTTCTCAAAATAGGTATCAAATACCTGATCCTCACTTCCGGTAATTTCTACGAGATCAAACGCATTCCATTCCCCGGAGATCTTCACGCCCGCACAGTCCTTTTCAATTGACATCTGTCCGGCATCTGCATTGTAATAAAATACCGTAAAGCCGGAGCGTTCGCTGAGAGAACCCACAAAACGATACGTCACTCCATCCCTGAAATAACAATATGTAAATCCATGAAACTGTCCTGCTGCCGTTCCCTTCATCGTAAAAAGCGAATCACCATACCGGTCCAGATAATACTTCTCCACCATTCCGGAGGCAAACGGCGATATCGCCGGCTCCTTCTCTCCAACTGTATGCTCATGGGAATCCGTCCATGACTGATACCCGTTCATAAAGATCTGCTCCGGCTGCTTTCCTCCACGGCACTCCCATGGAAAGGTCAGTGTCACCGATTCCAATGTAAGATCCCCGACCGGCTCTCCGTATTCGTCGAACTCCTTCGGGATAATGCGTATATGCAGTTCTCCCTCATCCTCCTGCCAGCGCAGTGTAAAATACGGCTGTTCGCCGCCCTGATACATCTCTGCCGCAAAAGGCTCTCCGTTCCTGTTTCCTTTGATCAGAAAAATAATATCGTCCATTCCAAACTTCCTCCTCTACCGTATCAGTATATCCAGCGTATGTGCTCCGGCACCGATCAGATCCTGTCTCTCACAGACCGATAAATGATACTGCACAAACAGGTCAAACGTTTCCTCATCCATCGCATTTAAAACCGGTCTCATGTAATTTGCCGGGCCGTCCGGTGAAATGATCTTATATCGTTCCAGACCCGATGCCGCATTCAGTGCATCAATATCCTCAAGTCTCATGTAATCATACAGATCCTCGGGATGCGGCACACACTTAAAATTCTTCGACAATCTGCCATCCTCCAGACACTGTTTTACATTGCCGTCCCTGAAACCGTACAGAAGCACTCCGTACTCATTCATACAGTATGCCACAAGTATCCTGCCACCCGGTCTCGTCACCCGCTTCGCTTCCTCCAGTGCCTGATGCTTGTCCTCAAATGTGTACAGATGATACATCGGTCCAAACAGCAAAGTGATGTCAAAACTACTGTCCGCAAAACGGGACAGATTTAAAGCATTGCCCTGAAACGCTTTGACACTGCTTTTCTTAGATTTTAAAATGCCAAGATTATATTTGACCAGTTCTACCGCCGTAACGTCATAGCCCTCCCCGGCAAGTGCCACGCTGTAACGCCCGGTGCCGGCACCGACATCCAGGATACGAATATCCGCCGGAGTAAATGTGCCGGTATGCCCGGATCCATCTCCCGCTTCGTTCTTCTCCTTCATAACCACATCAATGCACGCATGAATATACTTCATTGACGTAATATATTCCACCCGTCCATGACGTCTGGTAAGTCTTTTATCTTCATTAAATTTATTATAATATTCCTCTAATTCTGTCATTTATTTTCTCCTGAAATATGCGAAAAAATATGTAAGGTGCGCATAGACTATATCATATTACGCCATACATGAAAGCACAGTATCCGCTTCCGCTGCGCGATATCACATCTGATGTCGCACCACCTGATATTCATCACCGTTCCGATAATACGGACAACTGTTTCTGTGATCCGTCATAAAACGTACCATATCATCTTCATCCATATTCACATCACAGAAATACTCCTCATATTCCTCATCGTAACTGTAATTTGCACAAGTATCACATTCGTTTGACATTTCTCTCCCCTGTTCCATCTAAAACATTCTTTTCAAAAACATAA
>ULZA01055857.1_pt1 | contig 11571 bp, 8 predicted proteins | sample 1962681 | NCBI WGS metagenome assembly ULZA01 (sample SAMEA4835877, study PRJEB28245) | human gut metagenome | biome: gut microbiome; material: fecal sample | place: Denmark | collected 2008 | reverse complement strand
CCGACAAGCGATTTATTGAAACAGTTGCGGAATTAAGGATACTAAGTTTTTAAAAATCATAAACTCTAAATATTATTATAGGTTAATGTTGTTATTTGTTTTCTGCTTGCAAAAGTATCGAAATGCCGAATTGGTGTAGGGTAAAATTGTTCTTGATTAGGGTAAAAATGTGCAGATGGTTCATTACAATTATGTTACACGTTTTTTTGGATAGTTTTTTTCAAAAGATATTGTTTGCTGTGTCAACATATTATTGTAGATTTGCAACGACATTATAAGACCTTAATAAAGAAATAGGCATACAGACATGTCAGAATATATAAAAAGAAAAGGAAAATGAAAGATAGGTATTATACCCTTTTAGTGTTGTTCCTCGTTACAGCATTAAATGCCTTGGCACTAAAGCCGCATTTTGCGCATATAACCATAAACAATGGGTTGCCACATCAGCAGGTAACCTCGTTGGTGCAAGACCAAAAAGGTTATATATGGATAGGCACGCGCAACGGACTTTCGCGCTATGATGGCTATGGACTGACTAACTATTTTCATAACGCATTAGATAAGCAATCGCTGTTTTGCGACTTCATCACATGCCTATACAACGACTCGCGCGGACGACTGTGGATAGGCACTGATAAGGGCATGGGAAGATACCGCCAAGCCACTGACGATTTTGATTTTCTACCTGCCGACATTGGTACCGTGCAACACATTCGCGAGATGAGCGACGGACGTATTGTGGCAGGCGGAGGAAAACTGTTTGTCTTCGACGAGAAACAGCAACGCTTCGTGCAACTGCCAATGATAGAAAACGACTATGTGGTGTCGCTGGCTACCGATAAGAGGAACCGTCTTTACGTGGCCACCAATCATAACATTTATTGCTATTCGGCCAACTTCACACGTATAAGCAAGGTGAGGGGCCTTGACACACACACTTTTCTTACAGACAACGATGGTAGCATTGTGCCTATGCTGTTTGACAGTAAAGGCCGACTGTGGGTGGGCCGAAACGGAAAAGGCGTAATGTGCCACGACATGAAGACGAGGCGTAACATAATAGTAAACGGCCTTGAAGGCAACCAAAACGTGGTGCGTACCATTGCCGAAGACAAGCTACATAATATATGGCTGGGAACCGAAAAAGGAATTGTTATTGTGCATCCTGACATGTCGCATGAAGATGTTTATCAAGATTTTCGTGACCGAAACCTCATTAACGACAATGCTATATACAGTATTCTTTGCGATAAATTGAACAATATGTGGGTGGGCACATACTTTGGGGGCGTAAACCTTTTTCAACGTAACTCAACACAATTTGAATGGTATGAACCTGGATATGAGGCCGACTATATTAAAGGTAAGGCTGTGCGCATGATGTGCGAACCAACGCCAGGACGACTATGGATTGCTACTGAAGATGGCGGACTGAACGTGCTTAACACTGGGTCAGAAGTGTTTTCTTTGCCCTTGCCCATTGCTAAAACAGGCCGCAACATTCATAGCCTATGTTATGACCCTGCAACGGGAAACATGTGGATAGGTACCTTTCTTAATGGCTTATTATGTTACAACATGCGCAACCATGCTTTACAACATTACAAGCTATCGCATGGTTTGCAATCAGATGCCATATTTTACCTCGCACGACAACGCAACGGCACATTGTGGGTGGCCACCACACATGGGCTATACTATTATAATAAAACAAACGACCGGTTTAATGCTGTGCAGAAGCCGTGGCTGGCCGACTCGTTTATGTACACGCTGTGTGTAGATGAGAAGGACAATGTATGGGTGGGATCGACACGGGCTGGACTGTTTTATATTGACACCCACACGCATAAAGTAACACACTGGGAGATGAACGGCAAAAATGGGCTGGCCGACAACTATATAACAAGCCTAATAACCACACCGAAGCTGGTGCTTATTGGCACAAGCAACAATGGCCTACAAACACTTGACCGACGCACAGGGCGCATAGAATGGCTGTCGGACGACAACATCTTACGCACTTGCACGGTATGTGGCTTTTTAGCAGACAAGAATGATAATATATGGATAACAACCAGTCAGGGGCTCTTCAGCTATAACACACGCACCAAAGCCATTACACGTTTTACAGAAGATAACGGATTGCCCAGCAACCAATTCAACTTTTCATCAACCCTTCTTGCTTCAAACGGCAAGGTGTATATGGGCACGGTGAACGGACTTGTAGCCTTCAACCCGAACAAAGTGCAGACGAAAAGCGGCCCCTTAGTGGTGCATTTCTCACGATTGATGATAAACAACCGCACGATAACAGTGGCTACGCCTGACTCGCCACTAAAGATGCCACTTGACGACACATCTACGCTAACACTGAGTTATGACGAGTCGCGCTCATTCACTATCGATTATGGCGTTATTATGCCTGGCAACACTGAGGGGATAGAATATGAAGTGATGCTTGAAGGAGCCGATAAACAATGGCGCAACGTGGGACGAGAAAGGGTGTTTCATGGCTTTAATCTTGCACCTGGAACATATACGTTAAAAGTAAGGGCTAATAACGGAAACACACCATGGGAGACGACGCCCATCAAAAGCATACGCATCGTGGTAAAGCCACACGTGCTATTATCGGCATGGGCAATAATGGTATACATCATTATCATATTAATAGGTGCATGGGTGATCTATCGGCATACACGAAACCGCTTACGTGAACGAGAAAACTTGAAGAAGGCGCAACGCGAGAAGGAACGCATAGAGTCCATTGACAAAGCAAAAATGGAATTCTTCACCACGGTGTCGCACGAACTGAAAACGCCACTCACCCTTATTGCAGCACCACTACGCTCAATACACACCGAACATCTGGATAAAGATACGGCTGCAAACGTAGAACTTGCCGTAAAGAACGCGGTGAAACTGGAGAAGATGATTGGCGACCTCGTGACCTTTAATAAAGTAGAGTCGGGCAGTTTGCCCTTCTATCTGCAATATGGCAACCCCATCGTGTTCATTGCTCGCATCATGGCCATGATGCGACACATTGCCGATGAGAAGAAGATAACATTTATTGCCGACTGCCAAAATAATGACGAAGATGTATGGTTCTCGCCTACCTATGTTGAGCATATCACCACAAACCTTGTGCTGAACGCCGTAAAATACACATCGGCAGGAGGACATATATTGGCAAAGGCCGACATTATGACAGGCAACGACAATCTACTATATCTGCGCATTGAAGTGGCCGATAATGGTATTGGTATAGAGAAAAACGAAATAAACAATATCTTTGATCGCTTTTACCAAACAAAGCGGGGATACAACGCAGGACAAGGCGGATGGGGCATAGGCTTATCGTTGGTGAAAAAGATGGCCGAGGCACACCATGGCTCGGTTTCAGTGGATAGCGTGATGGGAGAAGGAAGCACCTTTACGGCTTATCTGTGCGTGAGCGATAAGGCGTTTGCTGATAAATATAAAATAGCTAAAGGAACAGAACTGGTGCCACTGAGCCACTATCATTTGCAATCGGTACCTGAAGGTCTGGCACAGGCGTATATGACTGAACATGATGTCAAGGAGAAGGTAAGAGAGGCGAACATCTCACTGCTTATCATTGAAGATAATGCCGATATGTTGCATTTCCTGGCCTCGTATTTCAGCCCAAAATACAACGTATACACGGCCACTAATGGTGAGGAGGGGCTACGACTGCTTGCAAAATACTCAATACAGCTGGTGGTATCAGATGTAATGATGCCTGTAATGGATGGATATGAATTGTGCCGTAGGATAAAGTCAGATATCAACACATCACATATCCCCATCATTTTGCTGACCGCTCGAAACGACTCGAGCGACATGCTACAGGGGTATAAGTGTGGGGCTGAAGCATACGTTATGAAACCATTTGACCCACAAATGCTCGACATGCAGGTAGCCAATATCATCAATACTCAAAGACAACAGCAAGAACGCTTCTCTAATGGAACTGAGACTGTAAACGATGATGATGTGATAAACGACATTGACCGCGATTTTCTTGCTCGCGTATCAAAACTGGTGGGCGAAAATATAGACAACAGCCATTTCTGTATTCAAGATGTTACTACTTCGCTCGGCATAAGTCGTTCGCTATTGCATGTGAAGATGAAAAGTTTGCTCAATACATCAATGGGCGACTTTATTAAAAAACGACGACTGGAGAAAGCCTGTCAGCTGCTGCGCAGCGGTAAGAATGTATCTGAAACGGCATACATGACGGGCTTTTCTGATCCTAACTATTTTTCAAAGGCGTTTAAAAAACATTTTGGCAAGAGCCCTACCGAGTATTTAAACTGTAATTGAACAAAGAAACTCAAACGCAAGGAGCACAACAGTTTGTTTTATTATAAAAAGAAAATTGAAACAAGAAAAGCTGCGAATATGTTTTCTGCTCATACGAAAAGCTGTAACTTTGCAGATGATATTGAACCTTTGCAGGTGATATTGAACAAAGGTATTAAGTAAATAAAACTGGTTTTAAAGATATGATTTCATTTCAAAGCGACTATAACAATGGTATGTTGCCAGAGATATTAGAGGCTCTGGCAAAAACTAACAACGATAAGACACCTGGATATGGGTTTGACCCTTATACCGAAGCAGCTAAAGAGAAGATTCGCAAAGCGGTGGACAACGAGAACGCTGAGGTGTTTTTCTTGGTGGGCGGAACGCAAACAAACACTACGGTTATCGACTCGGTGCTCTTGGGATGCGAGGGCGTGATATGTGTAGAAACAGGACATATTGAGGTGCACGAGTCGGGAGCTGTTGAAGCCTTCGGACATAAAGTGATTACGCTGCCCTCTGACGACAGCAAGCTCAGCCCCGAAACGTTGTCGGCCTACATGGACACATTTTTGGCCGACGAAACGCATCCGCACATGGTGCAGCCTGGCATGGTGTACATCTCAATGCCTACCGAGTTTGGTATGGTATACACAAAGGCAGAATTAGAACAGCTGTACGCCACTTGTCAGAAATATCAACTGAAGCTTTTCATTGATGGGGCAAGATTGGGCTACGGACTGATGTCGGAGGCTTGCGACTATGATCTACCATTCTTGGCTAAACATTGCGACGTGTTCTACATTGGCGGCACAAAGGTGGGAGCAATGATGGGCGAGGCTGTAGTGTTCTCGGGAATGAAGGCTCCTAAATATTTCTTCACCAATGTAAAACGTCATGGAGCGCTGCTGGCAAAGGGACGTATGTTGGGCATTCAGTTTGATACGCTCTTTACCAATAATCTTTATTTCAAGATTTCGAAACATGCCATTGATATGGCTATACGCATACGTAGCATCTTCACGAAGCACGGCATCAAAATAGCCTACAACTCGCCCACCAATCAGCAGTTTGTCAGCCTCTCGCCCACCCTATATGATGCGCTATCAAAGAATGTGGCTTTTGAAATTTGGGAAAGAAAAAGCGAAGACGAGATCATCTGCCGCTTCGTAACAAGCTGGGCTACAAAAGAAACCGAAATAGAAGAACTGGACAAAGAACTAAGTAAGCTATTGAAAGCGTAAGTCTTGCAAAAAAAAGACACGAACGATGAATAAGATAACAATGCTTGGAACAGGCAATGCTCTGGTGTCGCACATTTACAACACTTGCTTTGTGCTTGAAACTGATAAAACCCAACTGCTTGTAGACGCGGGCGGAGGCAACGGCATACTCGCTCAACTAAGAAAAGCTAATATCCCTATCACGAATATTCACCACCTATTCGTTACACACGCACATTCTGACCATATATTGGGCGTGGTTTGGGTAATACGTATGGTAGCGCAATGTAAAGAATATGTGGGCCAACTGCATGTTTACGGAAACGATAAGGTGATGAGGGTTATTCACACTATCAACAATATGGTGCTTGCTAAGAAACAACTGGAAAAGGTTGACGAGCGCGTAATATATCATGAACTGGAGGATGGCGACCACTATGAGGTGGGCAACATGCAGCTTACTTTCTTCGACATACATTCAACCAAAGAGAAACAATTTGGCTTCCGTGCCGAAATGCCTAATGGAACAACACTCGCCTGCCTTGGAGATGAGCCCTATAATGAGGCAAATAGACAATATATAGAAAATGCCGACTGGATGATGTGCGAAGCGTTCTGCCTATATGCTGACCGCGATGTCTTTAAACCATACGAAAAGAACCACAGCACAGCGCTTGATGCTGGAAAACTGGCTGAAGAACTGGGGATAAAGAATCTGATTCTTTATCATACTGAAGAAAAAACAATCGCTACACGTAAAGAAAACTATACGCGTGAAGCGGCGGAACACTTCAAGGGAAAAGTCATCGTTCCTGAAGATTTAGAAGTAATCGAAATGGAAGAATAATTTCGCCCTCACATAAGATAGCCATTGAGATTAATAGAGAGCTTGATGAGGAGGGTTAGAACAAATTGGTATCACAAAATTACCCTTTCCTGGTTGTTTAACCTTACGAAGTTTTGAAGGTATAAAGTTACATATTACACAAATATTAATTTTCATCTAAACGGATGCCCCCTCCAAGTAGGACGGTGGCCTCCGTGCCACGTCCTCCAGCACCCAACGCTCAACACCCAGCACCCAACGCCCAGCATCCAGCGCCCAGCGCCCAACTTTTCTAAATAGATAACAATTTAATAATACATTACATGAGTATTAATTTTCATCTAAACGGATGCACATTCCAAGTAGGACGGTGGCCTCCGTGCCACGTCCTCCAGCACCCAACGCTCAGCGCCCAGCACCCAACGCCGACACAAACGAAAGAAAAGAAAAAAGGACCATAAAAACAACATATTATATTGTATAATAACAATGTTGTCTTTATGGTCCTTATTGTTAACCAGTATTATGGTGTGCTTTCTGTTTTTATGAGCCTAATAACACGAGACGTTGTTCAACATAAGTTTTACTACAGCAGCATGCCCTTAGGGGAGTGTAGACAAACGTTTTTGATAATATTCTTTCACATCATTCCAATGATAGAAGGGCCATTGGTCTGTTTTTACAGGAACATGAACCTCATTTTCATTGTGCATAAACTTAACCAAGATGTCTCCAGCCTTGTTCTCAAAGAATACAATCTGAACATTTGAAGCCATGGGAGTGGCCTTGAAATCGCACCAGTGCTTATACACCTCGGCGGGGCCAGCTACAGCAACATCAAAATTCTCAATCTGAAGTAGTGCCAACAAAGGAATTACATTGCCATCATGACCAAAGCGCAAAGTAGCAGCGATAGAGCGATCTTTAATAGCAGCGTCGGCCGACTCAAGGATATTTTCTACTAACGACTTTGCATTAGCCATCACAATACCATTGCTTGCCAAAGGATTGGCATTACCCATATAAAAACGATAGTTTACGCATTGCCACAAATCGAACATCTCTTTAGCGGTAAAAAGATCAAAGAATGAAACAGGAGTTTCCATATCTTGCATATCTACAGCAATCCAATACAATCCCCACATCAATTCGCTTGGATTAACCTCACAACGAATAAAGTCGGCGTTAGAAAACAAGGTGCTTACAAGACGGTCAGGGTGAACCTGAGCTTCTTCAAACTTACGATATTCTTCTACCCAAGGACCTTTCTTGCCATGAGTGAAAGCATTAGAACGAGCAGAATGATAATTGAGATAAGACATATACTTCTCACTCATTTCATAGCTCATATCAAGCTGCGGATTTAATTGCTTAAGACGGTCACCAAAAGCTACCATACTCATAGCACAACGATATACTACAGTGGAACGAGCTGATACATGACGCTTTCCACGGAATACCTCGGGGAAGTTATTCGACATGCGCTCAGCAATACCTTGATGCTGACGAACACCCAGTGGAGTTAAATCGCCAGCTCGGCCCTGAGCCTCTTCCCAAACCATATTCAATCGCTTCAATACATCATGGCCTAATGGTGTCAATCCGTTTACGGTTTCAGCCTTTTCCATCAGCTGGATAATCCATTGATAATCTCTATCACTTAAAAGATAACGAGAACCATGACGACCATAATGACTTACGTAAAAAGGCTTGTAACCCTTAGGCGCAGGTGTTTGTTTGGTTTCAACCGTTGGATAAGCCAAATAAACTCCGCCAGCCTTATTAAGGTCAGCACTAATTTCTTCAAATGTAGTTTGAGCATTAACGCCCAAGCAAAAAATAGCCAATACAACGGCTAAGGTTTTTAATCTGTTATGATTCATATTACATTATGTGTGATTAGTAATGTCGGTGATATGGGTTTAAATGTAAGCTATTAGACATATCTTAAATTATAAATTCCTTTGGAAGGTAAATATAAAATACATCAATGAGGTATGCTTTATAATTAAATAGCAAGCACAAAATTAAACAAATTAATCGAGATTACAATACGTTTACATCGATATTTCATTTATGCTACAAGAAGAGCATTAACTTCACATCACAGAAAAGATAACGTAGCTTTTCACGAAACATAGCATGACAAAAAGACTAACAATCACAAAGAGACTGCGTCACAAAAAGCATCACAAAACACTGCGTTATAAAAAGACGTACAATCATAAAGACACTGCGTCACAAACGGAAAAACAACCAATTATTTTTAAAGGAAACTTATAGATATGATAAAAACAGATAGTAAAAGAAGAAAAAAGAGGAATACCCAATAAGGATATTCCTCTTTACAATATGATGAATAAAAATTATTCAGCCTTTGCCTCTTCAGCTACAGGAGCCTCTGCTACAGGAGCTTCAGCCTTAGGAGCAGCTTTGCGGCTACGACGAGTCTTCTTAGCACCAGCCTTGGGAGTCTTAGCCATGTTCTCATCGAAGTCAACGAGCTCGATGAAAGCAATAGGAGCAGCATCGCCACGACGAGTACCCAACTTGATTACACGAGTATAACCACCAGGACGCTCGCCTACCTTCTCTGCTACTACCTTGAAAAGCTCGGTAACAGCAAATTTGTTCTGCAGATAACGGAAAACTACACGACGTGAGTTTGTAGTATCTTCTTTAGAGCGAGTAATCAGGGGCTCTACGTAGGTCTTAAGAGCCTTAGCCTTTGCGAGAGTCGTAGTGATTCTTTTGTGCAGGATCAGCGACGAAGCCATGTTTGAAAGCATAGCCGCACGATGCGATGCAGTACGACCCAGATGGTTGAATTTTTTATTGTGTCTCATTTTTAATTGTCTTTATCTAATTTATACTTAGAAATGTCGGTTCCAAACGACAGATTCAGACTCTCGAGCAAATCATCAAGCTCTGAAAGCGATTTCTTACCAAAGTTACGGAACTTCAAAAGGTCGGTCTTGTTGAACTGAACGAGGTCACCAAGTGTTTCCACATCAGCAGCCTTCAAGCAGTTAAGGGCACGAACACTAAGGTTCATATCAACCAGCTTGGTCTTCAACAATTGACGCATATGCAAGATTTCCTCATCAAACTCCTGGTTGGTCTCCTGATCAGTTGTTTCAAGCGTAATCTTTTCGTCAGAGAACAACATGAAGTGCTGAATAAGAATCTTTGCAGCCTCTTTCAAAGCGTCCTTCGGGTGAATGGAACCATCCGTTGAAACCTCGATAACGAGCTTGTCGTAGTCGGTCTTCTGCTCAACACGATAAGGCTCTACCGAATATTTCACATTACGGATTGGGGTGTAGATAGAATCGATTGGAAGTACGTTGACATCAGTGCAGTACTCACGATTTTCATCAGCAGGAACGTAGCCACGTCCTTTGTTGATGTTGAGGTCAATCTGCATTGACGCTTTTGCATCTAAATGACAAATCACCAAATCAGGGTTTAACACTTCAAATCCAGTCAGAAACTTGCCAATATCACCAGCTTTGAATTCGGTTGAATTCTCAACAGTGATACTAACTTTTTCGTTCTCGAATTCTTCTACTACTTGCTTGAATCTTACTTGCTTCAAATTCAAGATAATGTTGGTCACATCTTCTTTTACGCCAGGAACAGATGAAAATTCATGTTCCACACCACCAATACGGATAGTGTTGATGGCATAACCCTCCAAAGAGGAAAGAAGAATGCGGCGCAAAGCATTACCGATGGTAACACCGAAGCCGGGCTCAAGAGGACGGAATTCGAACTTACCGAACTTGTCATTGGCCTCCAACATTACAACTTTGTCGGGTTTTTGAAATGCTAATATCGCCATTAATTTAATGATTATTTAGAGTACAACTCAACGATTAACTGTTCCTTAATGTTCTCAGGAATGTCTGCACGCTCAGGTTTGTGCAAGAACTTACCACTCTTTGTGGCGTCGTCCCATTCCATCCAGGGGAACTTGCTGTGGTTGAATCCTGCAAGTGCATTTTCGATAACCTCGAGAGACTTAGACTTCTCACGAACACCGATAACCATGCCAGGTTTAACAGCGAATGAAGGAATGTTTACAACCTTTCCATCAACAACGATATGCTTGTGACCTACGAGCTGACGAGCTGCAGCACGAGTAGGAGCGATACCAAGACGGAAAACTACATTATCAAGACGGCACTCGAGGTTCTGGAGCAGCACTTCACCAGTGATGCCAGCAGCCTTAGCAGCCTTGGCAAACATATTACGGAACTGACGCTCGAGCACACCATAAGTGTACTTAGCTTTCTGCTTCTCTGCCAACATGACACCATACTCAGACATCTTTCTGCGACGGTTGTTGCCATGCTGTCCAGGAGGGAAGTTTCTCTTGGACAAAACTTTGTCGGCGCCGAAGATGGGCTCACCAAATCGACGTGCAATTTTAGATTTCGGACCTATATACTTAGCCATAATATTAATTTATTTGCTTATTATTGTATCGTTAAATATCAAGAAGATTAAACCTTTCTTCTCTTGGGAGGACGGCAACCGTTATGGGGCAGCGGAGTAACGTCTACAATCTCCATCACCTCAATTCCAGTGCTGTGTACACCACGGATAGCAGACTCACGACCGTTGCCTGGACCTTTTACGTAAGCCTTAACCTTGCGGAGGCCGAGATCGTAAGCCACCTTTGCGCAATCCTCAGCAGCCATCTGAGCTGCATAGGGAGTGTTCTTCTTAGAGCCACGGAAGCCCATCTTACCGGCTGAAGACCATGAGATAACCTGACCTTCGCTGTTTGCCAAAGACACAATGATATTATTGAATGAGCTGTGAACATGAAGCTGACCAATAGCATCAATCTTCACATTTCTCTTCTTTGATGTTGCTGTTTTTTTTGCCATAATTTCTTTTAAGTTAAAGTTAAACGTAAGCATAAAAGACTTTTTTCATTATCCACAGAAGCGGAAAGAATAAAGTTCAGTAAACTTACAAATAACTAAATTTTACTTGGTAGCCTTCTTCTTATTAGCAACAGTCTTCTTCTTACCCTTACGTGTACGGGCATTGTTCTTTGTGCTCTGACCACGAACGGGAAGACCATTACGATGACGAACTCCACGATAGCAACCAATATCCATGAGTCGCTTGATATTCATTTGGATCTCTGAACGGAGATCACCTTCAACT
>ULZA01019723.1_pt1 | contig 11794 bp, 14 predicted proteins | sample 1962681 | NCBI WGS metagenome assembly ULZA01 (sample SAMEA4835877, study PRJEB28245) | human gut metagenome | biome: gut microbiome; material: fecal sample | place: Denmark | collected 2008 | reverse complement strand
TTAACTTTTAGCGCGGTAAATTTTTACCGAAGTATTGTTATCATTGAATGTGTAGTATATATATTCTAAGAGCAAAATTAAGATTTTCTTTTGTAATGGCGTGGAAAAGCTCTTTGAAAAACGGCGTTTTCGAAAGCAAAAACGCCGTAAAGGCTATTTTAATGCGCTTTACGGCGTTTTGCCCCCTTTGTTCGGCATGGAAAAAACCGAGTCGGAGCGGTACGGAATATGCTCTTAGACGCAAAATATGACATTCCGCTATTTGATGCTGCTGTTTCGGCGTCGGAGCGCTCCGAGCAATGCAGAGTTGTCTTGCGGTAGCCCGATAGTCAGACGCAAACACCCCATTACGGGGTGTACGGCAATGCCGTTTTTGAGTAGATCTTTGTAAATTGATGCGCTGTTAGAGAATTTTACAAGTAGAAAGTTGGCATCGGAGTGATAGATGTGTTCGCATTCGGGAATGTCCTTGAGTGCAATTTCCACCTTTGTGCGTTCGTCTATGATTTGCCTTGTCCACTTGTCTATGTCAAGTCTGTTCTTTATCATTTCAAGCGCGGCATTGATTGTTATGGTGTTGATGGGGTGGGAGAGTGCAATCTTTGCTATGTTACAGATAATGTCGGGGTGCGCAATAATGGCTGATAGGTTCAGTCCGGCAAGGGCCCATGCGTGCGAAAAAGACCGTAGTACAACAAGGTTCTTATACTTGTTGAGCAAACCGATGACTGTGGCCTGAGGAACAAAATCGATGTATGATTCGTCAACCACAACTATGCCGTCGAATATTTGAACAATACTTTCTATTTCTCCTGCGTCAAGCAGGTTTCCTGTTGGTGAATTAGGCGAGCACAAAAATATCATTTGTGTCGTGTCGCTAATGGCATTGACGATGTCGTTTGCATCGAGTTCAAAATTTTCTGCGCGCAAGTTGGCTTCGCGGTATTCTATGCGATTGATCTGTGCGCGCCTTTTGTAATAATGCCTTGTCGGTTCTGCGGCAATGATGCTGTCGCGGTTGGGTACGGTAAATGTACGAATGAGCAGGTCGCATGCCTCTTCGATTCCGTTACACATGAATATGCATCTTTCGGGTATATGCTCATGTTTGCCCCAGTTGGTCATTAAAGTTTGCAGGGCCTTGGTGCTGGGGTAGCGGTTGAGTGGCTTGTTGAACGGTGATTCGTTTGCGTCTAATTGCAGTTTGGCTTTTGCTCTTTCGCGCGGTTTCTTGATGTTATCGGGTAGTTGCATGGGGTGTACAAAAATATATGGTGAACAAAAAGACCGCTAATCGTTGTGACTAGCGGTCTTCATTGTAGCGCCTACGGGAATCGAACCCGTATACCATGCGTGAGAGGCATGTATCCTAACCATTAGATGAAAGCGCCATGGTGCGGAAGCTGGGGGATTCGAACCCCCGGTACGGTTAAACCCGTACGTCAGTTTAGCAAACTGGTGGTTTCAGCCACTCACCCAAACTTCCTTTTTGTTATTTGTTTTAGCGTTATCTCTCAAACGCGATGCAAAGGTACGACATTTTTTGAAACTACCAAACTAAACCAAGAAAAAAATGCATTTTAAGCGTATTTTTTTTCAGAAAGGTAGGAAAAACGTCAAATCAGTGTGGTCATCTGTGCATTACGATAAGGGTATTATTAGGGTGCAAGAGATTGGCTATTGTTAGACAACAATGGCTGATATGCACTGCAAAAGAAAGCCCGAAGCCTTATGTGTAAGGGCTTCGGGCGGAAAATCTATAAGAGGACGCCAATAATAGGCTGCCTGATATGTTTTAATTAGCAGAGCTTGCGTGATCCGTCACCAATAACAACATCGATAACGATAGGTTCTTTGCCAAATTTCTCCTTATATGCTTTCTTGGCAGTTTCGATAAAGTTAGCATAGAGGTCGTCGCTCACGAGGTTGATTGTGCAACCACCAAAGCCACCACCCATGATGCGCGAACCTGTAACGCCGCAGCTATGAGCAACATCGTTCAAGAAGTCAAGTTCGGGGCATGAAACTTCATATTCCTTGCTCAGACCATAGTGTGTCTCGTACATCTTCTTACCAACTTCTTCGTAGTCGCCTTCTTCAAGTGCTACGCAAACCTCGAGCACGCGGTACTTCTCGCCAATTACATATTTGGCACGGAGTGCGTCTTCTTCGCTAACTTCTGGGCGAACTTCGTCAAGCATGTCGTAGGTTGCGTCGCGCAGGCTATCCACATTCGGCCAGTGCTTCTTCATGACAGCTACCACGTTTTCGCAGCTCTTGCGGCGGTCGTTGTAGGCTGAAGATGCCAAATCGTGCTTAACCTGTGAGTTGAGCAATACAAGTTTGTAGCCCTTGGGGTCGAACGGGAAGTATTTGAACTCGAGTGAACGGCAGTCCAAACGCATCAAGCTGCCAGCCTTGCCAAATACTGAGGCGAACTGGTCCATGATGCCGCAGTTGCAGCCGATGTAGTTGTGTTCTGTTGCTTGACCGACTTTGGCGAGGGTAAACTTGTCAATCTTGTTGTCAGCGAAGAGGTCGTTCAATGCAAAAGCATAAGTGCTTTCCAATGCAGCTGATGATGACATACCAGCGCCAAGGGGTACATCGCCAGCAAAGGCTGTGTTAAATCCTTCGACAGGTACACCGAGCTTCATCATTTCGCGGCAAACACCAAAGATAAAGCGGAAGTGTGTAGCTGAGGGGCCTTTCTCGTCGTCGAGACTAAATTCAACGTAGTCCTTCAAGTCGATTGAGTAGGCACGTACTTTACGTGTGCCATTAGGCTTGATTTCAGCAATAACGCCTTGGGTTACAGCACCGGGGAATACGAAACCGCCATTATAATCGGTGTGTTCACCAATCAGATTGATACGGCCTGGAGAGGAATATACAGAACCTGTTGTACCATCAAAGTGCTCAACGAAACGACTTCTTACGTCATCTACTGTTAATTTCATGGGAGTAAAGAATTTTAGAGGGTAAAAGAATTGCCGGCAGAAGGTTTGCTCATTCTAAGTACTAATGACCAATTTGCACCTGTCTGTCTGTTTATAGAAAAGTGAAGTTGAAGAGTAAGGAACCGTGTCGTCCATACTCTTCAACTTGTGATATAGCGAATTTATTCTTCGCGCTTGCTTACACGACTGCCTACCAAAGCGTAGAAAAGGAGGTATGCAGCGCAGAATACAACAACCCAGTAGCTCTGAATATAACCTACAGCATCGGCAACAGAAGCCTGGATAAACATCATTACAGCGCAACCGAATACCATAGTCATGAAGATACCAGAAGCGATGGCAGTGTATTTGCCGAGGCCTTCAACTGCCATATTAAAGATACCACCCCACATTACTGAGGTGCAAAGACCAACAAGCAAGAAGGCGAAGATACCTACGGGTACATCTTGCCATACAACAGTGAGGCTACCCCAGTCAACACCAGGGAATGCTACGAGTACGTCAGTTGGAGCGTACATGCCAAAGAGTACGAGTGCGAGTGTGGCGACTGAAACAGTGGTAATCATTGTACGGCTGCTCACCTTGCCACCGATAGAAGCACCTACGAAACGACCGATAAGCATCATAAACCAATATACGGCTACGAGCATACCAACTGTGCCGGCAGGAATCTTCATTTCATTAGTCAAGTACTGCTGAACGAAGTTGGGCACACCAACTTCGATACCCATGTAAAGGAAGATAGCCAAAGCACCGAGAGCAAAGTGACGGTGGCTCATAGCACCCTTAATCAAGCTAACTTCTACGGGAGCTTGTTCGGGTTCTTCAATCTTAGTCATGGCAATGATGATGAAAGCCAAGACGAAGATGCCAAGTGCGATCATGAGGGCAGGAGTAGCGTCAGAGATCTTAGCCTTTGTTGCATCGCTGATAAGGGCACCCATTAAGATGTAGCAGCAAACCGCAGCAGTAGAGTTGAATACGCCACCAGTCTGAATTAATTGGTTACCAGCGTTACCACCACCACCAAGGATGTTGAGCATAGGGTTAACAACGCAGTTCAAGATACACATACAGAAGCCTGCGATGAAAGCGCCAACGAGGTAAATGCCAAATACGAGACCTAAGTTTTCTTTAGGATTCTCAATTTGGCCGCTATACCACTGAATAGCGATACCCAAGATACCGATAGCCAAACCGATAAGGGCTGTCTTCTTGTAGCCAAACTTTGCGATAAGCATACCTGCGGGGATACCCATTACTAAGTAAGCTACGAAGTTACCGTAGTTACCAATCTGTGCCAATACGTTTGAGATTTCGCCTTGGTTCTTAATAATGGTTGCCATAGGTGTACAAAGGTTTGTCACGAAGGCAATCATGGCGAAGAGTGCAATCATGATGATGATGGCTCCCCATTGTTTCTTTTGATTACTCATTTTTTGTTTGTGAGAAAGATAAATTAGATTATTAGATGAATTGATTTGTATTATTCTTCAGTATTAAAGTTTACGAACTTGCGCCTGACGCACGTCCGTAAACTTTGATGATTTATGTTTAGTCTTCTACGCCAAACTTGTAGATGGTCTTTTGCGTGTAAACCTGTCCGGGCTTAAGCACCACGGGAGGGAAGTAGGCACGATTAGGACTATCGGGGAAGTGCTGTGCCTCAAAGCAGAGTGCAGAGTGCTTGCCGAATGTTGCGCCATGCTGTCCCTTATAACCATCAGCCCAATTATCTGAGTAGAACTGCACACCAGGCTCAGTGGTATAAACCTCCATAGAACGTCCGCTCTTAGGCTCTACGATTTTAGCTGCGAAAGTGAGTTCGCCCGGTTCGTGCTTGTTGAGCACAAAGCAGTGGTCGTAGCCTGTGCCGTTTTTAATTTGCTCGTCAGAGAAGTCGGTTAAATGGTCACCCACACGGTGTGGGGTTGTAAAGTCGAATGGTGTGCCCTTTACGCTGCGAATTTCGCCTGTGGGGATGCTGTTTTCGTCGATGGGCACATAAAAGTCGGCATTGATTTGGCAAATCACGTCCTCGCAAGTAGGAGTGGGGTTGCCAATGCCGGCGAGTGAGAAGAAACCGTGACTGGTCATGTTCACGATAGTCTTCTTATTGGTTGTACCCTTATAATCGATTTTCAACTCGTTGTCTTCGCTGAGCGAGTACATTACAGTCATAGAAAGTTCGCCAGGGAAGCCTTCTTCATAGTAGGCTGAAACATAGCGAAGCACCAATGTATGATCGTTTACTTGCTCTGCATCCCACACGCGAGCGTGGAAACCGGTGGGTCCACCATGCAAGTGGTTAGGACCATTATTCACAGCAAGGCTATATTCTTTGCCATTAAGTGTGAACTTTCCGTGGCAGATACGATTGCCATAGCGTCCAACAAGTGTGCTAAGGAATGGTTCTGGAGAGTTGATGCAGTCGTCGATGTTATCGTGTCCTTGAATGACGTTGGCATAGTTGCCATTGCGGTCGGGCACCATGATGGCCACGAGGGAACCTCCATAGTTTGTTACAGCTACTTCCATACCGCTGGAATTGCGTAAGAAGTAGAGGTCTGTTTGTTTTCCTTGTATAACTTTCTGGAAATCTTCTTTTTTGAGTCCGCTAAGAGACTTTGCTGTATTTCCCATGATAATGAACGATTATGTTGCTAAATGCGTTATTTACTTTGCAAATTTGTGGAAAAGATTTGGATTGCCCAAACTTTCGTAACGAAATTATTAAACATTCGTTTGTCTATAAGGGCGAGCGTTGCTATGTGCGGTGTGTAAATGTTTGGCTTATTTGTTTGTAAGTGTTTCAAATTCAAGAATTTGGACGGGGATAGGTCGTTGGTGCAGCAAGTGAGGCAATGTGTATTGTTTTGCCGTCCAAAGTCTGTGCGTTTATGGCATGATGTACGAAAATAACACTTATTCGTTTTGCACGACCTCTCCTTTTGTGCTAACTTTGTACGCAAATAAAAAGAATAATGATAGACAAAGAACAAATACTTGCCAATTTAGGCTTTGATACTCTAACTTCCATGCAGCAGCGTATGGAGTGCGCTGGAAAAAAGGCAGGGGGTGTCGTGTTGCTTTCGCCAACTGGTACGGGTAAAACCCTGGCTTACTTATTGCCCTTGGTTGAGAAAATAAATGTACAGCTTGATGTGTTGCAGGCAGTCGTGATAGTGCCTACACGTGAATTGGCACAGCAAAGCGAAGACGTGTTCAGACAAATGAAAACCGGGGCACGTTGTTTAGCTCTTTATGGTGGACGACCTGCGATGGAGGAACATCGTAAAATTAGAGAAATAAAGCCACAACTTGTCTTTGCAACGCCAGGAAGATTGAATGACCATTTGGGTAAGGATAACTTGAATGTATTCGGTGTGCGATCTCTTGTTATAGATGAGTTTGATAAATGTCTTGAGCTTGGATTTCAAGATGAAATGTCGCGCGTGTTAAAGTATTTCTCTAATGTAAGCAGCGCTTGGCTTATGTCGGCGACTGATGCAGAAGAAATACCGGCATTCATGGGCAAACTTTTTCCGAAGTATAGTAAAATAGACTTTTTGGCGGAGAATGCCAGTTTGCAGGATCGTGTGGAGGTAAATGTGGTGAATTCGCCTCAAAAGGATAAGTTAGATACTTTGGCCAAATTGCTAACACACATTGCTGGTGCGCCAGCCATTGTGTTCGTATCGTACAGAGAGAGCGTAGAGCGCGTAGGGCTATGGCTGAGGCAGCAAGGGTTTGCTGTCGAAATGTATCATGGCGGAATGGAACAGGAATATCGTGAAAGAGCATTATATAAGTTTCGTTGTGGGGCAGCTAACGTATTGGTAAGCACGGATTTGGCTGCTCGTGGATTGGATATTCCTGAGGTGCGAGTGGTTGTGCATTATCATTTGCCACAAAAGGCTGAGGATTATACGCATCGAAATGGGCGTACGGCGCGTTGGAAGTCAGAGGGTTCAGTTTGTTTGTTACTTGGCCCGACAGAAACTTTGCCTGATTTTGTTACGGAATATAAGACACTTGATTTGAATGGTGTGTCTATGGTTCGGCCTGTAGCCCCGATATATGCAACGATATACATAGGGCGTGGCAAGCGCGATAAACTGAGTAAGGGCGATGTGTTGGGCTTTTTGTGCAAAAAGGGTGGCCTGCGTTCTGACGAAATTGGCCGTATAGATGTTGGGCCGCATTATGCTTATGCGGCAGTGCTTCGGTCAAAGCTGAAAGAGATGCTCCGAAGAGTTGGCTGTGAGAAGATTAAAGGCATGAAAACGTTGGTAGAGGAAATGCGAAGGTAAACTGTTTGCATTAAACTAATTATTCAATAGATAAACACTAAATATATGAATATTAAGATAAAAGACTCTGTGTTACAAGACGCTGCTCGCGATGGCGTTGATGCATTCCTTGATGCAGTGCTATCTGCTTTTAAGAGCCAGGTTGGTGAGGAACTAAATGCTGAAAGTATGCAGTATCTCTCGGCTGATCAAATTACTTTGTGGGGGTATTTGATACTTCGCGATGAATTGATGGACGGGGGTTTTGTACAACTGATATATAATGGTTATGGACCATTCTATTTTGATAATCCCTTTGCCAAGGCCATGCGGCTTTGGGGATTGCGTGAGTTTTCAAAATTGTTGTATAAGGCAAAGAAAGCCTATGATGCTCACAAAGAAGAATTGACTCGTGAACGAACCGACGAGGAATTTATGGCAATGTTCGAACAATATCCCGTGTTTGACGACCTCGACGATGAATTTGTAGAGGCTGAGGAGGATATAACTGCAGCTGTGGCTCATTATGTGGACGAGCATATAAATGATTTTGTTGAAATAGAACAATAAGGAAATATGGGCAAGAGTAAAATATTACCTACTTCGCGTATAAATATAAAGAATAAGCGCGCGGAACATGACTATTTGGTTATTGACAAATATACAGCAGGTATTGTACTAACAGGTACCGAAATAAAGAGCATTCGTGCGGGAAAAGCCAGTTTGGTTGACACATTTTGTTATATAAATCGTGGTGAAATGTGGATGAAGAATGCTTACATTGCAGAATACGATTTCGGTTCGTACAACAATCATTCAACGCGTCGTGACCGGAAACTTTTGCTAAATCGCAAGGAGATTAGATCTTTGCAAGATGATACGAAATCTCCTGGTTTTACAATAGTGCCATTGCGCATGTTTATCAATGAAAAAGGACTTGCAAAGGTTGTAATAGGTCTTTGTCGTGGTAAAAAAGAGTATGACAAGCGCAATACGTTGAAGGAGAAACAAGACCGCCGTGAAATGGATCGCGCAATGAAAGTAAGACTATGATCAGGCTTCAGCTATATCGTTGCATTTTTGCTGTTGTGCTCCTTTTTGTACAAAGTCAGGCAAAGGCGCAGCAGCCTTTTGTATATGCAGACAATAGTAGTTTGCACAACTCAGATGGTTCGGTATTCGTGTGCAAAGGCGTGTCAATGTGGTATGCGCCATTATTGGCAAGTGAAGGTAAAAGACAAAGAACTCGTTTGATAACAGAACTTGATTCACTTCAGACGTTAGGGGTGAATACTGTTAGCATATTGGCTGGCGCAAGTGTATCCTTACCAGAGTCGGTAGATAGTTTGCGCCCGTCGTATGGAGTATTGCACACTCAGATAGCGAACGAAAAATTGCTTCGAGGTTTGGACTTTGTTTTATGTGAATTGCAAAAACGTAAGATGAGGGCCGTTATTTCGTTAGATCGAGAAATGCAGTTTGGCGAGCAGTATGTTGAAAAATATAAGCAGTTTGCCGCCCATTTGCTTCAACGTAAAAGTTCGCTCTCGGGTAATTTATACTCAAATGACAGTACGATATTGGCTTGGCGAGTGTGTGATGCGTTAATGACGCAAAATGTCGACACTCTACACCGATTTGTGGCTGTCGAATCTGAATTGGCTTCTTATTTGAAGACTCTTGACAAGAAACATCTTATTTCAATTTCTTATATGCCACTTGGTACGCAGGATAATGAGCCACTTTTTGAGACTTGCGTACAGGCGCAGGGCGTGGATGTGATAGAGGTCGTTGCCAATCCAGTCATAACCTGTGGCGTAAGGAATGGTAACTTGTTTGATAATCTTGGGAATGTGTATCTACGTACTGATGACAGGATAGAGGTATTTAACAGGTTGAGCTTGAACTATGGCAAGGTTTATTGGTTAGCAGATGCCTGTTATCCTCGGGACGCTTTCTTTGTACGACCCTCATCGCGCACAGATGCGCGAAATGCTTATTTTGCTTATTTACTTTCAAAGGTGGAGGAGGCTAATCGAACTGGTCAATCACTCGTAGGCTGCTCTTTCAAAGGGTGGGGCGGCATGGCTCGTACTGAGGGTGATGAGTGGAGAGCCGTTTATGATTATACTGCTGAATATCCTGAATGTAAGAAGGGCGTGTATTCCATTTTTAGTAACGATGTTTCAACCACAACGCTACTTCGCCATGGTTTTAGATTCGAATGACAATCAAAATAACACACATATAGTATGTATTAAACTCATGTTTCGGATTTAGCCTGTCCTTATTAAATCCGAAACTTCAATTAATATCCGCCAAAGAATATTATGCGTTTCCTAAAGATGAGTAAATTAAAAGCATTTTGGAACTCACAGACCATGTTTGCGAAGGTTGTAATGGTAAAATCACGCTACCCATTTTTGCGATAGTGGCAGGAATAGAACACCTAATTGCAAAGATAACTGGAACAACATATAACGAAGTGAATATCATTGTATATTATCTTGTCATCCCATTGTCATGGACCATCATGCTCGACTACATTACAAGAATGCCATTTCTAACACCCCTGTTTTTATTAGCATGGATTGTTTTTATCTGGAAAGACAAAATGGATTTCAGAACCCGATGTGACTTGGCATTCAAGAAATCGGTAGATTTCCTATTATGGTTCCAAAAGATAGGTTGGAACTATATTGTCTCTTCTGTCATTATATGTGTAGTCATACCCATTCTTGTTTACATCGAATTAATTTATGCCATTATCAACTTAAATTTATAGCTGTACGCTAAAGGACTGCCACAGGTGGCATTGCTTGAAACAAAAAAAGAACTTGCTGAATGCGACTCTACAGAGAAACATTCGGCAAGTTTTTTTGTTATGATAAAGATTGGGTTTGCATTAAATTCACCAAATATCAATACCCAATATGTGCTGATGAGCCAGTTGAGGGATACGGGGTATGCTCTCGCCACGAATTGTTTTAATACTTGTTTTATTATACGTTCAGAACGAACCCTGTTGATGGTTGATGCAGGTGGGGGGAAATGGTGTATTGCAGCAACTCAACAAGGTGAATGTATTTTTGTCTGACATACATAACTTGTTTTTAACTCATGCTCACACCGATCATGTGTTGGGGGCTGTGTGGGTGGTTCGTCTTGTTATGCAGTTAATGTGGCAAGATAAGTACAATGGTGTTCTGCATGTTTGGGGAATGATAAGGTACTTGGTGTGTTGCGCTGGATTTGTGTGCATACACTTCCTCAGAAACTCACAAAACTTTTAGATGATCGTGTGCTGTTGCATGAGGTAAGGGATGGTGATACAGTCTCAATTGAAAGTTGGCAGTTGAAATGTTTTGATATTCGCTCAACAAAGGAAAAGCAATTCGGCTTTCGTCTCAATATGCGTGAAGGCCAGGTTATTGCTTGTTTAGGTGATGAGCCTTATAACGAAGCTAATCGGCAAGATGTTTCCGGTGCAGACTTGCTGTTGTGTGAGGCATTTTGTTTATATGCGGATCGTGATATATTCCACCCGTATGAAAAGCATCACAGTACAGTGCTTGACGCTGCCAAACTGGCAAGCGAATTGCATGTAAAGAATCTGTTGCTTTATCACACAGAAGATAAATCGCTCGCAGTGCGTAAGCAAAAGTATGTAGAAGAGGCAAAAGCAGCTTATGATGGGGCGGTTTTCGTACCAGATGATTTAGAGACGATAACGTTCGAATAAGCAGTAGCGCGAAAGCCAAAGCAAGCAGTTGTTACATGTGATAAGTGTGATAAGTAGGTGTCCAAAATTATTTTATATTATTGCTTCTATATAACAAAGTTCAAATATCATCTGTTTATCCACAATTTGCCAGTTCCGATTCCATACGTTGCAAGCGTTTATGGAGGTATGCGACTTTGTTCTGTAATTCTTGTTTTCGATGATTACAATAAACTTTTTCATTATTCAAGGTGAATGCGGTAACTGACGCTCTTTTGTTGTTATCTCAACTTGTTTGCCATTCTGGCAAAGGGAACTGTCTGGTAAAACGCCGAAGCGCAACTTTTTCCGTCTTAAACCCTTTATAAATAGGGCTATTTTCTGAATAGCCCTACTTAAGATATTAAATATCAGAGCGTTATATTAATAACCTAGCGGGTGATTTTAGCCTCTGTTTTTCGGAACATCAAACTGAACACCCTAATAAATAATCTTTTATGCGATAAACAAATGTCTTTATTCAAAAGCACTTTTATTCCTATGCGCAAAAATTTTCGTGAATACATTCTCTTGTTTATATAAGACTCTTGCTTTTCCAAATCTTGGAAGATTTTGTATAATATTTATTGGCATTTCCACAACAGCATTATAACAATTAGCTTCATCCGGAATCACGGAAATCTTTTTTATATAACCGACAGCGTTCTCTGTCATCGTTTCCTTCGTGATAATCTTGATTTTCATACCACATATAATCTCAGATTTAATATTTCTCGATATTTTACAATACTTCGGTAAAAATTTACCGCGCTAAAAGTTAA
>ULZA01057056.1_pt1 | contig 12026 bp, 8 predicted proteins | sample 1962681 | NCBI WGS metagenome assembly ULZA01 (sample SAMEA4835877, study PRJEB28245) | human gut metagenome | biome: gut microbiome; material: fecal sample | place: Denmark | collected 2008 | reverse complement strand
ACTGTCTGCTTGGTAGGCACCAATACTGTCTGCTTGGTAGGTACCAACACTGTCTGCTTGGTAGGTACCAACACTGTCTGCAACGTCAGTCGCTTGTGTATGCGTGATTGGTGAAATCGCATAAATGTGCTGTGTACTTGCACAGCACATTTGTATGATTGACAGTGTGATTGCACGTCGCATTGTTTTGTGGTTGATAGGTAGCCTACTTTTCATATCGGGCGCAAAATTACGGGTTTTATGGCTAAAATGCGATTTTTTTCGGTACTTATTGGCCTAATACCATAAATTCTATGTATTTGGTTTGCTTGTTGTCAAGTGTGTGGGACATTTTAGGGGTACAAAGAGTGCAATTTGGATTGAAACTAATAAAGTTAGGCATTGCTACTCGTGATGTGGGTAGCAATGCCTAACTTGTAATTGTTTCTAATGACTATTCTATTATTAACCGCTTGTCTAATTTATAGCTCACTATTGCTTATTTAGTGGTTCGTTTCATATAGCGAATGCCTTCTGCCAGATGGCGCATAAGGGGCAGGAAATGACAATAGCCATTTTTGGCACTTTGAAGCGCAAAGCAAAATGAAGTCCACCATGCTTGATTGCCATGTTTGTAATAAGCTATGGCTCCACGGCTTCGTTGTACACCGGCATCGATGTATATGAGCGACTTCTTGAGCATGGTACTGGTCTCTATGATTTTGTCAGGAAAGTAATGCAGTTTGAGGCCAGCGCGTAGCGCATCTTCAAGCCATACTTCTTCCTCGCCACATGTGAGGAATTTTGTGCCAAGTCCAAATCGCTCGTCAAAACGTATGAAGCCTTGCACACTCTGACGTTTGCATGCCATCTCGAGTGCAGAAATAGTGTATAGTGCAGGCATCGCCAATACGTCAAAGTCCTTGTCTGGATAGTTTTTCAGAGGTTTGTCTGTGTAAGTTGATGCTTTGAAAAATAGTACGTCGTATTGTGGGTTCTCTTCAAACCTGCGCATGACGAGACTTGGAGTCTCAGGCAGAATGTGTGCATCATCATCGGCATACATGATAATGTCTGCGGTAGCCTTGTCGAGTGCAAGGTTTCGGTTGGCAGAGAGTCCTTGCCCCTTGTATGTGTAAACCGATACATCTGGACGTGCGCCAAGTGCTTGAGGTATGAGGTCAAGATAGCGCTCGTCTGTGTACTGATACGATACAATGTAATGCACATTGGGTTGTGGTGGCAGCAGTACATCTTGTATGCGAACCACCCCCTTGTTGAGTGAACAAATAAGTATGTCGAGTGTCATAGAAGGGTGTTTTAGAATGAAGATGTTCGAAAAAATGACTGAAAGCGTGTCCTTGTACCTAAGACTTATTGTCATTCAGACAGAGATACTACTTCGTCCATAGGAATGTCGTATGCTGTGACAGGTATGCTATCCACAAGTTGGTGAGGAAAACATACACCAATTTTGTAGGCGTGTGTTTGTCGCATCTGTTGCATCTGTTGCAGAAAGCGGTCGTAGTAGCCCTTACCGCGGCCGAGCCGATTATGTTTTACATCGAATGCTACGCCAGGTATAATAATGAGATCAATGTCGTCGTATGCAGTAAATGCAGGACCTTCTGGCTCCATTATGCCGTATGCGCCGGCTTCCATGTCGCTTGTTCTATGGTATGTTCTTAGCACCATAGAGTTGCCCTTGACAACAGGCAGTAGCAGATGCTTCTCCGTGCAGTATTGTTGTAGAAGCGTGTGGGTGCACACTTCATCAGGCAGTGAGTGATATAGCATGATAACCCTTGCAGCTCTAAAGCGTGGGTGCTCAGTGAGCTGTTTCATGATATCTTCCGATATGCGTAGTCTATCTTCTGGCGGTAAAGCAAGTGTCAAGCTTTTTATATGTTGACGAAGTGTCTTCTTTTCGGACATAATGCATACAGTGGCTTGTCGTTCAAATGCTTTAGGCTTGGGGTATTGTGCGGTCTTGCGTTACATTTGGCTTGTTGCAGTAGGTTGAGGAATGTGTTTCTACCAAAGCTCCAGGCAAAATGTGTATTTGGTTTGACACGGCAGATTGTAGCCCATGCTTGTTCTCTTGATTTATGAGGGGCCTGCGGAAAGGCATTGCTCGTGGCTAAAACACTGATAGCCTTGTTCACCGCAGGATCGGTACGATTGGCATACTGTGCTGCCTCGTTGTCATCGAGCATGTCGCCAATGATGGCAGACGAGATGTATGTAACGAGCAACTTGTGCGAGCGCTGAATCATCAAATTACGGCGCTTCAAACCGGCCTTAGCTGCATAGTTGGCAAAACCCTCTACAATATTCTTTTTGTTGATGTATGCAGAGAGCGTGTTGATATTGTTGTATTTTGCCAGCTCTGTACGGTGGTTGTCTACGTAGTCGTAGGCATACTGAAAGAGTAGACCACCGAGATAGGCCTCTTTGAAATAGGAGGTTATACCTGTAGTGTCGCGTGGCACAAAAATATCAGGCACAATGCCTCCACCGCCATACACCGTACGTCCAAGTCGTGTTTTATATTTTTCACCAGAGTTGCGTATGCTGTCTGCCGAGAAATACTCTCCATGTTCAGCTCTCAGCAATAAGTCTGCTTCGTAATCCTCTTCGTCACCGGGTCTGTATGGTTTTTGTACGCATCGGCCAGAAGGGGTGTAATAGCGTGCAGTTGTGAGTCGGAGCATGGATCCGTCAGGAAATTCGATGGGTACTTGCACCAATCCCTTGCCAAAAGATCGACGCCCGATGATGGTACCTCTGTCGTTGTCTTGTATGGCACCAGCAAAAATCTCGCTGGCAGATGCAGATGTTTCATCAACTAAGACAACCAATGGGAGATTCTGGTATGCTCCACGACCATCGGTGCGGTATTCCTTTCGTGGCGATTTGCGTCCCTTTGTGTATACAATGAGTGAGTTCTTGGGTAAGAATTCGTTGGCTAATTGCACAGCGGTTTCCATATAGCCTCCAGGATTGCCGCGAAGGTCAATAATAAGTTTTGCAAATCCTTGAGTCTGCAGTTTTGTCAGAGCTGCAATAAATTCGGCGTAGGTCGTGTCGCCAAACCCTGTTATACGGATATATCCGGTGCCAGGTGCCGCCATATATGCCGCATCTACTGTCTTGACGGGCACATCTCCACGCGTGATGTTAAACGTTAGAGTACGCGGTTGACCGGCACGTTTCACACCTAAGCGTGCAACAGAGCCTTTGGGGCCTTTGAGTCGCAGCATTGTGCCATCGTTTGAGATCGTATCGCCCACGTAGGCTTTGCCATCTATGTTTATGATACGGTCGCCTGCTTGTATACCAACGCTTTCTGACGGGCCGCCCTTTACGACCTTAACCACGCGTATGGTATCTTTGTAGAGCGTGAATTGTATGCCAATACCCGAAAAACTGCCCTTTAGGTCCTGCATGGATTCTTCAACTTTAGCCGCAGAGATGTAAGTGGAGTGGGGGTCCAATTCCTTTAGAATTTGTGGCATGGATTTCTCTACCAAGTCGGGTATGTTGACACTATCAACGTACTGATCGTCGATGAGGTGAAAAAGATCGAGAATTTTGTTGCTTGAGTTGTTGATAATGCTCAGTCTGTTGCCAGAGAAATGGTTGGCAAAGAAACTCCCTATCAAAATACCGACAATGACGCCTAGTGATATGAACAGTGGAACAAATCGATTTTTGTTATGCTTAATCATTGTATATGATATAATGCGTGTGAGCGGATTTTATGGTATGTATTGAAATGTTGGCGCTTTCAAGTGTCTGATGTACAAGTATCATCCGGCTTCGGCTTGCCGCAATTTTACGTAGTTCGTTGTAATGTGATGGGGCGTAAAAGCCTGATGTGCTTGGTGCTCGTCACTTGTCTTGCAGTGATGTTTCAGTGTCTGCTATATGATCGATTTCAATTCCTGCATCAGCCAGCAAGTCAATGCCATCAGTGAGGCGGTAACTCCGTGCATAAACAACGCGCTTGATACCCGCTTGTATGATCAATTTTGCACATTCAATACAAGGTGCATCAGTTACATAGAGCGTAGCTCCATCGGAGTTGTTGCCAGAGCGGGCTATTTTTGTTATGGCGTTAGCTTCGGCGTGTAACACGTATGGCAGTGTAAGTCCGTCGGCTCCTTCACATACATTGGGGAAGCCTGATGGCGTCCCATTGTAGCCATCGCTAATAATCATTTTGTCTTTAACGATAAGTGCGCCAACTTGACGGCGAGTGCAATATGAGTTTTCCGCCCAAATGCGTGCCATGCGCAGATAGCGTCTGTCAAGTAATTCAGCTTTTGTCATAACTTGTTGTTTAATGGCGAGTTCTATGTCCCGTTGTCGGAGGACTATTTTATGTTGGGTGCTTCAGTAATGAGACACCCAATAGTTTGTTTTACTTGTATGTGCGCATTTACTATTTAATACCATCTCTGTGCAGTAGGGCATCTATGGTTGGTTCTTGCCCACGGAAGTTGGTGTAAAGCGTCATCGGATCCTCTGTGCCTCCTTTCGAAAGTATATTGGTTCGGAAACTGTTGGCTGTGTCTTTGTCGAAGATGCCTTTTTCCTTAAACAAGAAGAATGCGTCGGCGTCAAGCACTTCGGCCCATTTATAGCTGTAGTAGCCTGCTGCATAGCCTCCAGCCATAATGTGGCTGAATTGCACGCTCATACATGCCGATGGCACCTGTGGTAGTAATTGTACTCTATGCCAAGCATCATGCTCGAATGATTTTATGTCCTCGTTTGTTGCCGAGGTCTGTGTATAGTAGGCCATGTCAAGCAGTCCAAAAGAAACTTGGCGCATACAAGAGTAAGCTGCAAGGAAATTGCGGCTTTTGCGTATACGCTCAATGTAGCTTTGTGGCAATGGCTCACCTGTCTTATAGTGAAAGGCAAATGTACCCAAAAAATCTGGTTCTGTTGCATAGTTCTCCATAAATTGTGAAGGTAGTTCAACAAAATCCCAAAATACTGAAGTGCCACTGAGTGCCGCATAGTGCGTCATGGCAAAAATACCATGCAAGGCATGACCAAATTCGTGCAAGAATGTTTCAAGTTCGTTAAGTGTGAGCAGGGCGGGGGTGTCGTTAGTTGGCTTTGTAAAATTGGTCGTGACGCTCACCACTGGTCGATACGAATTGTTTGCTGTCACTTGTTGATTGCAGGGCAGGTCGCAGTGTTCGTCACGATAGTTTGTCATCCAAGCACCCCCCTTTTTGCTTTTCCTTGGGAAAAAGTCCACCAACAGTGTGGCCAAAAAGGCCTCATCCTTGTCAAAGACATCGTAGGCAATAACGTCTGGGTGGTAAACGGGTATGTGCTTGTTTTCCTTAAACGTAATACCATACAGTTTTGTAGCTAAAGCTAACACTCCTTTTTGCACATGTGAAAGTTCGAGGTATGGACGCAACATGTCGGGGTCGTAGTCGTACAGTTCGTGTTTAAGTTTTTGACTGTAGTATGAGAAATCCCATGGTTGCATGACAAAGTCGTCACCTTCAAGTTCTTTAGCCTTTTGGGCAACTTGTTCCACCTCCTCCTTAGCTTTAGGCAAGTAACTGTTAATAAGGTCGTCGAGTAGCTCATAAACATTCTCTGCATTCTGGGCCATACGTCTGCGCAGAGCATAATCTGCATAATTCTTATAGCCAAGAAGTTGGGCCACTTCGCGTCGCAAATTGACTATGTGCTCGACAATCTTAAAATTGTTATACGCATTGTCGTGTGTGCAGCGAGTGTTATATGCCATGTACATTTGTTCACGCAAATTTCGCTTATTGGCATACATCATAAATGGTCCGTAACTTGGAGCATGCAGCGTAAATACCCAGCCTTCCATCTTTCGGCTTTGTGCTTCAAATCGGGCGGCTTCCTTGTTAATGTCGGGTAATCCCCCAAGGTCTTTTTCGTCCTTTATGTGCAAAACGAAGTTGTTTGTTTCCTTCAGCAGATTTTGTGAAAACTTCAGTGTGTATTCAGACAACTCACGTGTGATGTTGCGAAACGTTGCTTTCTGCGTGTCATTAAGTGTGGCTCCTGATCGTTCAAACGCTTCGTATGTTTTGTCAAGCAATTTGCGGTCTTCACCGTCCAGCTGATCGTGTTCATTGTCATAGACCTTTTTGACACGTGTAAAAAGTTGCTCGTTGAGCATGATGTCATTTTCATGGTCAGAGAGCTTTTGCGCCATTTCGTTGGCAAGTTCGTCAAGTTCGTCGTTGGTCTCTGCGCTCAGCAAGTTGTACATTGTGGTGGTAGCACGTTCAAGCATGCCACCGCTTTGTGTCAAAGCAACTATCGTGTTGTCAAAGTTGGGTGCGTCAGTATTGTTGGTGATGGCGGAAATCTCAGCTTTTTCTTTATCCATGCCTTCGATGATGGCATCGTGCAGCATGGTTGCGCTTGTCACGTCAGATTTGTCATGGGAACCACTATGTTCTGGCTGTAAATCATAATTGGACGTGATAAACTTTTGCCAATCTGTGTCAGAAAGTAATTGTGAGGCGATGAACTTTTTCATATATTGTAATGTGTCAATCGGTTTAGTCAGAATTTCTTGAGCAACTTTTCAATTTCGGCAAATTTGTCACCTCTGTTGAGCTCAAGATATACTCTGTAGAGCAAGGGTGCCCACAAATTTTGTGATTGTGGTGCCATGCGGCGGAATTGCTCCAATTCGGGTTCCGCTTTGGCGAATAAAGCGCGTCGTTGAGCCAGTACTTTATTATAGTTACGTGTCGATGTGTTTTGCGGCATGACAACCTGTTCAGCCTTTTGAATGTATGATGCGCCGATGTAGTAATGCGCTTCTACGTTTGTAGAGTCTACGGCAATTAAATTCTTTGCATTAACAATGCAACTGTCGTAGTCTTGTATCTCGTAGTAGGCTGCGCAACGTGCCAAGTAGGCAGCGTTATGCAGCGATTTAGATTGCAGTTGCTCTTGTGCTATGTTGAGCGTTTGTTCGTAGTGTTTATGCTTGTTGTAATAATCGGCCAACCGGGTAAAAAAGAAGGTCTCTGAAGGGTATGCTTTCCAGCCTTCATACAAAAAACTGTGGTAGCTCGTTGTATCGTTTTCAGCTTCAGCGTTGAGTGCAAGGTATCGTAGCACAATGCGTCGCGTGCTCTTGGCTTGCAAGGCTGTGTCTTGGTAGCGATGCACCTCATCATACTTTTTAGCATTATATGCGCTAATGAGGTAAAGCACGCTGTTTGTAGTGTCAACTTTGACGGGTAGTTTAGCTAATGTACCAATTTTGCTGTGAGGTAGGTCAATCGAAATTCTCAGAAACCTCATAGCGTTGTTGTAATCCTTCTTGCTATAGTAAAAGCGTGCAGCAGCGTTTATGTTAGGATAATATTGGTTGAGCACGCTGCACACCAAGTGCTTTTGTTTGGGTTTGGCTCCTGTTTCATGCTGTAGGGCATTCTCTATAGAATCCAGTTGTAGTGATGTGGCAATCAACTCCCGGGTTGTTGAGAAGAAAGCCAAAGTGTCGTAGTTCTTTTTCAGGTAAATTTTAGTGTTCTCTGCGTCGTTAAGTCCACGATAAGCTTCAATGGCATACAAGCAGAGTTTAGTGTTGTTTTTGAAGGTGGAGTCAGTCCGTAGCTTCTCTATTTGTGTGATGGCCTCGTTGTATTTTTTGTCTTTCAAGGCAGTCTTGACAGGCTTAAATGCTTTTTGTGCTGTACATGACAAACTAAAGAGCATTATAAGTAACAAAAGAAACTGTTTCATATTAGAACTGATATTCAAGAGGAATCGTATGCGCATTTTCTTAATTGAGGTTATGAATACGCCATGTGGCATTCATAACCTCAATATCAATTATAGGGTATAATCCTTAGTTTCGTTGCTCATTCTTTATTTTGAAGAGCGGCTTTGGTTGTAGGCGTCGAGTGCGGCGTCCATTTCCTTAGCCTTGTCCTTCATGCCAAGGTTGGTGTATACTGTCTGCAAGGCGGGAGCCCACTTGTTCACCATGTCGGGAGCGACCTCGCGCATGTGTTCCAAGTAAGTCTGAGCCTTTTTATAGTATGACTTAACCTCGTTCAACTCTTTGTCGTAAATAGCCTTCTGCTTTTTGTATGCAGCTTCGGCAGCGGCACCTTTGCCGCGTCCCGTAATGTTGCGGTTCTTACCAATATACTGATACTTGCCAGAATTTACCTTCGAAATGATTTCATCGGTATAAGTTACCGATACGAGGTAGAGTGCGTTGGCATAATCAGGGTCAATAGACAATGCCTTTTCAAAAGACTGACGTGCTGTAGCATAGTTCTTGCCAAGGTAAAGTTCTACGTAGCCTTTCATGTACCATGACGTCTTGCTGTTAGGCTCATCGGCCACAACCTTTTGTGCAAAAGCTTCAGCTTCAACAGTTTTGTTACTGTTGATATAGTATTGCATCAACTGCAAGAAGAATACTTCTTGTCCTGTACGCTGACTGGCTTCGTATAAGGTCTTAGCCCAATTTGCTGTGTCCTTTTGTTCCTGAAGAGCTGCCAATTTGATAAAGTAGAGGTCGTGCAGGCTGACAGAGTCCGTTACCTGATTGAGCGCTTCATTACAATATTTTACAGCTTGATTCCAATCTTTGCCTTTGTAGCTAAGGTTGGCAATGTTCACCAATGAGGCGTTGTAGTCCTTCTCGTGTGCTTTGTACACAGAGTCTTTTTCGGCCGCAGTGAATACAGGCGAAATCTTAGGCAGTTGAACAAATTTGTAGAAGTACTCGGCACTCTCCTTGTACTTATGCATATTGTTCATGAAAAGTCCGCATGCGCTATACATCGTGAGCATTTGCTTTTCAATGCCGTAACGTGTTTTAGCTGTTACAATAGGGTTGGGTTTAACGCGTCCTTTGGCATCTGCTTTTTGGTTGTATTCAGCAGCGGTATTGTACAAGTTGATAATGTTGTCAATGCCATTGCAGAATTTCAACGTGTCAAAAGGAATGCCACCTGCGGCTTTTTTCCATTCGGGGTCAAGCAATTTAACTTGCAATTCGGCATTCTGAGTGTAAAGGAGTGCCAAATTGCTGTTTTTGCCTTTTGCTTTGGCCTCTTCAATGTCGTCGTTGATGATCTGTTCTGCCTCCTTGTAAAGAATCTGGGCTTGTTCAAAATCCTCAGACGTGTGCTTGTTTATCAAGGCATTCGCTTTGTTGATTTTGTCGTATGCCTTCCAAGAGCCCGGATTGGCTGTTTGTCCCATGGCAGTTCCTATGCCTCCAAAAAGAACCGCCAGACATAGAATTAACTTTTTCATTGTTGTTATTGATTTAGTGAATTGTTGTTGTACTGTAGCAGGTTATAACTATGCAACAGGGGCAGTTTGCACTTGTTGCATAATCATGGCCTGACGCTTTTATACTTATTCCTCATTAGTTGATGCTTCTTCGTCAGAGTTGTTGGCGGTGGTTGTCATGTCGTCAACATTTTCGTCTGCAGAACCATCGGTATTTTCAGAGTCTTGTTCCAAGGTTTCTTCTTCGTCATCGGCGGGTACAAGGCATACGCTTGATATTACGTCGTTGCGCTTCTTGAGGTCGATGAGTTTGTTACCTTGTGTGGCGCGTCCCTGAACGCTTATCTCGTCCATGCGCAGGCGTATGGTAATGCCGCTCTTGTTGATAATCATGAGATCTTCTTCTTCAGTTACGGCTTTAATAGCAACAACCTTGCCAGTCTCTTCCGTAATGTTAAGAGTCTTGACACCCTTTCCACCGCGGTTTGTTACACGGTAGTCTTCAACAGCAGAACGTTTGCCCTTGCCCTTCTCGCTGACAACAAGAACCGTTTCCTTTTCGGGATCGTTGATGCAAATCATGCCAATTACCTCGTCTGTCGGGTCGGCATCGTCCAGACGCATACCGCGCACACCAGTAGCAGTTCGGCCCATGGCACGTACAGTATTCTCGTTGAAACGGATAGCTCTGCCATTGCGGTTGGCAATGATAATCTCGTCAGAGCCGTTAGTCAGCACAACGCTGACAACCTTGTCGTCTTCGCGAATGTTGATGGCATTTACACCGTTGGCGCGTGGGCGTGAATATTCGCTCAAGCAAGTTTTCTTTATAATGCCTTGCTTGGTGCAGAACATCACGAAATGGCTTTGGCAGAAGTCTGCATCGCCTAACTTGCGAATGTGCAAACAAGCATTGATACTGTCGTCGGGATCGATGTTCAGCATGTTTTGAATTGCGCGTCCCTTTGCGTTTTTAGCACCTTCGGGCAATTCATACACTTTGAGCCAGTAGCAGCGTCCCTTGGCTGTAAAGAACAACATGGTGTTGTGCATGGTTGCATGGTAGATGTACTCGATAAAGTCAGAATCGCGTGTGCTACCGCCTTTTGAGCCTACGCCGCCACGGCCTTGTGCATGGAATTCATTGAGAGGTGTGCGCTTGATATAGCCCAAATGCGAGATGGTGATAACGACTTCGTCGTCGGCATAAAAGTCTTCAGGGTTGAACTCTGTAGATGACAGGCAAATTTCGGTGCGTCTGTCATCACCGTACTTTTCTTTAACTTCGATGAGCTCGTCCTTCATCACCTTGCGGCAGAGTTCGTCATCGCTAAGAATTTGTTCGTAGTATGCGATGCGACGCTCGATTTCCTCATACTCTTCGTGCAGTTTCTCCTGCTGAATATTAGTAAGCTGCGCCAGACGCATGTCAACGATGGCTTTAGCTTGCACATCGTCAAGACCAAAGCGTTCCTTGAGGGCTTCGATGGCAGCTTGTGGTGTTTTTGATGCACGTATGAGTCGTACAACTTCATCGATGTTGTCTGAGGCAATGATAAGTCCTTCAAGTATATGGGCACGTTCTTGAGCTTTGCGCAAGTCATATTGTGTGCGGCGTATTACCACGTCGTGACGGTGCTCAATGAAGTGCTTTATGCAATCCTTGAGCGTGAGTAATTGCGGACGGCCTGCTCTATGTGCGTGGTCGTGAACCAATGCGATGCAGTTCACTGCAAACGATGTTTGCAGTGCTGTCATCTTAAACAATTTATTGAGCACCACGTTTGCATTGAAGTCGCGTTTAACGTCAATAACAATGCGCATACCATCCTTGTCGCTCTCGTCGTTTACGTTTGAGATGCCCTCAATACGTTTGTCTGCTGCAAGTTGGCCGATGAACTTTACAAGTTCTTCCTTGTTAAGTCCGTATGGAAGTTCCGAAACGACAATCGTGTCGTGCTGCGGTCCGCTTTCAATATCGGTTTTGGCACGCATGATGATGCGACCACGTCCGGTTTCGTAAGCACTGCGCACGCCTTGCATGCCCATGATATAGCCACCGGTAGGAAAGTCGGGGGCCTTGATGTAGTGCATCAATTCGTCGATTGTGATGTCGGGATTGTCAATATAAGCCACGCAACCATCAATAACCTCGCGCAAATTGTGTGTCGGCACGTTGGTAGCCATACCAACGGCGATGCCGCTCGCACCATTTACCAGAAAGTTGGGAATGCGTGTTGGCATGACGCTTGGCTCATCGCGTGTATTATCAAAGTTGCGATCCATGTCCACCGTCTCTTTTTCGATGTCTTGCATCATGGCTTCGCCAACAGGTGACAGGCGCGCTTCGGTATAACGCATGGCGGCTGCAGAGTCACCGTCCATCGAACCAAAGTTGCCTTGGCCTTCAACCAGCGTGTAACGCATGTTCCAAGGTTGTGCCAAACGTACAAGCGCACCGTAAACAGAACTGTCGCCGTGTGGGTGGTACTTACCGAGTACGTCACCCACAACACGCGCCGATTTACGTGTGGGCTTGTCGTGAGTGATGCCAAGTTCCATCATGTCGTATAATATGCGTCGATGGACAGGCTTAAATCCATCGCGCACATCGGGCAATGCACGCGATACGATTACTGACATGGAGTAGTCGATATATGAGGATTTCATTTCTTCCTCAATATTGACCTTGATAATTCTATCGTCGTCTGTTATCATCAATAGTTCGTTAAATTTTCCAGGCCCTAAGCGGCCCT
>ULZA01046556.1_pt1 | contig 12042 bp, 6 predicted proteins | sample 1962681 | NCBI WGS metagenome assembly ULZA01 (sample SAMEA4835877, study PRJEB28245) | human gut metagenome | biome: gut microbiome; material: fecal sample | place: Denmark | collected 2008 | reverse complement strand
CATAATTCATAAATATAAGATATAATAAACTACATTAAAATGGAAAGTCAGTTAAAAACTTTAACTTGAAAAAAATACACTAATATGATATATTATCAAAAGAATTGAAGAAAAATGTAGAGGAAAAAAATATGAATAAAATAGTACATATAGGAATGGATGTAGGTTCAACAACAGTAAAAATAGTTGTAATGGACGAAGATTTAAAAGAAATCTATACATCATATGAAAGACATTATTCAGATACAAAAAATACAGTATGTAAAGTATTAGAAGAATTAGTAGAAAAATATAAAGATAAAGAATTTACAATAGCATTAACAGGTTCAGGGGCAATGAGTACAGCTAAATTTTTAGATGTACCATTTATTCAAGAAGTTGTTGCATGTAAAAGATCTGTAGAAAGATATATTCCACAAACAAATGTAGTAATTGAACTTGGAGGAGAAGATGCAAAAATCATTTATTTTGGAAGATCTGTAGAACAACGTATGAATGGAACATGTGCAGGTGGAACGGGAGCATTTTTAGACCAAATGGCATCATTATTAAATACAGATACAGCAGGGTTAAATGAACTTGCAAAAGGATATCAAACAATATATCCAATTGCATCAAGATGTGGTGTATTTGCAAAAACAGATGTGCAACCATTATTAAATGAAGGTGCTGCAAAAGAAGATATTGCAGTATCTATTTTACAAGCAGTTGTAAATCAAACAATATCAGGATTAGCTTGTGGAAGACCAATTAGAGGAAATGTAGCATTTTTAGGCGGTCCATTAACATATTTACCAGAATTAAGAAAAAGATTTGTTGAAACATTACATTTAACACCAGAGCAAACAATAGTGCCAGAAGAAGCACATTTATTAGTTGCCAAAGGAGCATGTTTAGAAGCAAAAGATGAGTCTCCAATAAGTGTGGAAAAATTAAAAAGTAAAATACAAGTATTAAAACATTCTCATGACACAACAACAGTACCATTAAAACCATTATTTTCAACAAATGTAGAATATGATGAATTTAAAGCTAGACATGAAAAAGACAAAGTAGCTAAAAAACCACTTTCAGAACATAAAGGAGACTGTTTTGTTGGAATAGATGCAGGTTCAACAACATCAAAATTAGTAGTTATAGATAGAGATGGAACATTACTATATTCAGCATATCAAGGAAATGGTGGAAAACCACTTGATAGTATAATAGAAATGTTAAAAAAATTATATTCTGTTATGCCAAAAGAAGCAGTTATTCGTTATAGTGGTGTAACTGGATATGGAGAAAAATTAATACAAACAGCATTAAATGTAGATTTAAATGAAATTGAAACAATAGCACATTATACAGCTGCCAAAAAATTCGAACCTAAAGTAACAAGCATTGTTGATATTGGTGGACAAGACATGAAATATATTAAACTAAAAAATAACACAATAGACAATATAATGTTAAATGAAGCTTGTTCATCAGGATGTGGTTCATTTATTGAAACATTTGCTAAAAGTTTGAACTTAAATATAGAAGAATTTGTAAAAGAAGCATTAGAAGCACAAAATCCAGTAGATCTAGGCTCTAGATGTACAGTATTTATGAATTCAAAAATAAAACAAGCACAAAAAGAAGGATATTCAGTTGGAGACATATCAGCAGGTTTATCATATTCAGTAATAAAAAATGCAATACAAAAAGTAATGAAAATAAGAGATGTAAAAAAATTAGGAAGTCATATTGTTGTACAAGGTGGAACTTTCTATAATGAAGCAGTATTAAGAGCATTTGAATTAATTGTTGGAAGAAATGTAATAAGACCAGATATAGCAGGACTTATGGGAGCTTATGGTATGGCATTACTTGCATGTGAACAATATGAAGCAAATATGGACATGGAATATCATTCAACACTTGCAACAATCGAGGAAATTGATAAATTAGATATAAAAGTAACACATACAAGATGTAATGGATGTGAAAATCATTGTCAATTAACAATAAATAGATTTAGTAATGGAAAAAGACATATATCTGGAAACAGATGTGAAAAAGGTGAAGGAATAGTAAATTCACACAAAGATTTACCAAATTTAGTAAAATATAAATATGATAGAATATTTGGATATACACCATTAGAAGAAAAAGATGCACCAAGAGGAACAATAGGAATTCCAAGAGTTTTAAATATGTATGAAGACTATCCATTTTGGTTTACATTATTCACAAATTTAGGATTTAGAGTAATAATATCAGAAAAAAGTACAAGAAAGATATATGAAAAAGGTATTGAATCAATGCCATCTGAATCTGTATGTTATCCAGCAAAATTATCACATGGACATGTTATAAGTCTAATACAAAATGGAATTAAAACAATATTTTATCCATGTATACCATATTCAAGAAAAGAGTATGAAGATGCAAATAATAGATATAATTGTCCAATTGTAATATCTTATTCAGAAGTATTAAAAAATAATATTGAAGAATTAAAAAGTGAAGATATTAAATTCATAAACCCATTTTTACCATTTGAATCAAAAGCATTATTAAAAAGAATGATGGAATTACCTGAATTTAAAGAATATAATTTTAACAAAAAAGAATTAAAAAATGCAATAGAAAAAGCTCAACAAGAATATCAAAAATGTAGACAAGATATACATGATAAAGGAAAAGAAACAATTGAATATATTGAAAAAAATAATTTAAAAGGAATTGTATTAGCAGGAAGACCATATCATGTAGATCCAGAAATAAATCATGGAATAGATACATTAATAACAAGTTTAGGAATGTGTGTATTAACAGAAGATAGTGTGGCAGATAAAGCATTACCAGAAAGACCACTTCGTGTTGTTGACCAATGGATGTTCCATTCAAGATTATATGCAGCAGCAGATTTTGTAGGTAGACATGATAATTTAGAGCTTGTTCAAATAAATTCGTTTGGTTGTGGAGTTGATGCTGTTACAACAGATGAAGTTGAAGAAATTCTAACAAGTTTTGGAAAAATGTATACATTAATAAAAATTGATGAAGTAAATAACTTAGGAGCTGTAAGAATTCGTTTACGTTCATTACTTGCAAGTATTAATAAAAGATTAAATAATAAAAAAGAAGAAAAAGAAACAGGTGAATATTTCTTAAAGAAAAATCCATTTACAGAAGAAATGAAAAAAGAATATGTAATCTTAATTCCACAAATGGCACCAATTCATTTCGATTTTATTGAACCAGTTTTGCAAAGTGAAGGATATAAAGCAAAACTTTTAAGAGAATGTACACAAAATACAATTGAAACAGGTTTGAAATATGTAAATAATGATGCTTGTTATCCTTCAATTATAACAACAGGACAAATGATAGAAGCATTAGAATCTGGAGAATATGATGTAAATAAAACAGCATTAATAATGTCACAAACAGGTGGAGGATGTAGAGCAACAAATTATATAGGATTTATTCGTAAAGCTCTAAAAGATGCAGGATTTGGACAAGTTCCAGTAATTTCATTTAATGTTGTTGGAATGGAGAAAAATCCGGGATTTAAGCTAACATTACCATTAGTTGAAAAACTATTAAAATCAATGGTTTATGCAGATTTATTACAAAAAATGTTATATAAAAATAGAGCTTATGAAAAAAATAAAGGTGAGACAGATAAATTATTTGCAGAATGGATGGAAAAAGCAAAAAAACTTGCAATAAATAGTAATTCAAAAGAATTTTCAAAAAGTATATATCAGATGGTTGATGATTTTGAAAAAATTGAATGGAAGCAAGGAAAAGAAAAGCCAAAAGTAGGAATAGTAGGAGAAATCTTAATTAAATATCATCCATTTGGAAATAATTATGTAGCAAATTTATTGGAAAAAGAAGGCGCAGAAGTTGTTTTACCAGACTTTATGGGATTTGTTAAATATGTTGCAGCAAATGGAGTAATATCACATCAATTATTAAAAAATAATGGATTGAAATCAATGTTATTTGATGTTGCAATAAAATTGATAAATTCATTTGAAAAAGATGCTAAAAAAGCATTAGAAAAATCTAAAAAAGGATATTTACCAACTTGTGATATTTGGCATTTAGCAGATAATGTAAAATCAGTTTTATCAACAGGAAATCAAACAGGTGAAGGTTGGTTCTTGACGGCTGAAATGCTTGAATATATGGAAAATGGTATTCAAAATATAGTTTGTGTTCAACCATTTGCGTGTTTACCAAATCATGTTGTTGGTAAAGGTGTAATAAAAACTATCAGAGATATGTTCCCAGATGCAAATATTGTACCAGTTGATTATGATCCAGGTGCAAGTGAAGCAAATCAGACAAATAGAATTAAACTTCTTATGACAGTAGCTAAAGACAACTTGAAAATTAAGCAAAAAGAAAAAAAGATGGCAGAAAAAGAAAATAAGAATACAACAAAAGTATAAAAGAACAAAGCGACGTAGTCGCCCTTTGTTCTCGCCCGATTTGAGTTTTCGACTAAAATGAGAAAATCTCAAAGGGCTAGCGATTATAGCTTTTATATACTAGGAAGTTCGAAGAACTTTCATAGTATATAAAAATAGAGTGGCACTTTCCTGTAAAGGATAAGTGCCGCTTTATGCTATTGGTTAGTTAATTTTAACAAGTCTAAATTTGGAAAAAATATTAATAAATATTTGTTGAGATTTTTATTTTCATATGTTAAAATTAGAATGACTTACAAAAGGAGGAAAATAAAAGATGGAGAAAAAGAAATATGAAAAAATAATTATATCAATAATATTAATAATACAGACGATAATATTTATAATAGTAGGAGCAAATAAATCATATATTCATATGGACGAAGCATATTCATTAGGTCTTGCAAGTTATGATAAAGTTGAAATACAAGATAATGAAAACTTTTATAATATATGGCATGATGGAAAATATTATGAAGATTATCTATGTGTAAATGATGATGAAATTGGTCAATATAAACAAGTATATGAAAATCAAAAAAATGATGTTCATCCACCTTTATATTATTTAATATTAAGATTTGCAATGGGATTCCATAAAAATAGTTATTCAAAATGGCCAGGAATAATAATAAATATGATAATATATGCATTTGTAACAATATTTATGTATTTGATACTAAACAAAATATTAAAAGACAAATACAAATATAAAGAAAAATCTGCAATTATAGCTATGGTATCATCACTTGTATTAGCATCAATAACAAATGTAATATATATAAGAATGTATGCATTATCAACACTAAATGTATTGATTACAACATATTTACACTTAATGCTATTAGAGAAGAAAGAAATAGATTATAAGTTATTAATATTTATAGGAATTTCAGCACTTGCAGGTTCATTAACACATTATTATTATTTATTTTATTTAGCAATGATGTTTATAATGTTTGCAATAAAATATATAAAAGAAAAAAGATATAAAGAATTAATTGCATATATAGTAACAATGTGTATAGCAGGTGTAACATCTTTAATAATTTTCCCATATTCAATAAAACATTTATTTTTTGGATATAGAGGACAAGGAGCCTTAAGCAAATTAACTCAAATTTCAGAGTTTTTAAAAAGCATAAAGATGTATATAAAGAAATTTAATAGACACGCATTTAATGGATTGTTATTTATTTTACTAGCATTGATAGTTGGATTAGGAATTTATAAAAAAGTAAATAAAAAGAAAATATTTGAGAACAAAAATCAGTATATAAAATATATAGCAATTCCAACAGCATTTTATACTTTATTAGTTTCATTATCAGCCCCTTGGATTGAATTAAGATATATAATGCCAGTATGTGGATTAGTATTTATATTAATTATATATTTATTAGAAAATGTTTTGGAAAATATTTTTAATGAAAAAAATGTATTTAGAGTTTTGGCAGTATGTTTAGCAATTATATTGATAACACCTATAATATTTAAGATGGAGCCAGAAGAAGAATTTTTAGATAAAAGAGATATTGTAGAAGAGGTTCAAAATGAATTGAATGTTCCAACAATTTATATGTTTAATTCTAATGAAAATAGATTTTTAGATGATATATTGTTATTTTCAAAGTTAGATAATTCATATATAGCTAAAGATGTAGAATGTACAGATGAAAATATAAATAAAATTTTGAATGGTAAAGATTTATCAAATGGAATTTTAGTATTTATAAATGGTGGGCAAAATAATGATGAAATGATGGAAAAAATAAAAAATGCAACAGGATTAAATGAATGGAAATGGATTAAAGGATTAAATGCTTGTAATATATATTTAGTTAAATAATAGTAAAAAACACTTCGTTTGAAGTGTTTTTTTGATATATAATGTCAAATTATGTATGACGAAATTTGTTGACAAAATCTATGGTTGAGTATATATTAAATATGCCTTTCGCCCAAAGGTAGAAAGGAGGTGCAGTCATTGAAAGACTTCGTAGATTTGCTAAAACTCATAATAGTTTATTACATAATAAAGTATTTGAGCAAATAGCATAAAGAAAAGACTAAGAATTGGAGGTTCTTAGTCTTTTTATGTGCAATCTTTTAAGACTTCGTTTGCAATTGCTATAATTATATTAGCATAATTATAAAAAAATGTCAATGGTAAGAAAATTGTTTTAAAATACTAAATTGTACTGACCTCCCAGTATAATCAAAAAACATCAAAAAAATGGTATAAATATATAAGGTTTACAAACGAAACCAAAACAAAATTAAGAAAATAAGGAAAAAGAATGGAAAGATTATATAAATATATAGAAATAACAGATTTAAAAGATATGCTAAAAAAATCAGGAGAAAAATATGGTGAAAAAATAGCATATAAAATAAGACAAGAAAATGAATATAAAGAAATTACACATAGTGAAGTAAGGAAAATGGTTGATGGGCTTGGAACAAAATTGATAGATATGGGATTAAAAGATAAAAGAATAGCTGTAATAGGTGAAAATAGATATGAATGGGAAATAGCGTATTTATCAATAGTTTGTGGGACAGGAACAGTAGTACCATTAGACAAATCATTACCAGAAAATGAATTAGAAAGTTTAATTGAAAGATCAAAAGCAGAAGCAATAATATGTTCACAAAAATATGTCGAAATATTAAAAAAGACAAAATTAAAATATATTATTTCAATGGATTTAGAAAATGATAATGATGGAATCATATCACAAAAAAGACTTATATCAGAAGGAATACAACTAGTAAAATCTGGAGATACAAGTTTTACAAATGCAAAAATTGATAATGAAAAAATGAGTATAATGTTATTTACATCTGGAACAACATCAATATCAAAAGCAGTGGCACTTTCACATAAAAATATCTGCTCAAATTTAATGGATATATCATCAATATTAGATGTAAATTCATCAGATGTGTTTTTATCATTTTTACCATTACATCATGTATTTGAATGTACAGTTGGATTTTTATTTTCATTATATGTTGGAGCTGAAACAGTATTTTGTGATGGAATTAGACATATTCCTGAAAACTTAGCAGAATATAAAGTTTCTGTAATGGCATCTGTTCCAGCAATATATGAAAGATTATTCAAAATAATAAAAAAGCACTTAGAAAAACAAGGAAAAGTTGAACAAATACTTAAAGATGAAGAAAAATATAAAGATTCAAGTATGGAAAAGAAAAAAGAAGTATTTAAAGAAATACATGATTTGCTTGGTGGAAATATAAAACTATTTATAAGTGGTGCTGCAAGTTTAGAACCAAGTATTGAAGAAAAATTTAGAAGGCTTGGATTTAATATGGTTCAAGGATATGGATTAACAGAAACATCACCAGTTGTTGCAATAGGAAATAAAAAATATCATAAAACAGGATCTATTGGAAAATGTGTTCCAAGTGATGAAGTAAAATTATTAGATATAAATAAAGACGGAATTGGAGAATTAGCAGTAAAAGGACCTAATGTAATGCTTGAATATTATGAAAATAAAGAAGCAACAGAAAAAGTATTAAAAAATGGATGGTTTCAAACTGGTGATTTAGCAAGAATTGATGAAGAGGGTTATATATTTATTTGTGGAAGAAAGAAAAGTGTAATTGTATTAAAAAATGGCAAAAATATTTTTCCGGAAGAAATGGAAACATTAATTAATAAAGAAGATGGTGTAGAAGAATCATTTATTTTTGGAAAACCAATTTCAAAAGATCCAAATGATATAAAGATTTTTGTAAAAATTGTTTATAACAAAGAAAGTTTTGAAGGAAAAACAGAAACTGAAATAAAAAAATATTTTAATGAAAAAATAAAATCAATAAATAAAACAATGCCACATTATAAAGCAATTAGAGGAATTATTATTTCAGACAAACCATTAATAAAAACTACAACAAATAAAATTAAAAGAGAAAAAAATTTAGAACAAATAATTAAGGAGTTATAATGACAACACAAATTTTAGGTAATGTATTTGAACATTATGAAGAAATTGACTCTACACAAACAGAAATACATAGAAGAATAGAAAAATGTAAAATACAAAATGGAACAATTATAATGGCAAATAGACAAACAAATGGAAAAGGAACACATGGTAGAGTTTGGCATACAGGTAATGAAAATAATATTGCATTTTCATTTTATATTGAAACAGAATGTGAACCACAAAAACTTGAAGGGATAACAATAGAAATTGCACAAATATTAATACAAATTTTTGAAGAAAAATATGGAATAAATCTTCAAATAAAAGCTCCAAATGATATTTATTATAATGAAAAAAAAGTTGGTGGAATATTAACAGAATCTAAAATTGTTGGACAAAAAACGAAATATATAGTTGTAGGAATAGGCATAAATACTAATGGGAAGAACTTTAGTGATGATATAAGAAATATTGCAACATCAATTAAAAAAGAATTTAACATAGATGTTGATAATTTATTTATTGTAAATGAATTTTGCAAAATATTTGAAAAAAGATTAATGAAAAGGATAGAAGAATAATATGAAAATAGGATTTTTGTTCCCAGGTCAAGGTTCACAATATGTTGGAATGGGAAAAGATTTATATGAGAAATATGAGGAAGTTAGAAATATATATGATAGAGTAGAAAATTTGACAGGAGTAGATGTGAAAAAGATATCATTTGAAGGTCCTGAAGAAGAATTAAATCAAACTAAAAATACTCAACTTTGTATTTTAACAATGAGTTTAGCAATATTAGAAATACTTAATAAAAATGGAGTAAAAGCAGAAATATCAGCAGGTTTAAGTCTTGGTGAATATTCTGCACTGATATATAGTGGAATATTAAATTTTGAAGATGGAGTAAAATTAGTTCAAAAACGTGGAGAATATATGCAAAACTTAGTTCCTGATGGTGAATGGCTAATGTCAGCTATACTTGGAATGGGAGAAAATGAAGTTGAAGAAGTATGTTCAAAAGTTCAAAATGGATTTGCAGTACCAGTAAATTTTAATTGCCCAGGTCAAATTGTAATTTCAGGTGATAAAGATGGAATAAAAGAAGCAGAAAATATAGCTAAACAATATGGTGCTAGAAGAGTTATTGAGTTAAAAACATCAGGTCCTTTTCATACCATAAAATTACAAAAAGCATCTGATGAATTAAGAAAAGAATTAGATAAAATAAAATTTAATAATGGAAATTCAAAAGTTATTAAAAATATAGATGCTGAAGTTTATACAGAAAATGATGATATGAAAGATATTTTAGCAAAACATATAATAAGTCCAGTAAGATTTTCAAAGAGTTTAGAAAATATGATTAAACTTGGTGTTGATACTTTCATTGAAATAGGTCCAGGTAAGACATTGTCTGGATTTGCTAAAAAGATTAAAACAGATAAAGAGATTAGGATTTTTAATGTGACAGATGTGGAAACATTGAAAAACATTTTATATCAAGTTTTGGAAAAAAATTAATTATTTTTCAATAAGAGAGGTGGAAGAAAATGGATAAGTGTGCATTAATAACAGGTGCAACAAGAGGAATAGGCAAACAAATAGCAATAACATTAGCAAAACAAGGTTATAATATTGCATTAAATTATAGAAAAGAAAATGAAGAACTAGAAAATACCAAAAAAGAAATTGAAGAAATTGGAGTTCAAGTTCTAGCAGTAAAAGGTGATGTTGCAAATTTTGAAAATTGTGAAAACTTTGTAAAACAAGTAATAGAAAGATTTGGACAAATAGATGTATTAGTAAATAATGCAGGAATTACAAAAGATATGTTACTTATGAGAATGAAGAAAGAAGATTTTGAACAAGTAATAGATACTAATTTAGTTGGAACATTTAATGTTACAAAAAATGTAGTGCCATATATGATGAAAGCTCGTTCTGGAAAAATAATTAATATTTCATCTGTTGTTGGAATTTCAGGTAATGCAGGTCAAACAAATTATTCTGCATCAAAAGCAGGAATTATCGGATTTACAAAGAGTTTAGCTAAAGAGATTGCTTCAAGAAATATTTTAGTAAATGCTGTTGCTCCTGGTTTTATTGAAACAAATATGACTGATGTTTTAAAAGATGATGTTAAACAGGAAATTGCCAAAAATATTCCTTTGAAAAGAATGGGAACTGCTCAAGATGTTGCTAATGTTGTTAAGTTTTTAGCTTCTGATGATAGTTCTTATATTACTGGGCAAGTTATTAATGTTGATGGTGGTATGCTTATGTGATTTGAATAATAATTACAATTTTCAGTTAACACATACTGAGGCTGTAACAAGCAAGCCTTAACAGCCTCAGTATTCGTCAAAATTTAATTCTTATTCAAATAAAATAAGTAAAAAAATAGGAGAGAAAGATATGGAAAGAAGAGTAGTAATTACAGGACTTGGAGCAATAACTCCAATAGGAAAAGATGTAAATGAATCATGGAATAGTATATTAAATAAAAAATGTGGAATTGATAATATTTCTTTATTTGATAATTCTACATTTAAAACAAAAGTAGATGCAGAAGTTAAAAATTATGAATCACAAGAATATTTTGATTTGAAACAATCAAAAAGATTAGATAGAAGTTCACAATTTGCAATTATAGCTTCAAGAGAAGCTTTTAAAGATAGTGGAATTACAAAAGAAAATACAGATTTTGAAAGAGTAGGAGTATTTGTAAGTTCAGGAATTGCAGGGTTAAGCACAATTCAAGAACAATGTGCAATAAATTGTACAAAAGGACATAATAGAATTTCACCAATGTTTATTCCAATGTCAATTGCAAATATGCCAGCAGGAAATGTTGCAATTGAATTAGGTGCAAAAGGGGAATCAATTTCAATACTTTCAGCTTGTGCATCATCAACACATGCAATAGGAGAAGCATATAAAACAATAAAATATGGTTCAGAAGATGTAATAATAGCAGGTGGTTCAGAAGCATCAATATGTGAAATTGGAATTGCAGGATTTGAAAATATGAAAGCATTATCAAGTGCAACAGATATAACAAGAGCAAGTATTCCATTTGATAAAGAAAGAAGTGGATTTGTAATGGGAGAAGGTGCAGGTGTTTTAGTTTTAGAAGAACTAGAACATGCACAAAAAAGAGGGGCAAAAATATATGCTGAAATAATTGGATATGGTGCAACATCAGATGCTTATCATATAACATCACCAGCTCCTGATGGAGAAGGTGCAGCAAGGGCTATGACAAGAGCAATAGAAGATGCAAAAATAAAACCAGAAGATATAAATTATATAAATGCACATGGAACTTCAACACATTTAAATGATTCTTGCGAAACAATGGCAATAAAAAAAGCATTAGGAGAATATAGTTCAAAAGTAATGATAAGTTCAACAAAAGGAAATACAGGTCATTTATTAGGAGCTGCAGGTGGAGTAGAAGCAATTTTCTGTACAAAAGCAATTGAGCAAGGAAAAGTTCCACCAACTATTAATTATAAAGAAAAAGATGAAGAATGTGATTTAGATATAGTTCCAAATGAAGTAAGAAATGAAAAGATAAATATTGCAATGTCAAACTCCTTAGGATTTGGAGGACATAATGC
>ULZA01037277.1_pt1 | contig 12344 bp, 8 predicted proteins | sample 1962681 | NCBI WGS metagenome assembly ULZA01 (sample SAMEA4835877, study PRJEB28245) | human gut metagenome | biome: gut microbiome; material: fecal sample | place: Denmark | collected 2008 | reverse complement strand
GAGCATTTTTAGCTAAACGGATGCGCCCTCCAAGTAGGACGGTGGCCTCCGTGCCTCGTCCTCCAGCAAAAAGCAGGGGTATTCACTCCCCTCTCCGACGGGGAGGGGACAGGGGTGGGGGCTGTTTATTTGGTTGCTGGAGGACGGGGCACGGAGGCCACCGTCCTACTATGGTTTGCCTCGCCCATCACATAAATTCTTCACTTAACAACACCGTGTCCTACTTAGATTAGCAAAAGCTCATAATGTCAAACTTCAGTAGGACGGGGTCTCCGGAGGGCACTGAAAAACTAAAAACCACTATCAAATTGAAAGTTGATGACGGAGAAATAGCTGTTTTACCCTTTATTATCTGTCTATTTTAGCCTTATTTTAGGTGATTTGCAGAAAGAGAAGTTACAAATCGTAAGCATTTTCCGTTTTGGTCATAAAAAAAAGGGACTTTTTCAGTGCCCTCGGTCTCCGCGCCCCGTCCTCCAGCAATAAGCAAGGGTATTCACACCCCTCTCCGACGGGGAGGGGTAAGCCGCGAATAGCGGCGCGGGGGAGGGGCTTTAAATTACAGTCTGAAAGCCTTGGTTTTAGCCTCTGAAACCAAGGGTTTCACAGCCTAAACCCCATGCTTTTAGGGCCTGAAACCAAGGGTTTTACAAACCAAGGGTATCAATAAGAAAAAGTGTAAGCAAAAGTTTCTGTTTTGCTTACACTTTATTATTTTGGGGCTGCCATAGTGAACTTAGAAAAACTGAGGGTTTAAACCCAGATGGGTCATCAGGCCGTTTCATGTGTTATTTTATCCCGAATTGGGGTAATATTTTCTGAACCACCCTCGGCTTGTTTTTAGGCCCTCTCTATAGCAACGAAAAACGTTATTTCTTCTTCAATCGCGCAAACTCTTTCTTTGCCTTCTCTAATTGTTTCATGAAGGCGGGCGAGGTGTGCAACTTGGCAACGGCCACCGAGGCGTATAGGTAGCCAGCGTTAACATCGCTCTGCCAGTGGGCACCCACAATCACTCGACTTTCGCCATACATATAGCCGCGTGCTATGAGGGTGTCGGCACGGTAGGGGTTGATCTCGGTGAGCAGCAGCGCTGCCGACCATCCGAAGAGGGTGTGGCCTGAGGGAAACGACCCGTTCTTTGACAGTGCGGCATCGTCTTTGGGCATGCCCGACGGCTCATGAAACACCATGAACGGACGACGACGCATAAAGGTGCTCTTCGGTGTCCAGCACAACTCGTCGCAGGTGAAGAGGGCATCGTTTAGCAGTCGGTAAATTTCGGGTGTGTACTTGGGCGAAATCTCCAGTCCGAAGGGCTCTGAAAACTCTTTGCACAGCCAACTCATGCCATACTCGGCATCGCGCTTGGCCAGTTCGCCACGCGGTGTTTCGCGCACCGACTTGCCCCACAGATAGCGGGCCATATCATACTGGAAGGCGGCCGAAAGGCTGTCGGGTGGTGCCAGTGGCGTGTTTAGCATATTGGGCATCTCTTCAGGGGTGAAGTAGGGTTGTGGTTTCTCGCTCTGTGCCAAGGCGGTAGCGCTAACGGTGGCGCCCATCACCCAGACCATAATAATACGTTTCATTGTCATAGCAGTATCTCTTTTTATTTTGTTTTTTATGTTTCTTGTAACATACTTTTTTGTCTATGCCACCACCCGTTCCCATTTCTCCCGCTTCGTGATGAGGGGGAGAAGGTGAGGGGTAAGAATGGGGTGTAAGAGGGGTAAGGGTGGGGTGTAAGAAAGGGTGGTGGAAAAGGTATGACCTTCCTTAATGCGCCTCGAGCCAATTGTCGCCCCATCCCGAGTCGGCCACCAGTGGCACACTCAGGTTTACGATATGTTCCATCTCGTTCAGTACAATCTCTTCAACCAGCAGTTCTTCGCCTGGTACCACCGAGAAGTTGAGCTCGTCGTGTACCTGCAGTATCATTTTCGACTGTAATTGCTTCACGTGAAACGCTTTATAAATGCGTGCCATGGCCATCTTGATAATGTCGGCAGCGGTGCCCTGGATGGGGGCGTTGATGGCGTTGCGTTCTGCAAAGGCGCGCACAGTGCCGTTGTGCGAATTGATGTCGGGCAGATAGCGTCGGCGCCCAAACAGTGTCTCGGCATAGCCTTTTTCGCGTGCCTCGGCTTTGGCCCGCTCCATATATTCGTACACCTTTGGAAACGACTCGAAGTAGCCGTCAATCAGCGCTTTAGCCTCGGCGCGACTGATGTCGAGACGCTCGGCCAATCCGAAGGTGGTGATGCCGTAGATGATGCCGAAGTTGGCACGCTTGGCACGTGTGCGCTGGTCGCGTGTCACCTCTTCGATAGGCACCTTATATATTTTTGCTGCCGTGGCGGCATGAATGTCGTGGCCCGAGCGGAAGGCGCTGATGAGGTGCTCGTCTTGGCTGAGGTGTGCCATGACGCGCAGCTCAATTTGCGAGTAGTCGGCCGAGAAGAAGCGGCAATGTTCGTCGGGCACGAAGCAGCGGCGTATCTCTTTGCCATCGTCGCCTCGCACCGGAATGTTTTGCAGGTTGGGGTTTGACGACGACAATCGGCCTGTGGCTGTGACGGCTTGGTTGAAGGTGGTGTGCAGATGGCTGTGGGCATCGGTGAGCAGCGGCAGAGCGTCGACATAGGTGCCTAACAACTTCTTTAACCCTCTGTGTTGCAATATCTTTTGCACAATGGGGTGCTGGTGTGCCAACTGCTGCAGCACTTCTTCAGAGGTGACATACTGGCCTGTCTTGGTCTTCTTCGGCTTTTCAACCAACTGCATCTTGCCAAACAATATTTCGCCCACCTGTTTGGGCGACGCTATGTTGAACGACTCGCCCGCCAGCGTGAATATATCTTGTTCAATGTCGTTGAGGCGGGCGTTGAAGGTGGTCGACACGTCGGCCAGCGCTTCGGTGTCGAGGCGCACGCCATACAGCTCCATCTGTGCCAGCACGGGCACTAGGGGCATGTCGATGTTGGTTAACACGTCTTTGGCCTGGGTGCCGTCGAGCTCGGTGGCGAGGTGCTGTGCCAGGAGCAACGACACATGGGCCAGGGTGCCTGGGGCGGTGCCTTCGGTGTTGAGGTGCAGCAGGGTGTCGGACAGGTAGGGTAGGTCGTGCTTCAGTTCGGGCTGCAACACATAGTGGGCGAGCATGACGTCGAAGAGCTGACCCTTGAGGGTGAGCCCTTCGGCCGACAGCTGTTTGAGGTGTTGCTTGAGGTCGTGCCCGGCTTTTTCTATTTTTTCGTCTTCAAGCACCTGGCGCAGCACTGCGCACATGGCTTGGCGCTCGGCAGGGTTGGCGGGAAGGACGAAGCGCACGGTTTCGGCCTCTGAAGCCGACAAAGTGATGGCCGAGAGGCTTACAGGCACCGACGATTGTCCTTCGACTTCTATTCCGAGAATTTGTTTTGACAAGAAAAAGTCAATCTTTTCTTTCGCAACAGCCGTGTTATCAGCGGTTTGTATATTTATACATAGCGTATTTACCTCGTTTTTAAACAAGTTTTCGTCATCGTCTGCCTCGTCGTTCGTATTTGTGCCAAACAAATCGAACTGCGGTTTTACTGTCTTTTGCTTATTTTCACCTTTTTTAATAAACTTGTCGGCGAGCTTCGAAAACTCCAGTTCGGCGAATATTTTTTGCAGTTCGGCCTCGTCAATGTCTTTGATGCGCAGGGCATCGAGGTCGAGCGCGATGGGCACGTCGCAACGAATGGTGGCGAGGAAGCGCGACATACGTATGTCGTCGGTGGCGGCTTCTACTTTTTCGCGAAGCTTGCCTTTGATGTCGGCGGTGTTCGACAGGAGGGTGTCGATGTCGCCAAACTGTGTGATGAGCTTGACGGCGGTTTTCTCACCCACGCCAGGGCAGCCAGGGAAGTTGTCGGCCGAGTCGCCCATCAGGGCCAAGAGGTCGATAACCTGCTCAGGCGAACTGATGCCATACTTCTCTGTCACCTCGTCGGGGCCCATGACATCGTAGCCGCCTCCATGACGGGGGCGGTAGATGAACACGTTTTGGCTGACGAGCTGTCCGTAGTCTTTGTCGGGCGTGAGCATATAGGTGGCTATGCCCTCGGCACCTGCCTTGGTGGCCAGGGTGCCAATGACATCGTCGGCCTCGAAACCGTCGACCTGCAACACAGGAATGTGCATGGCGTGCAAGATGTCTTTGATGATGGGCACCGAGGCGCGTATGTCTTCGGGCGTGGCCTCGCGCTGCGCCTTATATTGTGGGAAGGCTTCGTCGCGAAAGGTCTTGCCGTGGTCGAAAGCAACGCCTAAAAGGGTGGGGCGCTCTTTGCTAAGTATCTCGTGAAGGGTGTTCATAAAGCCCATGACGGCCGAGGTGTTCATACCCTTCGAGTTGATGCGTGGGTTCTTAATAAAAGCATAATAGGCCCTGTAGATAAGGGCGTATGCGTCGAGAAGAAACAGTTTGTCCATAATAAGTGTGATGTTTGACAGCGTAAAATTACGAAAAATAGTTGACGTGGCCACCCTTTTCGCCTTAGTTTGTCGTTTATAACCAAGATTTTCTGTAATTTTGCATCGCATAGCGTATGCGCCTATCGCTCAAGCTTGGCACACCATCATGCCAATGGGGTGGGGCGCGCTTATTCATCTAACAACAAGATTAAGTAAAGGATATATGGATTTTGTATCTACCATTAAACGCCCTATCGAAAGCGAACTGAATACGTTTATTGAGCTGTTTAACCAGTCGTTGATGCATAGCGACGGCCTGCTGGGTCGGGCGCTGGAGCATATCAGGCAGCGAGCAGGAAAACGTATGCGTCCGATGCTTATCTTGTTGATGGCCAAGAACTTTGGAGGGGTGAGCGAGGTGACACAGAACGCGGCCATTGGCCTGGAACTGCTACACACGGCATCGCTGGTGCACGACGATGTGGTGGACGAGAGCGCTGAACGACGCGGACAGGCGTCGGTAAACGCTACCTATGATAATAAGGTGGCGGTGCTGGTGGGCGACTATATCCTTTCTACGGCGCTGCTGCATGTGGCACGCACCCACTCGGAAAAAATTGTTACTTATTTGGCTGAACTGGGCCGTACACTGTCGGATGGCGAGATATTGCAGCTCTCAAATATCGGGCGTCGCGACATCTCTGAACAGGTGTATTATGATGTTATCAAGCAGAAAACAGCGGCGCTGTTTGAAGCTTGCTGTGGTATTGGGGCGCTGTCGGCTGGCGCCAGCAACGAGGATATTGAACGTGCTAAACAGTTTGGACAAAACCTGGGCGTGATCTTCCAGATTCGTGATGATATTTTCGATTATTACGACTCGCCCGAAATAGGTAAGCCTACAGGCAATGATATGGCCGAAGGTAAGCTTACGCTGCCCGTTATCTATGCCCTGAACTCTGCGGGCGATGAGGCAATGATAGCACTGGCTCTGAAGGTGAAAGACCACATGGCGTCGGCCGAAGATATCGCGCGCCTGGTGGCTTTCGCAAAAGAAAAAGGTGGTATCGATTATGCTGAAAAACGTATGCAAGAGCTTCATACCGAGGCTCTGCAACTGCTCGACGCAATAGCTAAAGAACACGGCGGCGAACCCGTAAAGAACGCCCTAAAAGCCTATCTCGATTTTGTGATTTTGAGGGAGAAATAAGAACGCTTTTAGACCCTTTTGCTAAGCTTTATTTTTTAGCTAAGCTTTAATTTTTAGCTAAGCTTTAATTTTAGCTAAGCTTTAATTTTAGCTAAGCTTTATTTTAGCTAAGCTTTATTTTAGCTAAGCCTTTCTAAGCCCTGTTGAAGGCTTGCTCGTTTTGTATCTTTATGGGGCTTGTGCTATTAAAGGCTTAGGTAGGCTTAGAGAGGCCTATACAGGCTTACCCTTGCCCCTATACAGCCCTATACAGCCTTACCTTTACCCTTCAATAACTAATAACCCTTATCACCCATAAAGGCCTTGTGGTAACACTAAAAACCACGATATTCTTTTCTTGCTTTTGTCATCATTTCTCGCATGCCTCCTTGCTCTATAAACGCTGTTTCGAGCTTTTTAATGAGGCGGTCGAGCAAAGTGTCGGTTTGATGTATAAGGGTAATGGCTATATTAGCAATGGTTTCGGCTGAGCGTGCGGGTAGGGCGGCACGATAATAAGCGCTGTCGTTGTGTGCAGCGCAAGCCCGTTTAGCTTGTGCTAAACGAGGATCGTCGGGTGACCATACCAATAGGTCGCGCACCCTAAGATAATCTTCATAATCAACTAACAATTCTTGCAGACTGGCTTTTGCCACGTTTGTTAGTTTTATTTCGGTTTCTTTTGATGTGTTGCCTGCTGCTGCTCCTTCTGCAATATTTTGCTTTCCTGATCTTGCAGCCTGTATCATTTGGTCAATGGTGCGGTCGCCTTTCTCTAAAAAATGGTGCGCAAAATAAAAGGTTACATCATACACACATTCGGCTTTCTGGTAGGCTATCAGGTTTTTATAGGAGCCACCATGTGGTAAAAAGGGTTTGGCTACAGGCATAATAGTAAGTTTTTTGTAGTGTTTTGGTGGGGATAGTTTTTTTGAAAAATAAAACTTTTGAGGCTTTTTGCTTAGGCTTTTTAAGACTATAGGCTTTTGGTTCTTAAATCTTTAGGTGTTTATGCCTTTGAGTGTTTAAGCCTTACTAGGCCTTCCTAAGCCCTTCTACGCCTTTGTTGACGGTGTGCGCATTGTTTGCCCCACCTTGGTCAAAGGCTTAGGCAGGCTTAGGTAGGCCTATATAGGCTTATCTTCCTTCAAAGCTTATCTTCCTTCAAGGCTTATCTTCCTTCAAGACCTTTGTCTTAGAAGAATTTCACCTCTTGTCCTTCGAGCTCGCTTAGCAGCTGGTTTGCAAGACGACTGGTGCCCAGACGGAACCACTTGTTAGTGAGCCACTGCTCGCCCAACACCTCTTTTACGATGGTGTAATAGGTGATGGCATCCATCACGCTGTTGATGCCGCCAGCGGGCTTGAAACCAATCTGTATGCCCGTTTGGTCGTAATATTCTTTGATTGCCTGGCACATCACGTAGGCAGCCTCGGGTGTGGCCGAAACCTTCTCTTTGCCAGTAGAGGTCTTGATATAGTCGGCACCAGCGTACATCGAGAGGATAGAGGCCTTCTTGATGTTTGAAGCGGTAACGAGGTCGCCAGTTTCGAGGATAACCTTCATGGCGGCGTCGCCACAGGCAGCCTTCAGTTCGGTGATATCCTCGGCGCAGCTCTCGTAATCGCCGCACAGGAACTTGCCTACGGGCATCACGATATCAATCTCGGTAGCACCGTCTTTTATGGCGAGTGCGGTTTCGGCAACCTTTACCTCGATGAGGGCCTGTGAGCTGGGGAAACTGCCCGACACGCAAGCTATCTCAACGCCTTCAACCTCGAGGGTGTCGGCCACGATGCTGGCGAAGCAGGGATACACGCAGATGGTGGCCACGTGAGGAAGGTCGGGATACTGCTCGTCGAAGGCGTTTACACGCTCGGTGAAAGCCATGACAGAGGTGTCGCTATCGGTGGTTTTCAGTGTGGTGAGCTCGATGCTGCCCATAAGGAATTTCTTTACCTCTATGGTGTCGTTTTGAGGCACTTTCTCGGCAATGATGGTGCGCACAGCTTCCTGCACGGCCTTGTCGTCGATGTTCAGGTTATACTTGCTGAACGCCTCTTCAATTTTGCTTGTCTTAGGGGCTGCTCCAGCCTCGATGTTGAGCTTGTTGGGCTCGATGTTCTGTGTGATAGACATAATTTTGTTCTCCTATTTTTTGGTTATGTTATTTGTTTTCTTTGGGGTGGGGGTATAAGCCTTTTAGGGCTTATGGGTCTTATAGGTCTTATGGGACTTATAGGGCTTATAAGGCCTATGGCCTTTTGGGGCTGGCCTTTCCCTCCTTTTCCCTTTTAGCTTTGCAGCTTAGGGTTTTCTTTATGCCTTGTGGCATCGCGCTGGGTCTTCTTTTCGATGCTTTTTTGTAGCGCTTCGGTAAGGTCGACACCCGTTTGATTGGCCAAGGCCATGAGCACCCACAATATGTCGGCCATCTCTTCAGCAGGGTCTTGCTTTTCGCCCGCCTTGAAGCTCTGATCGCCATAACGGCGCGCCATCACGCGGGCCAGTTCGCCTACCTCTTCGGTGAGGCACGCCATATTGGTGAGCTCTGAGAAATAGCGCACACCATAGGTCTTTATCCAATGGTCTACGGCCTGTTGTGCTTCGCGTATTGTCATTATTTTTGATTTTTTAAAGCCTTACCCTCGCACCGTTTCGCGGCTTGCCCCTCCCATAGGAGAGGGGAATAATTAGCTAGGGCTATTGGATTTTTCACTTTTCACTTTTCACTCTCTTCACTCCTTGTTCTTCGTGTCCATGAGAATGGTAACAGGGCCATCGTTAAGCAATTCTACCTTCATTTCAGCGCCGAATTCGCCCGTGCCTACAGGTTTGCCCATGACCTGGGAAAGACGCTGGCAGAAGGCTTCGTAGAGGGGTACAGAGATGTTGTGCGGGGCAGCCTTCAGCCACGATGGGCGGTTGCCTTTCTTTGTAGAGGCAAAGAGGGTAAATTGGCTCACCACGAGGGCTTCGCCATTGATGTCTTGCACCGAGCGGTTCATGACGCCTTGCTCGTCGTCGAAGATACGGAGGGCAGCCACTTTGCGCACCAACCAGTCGACGTCTTCGGTGGTGTCGGCGCTCTCTATGCCTACCAAGATGAGCAGTCCGGGGCCAATGGCCGACTTCACTTTTCCTTCTATTGTAACCGATGCATGGGTTACACGTTGTATCACTAATCGCATGTTTTATTAATGTTGTGAGGTTACACGTTGTTTAGCTGTTTACAAAGATACGCAAAAAGGGCGATATGGCCTTGTTTATAGCCTTATATTTTCGTGTTTGCTTATTCGGCAGAAGCGTTTTTGGGGTGGAAATGGAGGTAAAGCAAGGCTCCTTTGCTCTTGCCGATAGCCTGTTGTAGGGTTTCGAGGTTTGCCTCGCGCATACGTTTTACTGTTTTAAAGGTGTTGAGCAACAGGTCGCACGTCTTTGGACCTATGCCGCTGATGTCGTCGAGCTCGCTGTGTAGGGCGTGCTTTGAGCGTTTGTCGCGGTGAAAGGTGATAGCGTAGCGGTGTACCTCGTCTTGAATGTGCGTTAGAATGTGGAAGAGTTCGCTATCAGTCTTCATGCCCACCACCTTGGGTGGAAAGCCAAACAGCAGTTCGTTGGTACGATGTCGGTCGTCTTTAGCCAAGCCTGCGATGGCGATAGAAAGGTGCAGTTCGTCTTCTATCACCTGTCGCACCACCTCCATTTGTCCCTTTCCACCGTCGGTAATGATAAGGTCGGGCAGGGGTGTGCCTTCTTCTATCATGCGTGTGTATCGGCGGCGCACCACTTCTTGCATTGAGGCGTAGTCGTCGGGCCCCACCACGGTCTTGATATTATATTTGCGATACTCTTTTCGGGCGGGTTTTAGGGCTTTAAACACCACGCAACCCGCCACGGCATCGGTGCCCGATATGTTTGAATTGTCGAAACATTCGATGGTATAAGGCATCTTTTCCATGCCCAACTTTTGCTGCAATTCTTTCATCAATCGCGTTTGCTTTTGCTCAGGATTGAGCTTTTCAGCCTGTTTCAGGCGGTCGAACTTATACTGGCGGCAGTTCATCTCGGATAGCTCTAAAAGGTGCTTTTTATCGCCGCGTTGGGGCACAAAGAACTGTGCATCTTTCAGTGCCCAGTCGATGTCGAAGGGCACTATTATTTCGCGTGCTGTGCTATGAAAGCGCTCGCGTATTTCGGGTATGGCGGTGAGCAAAAGTTCTTGATCGGTTTCATCGAGCTTGCGCTTATATTCGTAGGTGAAGCTCTGGCAGATGGCGCCATTTTTTACTTGAAGGAAGTTGATGAAAGCGTGGTTTCGGCTGTCATCGTCGGTGATGGTGAAGACGTCGACATCGGTGATGGTGTGGCTTACCACCTCGCTTTTGGCGCAATAATTTTCAATAAGTATATACTTTTGTTTAACGTGTTCGGCGGCCTCAAACTCGAGATTTTCGGCCAATCGCTGCATGTTTTGATACAAAAGGTCGCGCAGTTGGCGGGTGTTTCCTTTTAATATTTCGCGTGCCTGACGCATGTTCTCCTGATACTCGTCGTAGCTTTGACGGCCTACGCATGGCCCCATACAGTTGTGAATATGGTATTCGAGACAGGGCTTAAACTGCCCTTTGCCGATGGCTTCGGGCGAAAGCGGAAGGTGGCACGTGCGGGGCTTATAAAGCTTCTTGATAAGGTCGAGCACGGCATACATACTGGCGGGGTGGCTATACGGCCCATAGTAGGTTCCGAAGCTTTTGCTGATGTGTCGTGTCTTGAATATTCGGGGAAAAAATTCGTTGGTAACGCAGATGCTGGGGTAGGTCTTTCCGTCTTTTAGCAAGACGTTATAGCGAGGGTTATATTTCTTGATGAGGCTGTTCTCGAGCAGTAGTGCATCTTCCTCGGTATTGACCACGGTGTAGCTAATATCGTGTATTTTTGAAACCAGCACTTTGGTCTTGTAACGGTCAACCTCTCGATGAAAATAAGACGACACGCGGCGCTTCAAATTCTTAGCCTTCCCCACATAGATGATGGTGTGGTTGGCATCATAGTATTGGTAGCTGCCTGGCTTCTCAGGCATACTGGCCACGATACTCTTTAGGCGTGCCAGGCGTGCTTCATTTTCTTCTTTTGTCATATAGCGTAACTCTTTAAATTAGAGATTGTTTGTTGTTTAAAGTTTCACGTGAAACTATAACCCTTTTGCTTTTAGATGGAGTGGGGCATAAGCGGCCATTTAATCGTTAAAGCGGTTGTGGCTTTAGCGTGTTTGGGCGTTTATGTTAAGGCGAGACGGGGCGCGATACTCTATCGTGGAGAACAATAAAAGGACAACAGAAACAACGTTGCTTTCTTACCCACTTTCTTACGCAATGGTGTGTAACGTTTGTTTTTGTTGCCCTTTCGTTGTTTCGGGTTATTGGGCTTTTTTTTGTTCAGCCCACCACCTCGGAAAGATGGTTGATTTTAAATCTTAATAAGCGATGTTATCTCGATGTCTTCGTCGAAGCCTTCGCGTCCGTTCAGGTTCTCGTTCACCAGTTCGATGATGAAGTTGCAGTAAACCTTTTTGGGCTTAAACTTCTTAACCAAGTTGCAGGCCGCTTTCATCGTTCCACCTGTTGCGAGGAGGTCGTCGTGCAGCAAGATGACGTCGTCCTCGTTGATGGCGTCCTTATGAATTTCGATGGTGTCGATGCCATACTCTTTAGCGTAGCTTTCTTGGATAGTTTCGCAAGGCAACTTGCCTGGTTTGCGACAGAGCACAACGCCAGCACCCAGTTCGAGGGCCAATGCTGATGACATGACGAAGCCACGCGACTCGATGCCCACGATTTTTGTGATGCCCTTGTCTTTGTAGAGTTCGTACATTTCGCGGTTGATCTCTTTCAAGCACTCAGCACTTTTAAAGAGCGTGGTTACATCGCGGAAGTTGACGCCCTTGATAGGCCAGTCGGGGATGCAACGCAAGTTTTCCAGTAACAGTTTGTTGTTTTCTTCCATTTTATTGTTTGTTTGATGATGTTTTGTTTGTTTTGTGGCTAAGCCTTTATAAGCCTTTCTAAGCTTTTCTATGCCGAGGGAGAGTGATGACTTTTTATGCTGTGGCTGGTGTTAGGCTTTTGCTTGTTGCTGTTATCTATGCATGAGCACCAGCAGAACGTTGATGTCGCTGGGTGATACGCCAGGGATGCGGCTGGCCTGAGCCAGCGTTTCAGGATTGATGGCGGTAAGCTTTTGTCTGCCCTCGGTTGAGATCTCGTGCAGTTCGGCATAATTGAAGTGACCCTTGATGCGGATGTTTTCTAAGCGGTGCATCTTATCGGCGATGAGACGTTCGCGTTTGATGTATCCGTCATATTTGATGCCAATCTCTGTCGACTCGGCAATTTCCTCTTTACGGTTGGGCGACATTTCTACCTGCTCTTTCAGTGCGGGCAGAATGTTGGTCAGCGCTTGCAGCGTGAGTTGTGGGCGAGCGATGAGGTCGGCCACCTTACATCCTTCGCGCAGCGGCGTGGTGCCCAGTTGCTCCAGTGCTCCGTTCACCTCTGATGGTTTTACCGATGTGTTTCGGCAGAACGCTGTGAGGCGATCGGTGTGTTCCTTTTTCTGCAGCCACCAGTCGTAGCGTTGGCGCGAGGCCAGTCCTAAGCGGTAGCTGCGCTCGGTAAGTCGGGCGTCGGCATCGTCTTGTCGCAGCAAGAT
>ULZA01015078.1_pt1 | contig 12361 bp, 12 predicted proteins | sample 1962681 | NCBI WGS metagenome assembly ULZA01 (sample SAMEA4835877, study PRJEB28245) | human gut metagenome | biome: gut microbiome; material: fecal sample | place: Denmark | collected 2008 | reverse complement strand
AGTTTTCAACAGTTTCCACAGGGTTTTCAACACGTTTTGCGGAAAAGCTCAAAAATAAACGGGAAAAAGTCAGATTTCTCCGGGAAAACCTCGTGGAAAACACGGGGGAAAACGTGGAAAAAGTTCTTTTCTGGGGAAAACCTGTTGAAACCGCTCCCACCCCTACCCGACAAAAGGAGAATCCCTATGACCAAAAAACAGAAAAAGGTGCTGTATCAGATCATCGCATCGGTCGTCCTGATCGTGATCCTGCGGCTCCTGCCCGCTTTCCCCACGCCGGTGGAGCTGGTGCTCTACCTGATCCCCTACCTCGTAGTCGGCTGGGACGTCCTGCGCAAGGCACTTCTCGGCATCAAGAACCGCCAGCCCTTTGACGAGTGCTTCCTGATGGCCGTAGCCACCGTGGGCGCCTTCGCGCTGGGCGATTACGTTGAGGGCTGCGCCGTTATCCTTTTCTACCAGATCGGCGAGCTGTTTCAGAGCGTTGCCGTGGGCAAGAGCCGCCAGAGCATTTCCAGCCTGATGGACATCCGCCCCGACTACGCCAACATCGAGGACGAGGATGGCAAGCTGGAGCAGGTGGACCCCGATGATGTGGAAGTCGGCACCGTGATCGTGGTCCAGCCCGGCGAGCGCGTCCCCATCGACGGTGTCATCGTGGAGGGCACCTCGGCCCTGAACACCGCCGCCCTCACCGGCGAGAGCCTTCCCCGCGACGTCCAGATCGGCGATGAGGTCATCAGCGGCTGCGTCAACATGACCGGTCTGCTGAAGGTCCGCACCACCAAGGAGTTCGGCGAATCCACCGTCTCCAAGATCCTCGACCTCGTGGAAAACTCCAGCATGAAAAAGGCTCGTGCCGAGAACTTCATCACCCGCTTTGCCCGCGTCTACACCCCCGCTGTCTGCTACAGCGCACTGGCGCTGGCCTTCCTCCCGCCGGTGGTCCTGCTGCTGATGGGCCAGCCCGCCCGCTTCGGCGACTGGATCTACCGCGCCCTGACCTTCCTCGTCATCTCCTGCCCCTGCGCGCTGGTCATCTCCATCCCGCTGAGCTTCTTCGGCGGCATCGGCGGCGCTTCCGCCTGCGGCATCCTCGTCAAGGGTTCCACCTATCTGGAAGAGCTGGCCCGCACCGGTGTCGTGGTCTTTGATAAGACCGGCACCCTGACGCAGGGCACCTTCAAAGTAGTGGGCGTCCACCCCGAAAACGGCGTGACCGAAGCCGAGCTGGTGGAAGCCGCCGCACTGGCCGAGAGCTGGTCCAAGCACCCCATCTCCCTGAGCATCAAAAACGCTTACGGCAAGGAGATCGACGCCAACCGCGTCACCGATGTGCAGGAGCTGGGCGGCCACGGCGTGACCGCGAAGGTGGACGGCAAGACCGTCGCCGCCGGCAACGCCCGCCTGATGGCAAAGCTGAACCTCTCCGCCCCCGAAGTCACCGAGCCGGGCACCATCGTCCATGTTGCCATTGAGGGCAAGTACGCCGGTTACCTCCTCATCGCCGACGTGGTCAAGCCCCACAGCGCACAGGCCATCAAGGGCCTGAAGGCGGCGGGCGTCCGCAAGACGGTCATGCTGACCGGCGACGCCGAGCCGGTGGCCAAGGCCGTTGCTTCCGACCTCGGTCTGGACGAGTACCATGCCGGTCTGCTGCCCGGCGACAAGGTGGACCAGATCGAAAAGCTCCTCGCCGCCAAGGGTCCAAAGGAAAACCTCGCCTTCGTGGGCGACGGCATCAACGATGCACCCGTTCTGTCCCGTGCCGACATCGGCATCGCAATGGGTGCCCTCGGCTCGGACGCCGCCATCGAGGCCGCCGACATCGTCCTGATGGACGACGACCCGGCCAAGATCGCCCTTGCCATGAGCATCGCCCGCCGCACCCTCCGCATCGTGTACGAGAACATCGTCTTTGCGCTGGCCATCAAGTTCGCGTGCCTCGTCCTCGGCGCACTGGGTCTGGCAAGCATGTGGACCGCCATCTTCGCCGATGTCGGCGTCATGGTGCTGGCCGTCCTCAACGCCACCCGCGCCCTCTACACCAAGGACCTCGCCCGCAAGAACGAGCGATGACCCCGTAACCATTCAAACGCCCTAGGACTTTCCCGCTTCGGCGGCTGTCCTAGGGCGTTTTTGCGGCAAAGAATCTTTTTTCGGAAAAATCTTGCAATGTCCGCAGATTTTGCTATACTACTACTAAACTAGGGGGTTAGTGTATATGAAAGATTCCGAGATCGTATCGCAGCCCACCGGCACCGTGCTCCGGGCGCTGAAAGCAGCCGCCCCCCAGACGGTGCCGGTGTTTGCCGGGTATCTCGTGCTGGGCATAGGGTACGGCATTTACGTGCAGTCGCTGGGGCTGCCGGTCTGGATGCCCATGCTGATGGGCACCGTCGTCTACGGCGGCTCGCTGGAGTTCGTGCTGGCAAGCCTTTTGCTGGGGGCTTTCTCGCCGCTGTCGGCCTTCCTGATGGCCTTGATGATCCAAGCGCGGCATCTGTTCTACGGCCTTGCCATGCTGGAGCGGTACAAGGGCTACGGGCTGCGCAGCTTTTATATGATCTACGCCATGAGCGACGAGACCTTCTCCATCACCTGCTCCGCCGAACCGCCGGAAGGGGTGGACCGGGGCTGGTTCATGTTCTTCATCACCCTGCTGGACCAGATCTACTGGGTTGCCAGCGCGGGTGTCGGCGCGGTGGTGGGCTCGGTCCTGCCCTTCAGCACCGAGGGTGTGGACTTTGTGATGACAGCCATGTTCGTCGTCATCTTCCTGAACCAGTGGGAGAAGGAAAAGCAGCACATCAGCGCCCTGATCGGCATTCTGGTGCCGCTGGTCTGCCTTGTGGTGTTCGGCTCCGGCAGCTTCCTTCTGCCCGCTATGGCGTGCATTCTGGTGCTTCTGCTGGCGCTGCGCAAACCCATTGAGAAGGCTGAAGCCGCCCACGGCAAAACGGAGGTGCACTCATGACCACACTGCAAATGGGCATTACCATGGCGATGTGCACGGCGGCCACCATGCTCACCCGCTTTCTGCCCTTTCTGATCTTCTCGTCCAAGGACCAGCAGCCGCCGGAGGTGGTGCGGTATCTGGGCCGCGTCCTGCCCGCCGCCATCTTCGGGATGCTCATCGTCTACTGCCTGAAGGGCGTGACCCCCTTCGCGGGGAGCCATGGCATCCCGGAGGCCATCGCCATTGCGGCGACCATCGCGCTCCACAAGTGGAAGCACCAGACCCTCGTCTCCATTGCGGGGGGCACGGTCTGCTATGTGCTGCTGGTGCAGCTGGTGTTCTGATACGCAAAGAGGGGCTGTTGCAACGAACTCCCTCAGTCACGGCTTCGCCGTGCCAGCTCCCTCTCGGAGGGAGCCTTGGCGTAACGGTTAGCTGTGAAAGCCTCCCTCTCAGAGGGAGGTGGCATCGCATCAGCGATGACGGAAGGAGTTGCAACAGCCCCTTTTTATGTGGTGATTACAGCACGATGAAGGTGCAGGTGGCTGCGGGCAGGGTCAGTTCCCCAGCCTTGGCCGCCACGGGAGCCATCTCCGGCAGAGCGTTGCTCTCGCCCAGCACCAGAGCCTTGCCGTTGCAGAGCATGGTCTCGGCACGGAGGGTCTCGGCGGAGAGCTGATACACCTCGGCGTCCTTGGGCAGGGTGACGGTGGTGGTGTCGGTTCGGCTGTTGTTGATGATGAGGTAGGCCTTGCCGGGCTTGCCGTCGGCGCGGGAATGAGCGTAGACGTGGGCACCCTCCCGGATGGGTTCGGCGGTGTCGTAAGCAGTGTTGCCCATCAGGCGGTGCCACAGCAGCACGGCGAAGTAGTTGGGGCGGGGGTCGAAGCTGCCGTGGCTCAGGAAACCATAATCGCTGGATGCCAGCGTGTTGTGGAAGATGATGCCCTTGGTCACGGTGCAGAATGCTCCCAGCTCGTTGAGGGTACGGAAAACATCCAGATAGGTGGAAGCCCATGTGGTGCCGCCGCCCCCTGCATCGCCGGATTCCGTGACCCAGATCTCACCGCCGGGGCAGTAGATGTCCCGCTTCTCGGTGTGGTACTGGATCATGCTTCGGGCAACGTCCAGATAATCCTCGCTGGTGGCCCGGTCCGGCAGCCAGTAGGAGTTGGGCATCATGGCTCTCAGCCGCTCGGCTACGCCGTTGTAATAATGGTAGCTGTACACATCCAGCTTTTCCTGCATCCCCTTCAGCAGAACTTCCAGCGGCACATTCTTCAAAAAGCTGTTGCTGTCCCCGGCCGACTCGTAAGCGGGGTCGCTGTTGGAGGTGCCCTCCGAAGTGCTGGTACCCACGAAAAGGCAGTCGGGGTAATTTTCCCGCAGCCAGCGGGCAAAGATATCCTGATTTTTGGCATACAGCTCCGGGGTGTAGCCCTTGGGGCAGCCGGACATTCCCAGCAGGTTGGGCTCGTTGACGAACTCCACCGCGTCAATGGGCTTGCCGTACTCTTTGCTCAGGGCAAAGATCTGCTGGGCCTGACTGGGGTTCCACGGCTCATCCGCGTGGTGCAGACCCTCGCAGTCTGCCACGGAGATCAGCAGCTTTGCACCCATCGCCTTGCAGAAATCCAGCACTCCCACCCACTGCTGGCGGTTCAGGACAGCGCCGTAGCCCTCCGGCACCTTGCCGCCGGTATGGCCGTCGAAATCGTAGTAGGTCTTGGTGGCCCAGCTGCCGGAGACCCGGACCCACGAGGGGCCGATCTCTTTGGCCAGCGTCCGCAGCTTCTCATCGTAGAGGTCGATGGGGTCATAATACTGCATCAGCCCGCCCTCGGCGAAGATATTGGCGTTGAGGCCGCCCTTCATTTCAAAGGGCTCCGTGCCTGCGATCTGTTCCGGGGTGTAGGCTTTCCAGAAGGTGCCGCCGGTGACTTCCGCCATCTCGACGTTGTAAGATACCAGCCGCTCATTGCCAACGTACAGCTCACGCAGGGCTTCGGGGTCCAGCTTCACGAATTGTGCCATAGTGATTCTCCTTTTCATTTTTCTGAATCCAGAATAGCACAGCCCCCGAACCTTCCATGAGGAAGATTTCGTGGAAAAATCGTATTATTTTGAAGTGTTTTCCCACAGCTCAGAATCCAACCCCCAATTTTACGATAATAAGTTGACATTTTGCATTTTCAGCCGTATACTATAGGTACAGGGAAACCTGTGAAGACCGTCTCGTAGAACGCGAGCTGAAAGAAAGTTCACTGAGAAGATTTGGTCGTAGAGCGCGACCAAGTAAAACAAAAGAAAAGTTCACTGAGAAGACTTGCCCCTTGGAAAAGGGGCATTTCTTTTTACGAGGATGTTCCATGATACGATTTGCTTTTTTATCCGACACATTTTTTGAAGATTATCCTGCCAGCCGCTGCCCGGAGATCGAGCAGAAACGCAACCGGCCTTATGTCGTCGTTTTTATTTCCGTCGGTGAGCGAACATTTGCTATCCCCATGCGCTCCCATATCCGGCATCCCCACGCTTTCCTGACCGACAAAGTCAACCGGTGCGGCGTGGATTACACCAAAGCCGTCGTGATCACAGACGAAGCGCGGTACATCGACCCCGTAAACCAACCGCACATCCGCTCCAATGAGTTCGACGCCCTGCGTGGAAAAGAATATCGTATCCAGTGCGGGATGCAAAAATACATTGAGAAATACAAAAAGGCAAAGCAGAGCGAAAAAGAGACCGACAAGCTGCTGGTCCGCTGTTCTACTCTGCAATACTTTGAAGAATACCTCTGATACACAAGGGGCTGTTGCACATGGTTTTAGCCGAAAGTGCAACAGCCCCTTTTCTCAGTGATAAAATGTATCAAAGTTGATCTGCCGATAGAACCGCTGCTGAAGCTGGTCGAAGCTGTCGCAGTTCTGGGCCAGCAGCCACATCACCTTGGTGACGACGGCTTCAATGGTCATATCGTGGGCTTCGAGGAAGCGGAAGCGGTTCTTGACCCGTTTGCCGACCTCGTAAATGCCCACGTCGCTGCCCTCGTAGGTGACTTGGGTGGTCAAGATCAGAATTTTGCGGGTCTTGTCGTAGTCGCCCAGACCCTCGGCAAAGGCGTCCATCAGCCGCTGGGGGATGCCACCGACGCCAAAACTTTCCACAATAACGCAGTCGTATTGTTCAAAGATGGCCGGGATGAGTTCCGGGCCGAGGCCGGGCGTCAGCTTGAGCAGGAAGACCTTCGGGTTCAGGGCGCGGCCAAACTCCACCGGGCCGGTGGGCCACGGCGAGGGGACATAGCGCACCAGCCGGTCGCCCTGCACCAGCGCCAGCTCCGGGAAGTTGACCGACGCAAAGGCATCGTAGCTGATGGTCTTGTTCTTCTTGGCGCGTGTGCCCGCGATGACATGGCCGCCGAACACCACCATCACACCCCGGCTGCCTTGGTCGAGGGCGCAGATGACGCTGTCGCGCAGGTTTTTTTTGGCGTCGGTGATCTCGTTGGAGATGGGCTGCTGGGCACCGGTCAGGATGATGGGCTTGTCCGCGTTCTGGATGAGGTAGGACAGCGCCGCCGCCGAGTAGGCCAGCGTATCGGTGCCGTGGCAGATGATGAAGCCATCGTAGAGGGCGTAATTTTCCTGCACGGCCTTCGCCATCATCAGCCAGTGCTCCGGGCCGAGATCGGTGCTGTCGATGCTGCACAGCGCCAGCGTTTCGGGGCAGCACAGCTCGTTGAGCTCCGGCAGATGGGCCAGCAGTTCCTCGCTGGTCAGGACGGGCTTGAGCCCCTGTGCGGTGCGCACGCTGGCGATGGTGCCGCCGGTAGTGATAAAAAGCAGACGCTGCTTGGTCATAAATTTCGATACCTCCACGATCCAATTCAAATCAACTCAGTATAACACACTCCGCCCCGGATGAAAAGTGGGCCGTTTTGGAACTTGGTCACAGATTTTTGCGGGAAAAGGTGTATACTAGAGGAAAAAAGGGGGAGCTATCCATGCCGAACATCGTTATCATCGGTTCCGGCCCGGCGGGAGTGTCGGCGGCGCTGTACGCCGCCCGCGCAGGGGTCGAGACCACCGTTCTCACCAAGGGGCCCGGTGCGCTGGACCGTGCCGAACTCATCCAGAATTACTACGGCTTTGCCGAACCCATCTCCGGGGCCGAACTGGAGCGCCGGGGCATCGAAGGGGCAAAGGCGCTGGGGGTGCAGTTCGTGACCACCGAAGCCGTGGGCCTGACCTACATGGATAAGCTCACCGTAGAGACGCTGGCGGGGGATTTCCCCGCCGACGCCGTCATCCTCGCCACCGGAGCCTCCCGCGCCGCCCCGCACATCCCCGGCCTTGCGGGGCTGGAAGGCCATGGCGTGAGCTACTGCGCCACCTGCGACGCTTTCTTCTACCGTGGCAGAGATGTGGCCGTGCTGGGCAGCGGCGAGTACGCCCTGCACGAGGTGCAGGCTCTGCTGCCCGTGGTAAAGAGCGTCACCCTGCTGACCAACGGCTCCCCGCTGACGGCATCCTTCCCGCCGGAGGTGACGGTCTGCCCCGAAAAGGTGAACGCCATCCTCGGCGAAGAGCGAGTCCGCGGCGTAGAACTGAACGGTGGCAAGACCGTAGCGCTTTCCGGCGTTTTCGTGGCGCTGGGCGTTGCGGGCAGCACCGCACTGGCCCGCAAGCTGGGTGCCGAGGTGGACGGGAACCGCATCCTCGTGGACGAACACATGCAGACCACCCTGCCCGGCCTTTACGCCGCCGGGGACTGCACCGGCGGGCTGCTCCAAGTGGCCAAGGCCGTTTATGAAGGGGCGCTGGCCGGCACGGAAGCCGCCAAGGCCCTGCGGAAAGGATAACATCATGTCGGAAGTGCAACCATCTGCCGTCAACCGGAACTGCCTTGCGTGCGCGTTCCCGTTCTGGGGTCAGCTCACCCCCGCCGAGCAGGAGCAGCTCTGCCGCTTCACCCGGCCTGTGAAATACCGGAAAGGGGAGCGGGTCCACAGCCCGGTGGAAAACTGCGTGGGCATCCTGTTGCTGCGGTCGGGCCAGCTGCGGGCCTACCTGCTCTCCGAGGACGGCCGTGATATCACGCTCTACCGCCTGTTTCAGGGCGAAGTCTGCATTTTGTCAGCCTCCTGCGTCATGGACTCGGTGAACTTTGACCTTTACATCGACGCCGAGGAGGACACCGAGGCCTACTGCATCGGCGCAGGCGTCTTCCGCCAGCTGATGCAGCAGAATGTCTACGTCCGCTGCTACGCCTACCAGATGACCGCCGAACGCTTTTCCGACACCATGTGGACGATGCAGCAGATCCTCTTCATGAGCGCCGACCGGCGGCTGGCCATCTTCCTGACGGACGAGCTGGCCAAGACCGGCGGGGCCGACCTCCACATGACCCACGACCAGATCGCCCGCTATATGGGTTCCGCCCGCGAGGTCGTCAGCCGTCTGCTGAAGTATTTCGCCGGGGAGGGCCTCGTCCGCCTCTACCGCGGCGGGGTGGAGGTGCTGGATAAGGAGCGGCTGAAACAGATCGCCCACGGCGCATAAGAAAAGGAGCGCATCATCAAGCGATGGTGCGCTCCTTTTTTCGATCTTTTCTCAGCTCTTGCAGCCGGATTCCTCTTCCACGCCGGTGAAATCGGAAGCCTCGGCGATCTTGGTCACGTCGAACTTGCCGTTCTCGTCCTTAGGGGCAACGGCGGGGCCGGCCTCCACAGGGTTCACGGACGCTTCGCCGGCTGCGGGCTTCTCTTCGGCCGCTTCCGGCTCTGCGGTGGCCTCAGCCTTCTCGGCCTTGGCTGCTTCCACGGCGGGTGCAGCTTCCGGGGCTTCGGGCTCCGGGGGCTGCCCATCCTCTTTTGCAAAGGCAGGGGGCCATGCGGCACCCGGCTCCGTGGGGGTGTGCTCCGCCTTCGCCTCGCCCTCGGCGTAGGCCTCGGCGGTCTTGGCGGCCTCTTCGGGGTCCTTTTCCGCGTCTTCGGGGAACTCCACCTCTTCCACGTGGAGCGAGCCCTTATCGTTCAGCACCTTGTCCAGTGCCACGATGGCGACGCTGGTGACGGCGACGGCAGCAGCCGCGCCCAGAACACGAAACAACGTTTTCATGGTGAGATCCTCCTTAGATGTGTGGTGGTCAAGAGAATGTTACGACATCGTTCAGCGGCTTTTCGGCGGGTTCCACCGAGATGGCGGTCAGCACCGGGCCCTTGCCGCGGTAGATGTTGTGGAACTTGTAATTGACCTTGGCGGTCACGGTGACCCATGCACGCTGCTCCAGCGCCTTGTAGCCGTCGTAGGAGCAGGGGAAACCGACGAACTGGATGTCCTGCACGCAGCAGGTCATGGCAAAGCGTCCGGGCACGAAGCTGTTCTTGCCCGCGCGGTTGGTCTGGCAGACCTGCGCGAGGAACTTGACGGTCTTGCCCGCGTACTTCTGGGGCTCGTCCTGACAATCCATATACCAGATGCCGAAATCGTCATCGCCGATCTCCACCACAGGCTTGTTCAGGTCGAAGGGGAGCGGGTCGGGGATGTCGTCGTAGGCTACGCTGCCGTCGGCGAACTCATAGGCGATATCGCACTTGCGGGATGCCTGACGCACCAGCTTGTGCAGCTCCTGCCGGGCGGCGTCGTTGTTGACGGCCTCGGCGCGGTTGAAGACGATCAGCTCGCTGCGGGCGATCTTGTCCAGCAGCAGGGAGCGCATCGCGTTGTCGCGGGCGTAGGTCAGAGCCGTGGTGCCGTCCGCCGTGGCGATGCACTGGTAGACGATCCAGTTTTCGGGCAGGTTGTTCGCCAGATCCTGCAGCAGCCACATGCCGTTGTACTCGATGACCACGCGGCCCGCGTCGGCCTCCTTGGCCAGCTTGGCAAGGTTCTGGGGGTTCAGCTCGGCCTTGTCCTCCATGTTGTAGAGGGTCACGCCGGGGAAGGCGAACTTCTTCTGGTTATACTCTTCTTCGCCCTCTTCACAGACCAGCAGCAGGGTCTTGTCGCCGGAGTCGAAGTTGGGGTCTTCAAACGTTTCCTGAATGAACTTGGTCTTGCCGCTTTCGAGGAAGCCAACAAACAGGTAAACGGGGATCTCATTTGCCATAGTGATTTTTCTCCTCTTTCCGGGATCAGCAGCCGAACAGGCCCGCAATGGCCTTTTCGTCCAGCTTGGAGCCGATGACGACCAGCTTGCCGCCCACATCGGCACCGCGGGAGCGGACCTCCCACTCGCCGGGCACATAGTCGAACTCCAGCCAGCCGTCGGCGCCGCCGTCCACGATGCCCTTGGAACGCAGGATCATGCCGTACTTGCCGGAATCCAGCTCCGTGAGGGCGTGCTCGATATCCGCCTTGGCGATCTTCTTGGCGGTCTCGACGCCCCAGCTCGTGAAGACCTCGTCGGCGTCGTGGCCGTCGTGGTGATGATGGTGATGGCCGCAGCAGCAGTGGCCGTCCTCATCATGATGATGCTCGTGCTCGTCGTCCTCGTCATCATGGTCGTGGTGGTGATGCTCATGCTCATCATCGTCGTGATCGTGATGGTGGTGGCAGCAGCAGTGGTCATCCTCATCCTCGTGGTCGTGATGATGGTGATGCTCGTGTTCGTCCTCGTCATCATCCCCGTCGTCATCATCGTCGTGGTGATGGTGGCCGCAGCTGCACACGCCGTTCTCATCGTAGTGATGGTGATGATGCTCGTGTTCTTCTTCCTCGTCCTCGTGGGCGTGCTCCTCGTTGGCCTTGGCAGCCATGGCGATCAGCTCTGCCTTGAAGTCGTCCTTGGTGGACATGGCGTTCAGGATCTGCTCACCGGTCAGGGCATCCCATGCGGTCGTGACGATGGTCGCAGTGGGGTTCTTCTCGCGCAGCATGGCGACAGCGGCAGCGATCTTCTCCTCGCTGGCGGTCTGGGTGCGGCTGAGGATGATGCAGCTTGCGTGGCTGATCTGGTCATCGTAGAACTCACCGAAGTTCTTCATATACATCTTGACCTTGTTCACGTCGGCCACGGTAACGAAGCTGTTCAGCTGAACATCCAGATGCTCCGCCACACCCTCGACGGCGCGGGTCACGTCGCTCAGCTTGCCGACGCCCGACGGCTCGATCACGATGCGATCCGGGTGGTACTGCTCCACCACCTGCTGCAGGGCAGCGCGGAAGTCGCCCACCAGCGAGCAGCAGATACAGCCCGCATTCAGCTCGTTGATCTGGATGCCGGACTCCTTCAAAAAGCCGCCGTCGATGCCGATCTCGCCGAACTCGTTCTCGATCAGAACGACCTTCTGGCCCGCAAAGGACTCTTTGATGAGCTTTTTGATGAGGGTCGTCTTACCGGCACCAAGGAAGCCGGAGAAAATATCAATTTTGGTCATAATGCTGTTGCCTCTTTCTTTTTCCAAAGCCCCCGCAAGGGGCCGTCAAGCAATCCGAGCCGCAGAGTGCTGGCTCAAAAATCCTTATATTCCTATTATAACAAGGCTGTCAATGGGAAACCGCCTTTTTTCATGAGAAAATTGTAACTTTTTTGCATCTCCTTCCCAAAATCTGCTATACTGGGCTTATCAAAGTTTTTTCGGGAGGACGCCGCAGTGACTGCACAGACAATGCAAATCGGGAACAGACCTTGCCGCATTTACGGCGAAGCCCATGCAGAATACCTACTGCTCCAAATGACAGGCGAACATGAGCTGCAAAGCATGGACAGCGAGGTTGCCGCTATTGCACAGAGTGCGCACCGCTTTCTGTTTGCGGCCATCCCGGTGGAAAGCTGGAACGATGCACTTTCTCCGTGGGAAGCCCCTGCTGTGTGGGGAAAGCAAGGCTTCGGCGGCAAGGCTGCGGACACTTTGCGCTTTCTGACGGAACAGGTCATTCCCACGCTGAAGCAGCAGTTTCATCTCCCGGAAGACATCAAAATCATTCTGGGCGGCTATTCGCTGGCCGGGCTGTTTGCGCTGTGGGCCTCCACCCAGACTGATCTGTTCTATAGTATCGCCGCCGCATCTCCCTCGGTGTGGTTTCCGGACTGGATGGAGTTTGAACAGCAGCACCCGATACAGGCACAGCACATTTATCTGAGCCTTGGTGACAAGGAAGAGCATACAAAAAACGCCGTCATGGCTGCGGTAGGGGATAACATCCGCACCCTGCACAGCCGACTTGCAGAGCGTGGCGCAGACTGCACCCTTGAATGGAACAGCGGCGGACATTTCAAAAACGCTGACCTGCGCACGGCGAAAGCCTTTCGGTGGGCGATGGAAAAACACGCATGACCATTTTGATTGATGCCTATGGTTGCCCTGTTCTCATCCGCACCATCTTGCCGCAAAAAAGGCACCAGCCTGAGCCGGTGCCTTTTGTTGGCGGAGATGGTGGGCATTCTCCCGCGGGA
>ULZA01035265.1_pt1 | contig 12376 bp, 8 predicted proteins | sample 1962681 | NCBI WGS metagenome assembly ULZA01 (sample SAMEA4835877, study PRJEB28245) | human gut metagenome | biome: gut microbiome; material: fecal sample | place: Denmark | collected 2008 | reverse complement strand
GGTTTCATCATACCGGTCAGCATTTTCAATGTAGTAGATTTACCAGCACCATTCGGTCCAAGCAGTCCATAAATCTGTCCTTTTTCTATATTGAGTGAAACATTATTTACCGCTTTCTGCTTTTTAAAATATTTACACAAATTTTGTGTCTGCAACATCATTTCCATCTTTTCTATCCTTCCTTCTATATTTTATTTCTTACTGAAATATAATCTATCAGGGAAAAATAAAGATTTGATGAAGTTTGCTAAATTTATACTCTCTCGGTTCCTTCTATACCGACGACAACATAAAAAAGAGAATTTCGAGACGACAGGCCTATCTGAAAACGCAAAAGGAAAGAGCGAAAGAACGAAAAGAAAAGCGGAAAGCTACATACGAAGCTATGTCTCCAGCCGAGAAAAGATTGGATAAGAGCAAGCTGAAAATCTCCACTATGCGTGATACCTCCCAAGGCATATCCCACGAAAAGATTGGCTTACAGAAATGGTCAAATGTTCAGAACGCCCGTCGGATGCAGCAGATACAAAAAGAGCTTCAAGACAGATATGGTATAAGCTATACAGAAGTTACAGGACACATAAAAGCTCTCCGGGCTAACAATAATTATCTTGATACTGCACTTGCTAAAAATCAAAAAGAAATATCAGAACTGCGACAGCTTATCAATGATTGCGTGATGTATAAAAAGCTGAAGATATATGCCACAAACGAGCAAAAAGCCGAAGATAAAGAAAAATACTATCAGGAGCATGACCACCAGCTAAACGCCTACCATGATGCGAAATTCGCACTGGAAAGCCACAACATAGACCTCACTGCAATCACCAGTTCCAATATCAAAATACTGCAAAATCGACTCGAGCAGGCTGAGCAGGATATGTATAACCTTGAGGAGCAGCAGCAACAAAACGAGCGTGATCTAAAGGAGCTGCAGCGCCACCAGAAGGAAATTGACACCTATCTAGGGAAAAAGCATGAAGATATTTAATCCTCATGCTTTGCAGTAAAGTTATAGAAAAGGCATCCGAACGGCATTTGTTACACAAAATGCCGTTCTGTCTACTAATATATTCAGATCATTATAATTTCAGATCAAAACCTCTCTTGAATATTTCTCCATATTGTCCCATCGTTACAGTCAATGATTTATCAATTTGCTCTCTTGTAATCCCATCCAACGCACCTGCTTTTATCGCTTTTCCAGGTTTCCATGTTGGATTGGCAGCCTTTGCCGCATCATAAAAAGCTTGATTATACTGTCGTTCATATTGTTCTAAAGTCCACGTCCCCTTTAATCTGTCCCGCTTCTTTGCAGACTTTTGATAATGGTAAAACACATCTGAACGTTTTGTAGTATCTCCGTTTGCAATTCCATTTTCTTCAAGGAACTCCCGTTTTGCATTATCAAACATTTCCTGTCTGTTTTTTTCAGGAATATCAATAATCACGTGTCTCTGCGAAATAGGAATATCCGTTGCGTCCATACCGGCAAGACCAGTTGCCGGAGAAATATAGTCCCCATCTTTATCATAGTTCTTCATCAAATTCTTTATGGCTGCCGGATTGGTATACATCATTCCGTTTGCATTTTGCATCATTTTACTTATAACGGTTTTATATTGTTTGCTGTTTGTGTTAATCCCTGCTGCTTTTAACTGTGATTGTACTGCACTGCTATTGAGCTGGGATAATTGGAAACTCCCTATTGGATTAAATGCCGACTTTCCGGATGAATTTTGAAACAAAAAAGCATAATCTGTAATTTTTGACATAATGTAACCTCCTTGTGCACATTATATTGTAAATCCATTTACTGACTCACATTGTATATCGGCATAATCGCTTTAATTGTTCACCTTTTGCTTTTAGTATACTATTCCACTCGCAATACAACAATTTTAATCATGGATTACCCATGTACCTTTCTTAGAAGAACCGATATGCTCCACAACACCATCTTTCTTTAATTTATTGATATGATAGCGAACTCCTCCAACAGAAAGCCCAAGCTGCTGTGCAATCATCTTTACTGTAATGGAAGGCTGTTCACCCATGAGCCTAATTATTCTCCCTACATTTTCTGTGTTAGTTTCTGTGTTAGTTTCTATGTTAGTTTCTGTGTTAGTTTCTGTATTAGCATCCCTTTTTCGATACATATTTACTCTGAAATCGCCATCAAAATCAATCAACTCCGGCTTCGGTAATCCATATTCCTCACAGGCTGCAAATAACCTTGGTATTCCAGTTCCCCATTTTTCAATAATTTTCATGTACGCAAAAGCTCTTGCGATTGCGGGATTTCTCGGTCTTGAGTAACCTTCTATCATTTTTTCGATCGTAACATTATTCAGTAGCATACCCGGCGAAGTAATCTCTAGTCTGTCATCATACAATGCCACTTGTATATTTCCCGGCTCAAGATAACTACGATGAGCCACTGCGTTTGCAATCAACTCTCTTATGCTATCTGTAGGAAGTTCATATACATCTTGTCTGTACATTCCCTTTATTGTCATTCCCATGTTAATTTTTTCAAGAACATACTGGTATGCAGCATCCATTTGTTCCTGAATAGAACCCTCAAACTCTCTCCGATCAACAAAATGTGCCCGATTGGTTCCCTTGAACACGCCGCACTGAATAACCGGCTGCCCTACCATCCGTCCGGTCAAAAGTGCATATGCATTGGTCGGATATACCTTTCCGCCTTCCTCCTTCAGAACGCCCCATGAAATCAGTATATTTCTGGTGACATCCTTAATCTTCACTTTTTCACTATCCTGCCATGTATTTCGTATGGCAGTCTCCTTCAAGCTCTTGCAGAGCTCCTCAATCTCACTATCTGATATATCCATATTCTGACATATTTCACTGTCAAAATAACGATTCTTACCTTCCAGCATCAACTCTCTTAACATATAATCCTCGACATGCCTAGTCGTACCTGCAACACGCACATAAGTACCATCAAACACACCTTGTGATTTTATATAGTATGGACGCTCTGCCCCTGGGAATATCTCTACCACAATCACTGTCTTATCCTTAATCGTCTGCATCGCCACATCCGGTCTGATTGCAGGTTCGCAAGAATCTGAAATAGCATTGGTAATGGCATCCATTGTCTTATAGATACTATCTTCATCCATTCCCACAACTTCTAAGGTCTTGTCCTCTATTCCGAAAACAATTTTTCCTCCCCTACCATTGGCAAAAGCTACAACAGTTTTCATATATTTTTCGCTTTTATCCGGTACTGCAACCTTATATTCAATATTTTTTGATTCGCCGGAAAACAGTGTCTCTTCTGCCATATTACTACCTCCAATATCTAAAACAATATTCCTTCTACATTTATTCTTTGTCAGTCTAATTCTAGTCCTGTTCTTGTTCTATCTCATTTTTCCCCACTCTAAATGTTTTTCAAACGTTTGATTAACTGCCTGGCAAACGAAAGCGCTATCTCATCACAACTATATTTAGACGAATCTATTGCCTGGATATCTGCAACTGTCGGATATTTCTCCTTTAATTGCTCTACAGAAATATTATGTAAAATAGGCAAAATTAATTTCTGTCCATTTCTATTTTGACGATTCAAGAACTCGCCAAGTTCTCTCTCGGTCCATTCTCTATCAAAGAAATTCTCTGAAATCACAATAATTGCAAATTCAGCTTTCTTAGTCCCATTAAGGATTCTGTCCTTCCAATTATCTCCCCATTCAAGTTCTTCTTTATCATAAAATATTTTAACACCCAACTTTTTTAGAGACTTATATAGTTCCTCTATTAGATTCTCTTTATCCTTATTCGCATGAGATATAAAAACATCATATTCTGGCAACGAATTTGCTTGATACTTTGGCACTTCCACTGTTGATATGCCATTCATTTTATCTATATAGTTCTTGTCATTACATATACTTTCTAACGCCGCAACTAATTGATTATATTTCCTATGAAATAGCCATGACTCTATTTTCGGAGCTAACACATGCTCCTTTAAATATTTATTGAAAAATATTTCAACATCATTCATCCATATTTCGTGTTGCTTTTTTACATCATAAAAATTACTATTTATTGCTTCATACGATTCTTTATAAGATGTATCTGTGCCATTCTTTTTTGTTCTTTCTATTAGTGTTTTAAGTTCTTCTTCAAAAGCCATCCCTTGTTTCCCCTCTTTTGTGTCATATACTATATAATCCTAACCACTTATAATCGAAAAATGCACATTGATTATACCATTTTTCACTCATACCCGCAATTAATACCACAACATCATGCAAATCATTCTATCAATCCTATCCGGTCAGCTACATCATCAGAAGCATACTGAGATACCGATACTCTGCAGGAGCATTTTCATCTTTGGTCGTTCAAATGGTATCTGAAACTCCGCTTTTCTGCTTCTTGCCATGAATACTACAAATAGCATCGTCATAAAATAAGGTTCACATGCTGTATGTGTTACCGAACCATCTGCCCGTGTGACTTCTCTCATATCCACCGGAATATGACTTTTTTTACACGCTTTCTTTAATATCTCTGCGGTTCTCTCATCATTCACATCTATGGAAGTAACATCTTTACCCTCTTGGTTAAAATCCTTTAACGAGCCATGTGTCTCCTTATAGTTGGAAACCACCTTATCGACTACCTTGCCGAGCAGAGTTTCCTTCTGCTCCGCACTCATACCGGGATTTTTCTCTTCTGAACGTTTACAGGCTTCCGCAATGGCTGTTATCAGATCCACGCTGAAAGTCACAATCGCCTTTCCCGTTTGGAATGACTCCTGCGTCAACTCATCGACCATTGTTCTGTCCTCCTGTTATATATTTTCCTATGGCTTCTGTCTGTGGGTGCTCTCACCCATAGGATACACATTTTAATGCACATCTCTTGTTCCTCCTTAATTTCCTTTATCTGAACTTCTGGACAAAATGTCCTAAAGTTACATTCATATACATTGCCCAAAGGGCACAAAAAAAGAGCATCTATGTTTCAATCACATAAATGCTCTAACGCTGTTGTTTATATTAAATTGTTATGGTTTGTCAGTTCGACAAACTTGAATTGAACTAAATCGCTGTGCGATGGCCTGCGAAGGCTGTGGCACAGTTTTCTCTTTAACTTAAAAAGGCAGTAGATAATGAGCCCTAAAAGTAGTATTGTTAAATCACCACAAAATAACAATCGAACAGTTTCATCATTAACACTGCCATGAATAGAATAACACCAGAATCTCTTTTTCTCAAGAGGGTATCTTTAATACGTGAACCTCCATGATGGCAGTGACTCATTAACGTTACTAGTATCATGGAGGTTTATTATGTACGAAAAATATTTTAACAAGCTCAGAGAGGAATGCCTGATTCGTAACAGGTCCTCCCGAACTGCAGATACCTATATCAACAACATACGTCACTTTATGAAGTGGACAGGCTATAAATCAATGGAAGATTTCTTCTCCAGTCCAAGCGAAAGGGCGATGACGGCAATGTCCGTCACCGCCCTTTCGCTCAAAGGTTCGCAGCTGATTTATTCAGCGTTTTCTTTCTTCTTTTTGCTGTAAACGATGATGCCGATCACTACGCCGCCGCTGACAAACAGCAGTGCGATCCAGAGGATCATATTGCTGTTGTCACCGGTCTGCGGAGAATCCGAATCGGTCGGCTTGCCCGGCTCAGTCGGTGTTCCGGTAGCCGGAATCTCAACTGCCGCCTTCTTGTAGCCGCAAACCCTGCACTCCTCATGCTTGGAGCCCTTTTGCGTTGCGGTCGCTTCCTTGTCAACAACCCACTTGAAGTCGTGTGCCGCCTTATCGGCCTTATCTCCGCAAGAGCACTCATGCCAGTGGTTCGTAGCATCGTTCTTCCAGTCGGAGCCGTAGCTGTGAGTATGCTCGCCGCCGGTTGCCGGGATAGTTTCGATTGTCATCGTATAACCGCAGACGGTGCATTTCTTATGCTTTGTGCCGCTTGTGGTAGCTGTTGCCGGGGTATCGATGATCCATTCGCCGGCGGTATGCGCTGCTGTATCTTTCTTATCGCCGCAGGAGCACTCATGCCAGTGGTTGTCGGCATCGTTCTTCCACTCGCTGCCGTAGCTGTGAGTATGCTCACCGCCGCCGGTTGCCGGGATGGTTTCGGTTGCCATCGTATAACCGCAGACGGTGCATTCCTTATGCTTTGAGCCGCTTGTGGTAGCTGTTGCCGGAGTGTCGATAATCCATTCACCGGCGGTATGCGCCGCCTTGCTGCCCTCGATGATCACGCCGCAGCCGACAACGGTGCACTCTTTCCAGTGATCGGTATTATCGGACTTCCAGTCGGAAGCGCTATGACCTGTTGCCGCAAGGATTACGCTTGTCTTGTCGGTAATTTCGGATGCACCGGTTGCATCCTCAAACCACTTGTCACAGCCGTCGCAGGTGTAATATGCCGTGTTGCCTTTCTCCGTGCAAGTAGGAGCCTTTGCGGGAACGAGGGTCAGATTGTGCGTATGCGGTACGGTCTTGTCATATCCGCAGGTGTCGCAGATGTTATCGCTACCATAATCGTGAGCCGCCTCGTCCTTCTTTTCGTGGCAGCGAGAGCATTCTTTCCAATGATTGTCTGTGTCCTTGCTCCAATCGCTTGCCCATGCGTGCCCGAGCTGTGTACCTGCCGCTGTAAAGGTTTCTGTTGTGCTGATCTCTCCGCAGGAGCAGCTCTTGAAATATACTGCATCGTTGGTGCAGTCGGCAGCCGACTTGAGGGTTTCCGGCTTCTGAATTTCCTGATCGTAGGTATGGGTATGGGGAATTGTGTAGGTCGCTTTCACGCTGACTTCACTGTCAGGCATTATGAAAGTAGTGGTTTCACTGTTCGCATCTTCAAGAGTAGTGTTGCCGCTTTCTACTACCCACTTATCAAACACCTTACCGTCAGGAGCCGCATTTGCGGTCAGAGTAATGGTTGTGCCTTGCGCCGCTTTACTGATTTCGCTTCCTGCACCGATTGTCGCTTTGCCGTCCGTTACGATGATGGAATACTCTTTACTCTCCCAGATTGCATAGAAGGTAGTATCCAAGCTTACTTCATAGGTCGTGCCGGAAATAACCGAACCGTCGGCACTGGTTGACCAGCCCTTGAATTGCTTGCCTTCCGGTTCAGTAAAACCGCAGGAGGGCAGGGTGTAGCTGCCGGAAACGCCGGTGACATCTGCCATTGTGCCGCCGCCACCGTTGGCGTTGAATCTGACGGTATACTCGGCAGGCGCGGCTTTAGCTATCGTAATAGACAGCTCCTTCGTATTGCTGCCCGCGCTGTTGGTAGCCTTGACGGTAAATTTGGCGGTGCCGTCCGCAGTAGGCGTGCCGCTGATCTCGCCGGTATTCCCATCCAGCTTCAGACCGTCGGGCAGATTGCCGCTGCTGATGCTCCATGCGACAGGCTCGGTGCCGTCGGCGGTCAGGGTCTGGCTATACGCCTCGCCCACCTTGCCGTCCGGCAGTCTGTCCGTAGTGATGGTCACGTCAAAAATGCCGGGAGCAAACTGTGCCGTCAGCTTGGTTACATCTGCCGGAACGCTGCTGCCCGATGCGTAGAGCTTGCTGTCGCTGCCAAGCCACATAAAGTAGCTGCCGGTATCTCCGTCCGGCCGGATCAGACCGTCGGAGGCAGGCGCGGTAAAGCTCTCACCGTTTTTTACGATAATCTGGATGGCCTCGGAGCTGCCGCCCAATTTGCCACCGCCAAGGTCAAGGGTAATGGCTTTCAGTCCGTAAGCGCCCAAGGTGTTCGCGTTCAGGACTTCCAGGACGGGACGGAAACCAAGGTGCGATTTGGCACCCGAAGATTCGTAGAAACTCCAGTTGCGGGCCGAGCTATACCCACGGTTCGCACGACCCTGCGCGTAATTGTGCGCAGTATCCTGCCCCCACGAATATATTTTGCTCCAGTTTTTGATATATCCGTCGTATTTGTCCAGTATTTTGTCCCATTCGTTGCTTTGTGGGTTGCCGCGTACAGAATCGCCAGAGCCTCTATAAGAACGTCCTGCTGACGGCACGCGCATCGTATATTCCACGCTGTCGGCAGTGTAGTTTTTTCCAAAAATCAGACCTGCGGCATTCAGATTCTCCCAGCTTATCGTATGCGTTACGGCGAAGTCCGCTACAAACAGGCTGTGTGGATATTTGTGCTTCTCTGCATACTCATCGGTGGTTGCCATCTCCGACGTGAGCGCGTAGGCGTCCACTGTCCCGGCGTAGGTAAAGGGAACATAGTGCAGCGACGCATCCGGCAGGCTGCCGCTCGCCGTGCCGGGAATACCCGCACCGGAGAGGTCAAAGTAATATGTGCCGCCGGGAACGAGGGTGAACTGCTCTATGGAATCAAACTGCGCCGTCAGCTTGTTCACGTTTGCCGGGACGCTGTCACCCGGTGCGTAGAGCGCACCGTCGCTGCCGCGCCACATAAAGTAGCTGCCTGTATTTCCGTCGGGACGGGTCAGACCATTGGAGGCAGGTGCGGTAAAGCTCTCGCCGTTTTTTACGATGATCTGGATATCCGAGCTGACGCTCAATCTGCCGCTGCCCAATGTGCCGCCGCCAAGGTCAAGGGCAACGACTTTCAGCCCGTCAGAACCCAGCGTGTCCGGGTTCAGGACTTCAAGGACAGGGCGGAAACCGAGGGACTCGTTGGAACGCGTAGCAACGGTGCGGTGCCAGATGCGGGGCGCATTGTACCCTCGGCTTGCACGGTCCGACTCCGAACTGCTCGTAGTATCTTGTCCAAACGAATATATCTGTCTAAAGTTTTTGATATATCCGTTGTCCTTGTCCAGCATCTTGTCCCATTCGTTGCTTTGTGGTATGCCGTGTTGGGAATAGTTCGAGCCTATGCCACTACTTCCCACGGACGGTGCACGCAGCGTATATTCCACGCCGCCGGAGGTGTAGCCTTTTCCGAAAATCAGACCTGCGGAATTCAGATTCTCCCAGCTTACCGTATGCGTTATGGCATAATCCGCCACAAACAGGCTGTGGGCATATTTGTTCTGCTGCGCATACGCCGCAGTAGTTGCCATCGTTGATGTGAGCTTGTAGGCGTCCACTGTCCCGGCATAGGTAAAGGGAACATAATGCAATGTTTTGTCCGGCAGTCTGCTGTGCGCCGTGCCGCGGATGCCTGTACCGGAGAGGTCAAAGTAATACGTGCCGCCAGGAACGAGGCTGAACTGCTCTATAGGCGCAAACCGCGCCGTGAGCTTGTTTACGACCGCTGGAACACTGTCGCCCGGATCGTAGAGCTCGCCATCGCTACCAAGCCACATAAAGTAACTGCCGGTATTCCCGTCCGGGCGAGTCAGACCGTCGCCGCCGGGCGCGGTAAAGCTCTCGCCGCTTTTCACAATGATTTGAATATTCTCGGAGCGATTCCCCAGCTTGCCGCCGCCAAGGTCAAGGACAACAGCTTTCAGCCCGTCGGAGCCCAGCGTGTCCGGGTTCAGGACTTCAAGGACAGGGCGGAATCCGACGCTCGAGTCGGAGGTCGCAGCAATGCGATTGTGCCAGCCGCGAGCCAAATCGTATCCGCGAACCGCACGACCCGATTCCTCCGTGCGCGGAGTATCTTGTCCCCACGAAGACATCCCGCTCCAGTTTTTGATATATCCGTTGTTCTTGTCCAACATCCTGTCCCATTCGTTGCTTTGGGGCGTGCCGCATTCTAAATCATCCGAGCCTGCTGTAACATCACTTCCCACGGACGGTGCGCGCAGAGTATATTCCACACCGCCGGCGGCGTAGCCTTTGCCGAAAATCAGGCTCGCATCGTTTAAGGCATTCCAATTTACCGTATGCGTTACGGCAAAGTCTGCCACAAACAGGCTGTGGGGATATTTGTACCTCTCTGCATACGCATCGGTGGTTGCCATCTCCGACGTGAGCGTGTATGCATCCACTATTCCAGTGTAGGTAAAGGGAACATAGTGCAGCGATGCATCTGGCAGGCTGCCGTTCGCCGTGCCGGGAATGCCCATTGCCGACAGATCGAAATAGTATCTGCCGCCGGGAACGAGGTCAAACTGCTCGTTGGCGGCTTCCTCTACCGTTAACTCTACCGCCTGAAATCTACTGGCGTAGTCAGTCTTGTAATCACCGTTACACTGCTCGGAGAACACATAGAGTTTATAATTTCCGCTATCAAGGTCATACGGCAACGTAAAACTGAGCTGTGTGTCTGCAGCAGTGGGCTTCATGATTCTTCCATAGTGGGTCGCGCCGCTTTCACCCTTGATGATCGCAGAAATATATTCATTTTGCCCCGTTCTCGCCCCGGAAAAATTCAGCGTAACAGAGCCGCCAGGTTTTCCTACTGCTGCGGTTTCCGTTACCCGAAAAGTGCGGGTATCATCCAAAAGTGTCAATTTCCATTCGTCTCCGCTGTATTCCGGAATTTTGAAAATTCCGTCAGCAGCACCTTTGCCGCCAACGGCGGCAGAAACAAGGAGGACAGAGTCCGGCTTCAAGTTGAACGCAGGACGAGCTGCGTTGGTATCGTTCACCCATTCAGCACGCACACCACCGGAAGCGTTGACCACGCCTGCAGAGTTATAGTCTTGGTGAGGAGAACGAAGCCACCAACCGCCCGCACTATCACCATAATTGGCGATACGCGCATTGTCATCGATAAATCCGTAGGCTGCTTTCCCCGCTTCCTCTGCCGAGAGGAAAAACACCTTGTCTCCATTCAGGATGTTCTCAGAACCCATAAAGCGTCCATCAATGTATGGATCATCACTTTTGCTGGTTGCAAAAACAGCTTTTTGCTCCGTAGTGCTGAGGTTCCTGGTGTAAAAGCCATTGCACCAGTCCTGCCCACGGCTGCCCTTCCAGTCGTTGGTATATGGGGTCGTATAGTCAAATTCTACGCCGCCAAACGCTCCAGTCCCAAGCAGCGCATCAGAGAGCAGAAAAAATCCGTCGCCCTCCTGAGCATTGGGCATATTGGTTTTTGTATCCAGCACACGCCATTTGACGGTGCTGTTATTCCATGTGCCAAAATAAATATAGTCATAGCTGCGATTTGTGCTGTCATAACCACTGATTCCACTTGTACCGAGCTGTATGGCTTTTGCGCCGTCATTGTTGGCAAACACGGTCGTCGGCAAAAGGACGAGCACCATGCAGCACACGAGCAGGATGCTGAGTATTCGTTTCTTCATTGGCTTTTCTCCTCCTGTTCTTGCGGGGCTGGTTTGTCCGCCCCGCCTTTTTTCTGGTTTTCCCTGTTTTTGAGCCGGAAACACAGCGCAGTGATCGCCGCCGCCGCGGCAAAGGAGACGACGGCCACCAGCACATAGCCGCCCGCGTCCTGCCGCAGCAGCATCGAGCCGAACACGCCCCATGCTTCCGGTTGCCCCGGCCCGACGACCGTGCCCGCTGTCTGCATCAGCGCCGCGCACAGCAGCATACACGCTGCGAAGAGACTTATTACCTCGCGCCGCTGCCTTCGGCGGGTGTTTTCCTGCACCCGCTGCTTAACAAGTGCGACCCGTCTTGCGGTATCGTACATTTCGTTTGAACCTCCTCTCCGGTTTGTCTGAAATTGTGATAAAAACCCTTTCACTTATATAGGTACAAAAAATCGAAAAAACTCTCACCCAAAACGCAAAATTTTTCAAAAAAATTTGAGAGCCGCCAAAAAGCAGCTCTCAAGGAGTGGATATTCGGTTATTACTTCCGCGATAATCGGAAAACAGACCATCTTCCCGCCGCCACCAGCAGCACCGGCAGGGCGTAGGCGATGTACTGCGCCGCGCCGCCGTGGGCGATGAGCAGATTGTAGATGGCGTGGAGGGTGATGGCCGCGCCCAGCAGCCCGCAGGTGCCCGCGATCTTCAGCCACGTCCGCCGCCATGTGTATGCAAGCCCGCCGCCCACGATCAGACCGCAGAGGACGTGCATTGCTCCCGTGCCGAAGCCCCGGAAGAAGATGAAGGAGAAGCGGTCTGCGCCGTTTTGGATCAGATAGCACACATTTTCGAAGGTGGCGAAGGCGAGGGCGACCGTTATTGCCGCAACCTTGATTTTATCCCCCTCCGGCTCGAATACCAGAAGATAGAACACCAGCGGCAGCAGCTTCATCATTTCCTCCACCACCGGCGCGATCTCCGCCGTGGCGGCAAGGGCGTCCGCCTGACATACCGCCGCGAGGAAGGTGTTGATGTAGGCCGAAAGCAGGCACACCCCCATCCCGGCGATACAAAACAGGAAGAAGCGGAGCTGCCGCCTGCCCATGCACAGAGCGGCCACCAGCAGTGGCGACACCATGCAGAGGAAGATATTTTCGATATAGGTCACGCTTCCACCGCCTTTCTC
>ULZA01002744.1_pt1 | contig 12386 bp, 9 predicted proteins | sample 1962681 | NCBI WGS metagenome assembly ULZA01 (sample SAMEA4835877, study PRJEB28245) | human gut metagenome | biome: gut microbiome; material: fecal sample | place: Denmark | collected 2008 | reverse complement strand
AAAGATAAAATCTATTAAAAGGAAAATAAATTATTTTCTTTTTTTTTATTTTATGTTATGATTATAGTGAGAGAGTAGGGATTATTATATATGAAAAAGCCTTTTATTAAAATTTTAATAATATTATCGATAATTTTTATATCATTTTTTGTTGGAAAAACTAGTGCATTTGCGGATGAAAATAACTGGTGGCATTGCAACTACATATCTCCTCTTACATTTTTAAATAATGATGGTAGTAGAGCAACAAGAGTTGATATAAGATTTTATTATGTTCAACAATATGAAAATCAAACTCTATTTTGGAAAACAAAAAGCCAATTTATTGAAAAAACACGATTAACTATGTCTGCTTTTTGTCTAGATGCATCAGCATCATCAAAAGAGAATAGATATGCGCCAGGATTTAAAACGATAAAACCACTTATAGATAATACAGAAGGTGTAACAAATATTAATCAAAGTATTTTTATGTTTAATCCTACATATTCTGCAAATAAAGTTGAATTTGAGGATTCTCCAGAATATGTAAAAGTGTATATAGATGGTAAAAAATTAAAGTCTAAAAAATCTACTCGTGAAGAATATATAAATTATCTTAAGAATGTTCAATATTCTGGAGTAAAAGAAGGCGACTATTATTTTGATGATGGTTGGGGTGCATCTGCAGGAATATATGATGATAAAAATAATATAGTTGCAGTTCCAATATTTGACACATCATCATCCTTAAATGATGGATTTTATAGTATGTTAAAAAGATTGGGTGGAGAGGTAGTCTTATTTAAGACAACTGCTTCAACTTATCCGAGCGAAAATATGAATTTATTTAATAAAGCCCTTTCTGATGCTGAAAAAAAAGAAAATAAAGAAGAAAAAATAAAAAATGCTAAAGAAGGATTAGAATCTATAATTGATACAGGAGACTCTGATACTAAAACTAAAGATTCTACATTTTACGAAAATACAAAGGGTAAATGGTACGAATTTATTAAAAATGATATGAAGAATCCGACAGTTGCTTCTCCTACAAAAAAAACATATTTTAGCTATTGGTTTAGTTTGACTGGTAGATATATTTTTGAAGATGATTTAAATTTGTTTTTGGAGTATTTGGATTTTATGAAAGATGCATATGAACTAGATGATGCTGCAACCTCTCTTTATAAATTTAAAATCAGTTTTGGAGGTATAAATTTTAAAAGTAAATATAAAGTAAAATGCAAAGACTTTGAAGCATTACATACAATTTATTTAATTTTAGAAATTGCGGCTCCGATAGCAGTTATAGTTTTTGGTTCATTAGATTATGCAAAAGCAGTTATGGCATCTGATATAGAAAAAATGGAAAAATCAAAGAAAAAATTCCCAAAACGATTGTTATTACTTGTATTATTTGTACTTGTTCCTATATTAATACAAATAATTTTAAAGTTATTTTCAACAACGAGTGATAGTATTGATGCAGATACAAGTCTTATGAAATGTATTATATTAGGAAAATAGGAGGTATAAAATGGGTGGATTATTTAGAAAATTACTTATATATATATGTGTACCGATTTATAATTTGATTGTATATATGTATAAAATATTTTATTCATTAGCAACAACAAGGTTTTTAAAAGACGATTTTATTCAGCAGTTTAGTTCAAATATATATGTTTTAGTAAGTGCTGTTATGTTGTTTGCTTTTTCTATAACAATCTTATCTGCAATAGTCAATCCAGACTTGTTAACTGATAATAAAAAAGGAGTATCAGCATTATTTAAAAGAGCAATAATTGCATTAGCATTGATGGTGTTAGTTCCATTTGCTTTTAATGAATTATATAATATTCAAGACAGCGTAATGTCAAATAGTCTAATTGAAAAAATTGTTGTTGGTATAAATTATGATTGTAATCCAAGTACTGATTCAAGTTGTGAAGTGGGTGGAAATGGAGGACAAGTTATTGCGGGTACTTTGATATCGTCTGTTTTATACCCTGCAGGAGATGAAAGCAGTGTTAGTGAAGACATAAGTGAAAACTATGAAAATATGATTACAAAAGATATTAGAAATATTGGTTTAATTGCTCCCAAAATTAATACAACAGTTGAAGATGGATCAAAATTACATTATCATTTTGATGATGATGATTATGCGTTCCATTTTGATGGTTTAATTGCACTTATAGCAGGCCTAATTACAGTGTATATTCTTACAATATATGCAATTGATGTTGCAGTTAGAGTTTTTAAACTTGCATTTTTAGAATTAACAGCTCCAATATCAATAGTTGCTTATGTAGGCGTAGGTGAAAAAATGTTATCATCATGGTTTAAAGAACTTGGAAAGACATATGGAGAATTATTTGTAAGAATAGTAGCAATCGCATTTTATTTGTTTTTAATGAATAATTTAGATGAATTTATGAGTGCATTTAATGATGGAGATTGGATATCAGTTTTAAAAGTTTTCCTTATAGTTGGTATGTTAATATTTGTTAAACAAGTTCCAGATATGCTTGGTAGAATATTTGACATAGATATCAAATTAAAAGGTGGTATTGCTGGACGTCTTGGCTCAATGGCGGGTGTTGGTGAACAAGCTAAAAAAGCGTGGACAGGTCTTACAAATTTAACAAAAGCAGCTCCTTTAGTTGCCGGTGCAGGTTTAGTTGCTGGTTCTAAAGCTATAGGAGGAAAAGTTGGAGAAAAATTTGGACAAACAGGTTTAGGTCAAAGTATAAGTAATAATGCTACTGTTCAAAAATTGAAGAATGGTATGGGAAAAACATCGGAAGTTGGATCAAAAATTAAAAACGGAATTAGTAGTGCAACTTCTGCAGTAAAAGCAGCTGCAAATGAAAGCAGTCCATTTAAAGCATATGATAAATTGATGTATAGTGAGGGTGGCAAAGGTGCCGTACGAAAACAACAAGCTTCATGGGAGAAAAATGAAAAAGCAAAGTCGGAAGCAAGAGAAAGTTTGTCAAAAATTATTGGTGCAAATATTCTTGATTCAAATGGAAATGTTGTTGATGACTCATTAGCTACAGTTGGTAATTATAGTAAGATGGTTGATGGTATGAATGGACACACAGAACAACAAAGAAAAGCGATGACTAATTATAATTCTAAACAAAATAAATTGTTAACAGCTCAAAAAGATAATCAAACTATTAATCAAATAAGAACTGCAATAGAAAATAAGATGAATTCATCAAGCGGTCAACAAAAATCAGATCTTTCAAATATTTTATCTAATTTAGATTTAGGAATGTATCAATCTGGTGCTCAATTAAAGAGTGATTTGAGTGTAGCATTGGCAAAAGATAATTTTGGAGCACAATTTACATCTAATATATCATCAGTTTTAGATAGTTTATCAAACAAAGCTAGTTCTCTTGGATCTGTTGATTCATATGCTACAAATGTTGAAAAAGCACAAGAGGAATTTAGTAGAGCAGATTCAACATTGAATGATGTTATTAGTAAGGCAACTGCTGATCAACAAGTTGTTATGAAGGAAGCAAGAACTATAAGTAAAAAGATGAATGAAGCTAATGTTAAGAGTAACTCTCAAGTAAATGTTACAAATCAACCTATGCAACCATAAAGCTCATCAAATACATCTGGAACAACTTCGACATCAAGCTCACAAACTTCATCAAACACATCTAGGACAACCTCGTCATCAAGTTCACAAACTTCACAAAGTTCAGGAGAAAGTTTGAATCTTGATTTAAATAATACAAAATCTGAACCTTTAAAACCTGATGATTATAATATTCAATCAACTGGTGGATTACATTTAAATCAAGAACAAGTGGAAAAACAAAAACGCGAAAATGATGTTAAACAAAGTATAGATCAGATGGAAAGAACATTTGCCCCTAGCAATGAAGATTCTGATAAACCAAAATTCAAATTAAAAGATGATGAATAAAAAAGGAGTGTGATATATAGTGAATTATTTAATCCCTGCAAATGCTAAAAGAGGAACATTAATATTTGGTATGTTTAATAGATTCGATTTATCTTTATTTGGTATAGGTGCTATAGTATCAATAATTTTATTGCTTACTATTTCACCAGAAACTTTTAGTATAGCATTATTATGTTTATCACCTTTGTTTATATGTACATTTTTGGTAGTTCCTATTCCAAATTATCATAATGTACTTACATTAATAAGAGAAATAATAGATTTCTTTTATGGAAGAAGAAATTATAAATGGGAAGGTTGGTGTTATAAAAATGAATTCAAGTAGTATATATACTGAAAATTGGATATCTGTTAAAGATATTAATAATAATATGATTATTCTTGATAATAAACAAATGGTAACTGGTGTTAAAATTCAACCAAGAAATATATTTATATTAGAGGAAAATTATCAAAACCAAATAATTGATCAATTCAAAACATTTTATAATCTTATTGATTATGAATTTTGGTTAATTATTGCTGATAGACCAGTTGATATAAATTTATATATTTCGCAGTTACAACTACAATTAAATGATACACAAAGTCCAGTTTACAGAAAATTAATTATGGATGATATATCAAAAGCGGAATTATTTATGAGCAATGGTATTGTTGATACAGAATACTTTATATTGTTTAAAGAAAAGGATACAGAAATAATTCAAAAAAGAATAAGAGAACTTATTAATAATTTAGTTAGTTGTGGACTTATTGCTTCACAAACTTCTAATGAAGATTTAAGAATGATTTTAGATAATTTCTTAAATGGTGGTTTAAGTTATAAAAGTGGGACGGTGATTGAAAATGCTTCTTAAAAAGGAAATAGCTCCAAAAGGAATGACATTTAATACAGCTGATTTTGTAATAAGTGATAAGTTTGCGACTATATTAACAGTTCTATCTTATCCTAAATATATAACACCTGGTTATTTATCTAGTTTAACATCAGGTATGGCTGGTGTTAAGATTGTTATAAAGCATATACCAGTTGCATTTGAAGTAGTATCTAAAATGCTTAATAAACAATTAATAGAATTATATGATAGATATCAAAAAGAATCAGATGCAACTTATCAAGAAAGAATAAGACAAGACTATGAGTCATTAGAAAACTTTATCAAAGTTATAACTACTAATCAGTCTAAGGTATTTGATTTCCAAATGCATATAATGATTACTGCTGATACAAAAGAGGAACTAGAAAGAAGAAAAATTTCATTAAAATCAACACTAGAAGCAATGGAAATGAGAGCAGTTCCATTAAGGTTTGAACAGGAAAAAGTGCTAAAATCTTGTTTACCAATATTTGGAAAGCAAGATATTGAAGATAGAATTGGTACTCCAATTCCATCTCCAACACTTGCAGCTATGTATCCATTTGTATTTGATAGTATTAAGGATCAAGGTTTAGCATGTTTGCTTGGTGTAGACTTTTCTGGTGGTATAATTTTATTTAATCAATTCTTATATCAAATAAAGAAAGAACACAATAGAAATAATGCTAATATGATTATCCTTGGTACATCTGGTAGTGGTAAATCAACTGCGGCCAAATTACTATTAAGATCACATGTTAGAAATGGTTATAGAATTATTGCTATTGACCCTGAAGGTGAACTTGAGCCAATGGCTAGATTATATAATGGTGATTTTATTGATTTAGGTAGAGGTGGAGAATTTGGAATGATTAATCCACTTGAAATAGTACCTGATGCTGATGAAGAAGAATCATCAAGAGGTTTAGGATATGCAGTTTTAGCTAAAGCACTTCAAACCTTAAAAGCATTTATGAAATACTATGATCCATCAATAGAAGAAGATGTATTAACTTTATTTAATGAAGTTGTTGTTGAAACATATCAAAGATTTAATATAAATATTAAAACTGATTTTACAAAATTAACAAGCGAAGATTTTCCAACGTTTAGTGATGTTTATACAACAATAAGAGGAAGAATATTATCCTATGGTGAAGCAACAAGAGAAAGAGACATAATGGAAAAATTAGAAATAAAAGTAAGACCATTAGTAACTGGTGGACTTGAACATTACTTTGATGGACATACAACTATTAGTCCTAGATCTAATTTTGTTGTATTTAATATAAGAGAATTAATAAATGCTGAAAAAAATGTTAAAAATGCATTATTCTTTAATATATTAAAATATGCTTGGGGATTATGTTTAGACCCTAATCAAAATACTGTACTTCAGGTAGATGAAGCTCATACTTTACTTGGTAACGATAATACTCTTGGTGCTGATTTCTTAGCACAAGTACAAAGAAGAGCTCGTAAATATAATAGTGGTACTATAATTATTACACAACAACCAAGTGATTTCGCTGCTCCAGAAGTATTAATGCAAGGTAAAGCAATATTTGATAATGCTTCATATTACTTAGTAATGGGACTTAAAAAGCAAGCAGTTGAAGATTTATCTAAATTAATAGATTTAAATGATAATGAAAAGGAAAATATTAAACGTTATAATCAAGGTGATGCATTATTTGTATGCGGAAGTAAACGTATGCAGATAAGTGTAATTGCGACTGATTCAGAACTTGATTCATTTGGATCAAGAGGAGGATTATAATAAATAACTAGTAGTAAAAGGTGGTGATTAAATGGAAGAAAATAATGATTTTGAAAAGTATGATGGTCATGAAGAATCAATAGAAACTTTATTGGGTACTAATGAAAAATCATCTTCCATGACATCACGTGAAAGAGTAGATGTTGTTTTAGAAAATGAAGGTGCAGATGCCTTATCAAAGTTTGGTGTACCAAAGAATCTTGGTAAAAAAGCTATAAAAAAAGATGGCGGTACCTTTATGCCAACACATGGTCCTACTCAAAAAATGGCAAAAAATTATTCTAGAAATAAATTAGCACAAGGATTAGATAAGATTGATGAAGTAAAAAATGGTAAAAAATTAGGATTAAATAGTAAAAAAAATCCTACTAATTCCAAAAACAGTGATAAAACATCTAATAGAATAAATAATGCAAAAAATAAAAGAAATATTTTTTCAAACAGAAAATTTAATGGAAACAAAACTAATAGTGAAGAAACAGAATCAGATCAAAAGCAGGAAAGTAAACAAAGTATAAAAGATAAAATTGGTTCTAAAATTAGTGGTAAAAACAAAACTAATACACAGGGTAAAGTTGATTCTATTGTAAAACAAACTATAAGTGGATTTGCAAAAAAAGCATTAATTGCAGCTGCGCCATTTATAATAGGTTTTATATTATTAATAGTATTAATATTCTTTGTAATAGAATTAATTTTAGGCCCAATAATGGAAGCTTGGGGTTATATTGACGAAGCAATAACAGGTACAGCAAATTTTAGTGAGAAATTAACTAATTTTTATAGTGGTTTTGGTTTTCAAGATTCAAAGGAAGCCTTTTATGATGAATTAGATGATTTATGTGATAGATATGGATGTTCTAATGATGGCTCTGGGTTAGATGTTCCATTATTACTTTCGACTTTATTTTATACTGAAGGTATGGGATACGATACTGCATATGATGAAGTCGAAGCATTAGATGCGATAGATGCATCGGTATTTGGTGAAGGTTCGCCTACAGGATTATTTAATGTCGTTAGAGGATATTTAAGAAATAAATTTGATGAAGCACAACAAACTGTTGATGAAAATGGATTAACATATAATGCAGGTAAAATTTATAGATTAAGAAAACTAGCTAGGAATCAATTTCATACAGATTTCTTTGGTAATACAACTAGAGAAGGCGAAGAAAAAACAATGGGATTAGGAGAGTTTTTAAAAACATATGGTAAAAATATAGGAAAAGACATTGTAAATTTACTTGAGGGTCTTATAAGTAAGAGTTGGAATTCTAAAAATGTAGCACTCAAAGAACTTTATGCTTTTATCGTTGGTTCAGAATATTCTGGTTCGTTTTTTGATAATGCTGGAGAGGCTGCGCAAGATGTTTTACATACAATTACGCAACTTATTGGGGATATATTTTATGGTATACTTGATATAACTGATATTTCAATTTCGTTAAACGGAGTAACCATTAAATATAAAACATGGAAATATGATGAAGATAATTATAAAAATTATTTAATGAAATATTATTTTGAACATATGCCTGAATTCAAAAGTATGATAAAAGGCTTAAGTGACGAAGCTAAAGAAAATAGAAAAGAACAATTATATAATGATATATTATCAAACAAAAAATTATTTGAGGATATATTTTTACAATATCAAAATAGTAGTAGTGAAAATTATGTTGAATCTTGTTTAGGAGCGATTAATCAAACATTAGTTAATAATTTGAATAAACCTGTTGATATAGCAGAAAATTTTAATGTTTCATTTGATGAAAATTATTCATATGGCATAGTAAATGGAAAAAATCATAATGGTGTAGATTTAAATACAACAACTGCTGGGGTTAACTTAGGATCAAATGTATATTCGGTTGCTAATGGTAAAATAGTTTCTATTGAAGATTCAAATTGTAATGATAAGGTTTGTGGTAAATCAATAAAAATAAGCCATGATATTAATGTAGATAATGAAACATTTAAGTTTTTTACAATATATTCTAATGTTGACGCTAAAAATGGATTAAAAGTTGATTCTACAGTAGTTAAAGGTGATACAATAGGTACTATAAATAACAGTACTGATAATACAGAAGGATTACATTTTATATTTTTGGATGCTAATAGTGATGCAAATGGTGTTGCTATTGATCCAACAAATTTATTTGTTATTTGTTCAACTAGTGCAGATGATTGGATGATTCATCAGTCGTCTATTTCTAAAGCAGAATTTGCAACAAAATTACAGAATTATTGTACAAATAATACATGTGGTTCATCTATGCAAATGTTTGTGAATAATGCAGATCTAATATATGATACGTCAAAAAAATATAATGTAAGTCCAGAACTCGTTGTTGTTCGTGCTGTAAATGAAGGATTTTCGCCAGGAAATAATAATGGAAGCAATAACTATTGGGGAATTGGATGTACAAATTCTGGTGGAATTAATGCTTGTTATACATATTCATCATTATCAGAAGGAATAAAAAGTTTTGCAAGCATATCACCTGTAAAAAATTCTCAAACTGCATCAGAAATGATGTCAACATACGCATATATTGGTGATTATTGGTACAATCCTGGTAGTTCTGCTCGAGGTGGATGTTATTATTATCCATATATCAATGGCTATATGTTAACAAGTAGATCTAATGTTGTTGCTGGATATTGCTCTACTAGTAAAACATGTAGCGGATCAGACTGCGGAAAAACAACTTCTGAAGACCAAGATGCTTATTCTAAATGGCAAGTCAATGATAAATTAATAAAAAATAGAAAAGAAATTTTTGGTTATTAATTATCTTTAAAAAGGTATTTAAAATTACCTTTTTTTTTGTTATAATTATTTTAGATTAATCGGAAGGATGCTGATTGTATGAAATTAAAATTTAGAGCAGAAAAAAAAGATGTAATAGCTTTTGCTGTTGTATCTTTGTTTATATTATATTTAATATGTATTTGTGTACTTAATTTTTCATTTTTTATAAATGAAGGAACACCATGGGGACTTAATCCGTTTCCAGCATTAGGCCCAAAATATATAGGTGTTACATTAATGCTATGGATTGTGTCTATTGGATTTTTATTTGGTAGTACTTCGTCATACTTTTTTACAAGAGAAAAAGGTTTTGGTTATACTAGTGAGAAAAAAGAGGATGGATATGCTAGATGGGCTAAGGATAAAGAAATTAAAAGTGCTAAAGGAGTTGTAAGAGTTCCTTTTGTTGATAAGGAATCAAAAGCTGGTGGTACAGCACTTGTTTATGACAAAGAGGCTGCTTATGTTGATAATGGTGAAAGTCATACTCTTGTTATAGGTGCGACTGGTTCAGGTAAAACACAGGGTATTATTAATCCTACTGTTCAAATGCTTGTTAAGGCAAGAGAATCAATGATTATATCCGACCCTAAAGGTGAAATTTATGAAGATAACTCTGGTATTATGAGAGAACTTGGCTATCAAATTATAATACTTAATTTCCGTGATCCACAAAAAGGTAATTGTTGGAATCCATATCATTTGCCATATAAGTATCAAAAAGAAGGAAATTTTGATAAGGCAAATGAACTATTAAATGACTTATCACTTAATATAGTTGTTGATGGTCAAGGAAATGATCCATTTTGGCAAAATTCAGCCGCAAGTTATTTAACAGGTTTATCACTTGCATTATTTGAAGATGCAAATGAAGATGAAATAAATATTAATAGTGTAAACTTAATGATGACAACGGGTGAAGATAAGTATGGTGCATCAAATTATTTAAAAGAATATTTTAATGCTAAAGATCCAGCATCCCCAGCTTGTGTAAATGCTTTAGGTACAGTTAATGCACCAAATGAAACAAAGGGTGGTATTGTATCTGTATTAAAGGATAAAGTTAAAACACTAGCTGTTACAAAAAACTTATCAGAAATGCTTTCTAAAAGTGATTTTGAAATGGATAGTATAGGTGAAAAACCAACAGCAGTATTTATGATTATACAAGATGAAAAAACAACATACCATTCACTTGCTACTATATTTGTTAAACAGTGTTATGAATCTTTAATAAATGTTGCACAACAACATGGTGGAAAACTTCCAGTTAGAACAAACTTCTTACTTGATGAGTTTGCTAACATGCCTAAGTTTAAGGATATTACAACAATGGTTACAGCAGCACGTTCAAGACAAATAAGATTTACATTTATCATCCAGAATTTTGCACAGTTAAAACAAAATTATGGTGATCATGATGCAGAAACTATTCGTGGTAACTGTGGTAACTTAATATACTTATTAACAGGAGAATTATCAGCTCTAGAAGAGATTAGTAAATTATGTGGTGATAAACTTGTTAGAGTTGGTAAGGATAAAAAAGAAGAAACAAGACCTCTTGTTACTGTATCAGAACTTCAAAGAATGAAAGCAGATGAATTTATATTAATCAAACAAAGATGTGCACCATTTAGAGGTAAACTAAAAATGGATTGGGATACAGATTTCGGTTTTGGTAGAGGTGCTGACCACTATGGTAAAAATGTTGTTTATCCACAACGAGAAATGACTCCAATAAAAACATTTGATTTAAAAGAATTTGTTAGAAAACAAAAACAAGAAAAGTTAAAAAATGCCGGAATGGATGGTAGTTCTTCACCTATGGGCGGAGGTTCACCATTTGGTATGAATCCATTTGGTGGTGGAATGCCGGGTATTGGTTCTGATATGGACATTGACAAAATGATTAAAGAAATAGATGCTAAGATTGCAGAACTTGAAAAAGAAGAAGAGGAAGAAAAGAAGAAACAAGAAGCTGAAAAAAATAAAGCTCAAGAACCAAATTTAAAAGTAGAAGAACAAAAAGAAGAACCAGAAGTAAAAGTAAGTAATAATGAAGAAAAATTATTTGATACAAGAAAAATTTCTAAAGATCCTAATATTGATGAAGTTATCCACAGCAATATGGTTGATTTTAATAATTTTAAAGTAAAAGAAGAGAATAATAATTTTAAAGAAGAACAAAATAATGAAGATAATAAGCAAGAAATAAAACAACCAGAAGAAAAAAACAAAACTACAAATAATTCTGATTACGATGATTTTTTTGATGATTTCTTCTTCGAAGAATAAAAAATGCACAATTATTGTGCAAAACAGGGTCTAAAAAAGGTAAAAATGCACAATATTTTTAATATTTTGTGCATTTTTTTGTATTAGGCTATTATTGTGACCAGTAAATAATAATTCTCATATTATATAGTGGACTGGTGAAAATATGAAAAATATAAAAGCATGTGATTTAAAAAAAGAGTATAATATAATTGATTTAAGAACTAAAGGTGCATATATGAAAGGACATATATATAATGCTAGAAATATTGATATGAATAATTTAACTGATATGCCACATATGTATTTGGATAAAAATGAAACATATTACATATATTGTACAGAGGGTTTTAAAAGTAAAAGATGTTGTAAGTTTTTAGAGATAATGGGATACGATGTAGTAAATGTAATAGATGGATATGAAGGATTTATTTAAAAAATAAGTTTAGTTTGAAAAACTTATTTTTTTTATGAATAAAATGGTTTATAATATTAATGGAGGATAAAAATGGAGACAATTATAACAGAATTAATAGATAAAATAACTGGATTAATGGGAAGTATGGGATTTATATCAGGTTTCTTACTTATAATGTTAGAGTCAATGATTCCTATTTTACCACTAGCAGTTTTTATAGCACTTAATATAATGACATTTGGTAGTCTTTTCGGATTTTTAATATCATGGATTGCAACTGTTATTGGATGTATGATTTC
>ULZA01056517.1_pt1 | contig 12802 bp, 6 predicted proteins | sample 1962681 | NCBI WGS metagenome assembly ULZA01 (sample SAMEA4835877, study PRJEB28245) | human gut metagenome | biome: gut microbiome; material: fecal sample | place: Denmark | collected 2008 | reverse complement strand
TCTGCTTCTGAATCTCCACAACCTGCTCTTCTTCCTCTAGCTTTCCCTGCTGCTGCTCCAGATTTTTCCGTAGTTCTTCCAGTCGGATATTTTCTTTAAAAAACCATTTCTTTTTTTCTTCCAATTCCTCATTGTTCAAACAAACACACTCCTTTATCAGCAGCAGTCCGCATCAGACTGCACTGTGAAACCAAAATACCTTGACAGGCTGACAGCCCGGTTTTGTCTTAATCGTATGCGGCACACCCGGAAGTGCAATAAATGAATCACCTGCTTCAATTGGAAACTCCAGATCACCAAGTCTGGCATAGCCCTCACCCTCAAGCACATAAAAGCCCTCCTGGTCTTCATGCACGCCCGGATGCGCACTAAACTCATAGCCGGCATAAACCGTTGTCCCGGAAGTACAACCGCCGAGGCAGCCGTTTTCTGCCGTCAAAAAGCGCTGTGTCCGTGCATCCTTCCCTTGTGTTTCTTCTACTTCTTTTTTCGTAATATACGGTTTCATCTTAATCCTCGTTTCTGAGCGACTTTGTTGCGAAGCGGCGATGAGAAATTCGCGCAGGCGATTTCTCATCTGCCATCATAGGTGTTTGCTTTCGCTCCAAAGCAAACATCTATGTGAAAAATCAGCACATCCGTGTGATTTTTCGCACTATTCTCCATTCCGCAGGCATTTTAATGCCGGAGGAATCGCGAGCCAAATGTCAGATTTGGCTCTGCGGCATGAAAAAACAAGGAAGCCTGCTTTTGTCAGACTCCCTCGTATCTTTTTACTAATTTTTCTTGTAACGTAATAATTCTGTATAGGCAAGTAAAAATGGTCCGACACCCTTTGCATCATCTTCTACAACCGGTTCTGACATATAATAATCATATGTACCCGGACGATTGTCTTTACCGCCAAGTCCGGCAACCAGACAAATACCACCAAGTGACATTTCTCCGTTCTTTTCTTTTAAATAGCGCTTGCAGATACCGTCAATGGCTTTCTCACCGTATGCACGGTAGCTTTCAGGCAGGAAGCCAAGACGTACACCCTTTAACAGGGAATATGCCATGATAGAACTTCCGCTTGTTTCAAGATAGTTGCGTTCCATGCCGCCGAAGTTGACAACCTGATACCACATACCGCTTTCGTCCTGATAACGGATCATCGCATTCATTAAATCTACATATGCATCCTGTAACATCCTGCACTCTTTGTCATACTTGTGGTCAGAGTTGTCCACCTTATCAAGTGTATCTAACAGTGCCATAGAGTACCAGCCGATTGCTCTCAGCCAGATATTCTGTGAAAGACCTGTGACCTTGTCACACCAGAACATCTGCTTTGATGTGTCGATTGCATGATAGTACAGACCGTTGAGCGGATTTTTCATGTTTTCAATAACGAATTTAAACTGTGAGAAAATATCATCATAATTCTTTCGGTCGTTAAATCTTGTTTCATACTCCATGTAAAACGGCTGTCCCATATACATTCCGTCCAGCCATACCTGATTCGGATAAATATCCTTGTGCCAGAAGTTGCCGGATTCACAGCGAGGCATAATAGCAATCTGAGAATATACAAGGTCGATTGCCTTTCTATATTTTTCTTTTCCGGTGATATCATATAATTCAAATAAAGTCTTGCCGGCATTGACATTGTCAATATTCTTTTCACCAATGCTGTATCCGTCAATTGTTCCGTCTTCTGCTACACGATAATCAATGAAATCGTCTGCAAACTTTAAATATTTCTCGTCCTTTGAAATGGCATACATCTCAAGTACGGCTTTAATCATACAACCGTCAATGTAATTCCACTTAGACTTTAAGCCCTGCTTGAGCTTTTCAATATTCCACATCGGCGCTTCCGGCGTGCTTTTTTCCAACAATTCATCAATATACTTTACTATAATATCCACGGCTTTTCTCCTTATTAAATATGTACTGTGTCTTTATTATTGTACACTACAAAAAAAAGATAAGCAACCGATTATTTTTTATTTTATGAAAAACTACAGAATTTTAGTTGTTATACAACATCGGCTGTAATGCTTCGAGTGCCTGCTGATATGAAAAATTTGCACTCATGCCGAACAGGGACGAATCCAGATCGTACACCCTGCCGTTTTGTACTGCCGCAAAATGCTTCCAGATGTCGTTTTTTTCAAATTCATCGGCAAACATCTGCTGTACCTGCTCGGGCATTGCATGGGATGCCCGTAAAATCACATCGGGTTCTTTCGTTTTGATATCCTCTGTGTTAGCACTTAAAAATTCTTCATCAGTGCCTGCGTATACATTCTGTCCGCCTGCCATTTCCACAAGGCTGCCGACATAGCTATTTTCGGTTGCCACGATATAAGAACCCGGCAGTCCCATCAGAATCAGAACCTTCGGGGCTTCTTTTCCTGCATTTTTATTTTTGTATTCCTGCATAAATGTGTTAAATTCGTCCACCATTGCCTGTGCCTGCTGCTGTCTGTTAAATTTTTCACCGAGGTCTGCAATTGAAGCATACATGCCGGATACACTTTTTAAATTTAAAAACAGGGATTTCACCTGGATTGACGCATATTTCGGCTGTAAATCGCTTTGCAGGCTGTTCGGGGACAGCACATAATCCGGCGATAAGGATTTTAAAATCTCCATATCCGGCGACATTGCCGTTCCAACCTGCGTAACATCCTTATACCGCTCTGGCAGTGTACCGGAGGTCCGGCATACGCCCACTAAATCTAATTCCAGTTTGTCACAAATCTGTGCAGCTGCCGGTGACGTTGCCACAAGACGCACACTGTCTGCCTGTGATTGTCCCTCTGTGGAATCCGGGTGCTGGTCTACACAGGCTGTCAGCGAAAATGATGCCGTAAATACGGCAATACCCGCTAACAGCATACAAATTCCTTTATGAACAGTCTTTTTTACCTGTCGTTTCATTTATCTGCTCCTTTAGTTTTTCTTTTTACGATATACAAGCATATACCATGCCGCACCTGTCACAACAATGGCAATTACAACACCCATTCCGATAAAAATGCCGATGCTGGTGTTTTTTTTGCTCTCCTGCGCTTCTGCATTGACCTGTTTTCCTGCCGCATCATATTCCTGAATTCCGGCATTTTTCGTCTGTGTGTTTTCTGCAGTCTTTGCCTGTGCAGCACTTGCTTCTGCTGATGTAGTCTGTCCGGCTTCTGTCGTACTTTCTGCACTTTCACCCTCTGCCTGCTCTATGCGCTGTGTTCCGGCATTTTCCTGACTGCCGTCTGTTCCGGCTGACGCACCGGTTTCACCCGATAAGCTGTCCGTGCCTGATGCGGTATTTTCAGCCTGCGCACTTACACCGCGCTCTCCTGAACCGCTTTCTCCCGGGCTGCTTTCCTCACTGCCACCCTCTGCGCTGTCCGGACCGGCACTGCCGCCCTTTTCTTCAACGGTCACACTGGTAATAAAGTCGCCTGCGCCTTCACTCAGTCCCGAAAATGTAATGTAGTAAATAATATCACGACCCATGGCAGTTACGTACATATTTACACGTACAACCGAATTTTCACTGTTGACGCGGAATCTGTAATCTGCGGTATTGCTTGAGTAATCCTCCTGCATTAACGTTGCGGATACCGGACTTCCATCTACCTGAAACTGAGGATTTTCGATATTGTCCATTAACTGCATACGGATTGTGGCATAAGTGTTTCCCGCCGGATCTGCTTCGATAAGTGCCTTACCATATGTCGCGCTCTCTGTCATGGACTGTCCCAAAACCGCCGAACCCTCTCCGCCGGAATCTTCAATCGCACCGGTGGACGGATTACGATAGCTTGGATTGGCACCGGCAAGATAAATGCCGTTTTCTGCTCCATATACCGGATTACTGTTTTGTGAAAATACTGCCGCCACCGATAAAATGCCCACGGTGACTGCCATCAATACTGCCGCTGCATGCTTTGCAAGCCGCTGAATCTGCATTTTAAATTTCTGTTCCATGTCTGTACTCCTGTTCCCTTTTTATATGTGACAAACAGGCACCCGCCCCTTTTCGGAACGGATGCCGTTGTTTTGTCTTTTTTACAGCTTAGTCTTCTTTTTCTTCCGGTCTTTTCTTTCTTTTAAAGATTGCAAGACCTGCGGCACTTAAGGAAGCAAAGAATGCTGCTGCCCACATGCCCATTGCGGAAGCATCCGCTGTCTTTACGCCGCTGTTACTGTTGTCTGCCGTATTGGCTGAGCCGCCTGCCGTATTTGAATTACCGCCTGCTGCCGAACCGTTGTCGGTTGTGCCTGCATTGCCGCTGTTATTATTACCACTGTTGTTACCATTGTTATCAATATTGTTATTATTTTTATTGCCGTTATCTGTTGATGCCTTTTCAACAAGTGCGTAATAACTGAAGCCCTTTGTTGTCACAACATAATAGCCGTTTTCCACACTGCCCTTTATGAGAGTCTTTGAACCGTCATCATTGATACGGTATAAAACAACGTTATCTGCATTCATGCCTGCCGGAATGAGATACTTCACAACAACACTGCCCTCTGGCTCAACTTCCTGTCCGTCCTTTTCAAAATGAACTTCATACAGTTCAAAGCTACTGCCGACATCTGCAAGTGCATTTGCCGCCTTTGTATATTCTGTTCCTGCACTGACCTTTGTTACCTTTAACTCAGAGCCTACCGGAAGAACGCCTTCTGCGGCTGATACATGAACGCCTGTCTTTTCGTCTGTTACATCAACTGCCGGTGACTTTTCTTCTGTCTGGTCTTCTGCCGGTACAAGAGAAGTATCGCTTGTTGCTGTCAGTGCTGACCAGTCGAATCTTAATCTCGCACTCATCATGGTGTCGCCCATTGGTGTATCCGGTACTTTAAAGCTTACATCTGCATAAGTAATATCTGCAACGGAAGGCTGTGCACCTTCAGGAGGTTCAAATGTTACCAGTCTGATTGCATCGACTTCATTTCCTGCGGAAGTTGTAATCTTTTCTGTCTTGTCTATTGTAACAGTTACGCCCTCTACCTCAAATGCCGTAACGGCGCTGTAGATTGATGTTACGGTTACCGGATTCATGGCAATCTGAACTTTTACAACCTTGCCATCCTTTACGGTGATTAAAGCACTGCTGTTCTTTTCAAATGCCGCATTACCCATAGAAGCCTTATCGGATACCGCATTCCACAATGCAATCGGTACATAGTAGTTACCGTCAGCAATTTTATTGTCAGAAGGGTCCGGTGTCGGAGTTGGTGTCGGTTCCGGATCCGGTGTCGGGTCAGGAGTCGGAGTCGGTTCCGGTGTCGGGTCTGGGTCCGGTGTTGGTGCCGGGTCCGGTTCTGCTGTCTTTACCGCAGTTGCATAATCCAGTGCCAGATAAGCATCCGGGCTGTAATTCATCGCATCGACAAACATGTTGACATAAACACCGTCATAGCTGTTGTCCGGCAGTGTAAATGTAATCTGTGTCACTCTGCCTTCTTCGTCTGTTGTGTACTGTGCATCTACAGTCTTACCATCTGCTGACGTTCCCTGATAAATCTTCCAGTTGCTTGCGTAAGCTGTCAGTCCCGCAAAGGATACGGACTGTAAATCTACGGTTACAGCTGCTGTTCCGTCTGCCGCAACAGTCATCTGTGCACTCTTAATGCAGCCTGCCGCCATAGAATCCTGTGAAACATTTCCGGCATTCTTTAAGCTTGCAGGAATTGAATACGTACCTGCTGTCAGAGTGGTCTTTGCTGAACCGAAAGTTGTTTCCTTTGTTGTATCATCGGACTTATTATTATCAGATGATGTCTTTGTTAAGCTGTCCCAGTAAACCTTTACGAAGCAGTCTGCGCTGAAACGTCCCTGCTTGAAGTCAATGCCTGAAACCAGACCGTTTAAATTCTTCATTGCCGGTACATAGATATCTGCATTGGTGTTGTAGATTGCCGCAAAATCACCTTCTAACGGGAAGGAAACCTTTGTTACAACCTTTTCATCTTCACCGAATACATCATCGCTGTACTGAATGTCATTCATTTCGACCGCAGCTTCCTTTAAGCTCTTAGAAGTATCATTGCCTTCATAGTAGCCGTTGAAGCCATAGATATATAACGGTTCTTTTGATGTTCCGTTAATAATGTCTGTTACGAGTGTCATGCTGCCATCTTTGTCAACAACAATCTTTGCCTTTGTCTTGTCATTTTCCACAAGACTGTGCTTTACTTTGTCTGTGTAGTATGCAATGTCTACGCTGTATTCGCCTTCTGCAAGCTTTTCTGTCGGAAGGTTAATGACTTCTTCTTCCTGCTTTAATTCGAGTGCATTTAAAATCGCATCGCGGATTGCATTGGATGAATACGTTGCGCCTGAAACCGCATCAACACCTGTGATTTCCTTTACATCGGTTGCGGACTTATTGATGTAGCTGCCCTTTAAGCCGTTGACTGCCTTTTCAAGCATCATCTTATTGGTTTCGGCATAAGTTCCCGCAAAATTTGCACCTGTTACTTCAATGTCTGTGATAACATCATCTGTAACTGTTACGTTGACAGTAACATCATATTCACCGAACTGTGAAATATGGGCTGTACCTGTCTTTACAACCGGTGTGTTGTCTTCATTTTTTGCTGTCAGCTTTAACTTTAAGTTCGTATCCTTTGACATACCGTCGATAAAGCCTGTCAGATAAATTTCATTGTTGTCTGTCAGGTCGAAATAGTCCGGTACATCTACAACTGCCTTACCCGGATATACGAGTGCATTTTCAAGGTCTGTTGTTGTGGACGTTGCGCTAAATTCTGTTCCGTCTGTTGTGTAGTATACATATCCTCTGCTGTCTGTTACTTCTACAGGTGTCTTATCATATGCCACGCTGTCTGCTTCGGAATTAATCTTGTCTGTATACCAATCGCTGTAAATTGCTGACTTTAAGCCGCTTGTATCATTCTTTGAGATTGCCTTAAATGCATTTTCCATGCTGTCTGCATTGTATACACGAAGGCTTCCCATATGTCCGTGTAAGCCGAATACGATTGTTTCGCCTAAGTCAAATACGAGCTGTCTGCTTCCGTCTGCCTTTGTTACCAGTGTTGCACTCTTGATTGCATCAATGTTTGCAGGCGGTGTCTTTGTGGCACCCGGTTCGCACGCTGTATAAACAGATACGTCTAATGCCTGTGTTGTTTCTTCGCCCTGGTCTGTATCACCGACTTTTTCAATCGTTGAGAAGTCCATACGGAACAATACTTCTGAAATGTAAGCCATTTCTGTGATGTATGTTGTAAATAACACGTTCTGGTTTGCATAATCCGCATCGTTTTTAATGTAATTGATACCGGAGAATGTCAGGTTAAACGGTGCTGCCTTACTGCTTGTTGAAGAAGCGAGCTTATCCAATGCAACGGATTCTACATTTTCACTGTTATAGAAGCCGCCGACCTGCTTACTTCCCTGCATAACCTTTGTAAAGTAGAAATCGCCTGTGTTTTCTGTCTTTACGTTGGTTGACGGATTAATCTTACCGGTCTTTGTAACGGTTGGTGAAATGGTGTATACCTTTGTATAGTTTTCATACTTTTCGGCATAATCGCTGGATTCTACAACGCCTGCATCATCTGCACCCTTAATCTTTCCGTTGTCGTTGGCATCCGGTGTCGGTGTGGACTTAATCCAGAGTTCGCCGCCGCCTGCGTATCCAATCGGGCTCTTTACACCCGGCATTTCATAATCGTCTACTATTACATTGCCTTCTGCATCAACGCTTACGGTAATGTCTGTGTACTGTTCTTCATAGCCCATTGCACCTTCGATTTTGTCGGTGTCAATGTAATAGGTACTGCCGAATACTGCCTGCATTTTGTATGTACCCTCTTTTAAAGAACCGTCTTCGTTGTAATAGCTGCTGACATCCTTGAAGTTTGCCATAACTGTTACAGCTTCTTCCGGCATGGTAAATGTATACTCATGGGCATTTGTTCCGTTAATTGCCTCTGTTGTTGTGGCTTCAACCGTCTTGCCGCTTGCCGTTGTCACGGTTACGCTGTCCATTGTGTAATACTTTAAGCGGTCCGGTGTTACGGTAACGGTTACGGTTTCGCCTGATTTTGCCTTATCGGAAGACTTTGTTTCAGCCGTTAATACGCTGACTGTACCTTCGCCGTTGGTTTCTGCCGTAATTGCATAAGAGTCTTCTGCGTACTCTGTGCTTACGGTTACTGCGGACTTCGGCATTGTGAAGCTGTAGCTTCCGTCACCGTTGTCTGTTACGTCAACTTTCTTTCCGTCTGCTGTTTCTACGAAAATGCTCTTGACCTTGCAGAATGACTTCGGTGCTGTGTATACAGTTACCTTACTGCCTTCTGCGGCTTCTTCGTCAACGGTTGTTTCGCCGTATTCACTGCCTGTTACGTTTGAAGTGATTGCATATTTCTGTGAAACAACCGTTTCTTCGGCTGCCTTTAATACCGGTCTGCCTGTTGTCTTGTCTGTTTCCCACTTGCAATACTTGTTATCCTCTGTCTGGTTCTCATCAACCCAGCTGTTTAAGTATGTAACCAGTGCAATCCTGCCGACCTTGTTGGTTGTGCCGTCAACTGCCATTAAGTTGTCGTTTTCATAACCCTCGGCTGTTACCGGTGTGATGTATGTAAAGTTCTGATTAAGAGAATCCAGATTCTCTCCTGTAACAGTCTTTGCAATTCCGTAAATTTGTGCATTTTCAGGGAAATTATTTAATGTTGTGCCTGTATAACAGTTTGCAGTCTTATCTTTTGCCTGTAAAGTAGAGTCCACACCGTAATAAGATACATTTGCCGGATTTGCATTTTCACCCATGGTAATCTCTGAAATATCATAGCTGTTGACTGCTCTGTCTGAAAGTCCATAATATGAATAATATCCGGTTAAATTTACATTTTCCAGTGTTGTCTTGCCGGTTACCGCACTGTTTACAATTTGTGTTGCACTATTTGTAATAGAGTAATGCAATACCGTACCGCCTGTCGCACCGTCAATGGTCACATTCATATTGTTTACGACCTTGTTGTAAGAACCGCCGCCATAAGCAATACCGCCTAAATAGCAGAATGTGCCTGCAACGGTATGGACTTTTTGTGTTCCTTCAAATGTCAGGTCGTTGATAGTGACATCTGTGAAACTGCCTATCTGTGCGATAAATGCACTTGAATATACCCATGAACTTGATGTTGTTCCTGTCATGCCTTCTACATTCAGTCCCTTAATGGTATGTCCGTTTCCGTTAAAGGTTACTGTATTATTGTAATTTGTATATGTCATCGGCACCCATGTATATGCGCTCATATCAATATCTTTTACAATATTAACAGTCTTATCCGTAAGTGCGCTTGGATTATCACGCATTAATTTACCGACAGCCGCAAGGTCTGCCGCATCGGAAACAATCAGTGTGCTTGATGTTGCCGCATATACATCTGTATCATAACGTCCTTCTTCAAACCAGTTGTCCGGTGCAATTACCGATACTGTCACTGCGCCTGCCGGCATTGTAAAGCTCGTTGCAGAGTTTCTTATATATTCGACACTGCCGTCTTCCTTAATCACTTTGATAAATAAAACCTTTTTTGCTTCGTCTGTCAAAGTAATTGTGACATTCTCACCTTCTCTTGCCTCTGTTTTATCCAGTGCAATATAAGACTTTGCTTCATCTGCAACGGTAACAGCCTTTAATTCTTTCTGTGTAATTGCAGAACTGTCAAAACTTGTTGTGACACCCTTTTCAGGCATTGTGAATGTAAATTTTGCAGAAGATGTTGTGTTTCCTGCATCTGCTGTTACGGTTACTTCGTTGCCGTCTGCGTCTGTTACCTTTGGCAGTGTTGTACCGTCATAGTAATATCCATCTGCTGTATTTGTGGAAAGCAGTAATGTTACGGTATCGCCTTCTGCCGCAAGTTCACCGTTTGATACGGTAAAATCGGCACCTTCAATATTTGCAGACTGGTTTGTAATGTTATACGCATCTGTTTCAACGAAGTCTACTCTTAAAGTAACGGCTACCGGGAATTTCTTTGCTACGGTATATGTTGCTTTTCCGCTTGCAAGTGATGATAATTCTCCCGACTTTACTGTTGTATTTCCCTGTGTACCGGTTACGGTTACTGTATGCTTATAATACTTGCCGTCGATAATGCTGTCTGCTACAACATTCATATTACCACTCATCATCTGTCGGCTGCTGTAACTTACATGGCTTGCAAATTTACTGTCGTCATTGGTTTCTAATGTAATTGCACAATAACGGTTACTCTTTTCTGTGATTGTAACCTTTTTCTCCGGCATTACAAAGGTGTATACCTGTACAATCTTATCTTCATCTTCATCAATCACTGTACTTTCAAGTGTTGTATCAATACCGGTTCCGTCTTCATCTGCAACAGTCGGCACATAATTTCTTGTTGAACTGTCACTTGTTGATGTAATCTTTACGGTTTCACCCGGCTTTGCACCATACTTATCTACACTTAAATATTCGCCTGTTGATTTTATCTCATACTGTCCTTCTTCCAGAACCGGTGCAAACTGCACATATATCATAAATGTTCCTACTGAGCCGTAAGCATATGCATCGTCAGGAATTGTGCATGTATACTGGTTCTCTTTGCCGTCTACCTTTGTAATCTTTAAGTCCGGTGTTGTAAAGCTTGCTGACATGTACATAACAGAATCTAATGCCCAGCCGTCCTCCGGTACAGCTTCAAATGTAATTGTGCTGTCTTTTTCAGCCGTGTATACTTTTTCACCATCATCACCGGTGCTTTCTGTCACACCTGAGATTAATTTGATACTTCCCTTTCCGTATGAAACACCCGGTGTAACTGTGTAGGTTACTTTTTCTGTGCTTTCTGCATCTGCTGTTACGAGATTTTCCTCTGCCGGTGCAGCTGTTTCAAAGCCGTCCGCTTCTGTTGTCTGTGCCTGCTGTACTGCCTGTGCAAATGTCTGCTCCGGGCTTGCCGCCAATACATTGTACGGCATACTGCTCATTGTCATTGCGACTGCTAATGAAGCAGATAATAACTTAAAGCTGGTCTTTCTCATTTTTCTTTCCTTTCTGCTTTGTCCCTGTTTACTTGTTTCTATCGTGCCCTGTTGATTTTACGAATGTACTAATGTTTTTGTTTTATTTTTTGTCTTGTTTTTTGTTTTATGGCATAGTTTTATTTTGATAACTTCCATTAGTCTTATCTAACCGTGGCACTTAAAAAAATAGGCTTCAAAGCCTATCTTTCGTTTGCAGTGGCAGTGTACCACAGACATTTGTTTTTGGCAAGCAGACATTTTTGTTGCAAACCTGCAACAAACAACGGTATTTTTTACCTGTTTTCTTTAACAATCCCTTTGATTTCCTGCTTTCCCAATTTGTTGCGCAAGTGCAACAAAAAAATCTTATTGATAAATTTTATTGTTTAAAATGAGATTTTTCCAGACTGTTTTTGCAGAATCCCTACTTTGATACTAGGAAAATAGAGATTTAAGAGTTGGGCGGCTTTTTTGTTTCAGATAAGCCGCCTGTTACTTTGATAAAATGCTTTATTTTTCCTATTCATCTTCACGCTCGACTGCCTGCGACAACTTTTGCACCGTTTCTTCCGGCAGTTCCGTCAGGTCTGCCACATATGCAACGCTGTTCCCTGCCTGCAATAATTTTGCGGCTAACTGTATTTTGGCTTTTTTCATTCCAGTGATTTCGCCTTCGGCACGTCCTTCATCTCGTCCTTCGGCACGACCGCGGTTTAATATATCCTTTGCTTCATACTCTAATACTTTTCCACCCATACTCTCTCCAACTCCTTTCCTGACCTTTTCATATTTTGCCGCCAGATGTTTTATTACTGTATCTGACATTTCAAGAATTGTAACCTTTTCGTATTCGTTTAAATCACCGTTCTTACGGTCTTCTTCCAGACGGTTTACTATCGCTGTATATTCCTCTTCCAGCTTCGCTAATTTTTCGCTGTTTTCTTCCAGTTCTTTAAAACTCTTTTCATAAACAAAAATATGAAACGGTATCAGAAAGTACAGCTTTTTCTCAAAGATTTCTTCTACTGTATACTGTCTGACTTTTAATACCGGAACGGCATACGATACTTCCCCGCCCGGTGTGCGTATCATTACCGTCATCACCTCCGGCGTATTTTTCGTATGGCGCAGGGCTACGATTGCGGAATCAGGAAAATGAACTACCAGTGCACCCGCTGTAACTTCTCTGTTTTCCAGTGCAAGCTGTGTATCATACTCAAACATACGTACTATCATGCTTCCGTCTTCCGTGCTCTGGCACTCAACATGATAACGCTTTCTTTCTCTACCGAGGATTTCAAAGCTGGAATCCGTAATGCGCTCCTGTTCACTGCCGTCCGGCAGCTTTATAAAGTGCTCGTTTTGAAGCAGATGTATTGTTTCTTTTCCAGTATATTGTGTGAAAAATAATGCTGATGCGATTATTTTTCACACAGATATTTGTTTCGTAACGAAAACAAATATCTCTAATGGCAGATGAGAAATCGCCTACGCGAATTTCTCATCGCCACTTCGCGGCAAAGCCGCTCAGAAATAAGGATTTGTGTGAAACAGTTCATTTACAACCGGTATAATCAGTGCCGTACAATCCGTTAACAGGGTACGGAACACATCATCGTAAGGTGTATTTACCATGCTTTCTTCCTTTCTTTTATTATAATAGACTACTTGAACTGCCGGCAAGGATTTTCATGAATTTTCTAAATCTTTTTGGATTTTAAGGGATATTAAACAGATGAACCCATAAAAATGTCAATAGAAAATACTACT
>ULZA01045745.1_pt1 | contig 13010 bp, 10 predicted proteins | sample 1962681 | NCBI WGS metagenome assembly ULZA01 (sample SAMEA4835877, study PRJEB28245) | human gut metagenome | biome: gut microbiome; material: fecal sample | place: Denmark | collected 2008 | reverse complement strand
CCCGACGCGAGACGCGTCGCCCCCATTAGAGGTAGCGTTTTTGACGAATATTGTTACTATACCAACTAAAATAGTGCATAACTCTAAAATTAGCATTGTTGCAACCATTCCCGTATTAGAAAAGCAACTATATTTGCAACAGAAGTTTAATTAGTACAGATAAAGAACAACGCTGATAATATTTTTCATTCTTTCATTAGTGGTGCGGATTGACCTCCATGCCACTAAACCATGTTTCGCCACTTAAAACCAATTAAAAAATGACAGCAAAGGAAATCGTTTATTATACTTTCAAGTACGGGCCTTTAGGGCCAAGTGAAATAAGCAAACTAAGAAGAAAATACACCTTGCTATCAGACAAATCTAAGGAAGTCAAAGGGTGGAATACACTCGACAAATACATCAATTCGCACATCAAGCCCATCCCCTACGGCATGATTGTTTGTGGCGCACTATGCGCCATCTGTTTTCTCGCCAGCATTGGCTCTGTATTTCTCGTCTCCGCCTGTGGGTGGGGTGGTGCAGTAGGCTATGCGGCACTTCTGTTCGTTGTTCTATACATAGCCTCCATTTACTTCTACCAGAGGTTCTATTGGTACGAAATGCCTAAGTATAACATCGAATACAGATAACACACACCATCATGACTATAATTACTATTATTTGCATCCTTATTATTGCAACTCTCTTTTTCGGGGGTCTCTGGTATATTGCAGTACTCATCATCGGCATTCCGCTCGCCTATGGCTTGCACAAACTGCTCATGATGGTATTCGCAGGATATTTCGAGAATAAACTTCGGAAATACTGCGAAAAGAAAGGGCTGAAGTTCGACCTTGACGAACTTCCTGACGACTAAATTGTCAGCTTCGCTTAAAATGTGCCTCGGCAGCCGCTAACGTGGGAGACAGAAGAACATAAGGACATAAGAACAGAAGGCGTAGCGTGTATTGGCCGCTTAGCGCGGAAAACATAAGGCACATAAGTTTACATAAGATACACAAAAGGCCGCTGCGCGGCTGACGGCCACGGACTAACGTCCGGGTGGCCTCAAGAGACATAAGGGCTGACGCCGTAGCGTTTTACAAGTTATTGCTGTATGGTGAAACGTAAATATGCGAAAGTACTCAAGCACCAAACTCAAGCACCAAACGCAAGCACTAATGGGGGCGACGCGTCTCGCGTCGGGAAAAATGCAATGTTCATATATTTAATAAAGGCTCACAGATAGCGCTAATTACACGCCTGTCTGTGAGCCTTTGCCTTAATGCCCGACGCGAGACGCGTCGCCCCCATTAGAGGTTGCGTTTTGTGGTTGCGTTTTGTGGTAGCGGTATCTTTACTATACTACAAATACTTTACTTGCCGAGTATCTTACATCTTACACTAACTCGTTGCAACTCATTGACTGTCAATGCTTTACTCAGTGTAAGATGTTACAAATTCCACCTACACGCAACCTACACAACTCACATGTTGCCACACGGACAAGCACGGGAGGAAGATGTCACGGCATAGGGGAGCAGAAAGGTCTGTTGCTCCGACAAATTGTTCTGCGTCCCTATGCCGTATTATCTACTGCATACGTCCAAACCGACTGCGTGACAGGGGGTGAGGTGTGTAAGATGTATGCAGGAGTGTGTAAGATACTTTGAAATTATCTTACACTCTTGAAATCTCTGTATATCAACTTGTTACGTACAAAAAGTGTAAGATGACAGTAAAAGTACATACACTCGTTTATAGGTAGGCTGACGGGGAGAGAATAAATATAACGCTACCTCTAATGGGGGCGACGCGTCTCGCGTCGGGATTTTTCAGCAGCCTCGGGACGCATCGGGATTAAGGCAAAGGCTCACAAACAGACGTGTAATTAGCGCTGTTTGTGAGCCTTTATTATTTAATGTATGAACATTGCCTTTTTCCCGACGCGGGACGCGTCGCCCCCATTAGAGGCTGCGTTTGGCACATTAGCACATTGCTATATTAGCACATTAGCCACACGTTACCGCATTTACGCGATAGTTTCGCCCTTGAGTGTGGCACTTGAGGCGTCGGTGATGCGTACGCGTGCATACTGCCCGGGACGATAATTGCCGCGGTCGAACACTACCACCTTGTTTTGCTCGGTGCGTCCGAAAAGCTGCTCCTTGGAGCGCTTGCTCACACCCTCAATCAGCACCTCGTACTCCTGGCCTATGCAACGCTGGTTGCTTTCGGCACTCAGTTCGTTTTGCAACGCGATGAGCTCCTCAAGACGGCGTATTTTCACCTCCTCGGGCACATCGTCGGGCAAGTGGCGTGAGGCGTAGGTGCCAGGGCGCTCGCTATACTTGAACATGAATGACGAGTCGTAGCCACACTCACGCATGAGCGAGAGCGAGAGCTGGTGGTCCTCTTCGGTTTCAGAGCAGTAGCCGGCAAAGATGTCGGTGCTCAGTCCGCAGTTGGGAATGATGCGGCGTATGGCAGCCACGCGGTCGAGGTACCATTCGCGTGTGTACTTGCGGTTCATGAGTTTAAGTATGCGGTTGGAGCCGCTCTGCACGGGCAGGTGAATGTGTCGGCACACATTAGGTTCCTCGGCAATGACGCGCAGAGTGTCGTCGCTCATGTCCTTGGGGTGGCTTGTGCTGAAACGTATGCGCATGGTGGGCACGGCGCGGGCCACGGTGCGCAGCAGTTCGGGAAATAGCAGGTCGGTGCCGTCCTCGCGGTGCCAGCAGTACGAGTTGACGTTCTGGCCCAGCAGTGTCACCTCCTTGTAGCCGTGGCTTTCAAGGTCGCGCACCTCGGTGAGTATGCTTTGCACGTCGCGTGAGCGCTCGCGTCCTCGGGTGTAGGGTACGATGCAATAGTGGCAAAAGTTGTTGCAGCCGCGCATGATGCTCACAAAGCCCGATATGCGGCTTCCGCAGTAGCGCTCGGGCACAATGTCGCGGTAGGTTTCGGTGGTGCTCAGCTCAATGTCGATGGCCTTGTTGCCCACTTCGGCCTGTGCTATGAGGTCGGGCAGACTGAGGTAGGCGTCGGGTCCGGCCACGAGGTCGACACCATGCTCGTTGAGCAGCCCTTCCTTTACGCGTTCGGCCATGCAGCCCAGCACACCGATGATGAGTTTGCGGCCCTTGCGGCGCATGGCGTTGAGGGCCTCAAGGCGGTGTATGATTTTTTGCTCGGCATTGTCGCGCACCGAGCATGTGTTGAGAAATACTGCGTCGGCCTGGTCCAGACTTTCGCAAGGCTCGTAGCCGGCCATTTTCATGACAGAGGCCACCACTTCGCTGTCGGCCACATTCATCTGGCAGCCGTATGTTTCGATATAGAGATGTTTCATGTGTGTGAATGGAATTCTTGGTTGACGGAATTCTTGGTTGACGGGTAAGTTTGCCAAGTCCTTGTAAACTTCATACCAGTATTACTTTAACATAATAAGTAGTGTATGGCATACTTACTTGTTAACCTGTCAACTTGTTAACCCGTCAATCTGAAATGGCGTCATTGTTATTTGCGTCCGAAGTCGGCCGGCACCTCGCCCCAGCGTTTCGTCTCCCACTTGATGATGGGAATGTCGCTGTAGTCGTGTGTGCGCAACCACTGTTCGGCGCGCTCAATGAGTTGGAACAGTTGTTCGGTGCGTGGGGTGCGCTCCAGTTTGGTGCGGCATTTGCGGGCCTTTACCCACAGTAGTGCGTTGCGGCTGTCGGTGTAGATGGTCATGGTGCGGCCGCGCTGCTTGAGTAGTGCCAGTGCATGCACTATGGCCAGGAACTCGCCAATGTTGTTGGTGCCGTGCACTGGGCCGTAGTGAAATATCTGTTGCCCGGTGGCCAGATACACGCCGCGGTACTCCATGGGGCCCGGGTTGCCCGAGCAAGCTGCGTCCACGGCCAGGGCGTCGGCCTTGACCTCGGGTGGCAGCGGCAGCACGGTGTCGTGTCGCCAGTCGGGTGGGGGCGGCGGACAGCCTTTTGGGCCGGCGGCAGGCTTGTAACTGCGGGTGTCGGCAGACTTTTCGGCATGGTCTGCACCTTGGCTGGCGGCATCGGCATGGGGTGCCCCGCTTGCGCTGTTGGGCTCGGGAGCGTTGGCAAAGGCCGCTTTGGCCTCGTCCTCACTCTTGAATGATTTGAACAGGGCACAAGGAAAGCCCGCCACTTGTTGTTGGCAGGCTTCCCATGTGCGGTAAATACCCGGCTCGCGGCCGCGCCACACTACGTAGTATTTGGGGGTTGATGACATGAGGCGGTGTTAGTTGTTAATGGGCTACTTTACGGCCGCCGAGCCACCTTTTCCCACTTGGACTTTGAAACCATATTATTCCAATGACGGAACCTATAATCATGAGAATAAACAGCCAGAATACGGGTAGTTTGATGGCTTCATTTATTGCTTGAGTCATAGTCGTCTTTTTTTGAGATGAGTAATGCCAACGTCCTATGTCAGTATCAGGTCATTACATGCGTTCGGGCATTTCGATGCCCAGCAGTCCCATGCCCAGACGCACCACTTTGGCCACGTTGCGCGAGAGCACAAGGCGGAAGAGTTGCTTTTTGGCATCGGGCTCGCGCATGATGCTGAAGTCGTGGTAGAACTGGTTGTACTCCTTAACCAGCTCGTAGCAGTAGTTGGCCACGGCAGCGGGTTGGTATTCGGTGCCAGCCTGGCGCACCACAGCGGCAAAGTCGGCTATGTGCTGAATGATTTCCTCCTCCTTGGTCGAAATCTCCACGTCGGCAGGCAGTGTGTCGGGAATGTTGATGCCGGCATCGGCAGCCTTGCGCAGGATAGAGCGTATGCGGGCATAGGTGTACTGTATGAACGGTCCCGTGTTGCCGTTGAAGTCGATACTCTCCTCGGGGTTGAACAGCATGTTTTTGCGGGCGTCGACCTTGAGCAGGAAGTATTTGAGGGCGCCCATGCCCACGATGCGTGCCACCTCGTTCTTTTCGTCCTCGGTCATGTCGGGGTTCTTGTTAGCCTCGTCAATGGTCTGGCGGGCCTGGGCTATCATGCCGGCCACCAGGTCGTCGGCGTCAACCACCGTACCCTCGCGGCTCTTCATTTTGCCGTTGGGCAGTTCCACCATGCCGTATGAGAAGTGTACCAAGCTCTTGCCCCACTCAAAGCCCAGGCGGTCGAGCAGTATTGAGAGCACCTGGAAGTGGTAGTTCTGCTCATTACCCACCACATACACCATCTTGTTGATGGGGAAATCTTGGAAGCGGAGTTTGGCCGTACCAATGTCCTGTGTCATGTACACACTGGTGCCGTCGGCACGCAGCAGCAGTTTCTCGTCAAGTCCGTCCTTGGTAAGGTCGGCCCATACCGAACCGTCGTCCTTGCGGAAGAAAAGGCCCTTATTCAAGCCCTCCTCAACGGCCTGCTTGCCCACGAGGTAAGTGTCGCTTTCGTAGTAAATCTTGTCAAAGCTTACGCCCAGCGCCTTGTAGGTCTCGTCAAATCCGGCATACACCCACTCGTTCATCTTGCGCCACAGGGCACGCACCTCGGGGTCGCCAGCCTCCCACTTTACGAGCATGGCGTGCGCCTCCTTAATGAGCGGACTCTCCTTTTCGGCCTTGGCCTTGGCCTCGTCGGCAGTCATGCCCTCAGCCTCAAATTTAGCCTGCAGCTCCTTCACCTCGGCACGGTAGTGCTTGTCAAAGGCCACATAGTAGTCGCCAATCAGGTGGTCGCCCTTCTTGCCGCTGCTTTCGGGTGTTTCGCCATTGCCATATTTGAGCCATGCCAGCATCGACTTGCAGATGTGTATACCGCGGTCGTTCACAATGTTGGTTTTCACCACGCGGTTGCCGTTGGCCTCTATTACGCCGGCCAAGGCCCAGCCCAGCAGGTTGTTGCGCACATGGCCCAGGTGCAGGGGTTTGTTGGTGTTGGGCGATGAGTATTCAATCATCACCAGCGGACTGTCGGCAGTGGGGTGTGTAATGCCATATTCGGCATTAGCGTCGATATCGTTGAGCAGCCCAATCCACTGTGCGGGAGCAATGACAAGGTTAAGAAAGCCCTTCACCACATTAAAGCCTTGCAGCAGGGTGGTGTTATCTTTGAGCCATTGGCCAATTTCCTGTGCTGTGTCCTCAGGCTTTTTGTGCGAAATGCGCAACAAGCCGAAAACCACCAGTGTGAGGTGTCCTTCAAATTCTTTCTTAGTCTTTTGCAGAGCCACTTGCGCGGCAGTGATGTCCTGCCCGTAGAGCGCCTTCACGGCCTCAATGACAGCGTTGGTGAGTTGTTGTTCTATTTTCATTGTAGTGTAGTGTTTGCTATTGAAAGTGTAGTGCTGGCAAGCGTTGTGGTTATCTTCCGAGCCAAGCCTCAGGGTTGAGGCGGGCCGTTTCCTTGCGCAGCTGGAAGTGCAGTGTGCTGTTGCCCGAGGCATCGGTAGCCACCGTGCCAAGTGTTTGTCCGGCCTGCACGTTCTGGCCGCGTCGCACCGAGGTAGAGCTCAAGTTGCAGTAAACCGACATGTACGAGCCGTGTCGCACAATGATGTTGTAAAGTCCGCCTACGGTAAATATGGCCGTCACCTCGCCTTTGAACACGGCGCGTGCCTGTGCTCCGGGGTGTCCGGTAATGTTGATACCCTTGCTGTCGAGTTGCACGCCCTTTAGTCCCGCCACGCTGTATGAGCCATAGTGGCGCGTAATGGCATAGCTGCCCGTAATAGGCATGGGCAGTCGGCCGCGGCTACCGGCAAAACTGTTGTTGATGGCGCGGTCGGCATTGTTCTCGGAAAATACGGGTGCCGTGCTCGTCTCCACTGGTTTGGTATACGTATGCCTTGGTTTAGTGCTCGTTTTTGTGGCATTTCGTTTGGTGTTGCTCCTCGTGTTGCCCGATGCCGTTGTTTTGGTGCCAGCATTGTTAGTCTTGGCCCCATTCTTGGCAGCCGCCTTCTTGGCGTTGGCCGCTGCGGTAGCCTTGCGTTTTGCCTCGGCACGTTCGCGTGCAGCCTGTTCGCGTTGCGCCTTGAGTTTGGCCTGCCGTGCCAGTTCGGCCTTGCGTCTGCGTTCAGCCTCGGCCTTGCGTCGGCGTTCGGCGGCGGCAATCTCCTGTTGTATCAGTTGGTCAATGCGGGCATCGAGCGCGGCAGCCTTTTTGCGTTGTTGCGCAATCGAGGCCTGCAGTTCGGCCTGCCTTTTGTTCAGTTCGTTCACCACCTGTTGGCGTTCTTGCTGTTGGCCCTGCAGCTTGCGTTGTTCGGCCTGTCCTTCGCGCAGCAAGCGGTTCTTCTCGGTTTTCACGCCAAGCAGTTCGTTGCGTTTGGCCTGCACTTGCGCCTCCTTCTGCCGTATGATTTCGGCCTGAGCGCGTTGGTAGCGGCTGAAACTGCTCAGGTAGCGCAGGCGGCGGTACATCTGCTTAAAGTTCTTGGCCGACAGAATAAACTGCCACTTCGACACCTGCATGCGGTTGTGAAATATGTACGACACCGAGCGCTGATAGCGTCGTTTGCACACAGCCAAGTCGGCCTCGAGCAGTTTCAGTTGGCGCTCAAGTCCGCTGATGGTGGTAGCCACCTCGGTCAGTTCGGCATGAATGCCGTTCACATACTTTTGTTGTCCTTCAATCTGCACGTTAATCACTTGCAGGTTGGCCAGTTGCGAGTTGACGTCCTTTTTGGTGGACTTCAGCATGTGCTCCTGGTTGGCAATTTTCTTTTTCAGCGACGTCTGTTCACGCTGCAGCGAACGTATTTTCTTATTCGTCTGCGCGGGGAGCGCCAGCGCTGTGCCAAGGAGCAATATGCAGAGTAATATGCGGTACATTTACTAATGAGTTAATGAGGTAATGTGCTAACCCGTTGACGGAATTTCTGGTTAACGGGTTAACAAGTTGACAGGTTAACGAGTAAGAGTATGCTAAACGTTACATTCCCAGTTGTCCCAGCACCTGTTGCACGCTGCGTTGCGTGTATTTGGCAGATACTGTGGTGCGCGTGTCAAATGAGGCATCAGCCTTAAGGCCCGACAGACTCAGGGCCAGTGTAATATCCTTTTTGCCCGTACCCGTCACCGCCATGCGCATCTGCGTGGGGAAGGGGCGTCCGCCAAACTGCTCAAAGCCGTCGTAGTTAAAGGCAAACTCGCCCTTCTCGGCAGCATTGTTGCTGCGCACCTGCAAGCGTTGAATGGTGTTAGCCTGCGGGTCGGCATAAAAGTGGTAGGCCAGTTTCGGCGTGTTCTTCGGCGTCAGCACGTTAAGCCCGGCCTTTTGCACCAGTTCAAAGCGCCCCAGCCCTTCGGCCGAAAGCGTGTGCTGGCCCGGAATGAACAGCTCGTTCCAAAACACCGACTGCAAGGCATAAAAGTCGAGCCCTGCCTGGCGCAGAAAACTCACCTCGCCATATTTGGCACGCACAAACTGCTTGTTCATGCGGTCAACCACCAGCACATCGTTGGGCGTAAACTCCATCAGGCCCACCTCCATGCCGAGAAAGCGCAGTGAGAGACGTATCACATCGTTGCGCTTCATCTGCAACTTGCCATTCACGCTCAGGTCCTTGCCACCCACACCGCTCAGCCTTACCTTCGTGCTCGCCGTCACGCCCTGTTGGCTAAGATGCATGGCAGCCACCTTTTGCACACTGGCCAGGGCAGCCGTGTTATTCGTAATATGCGTAGTCTTGGTTGAGACCGACGTGTTTGTGTCGGGAGCCTTCACCGCGCTCTTGCTCGAGCGGCAGGCCGTCAGTGTAAGTGCCACGAGGGCTATGTATAGATAACACTTCATTTGAAAAGTTGTGTATGTGTTTTAGTGAGTGTGTAAAGTGGTGGGGCGGGGGAGCGAGTTGCCCCTTTCAGTCCCCGTCAGCGGGTGCGCCGTGTACGGTACAATTTGCGCTGCACCCGCCGTTTCGCAGTCCGGTCGGTAGTCAGCGACAGCGCCTTGCGCCAGTAGCCAAATGCTGCGTGACGGTTGCCCGCACTGTAAGCAATGTCGCCCGCGTGTTCAAATATCGACGCATTCTCGGCCACCTCCTCGGTGTACCGCAGCGCCTCCTTTATATATATGTCAGCCTGTGCATATTGCTTTTTCAAGTACAATATCCAGGCATAAGTGTCAAGATACACCGCATTGTCGCCTTCAGCCTCCACAGTGCGGCGGCTCATGCGCTCCGCCTTGTCAAGCTGCCGCTTGTCAATGCTCAGAAAGTAGGCAAAGTTGTTCAGGCACAACAAGTTGTTGGCGTTGTACGTCAGCGCATGGTCATAGGCCGCATAAGCGTCCTCCTTCAGTCCCACGCCGTGCATCACATCGCCCATCAGCGCATACACATCGCTCGCCAGCTCGCGGTCGGTGCTCTCGTCAATGCGTTCCACCCCGTGCTGCAACTGGCGTATTGCCTCGTGGTCGCGCCCCATGCGGTACAGCGCCGTACCCTCGTAGTAGTAAAACGTCAGTTCGGCCGGGTCATACAACTCACCCTCGCGGCAGGTAGCGGCCACCTGGTCCATATTGTTGCGTTGCAGCATAATCCGCAATATTTGCAAGCGCGCTTTAGTATAGTCCGGTTCAATGCTCAGTATCGTGTGCATGGCCGTAAGCAGCGAGTCGTCGGGCATGCGCTTCTCTACCATGTAGTCAGCCAGCATCTCCGCCATGTCGCGGTTCTCCTGCGGCTCCGCCAGCGCCTTCCTGAACAGAGCCAGCACCGGAGCCGCATCGCCCCCGTTGCGCACATTGTCCACCGCAAAGCCACGCATAGCCTCAAGCCGTGCCCCGCTTTGCGTGCGCGGGTTGAGCACCACCCGGTTCAGCAGGTCAAGGTAGAGCGAGTCTGCCCCCGCCGCCTTGTAGTAAGCCAATAGCGAAATCTGCGCATAGCTGTTGTCAGGTTCTGCCGTCAGCACATCGCGGTATATGTCAAGCGCCTGCTCGTGGTAGCCGTGCTGGTCATACAAGTCGCCCAGCAACACACGGTAGCGCAGGTCGTAGGGATATTCGGCACACAAGTCCTCAATGGCCTGATAGGCATGTTCGTCGTCCTTCATGGCCAGATACGTCTGAAACTTCTCCATACTCAGCGGTTCGCTGCGTCCGTCAAGCTTTTCAAGCCGCTCAATGGTACGTATGGCCCCAGCGTAGTCGCCGCTCGTTTTGTACAGCCATATCAAGGTCGAGAGCGTCTCCTCATTCTCTTTGTTCTCAGCTATCTCCTCATACAGGTTGATAGCCTCGGCAAACTTTGCGCTGTTGGCCAGATAGGTGGCCAGTGTCTCCTTAAAGTAGCAGTTGCCAGGTTCAAGCTCCACCGCCCGCCGCAGCAGCGTGTCACCCTGTGCCCGGCTCAGCGTGTCCGAGTACATGGAGTACGACAATTTCAGCACCCCCATCTCATACAGTGCCTCAGGCGCGTCAGGCCTTATTTTGAGTGCCGCGTCAAGCAATTCATATTCAGCGTCAATGTGCTCCGCCTCCTTTTGCCGTATAGCCTCCAAAAACAAGGCGTCAAATCGCCGTCCGGCAGCATAGTTCACCTGTGTGGCCACCCCCGTGTGCTGTTGTTTGTTGGGCTTAACCCCCTTAGGCGCCGTCATAGCCACCGTGTCGGGCTTGACCAGCGGTTTTGCCGTGTGGCACGCCGTCAGCACGCCGCTTGCCATAGCCAGCAACAGCACGCCGCACCAATGCAGCAAGGCCGGGGACCAACTCGTCCTCGGCTTGTGCCATTCAGGTATGTACGACGTCTGTTTCACTGTTCGTTTATGGGGTGGTAAGTAAAGAAGAGGGGGGCTTCATGAGAGGGCATTTTAAGTTGCCTGAAACGCGCTGAAAGAAAGCGCAAGCTCTAATGGGGGCGACGCGTCCCGCGTCGGGATAGAGGAGGGAGGGAAATACGAACTCTGCTAAACAATAGCAGCATCTTTTCCCGACGCGCGAGGTAGCGTTTGGTGCTTTTGGCCTTTCACCCCGTCAACTTGTCACCCCGTCAACCAAGATTATATCACTGTTTGCCAGTATGCCCAAATCCGCCGTCGCCGCGTTCCGTACTGTCAAGCGCCTCTACAGCCTCCCATTCAGCCTGTTCGTAGCGGGCAATCACCAGTTGGGCAATGCGGTCGCCATCGGCAATGTTAAAAGGCGTGTCCGACAGGTTCACCATTATCACCCCAATCTCGCCGCGGTAGTCGGCATCAATTGTGCCGGGCGTGTTGAGCAGCGTGATACCATGCTTCAAGGCCAGTCCCGAGCGCGGCCTTACCTGGGCCTCATAGCCCTCGGGCAGTGCAATGCTCAGTCCTGTGGGCACCAGCCGGCGTTCCATCGGTTGCAGCGTGATGCCCTCCTCCAGGTTGGCACGCAAGTCAAGCCCCGCGCTCAGTGCAGTGGCATACTGTGGCAGAGCGTGGTGCGAGCGGTTCACTATTTTAATCTTCATACTGATATATTACTTCGTAAATGAGTGCATCGTGGGCTACAACAGCCCTATGATAGTGCAAAAGTAGTGATTTTGGGGCAAACTTGTCCGCTTATAGCGTGTTTTTCAATAAATTTGCCACACCTTTGTGTGGTGACAGCACATGACGCAAACCACACCATCATTCCACACATTCAAGAGCAACATGAACTGGCAAAATCTCATATCGTCAAAACGCCTTGGCAAGGAGGCTGAGGCCAAGCCCCTCGAGGAGCGCCGCACCGAGTTCCAGCGCGACTACGACCGCCTTATATTTTCTGCCGCCTTCCGCCGCATGCAGAACAAGACACAGGTGTTTCCGCTCCCCGGCAGCGTGTTCGTACACAACCGCCTCACCCACAGCCTCGAGGTGTCGAGCGTGGGCCGTTCGCTTGGCACCGATGTCAGCCGCGAGCTCATAGCCCGCCACCCCGCATTGGCCAACACCGAGGTCACCGGCATGGGGGCCATAGTCAGTGCCGCCTGTCTGGCCCACGACATGGGCAATCCGCCTTTTGGCCACTCGGGCGAGCGGGCCATACGCACCTACTTCAGCGAGGGGCGCGGAGCACGTCTGCATCAGCTCGTCACCCCCGACGGCAAACGCCTCTCCGAGGCCGAATGGCTCGACATGACACGTTTCGACGGCAATGCCAACACCTTTCGTCTGCTCACCCACCACTTCAATGGCCGGCGTCCGGGAGGCTTTGTCATGACCTACGCCACCCTGGCCTCCATTGTCAAATATCCCTACGGTTCCGATGCCGCAGTGCGCAAACCCAAATTCGGCTTTTTCGAGGCCGAGCGCACCACCTACCTCCACATAGCCGACGCCCTCGGTCTCAAACGCTTGCCCGACCTCCCCGGCGGCATCATACGCTATGCCCGTCACCCCCTGGTCTACCTTGTCGAGGCTGCCGACGACATCTGCTATGAAATAATGGATATTGAGGACGCCCACAAGCTCCGGCTCCTTTCCGACGAGCAAACCATGGAGCTGTTCCTCGCCTTTTTCGAGCCTGCCGAGCGCGAGCGTCTGCGCAGCCGTTACACGCCCGACACCGATGTCGACGATCAGATAGTCTACTACCGTTCCTGCGTCATCAATGCCCTTGAGCGAGCCTGTGTGCGCATCTTTGTCGACAACGAGCAGGCCATACTCAACGGCACCTTTGAGGGCTCGCTCATCAGCCATTTGCCGCCCCTTTTGCACAACGCCTACCACCAGTGCGAGCAGGTGGCTGCCACACGCATTTACCGTTGCCACGAGGTTACCGATGTCGACCTCGCCGGTTACCACATCATCTACACCTTGCTCGAGCTCATCACCGATGCCGTCATGGCCCCCGACAAGGCCTATTCGCAGTTGCTTTTGCAACAAGTGTCCACGCAGTACGAGGTGCACGCCTCACGCGAGGGCGACCGTCTCATGGCTGTGCTCGACTACCTCAGCGGCATGACCGATGTGTATGCCCTCGACCTCTACCGCAAAATCAACGGCCACTCGCTGCCGAGTGTATAGCTTGTTAATGTGCTAATGTGCTGACGCCGTAGCGTGGCTTGGCAGCCGCTAACGCGGTAA
>ULZA01032322.1_pt1 | contig 13082 bp, 10 predicted proteins | sample 1962681 | NCBI WGS metagenome assembly ULZA01 (sample SAMEA4835877, study PRJEB28245) | human gut metagenome | biome: gut microbiome; material: fecal sample | place: Denmark | collected 2008 | reverse complement strand
TCCTCGGCTTCCGGGGTGGAAGCGCCCAGATGCGGGGTGCAGATGACGCCCGCCTTGCCCAGCAGGGCTTCGGTGGGAAAGTCGGTCATGTAGCCGGAGACTTTGCCGGCCTCCAGCGCGTCCAGCAGGGCGGGGGTGTTCACCAGCTCGCCGCGGGCATAGTTCAGGATCTTCACGCCGTCCTTGCACAGGGTAAGGGTCTGGGTGTTGATGGTGTCCTTGGTGGTGGGCAGGTAGGGCACATGGATGGTGATGTAGTCGCACAGCGGGAGCATGTCGTTCAGGTTCACGCAGTGGTGCACTTGGCTGCTCAGGTTCCATGCGGCGTCGATGGAGATGTAGGGGTCGTAGCCGTAGACCTCCATGCCCAGCGCAATGGCGCAGTTGGCCACGCGGGAGCCGATTGCACCCAGACCGATGACGCCCAGCGTCTTACCCTTGATCTCGTTGCCGACGAACTGCTTTTTGCCCTTTTCCACGCTCTTGGCCATGGCGGCATCCCCCGCAAGGCCCTGCGTCCACTGGGCGGCGGCGGGCACATTGCGGCTGCCCGCGATCAGCATCCCGATGACCAGTTCGGCCACGGCGTTGGCGTTGGCACCGGGGGTGTTGAAGACCACGATGCCCTGCTCGCTGCAGCGGTCCAACGGGATGTTGTTCACACCGGCACCGGCGCGGGCAATGGCCAGCAGGTTGTCGTTGAAGGCAGTGTTCAGCAGGTCGGCACTGCGCACAAGGATGCCGTCCGGCGTGTCGGTGTCCACCGAGACGTCGAAGAGGTTTTTATTCAGCTTTGCCAGCCCCACCGGGCTGATGGCGTTGAGCGTTTTGATGGTATACATTAGGCGTTCTCCTTCCGGAACTTCCCCATGAAATCGACCAGCTTATTAATGCCTTCGGGGGGCATCGCGTTGTAAATAGAAGCGCGCATACCGCCCACAAGGCGGTGGCCCTTCAGGTTGACGAACCCGGCCTCCGCAGCCTCGGCGCAGAACTTTTTGTCCATGTCGGGGTCGGGGCTGGTGAAGGTCACGTTCATGGTGCTGCGGTAGCGGTGCTCCACGGGGTTTTGGAAGAAGTCCTGCCCGTCGAGGTAATCGTACAGCACCTTGGCCTTGGCCTCGTTGATCTTCTGCATGTTGGCAAGGCCGCCGATGTCGTTTTCGAGGTACTTCAGCACCAGACCGGTCATGTAGATGCACCAGCAGGGGGGCGTGTTGTACATGCTGTCCTTCGCCAGCAGGGTGGTGTAGTTCATCATGGTGGGCACGGTGTCCGCCGCGTGGCCCAGCAGGTCGTCCCGCACGATGGCGATGGCCATGCCGGCGGGGGCAACGTTCTTCTGGACGCCGAAGTAGATGCAGCCGTACTTGGTCACATCCACAGGCTTCGAGAGGATCATGGAACTCATGTCCGCCACCAGCGGCACACCCTCCACCTGCGGCACCTCGACGTACTGGGTGCCGAAAATGGTGTTGTTCTGGCAGATGTGGATGTAGCTGGCGTCCTTGTCGTAGTCGATGGCGTTGACGTCCGGGATGTAGGTGAAGTTCTTGTCCTTGCTGGAAGCAACGATCTTCACCTCGCCGAACTTGGCGGCTTCCTTGGCGGCCAAGTTCGAGAAGTTGCCGGTAACGAGGTAATCGGCCTTGCCGGTGGTCATGAAGTTCAGCGGCACCATGGCGAACTGCTGGGTCGCACCGCCCTGAAAGAAACCGACCTTGTAGTTGTCCGGGATGTTCATCACCCGGCGCAGGGTGGCTTCGGTCTCGGTGATGATGGCGTCGAACCACTTGCTGCGGTGGCTCATCTCCATCACGCTCTGGCCGCTGCCGCCGTATTCGAGCAGCTCGGCCTGTGCCTGTTTCAGGACTTTTTCGGGCAGCATGCTGGGCCCTGCGCTGAAGTTGTAAACTCGTGCCATAATGAACTCTCCCTTTCCTATCAAGTGCCGCCCGTATGGTCGGCGGCATTGTGCTCTGGATTTGTCCGTAGTATAATGGTTTTGGGGGTGCGAAAACAAGAGCATCTTTGCACAAAGATGTGGTATCTGACCGTACCCTGAAAGCACAGAACACACAAATGTCCTCGGCACAAATACAAAAATAAAGACATTTGTAAAAATATGCTGAAAGACCCGCATTCTGCCTGAAAATCACGGCTTGCGGGAAACGGAAAAAACTGCTATACTGGTCAAAACAAAGACAAATGTAAAATCAAAAAAGGAAGAGGTGATGGCAGTGTATGGCCTCTCGGACAGCCTGAAACCGCTCTCGGCAGCGGAGGAACAGGTGCTTCTGGCTGTGTGGAGCTGCAAACCGCCTGCATCCCGGCGGGACATCGGGGAGCGTCTGGCCGAAAAAGGATGGAAACCGGCCACGGTGCTCAATTTTCTCTACCGGCTGGAAGCGAAAGGCTGGGTGAAGAGCGGCAAGGACCAGAACCGCAACATCTACACGCCCACCATCACGAAACGCGCCTACAGTGTCTGGATCATGCGGGAGCGGCTGGACGCCGTTTTCGGCGGGGATGTCGCCGCCGCCGTCCGCGCCCTCGTCAGCGAGAGCGGCTGCTCCCAAAGCCAGCTCGAACAGGCCATCGCCGTGCTCGAAGAAAAACACGCCGAGGCCGAGGAATATGATCTGTATGACCCCTACGGCTAAACCTCTCAGTCTCGCCTCTGGCGAAACCGAACACTTTGCGGGGAATGCCAAGGCCTCCCCTACTAGGGGAGGTGGCAATGCGAAGCATTGACGGAGAGGTTGTACGAAGGAAGACGTAAGATGAGGAGAAATAGATATGACCTGCAAAAATCGCGCCAAAAACTGCGGCGGGTGCCCGCTGCTGGAAGTTCCATACCCGGAACAACTGAAACAAAAAGAGGCAAAAGTCCGCGCCCTGCTGGGCAAGTACGGCCCGGTGCACCCCATCCGGGGGATGGAAACACCGACCCATTACCGCAACAAAGTGATCTCCACCTTTGCAACGGGTTCTGGTGGAAAACTGGTCTCCGGCATCTACGCCGCCAAGACCCACAAAGTGCTGCCGGTGGAGCGCTGTCTGCTGGAAGACGAGGTGCTGGACACGGCCATGGAAGCCGTCCGCGCAGCGGCAGCGGCCTGCAAATACCAGCCTTACAATGAGGACAAAGGCACCGGGCTGCTCCGGCACTGTCTGCTGCGCCGGGGCGTCGCCACCGGGCAGGTGATGGTGGTGCTGGTCACAGCCCAGCCGGTGCTGCCGGGCGCGAAAAACTTCGTCCGCGCCCTCCTCGCCGAGGCGGAAAAGCGCAGCGTCCCCGTGACGACCGTGGTCCAGAACTACAACCCCCGCCGCACCAGCGTCGTGTTGGGCGAGCAGGAAAAGGTGCTATACGGCAAGGGCTTTATTCTGGATACTCTCTGCGGCAAGACCTACGCCCTCAGCCCCCGCAGCTTTTATCAGGTGAACCCGGTGCAGACGGCGGTGCTGTACGGCCTTGCCGTAGATGCCGCCAAGCTGACCGGAAACGAAGTGGTGCTGGACGCCTACTGCGGCATCGGCACCATCGGACTGACCGCCGCCGACAAGGCAAAGCAGGTGGTGGGCGTGGAGCTGAACCGCGACGCGGTGCACGACGCCATCGGCAATGCCAAGCACAACGGCGTGAAGAACGCCCGCTTCTTCGCCGCCGACGCGACGGAGTGGATCAGCGCCGCCGCGGCTGCCGGGGAGCGGGCCGATGTCATCTTCATGGACCCGCCCCGCGAGGGCTCGACCCCGCAGTTCATCGAGAGCGTTGCCCGCATGGCCCCGAAGCGGGTGGTCTACGTCAGCTGCAACCCGGAGACCATGGCCCGCGACCTCGCCCTCCTGACGAAAAAAGGCTACCGCGCGGAAGGCTTCACCCCGGTGGATATGTTCCCGAACAGTGAGCATATCGAGGTGGTCTGCGCCCTGTCCCGACAGGAACAACGGAAGCAAAGCCGCCGATGAAGCGTTCCGGGGGCCTTTGGCCGCGAAAATGTGAGAGAACGCGGACCATGGTTGAGAAAGGCACTGCAACGTGATATACTGAAATGGCATATACGTGCCTTGATTACAGAAATCCAAAGGTGAAATGTCTTACAATGAACGGTTATTTTTATGTATTGACGGCCATTGACCTTTTTGTGCTGAGCTTCATGTGCATCCTCACAAAGTTCAGCGAGTCCCTGAACAAGAAGCAGAAACGGGGATTTTTTCTGGCATTTGCGCTGATCGCGGGGATCTCGGTGCTGGAGGTGGTGACGCTGGCGGTGGATGGCGCACCGGCGGGCTACCGTTGGCTGAACATCCTGTCCAACTATCTGGGGTTCGGCCTCTCCCCGGCGGTGTCCCTCTGCCTGGTGTACGTCATGGACCGAAAAAAGATGGTGAACTTCTGGTTCCGGGCGGCCGTGTGCTGCGAGGGGTGCTACCTGCTGTTCCTTGCCCTGTCCATCCCTGCCGGGCTGGTGTTCTCCGTTAGCGAAGACAACGTCTATTCCCGCGGGCCTTACTTTTGCATTTACATCCTGATGTACCTTGCGGCCATCGTGTACCTTTCGGCGTCCACCATCGTCACGGCGCGGGAGTTTCAGAACCGCAGCCGGGCGCTGATCTACCCCCTGATGCTCTTTCTGACCATCGAGACCATCATTCAGGTGACCTTGCCGAGCCTCCACGTTACATGGCTGTGCGTTACCCTGCTGTCGGTGTTGTACTTTATTTATTGCAGTGAGATGTGGAACCAGCTGGACGCCCTCACCGGGCTGCTGAACCAGAACAGCTACCTGAACCGCACCGCAGAGATGCGCCGCAGCGGCGGGGTGCTGGTGGTGTTCGATGTGGACGACTTCAAGCAGGTCAACGACCGCTACGGCCACTTACAGGGGGACGTCTGCCTGGCCGAGATTGCCCGCTGCATCAAAAAAGCCTATGCCCACTGCGGCTACTGTTACCGCATCGGCGGCGACGAGTTCTGTGTGCTGCTGAAAAACGCAGACCGGGAGGCCCGGTGCGCGCAGGAATTTGAGCGTCGGCTGGCACTACGGCGCGAGGTCGTGCATTGTCTGCCCAGAGTGTCCATGGGGTCGGCACCCATTTCGGGGGAGGATCTGCTGGCTGTGAAAGACCGGGCCGACCGGGAGATGTACCGCTGCAAAAAGGCCCGGAAGGCTGCGATGGAAAGGGCCGGAAGCGGAAGGCCCTGACCCATAGGCTGTACAAAAGGGGAGAAAGCCATGAACGATTTTTCACACTTGAAAAACAAGCTTCTGGCCGAACAGATCGAAGATCAGATCTATCACTACATTCTGGATACCCCCATCGAACCGGGAGCAAAGCTGCCCAATGAATTCGAATTGGGCGAAAAGTTCGGCGTGGGCCGCAGCACCATCCGGGAAGCCGTCAAGCTGCTGTCCAGCAAAGGCATCGTGGAAGTGCGGCGCGGGTCGGGTACTTACGTGGTGACAACGACCAAGGGCCTGTCCGACCCGCTGGGTCTGCGTTCGGTGAAGGATAAGAATCGGTTGGCATTGGATCTTGTCAATGTCCGTCTTTTGCTGGAACCGGGCATTGCGGCTATGGCGGCACGGAATGCGACAGAAGAGGACATTGAGCGTCTGCGGCGGCTGTGTGAACGGGTCGAAACGAAGATCCACGACGGTGAACGCTATATCGAAGACGATATTGCATTCCATACCTGTATTGCCGAGAGCAGCAAAAACACAGTGGTGGAACAGTTGATCCCGATCATTGACACGGCCGTTATGATGTTCGTGAATGTTACCCACAAAAAGCTCATCGATGAGACCATTATGACCCACCGGATGATCGTGGAGGCCATTGCGGGCCATGACCCGATGGGGGCGCAGTCCGCGATGGTGATGCACCTGAACTTTAACCGCACATATATCAAAAAGGTTTATGATGGCGAAGACCCTGAAGATGGAACCATCGGCATTGCCCAATTTGTAAAGTGATGAAGTCCCTGCACGGAAACGCTGTGCGGGGATTTTTTACTGCCTAAGTTGTCTGATGACTTTAAAAAACGAATTTGATGCAAAAGCGCTTAAAAAGCCGGAGTCAAGTGTTGTATCCCGGATAATTGGACGAAATGCTGGATATATCCAAGACTTTTTGAGCACAAAGTGGGATATATCTGTGACAACTTGCAAAGAAACATCTGCTGGATTACAATAAAGCCATAAGATGTCCGACGGATAAAGGGCAAAAAGAGAGAACACTTTTGGAGGTAAGGATTATGGAGCTGCGTTCGCAGGAAGTCCGCACATTGGCACCGGAAAATGACCCGCTGAAGATGGGCATGGGTTGGAAGGTCGAAGACCTTGCAAAGCCGCAGATCATGGTGGAAAGCACCTTTGGTGACAGCCATCCGGGCAGCGCCCATCTGGATCAGTTCGTAAAGGAAGCGGTTCAGGCAGTCAACGACAACGGCGGCAAGGCTGCCCGCTATTTTGCCACCGATATGTGTGACGGCATCGCACAGGGCCATGACGGCATCAACTACTCCCTGCCCCACCGTGACGCCATCGTCAATCTGGTGGAGGCACAGGCCAACGCCAGCGTCTATGACGGCGGTGTGTTCATTGCCAGTTGTGACAAATCCGTTCCCGCCATGCTGATGAGCATTGGCCGCCTGAAAGAGATGAGCGCCATCGTGGTCACCGGCGGCGTCATGGAAGCCCACACCCTGCCGAAAGAATATGTGGTCAACGACCCCGCCTGTGCCATCAACGAGCTGCTGACGCTGGAGCAGATCGGCAAGTTTGACGCATGGGAAAAGACCGGTGTTATCCCCAACAGCCAGTTGGATTACTACAAGCACAACGCCTGCCCCAGCTGCGGCGCATGCTCCTTTATGGGAACTGCTTCTACGATGCAGATCATGGCCGAAGCACTGGGCCTGATGCTGCCGGGCACCGCCCTGATGCCCGCCACCGCCCCGGAGCTGAAGCAGGCCGCCTACGATGCCGGCAAGCAGCTGATGGAGCTGGTCAAGAAGGGCATTACCGCCAAGGACATCGTGACCAAGAAAAGCTTTGAAAACGCCATCATGGTGCACGCTGCTATTTCCGGCTCCACCAACGCCACCATGCACCTGCCCGCCATCGCCCACGAATTTGGCATTGAGATCGACGCTGACACCTTTGACCGGATGCATCGCGGCGCACACTACCTGCTGAACATCCGCCCCTCCGGCGACTGGCCCGCCCAGTATTTCTACTATGCCGGCGGCGTGCCCCGCGTGATGGAGGAGATCAAGTCCATGCTGCATCTGGACGTGATGACCGTCACCGGCAAGACGCTGGGCGAGAATCTGGAGGAGCTGAAGAAGAACGGCTTCTACCAGCACTGCGACGCCATTCTGGCCGAAAAGACCGCCGGTTTTGCCCGCCCGGTCAGCCGGGAGGACATCATCCACAGCTTTGATAACGCCAAGGGCACTGACGGCAGCATCGCCATTCTGAAGGGCAACCTTGCCCCGGAAGGCTGCGTCATCAAGCATACCGCCTGCCCCAAGAATATGTTCAATGCGACCCTCCGCGCCAAGCCCTACGACAGCGAGGAGGAGTGCATCTCCGCTGTGCTGCACGGCGAGGTGAAGCCCGGCGATGCCATCTTTATCCGGTACGAAGGCCCCCGTGGCAGCGGTATGCCGGAGATGTTCTACACCGGCGAAGCCATCTGCGCCGACCCGAAGCTGGCTTCCAGCGTAGCACTGATCACCGACGGCCGCTTCTCCGGCGCAAGCCGCGGCCCAGTCATCGGCCATGTCAGCCCGGAAGCTGCGGTGGGCGGCCCCATCGCTCTGGTGGAAGAGGGCGACCTGATCGAGATCGATGTCCACAACCGCAAGCTGGCCATTGTGGGCGTGAAGGGCGAGCCCAAGACCCCCGAAGAGATGGATGCCATCCTTGCCCAGCGCCGTGCCAACTGGAAGCCCAAGGCTCCCAAGTACACCAAGGGTCTGCTGAAACTCTATTCTCAGCACGCTGTCAGCCCCATGAAGGGCGCTTATATGGAGTAAGAAACTCCGTGTAAAAACGAAAATGCTGTTTTGAAGATCAACTGTCCAGCGTGATTTTGCTGGACGGCTTAGGAAAGTGCAGCAAAAAACAAAAATGGAGGAACGTCTTATGACTGCTGTTGCCACTCCCGATGCTGCGCGGCTGGTATTTGCTGCCGTGGCAGGGCTTATCCTGTTGCTTATTCTTATCATCAAGTTCAAGGTTCACGCGATGATCTCCATTTTGATCGGTGCTGTGGGCATCGGTTTGATGGCCGGTATGCCGCTGGCCGACATCATCGGTTCCGTGAATGATGGCATTGGAAACACCTTAAAAGGCATTGCCCTTCTGGTCGGTCTTGGTTCCATGTTCGGTGCGATTCTGGAGGAATCCGGCGGTGCGCAGACATTGGCAGTGACCATGGTACGCAAATTCGGCGATGAAAAAGCCGCGTGGGCATTGGGCATCACGGGTCTGGTCATTGCAATGCCCGTCTTCTTCGATGCGGGTCTGATCATCCTCATCCCGCTGGCTTTCTCGCTGGCAAAGCGCACGAAGCGCTCCGTTTTGTACTATGTTATCCCTCTGCTGGCAGGTCTGGCCGTCGGCCATGCTTTCATTCCTCCCACGCCCGGCCCTGTTTTGGTCGCTTCCATGCTGGGTGTTGACCTTGGCTGGGTCATCCTCATCGGCATCTTCTGCGGTATTTTTGCGATGATCGTCGCCGGCCCCATCTGGGGTTCGCTCTGCGGCAAAAAGTACATGATCGCGGTTCCGGAGCACGTTGCACGGCAGGAGGACATCGACGAAAGCAAGCTGCCCAAGTTCGGCACCATCGTTGGCATCATTATGATCCCTCTGGTGCTCATCATCGCAAACTCTGTGGCAAAAGTCGTTCCTGCACTGGCAGGGATCCAGCCTGTTCTGGCGTTCCTTGGTGAGCCGTTCATGGCACTGCTGCTGGCGACCATTGCTGCGATGTATCTGCTGGGTACTCGTCATGGCTACTCCAACGCACAGCTCGAAAAAATCATGACCAAATCTCTGGAGCCTACTGGTATGATCCTGCTGGTCACTGCCTGTGGTGGTGTTCTCCGCTATATGCTCCAGAATTCCGGTCTGGGTGATGTCATCGGCAACGCTGTGGCAAGCGCAAGTCTGCCGCTGGTTCTGGTGGCCTTCATTGTGGCTGCGCTGGTCCGCATCTCGGTCGGTTCTTCTACCGTCGCAATGACCATGGCCGCCGGCATCATTTCTGCAATGCCCGGCATCAGCGAACTCAGCCCGCTGTATCTGGCCTGTGTCACCGCTGCGATCGCTGGCGGCTCCACCGTCTGTTCCCACTTCAACGATTCCGGTTTCTGGCTGGTCAAGAGCCTTGTGGGCATGGATGAAAAGACGACCCTCAAGACTTGGACCATTATGGAAACGCTGGTCGGCGGCGTGGGCTTCCTCGTGGCACTGGTCATATCCTTCTTTGCTTGATCGACGATTTGACTCTCCTTCAAGTTGTCGTTCATCGTTCTCCTAATTCATTTACCTTCTAAAATGCACAGCCGCTCCGGTTTATGCTTTGCCCGGAGCGGCTGCTTGCGGCTGGCTGGTGTCTGCGAAATTATAGCAATTCAACTTTTTAATGCAACAGCAACAACGTTGAATTGCATATCGCAAATATGCTGTTTGAATGTTGCGCTAATTTCTTGACTTGCGATAGCCCAGCAAGTGTTTATTTTCAAATTGTTCAAAAACCTCACAAAGAAACTCCATTTTTATCCGGTACAATGTAGACGTACTTAAGAAGACACTGTCCCCCGCGAATGCGAGGCAATAGCCAATGCGGCGGGCAGACTACCAACCATCTCCTGACAGCCGCAAATGTTTGGGAGTTCTCATATACAGGCAGCGCCGCTTTCTCCTCCTTTCCACGGCGCTGCCTGTTTTAGATTCTGCGCAGCAAAAAGCTCTCCGTTTCAACCGAAGCGGAGAGCTTTTTGCATGTTCGGGATCTGGTGTTCAGCGCAGGTCCCGCAGACGGGCGGCGGGGAGGGTGGAACTCAAAAACGTCCACACAGCGTCCTGACTGTCGTTCACGAGGTAGGCTTGGGTCTGCTGGACATAGAGGTAAACGGCATCGGGGGTGCGGTAGGCGATGTGGAGGTCCTGCCACGGGTACTGGTGGCTGGGCTCCGGGCGGTCCTGCTCGCCCGCCATCCAGACGGCAAGGCCGGTGTCATCGAACCGGAGGCGGTAGAACGGGCGGGGGAGGCCCAGCTTTTTGATGGTGGTGCGCAGGTCGCGGAAGAAGGTGTAGAAGTACACGGCCGGGAGCCCCAGCGCCACTACGGCCAGCACCACAGCCAGCAGGGCGGCACCTTCCCGCACGCCCACCTGCGACAGGCAGATACAGGAAAACACCAGCAAGATGGCCGTAAAGGCCAGCGGGCGCCGCCAGCGCTTCTGGTGGCGGAACAAGTCGAAGGAGCGGAACTTGTGGAACGATGCGGCGTCCATGGTGATGGAAACGTTGATGGGCTGCGACATGGATAACATCTCCTTTTCTAGGCATAGTACCATATTTTTTTTCGCGAGGCAAGCGCAATCTTGCGCAAATGGCAGAAAACGTGGTAGAATAAGACGATTCATGGTTTGAAAATTTTGCCGGGAGGGGAAGAAAGTGCATCGACAAAGTACGCTCAAGCAGCGGATGATCCTGTGTCTGGCAGCTTTTTTTGTGGCCTTGGCGGCCCAGATCGTGCTGAGCTTTTACCAGTCCGGCACGGTGCTGCGGGAGCTGGACGACCAGATGGGCAACTTCAATGCCATCAGCCGCTTTCAGAACGGCGTGGAGCGCAGCCTGACGGCGCTGGACGAATACCGCTGGGAGTACGGCGACACGGATGCCTTCTTGACAGAGCTGGACAGCGCTTTCTCTACGATGAACGCATGGCTGTGGCGGATCGACGGCAGCCTTGACACCGTGAGCGAGGAGCAGTATCTGCTCTACAGCGCCGTCTGCACCACCTATAAAAGCTACGCAGCCCTCATCGACGAGGTGAAGGCGGATGTTGCCGCCGGGGCCGACGCCCAAGCGGCCCAGCTCTATTATAGTAAAGTCTCGCCCTGCGGCGGATATCTGCGGCAGTATGCCCAGCAGCTATTGAACACCGCCATCTCGGACGCGCAGGGCACCTACATGACCGTCTCGGAACTGAGCAGCCGGGTCAAGTGGGCCCAGACCGTCGTGGTGGGGCTCTGCCTTGCGCTGGGCCTTGTGATGGCGTGGTCGTTGATGCGGCTGCTGACGCCGGTGCAGGAGATGATCGGGGCCTCACAGGCCGTCGTCCGGGGCGAGCTGGACACGCCGGACATCCCGGTGCCCCGGCAGGACGAGATGGGCCGGTTGATCGACGCGTTCAACCGGATGAAGCACTCGATGGCCCAGCAGGTGAACACCCTGCGGGAGAAAAACGAGATGGAACAGGCGCTGCACCAGCAGAAGACACAGGCGCTGGAACTGCAGAACCGGATGGAGCGGAGCCGTTTGCAGCAGCTGCGCAGCCAGATCGACCCGCATTTCCTGTTCAACACCCTGAACGTCATCCTGCAGACGGCAGGGCAGGAGACGGCCTACCGCACCCAAGCGCTCATCACGGCGCTGAGCCATCTATTGCGGTACAGCCTGATGAGCAATGACGAGCAGGTGCCCCTCTCCCGCGAGGTACGGATCGTGGACGAGTATTATTCCATCTACCACGTCCGCTTCGGCGAGCGGGTGCAGATGGAATGGCGCATCTCGGACTCCATTGACCTGACCGAGACGCTGGTGCCCTCGTTTATTTTGCAGCCCATCGTGGAAAACGCCTTCAAGCACGGCATCGCCCCCAAGGAAGAGGGCGGCCGGGTCCGCATCCGGGTCAACCCGCTGCGGGACAAGGGGCTGCTGTATATCAGCGTCTGCGACAACGGCGTGGGCATTGCGCCCGAACAACTGCACGAATTGCAGACGGCGCTGGAATCCCCCGGCGAGCGGTGGGAGCATATTGGTGTGTACAACGTAGCGGCGCGGCTGCGGCTGCTGGATCCGCGCTGTGCGTTGAACGTTCGTTCCCATCCGGGGCGGGGCACGGCGGTGAGCCTGTACCTGCCCCTTGTGGAACCCACAGAAGAGGAGGACTTGGATGATGATTCGCTTGTTGATCGCGGATGACGAGCGGCTGGAGCGCGAAGCTCTGGCAGAGATGGTGACGCGGCGGTTCGTGGAGCACGAGATTGTGCTGGAAGAAGCCGAGAATGGCCGCAAGGCAGCAGATACGGCGATCCTGTGGGGGGCGGACCTCATCCTGATGGACATCGAGATGCCGGGCATGAACGGCCTTGATGCGGCCCGCGCTGTGCTGGCGCAGCGGCCCGGCTGCAGGGTCATCTTCGTAACGGCCTACAGCCTGTTCCAGTACGCCCACGAGGCGGTGCATCTGGGGGCGTGCGACTATCTGCTCAAGCCGGTAGACCCGGACGAGCTGGAAGCGTCCATCCGCCGGGCCATCCGGCAGATCGAGACCGAACGCAAGCTGGAAGCGCTGGCCCCCATCCAGCAGGAGCAGGAGCCTGAAGCGCCCGCCGCGCCGCAGGAGGAAGGCGGGGACGAGAGCAGCCAGAACGCCCTTGTCATGGCGCATGTGCGGCGGTATCTCGAAGACAACTATATGTTCGACATCTCGCTGGACAGCGTAGGCGAGATCCTGCACATCAGCCCGGCCTACCTCTCGGCCCAGTTCAAGAAATACCAGAAGATGAACTTCCTCGACTGCCTGACCGAACTGCGGATCAACGCGGCCAAGGAGCTGCTGAACGACCCCTTCCGCTCCTCGGCGGAGGTGGCCTCCATGGTGGGCTACGAGGACGCCAGCTATTTTGCCCGCGCCTTCAAAAAGCGGACGGGCGTTACCCCCACCCAGTACCGCCGCCAAGCCGCCAAGGCTGCGAAGGGCGAAAAACAGGGGGCGCTGCTGTGAACCGGAAGCTGACCCGGCGGCAGGTGCTGGCCGCCGC
>ULZA01011204.1_pt1 | contig 13149 bp, 7 predicted proteins | sample 1962681 | NCBI WGS metagenome assembly ULZA01 (sample SAMEA4835877, study PRJEB28245) | human gut metagenome | biome: gut microbiome; material: fecal sample | place: Denmark | collected 2008 | reverse complement strand
TATCTTACACACTCCTGCACACATCTTACACACCTCACCCCGCTGCCGCGCAGTCCGTTTGGACGTATGCGGCGGGTTATACGGCATAGGGGAACAGAAAAATCTGTCGGAGCAACAGACTTTTCTACTCCCCTATGCCGTAATATCTTCCTCCCGTGCTTGTGCCGTGTGGCAGTGTGTGGGGTGTGTAGGTTGCGTGTAGGTGACATTGGTAGTATCTTACACTAAGTAAAGCATTGACAATCAATGTGTTGCAACAAGTTAGTGTAAGATGTAAGATACTCGACAAGTAAAGTTTTTGTAGTATGGTAAAGGTACCGGTACCACAAAACGCAAGCACAAAACGCTACCACTAATGGGGGCGACGCGTCTCGCGTCGGGAAAAGAGTCACTCGCAACCACACCAACCACCATTTTGTGGCAAATATTACATTGCAGATGCAAACGATTACGTATCTTTGCCCAATCATAACGCATTGACGGAATTGACAAACGAGCTGACAAGTCAACCCGTTAACCCGTCAACCTGTTAACCCAAAATTCCGCCAACGGATATACATCTAATATCATCACCACCATGAACAAATTGCTACTCACACTGCTCACACTCTGCCTGGCACTTACCATGCAAGCGCAAGCCCGCCACGGCGGCAACGACAACCCCTTCAACTCCGTCAGCTACCGCCCCTTGCCTCCACTGCGCGTCAACGGGCAGCAGGGCGTGTCGGCCGCATTTGCCGGCAGCACGGGCAGCAAACTATTAGTGGCCGGCGGCTGCAACTTTCCGGGCACACCGGCTGCCGACGGCGGTGACAAGCAATTCTATGCCGACATCTACGAACTTAACCTGCACCACACCGCGGGCACGATGGAATGGCACAAAATAGGCTGTCTGCCCCACCCCGCTGCCTACGGCGTGGGGGTAAGTGTGCCACACGGCATGGTGTGCGTGGGCGGCACAAGCAACGGCAAGCAGAGCCTGGCCAAAGGTTACTACCTCAAGTCGGGCCATAACCACCAACTCGTAATAGAGGCACTGCCCGCACTGCCCCAGCCGCTCGACAACATGGCGGGGGCCTACGGCGGCGGCTACATCTACGTGGCCGGCGGACTGAGCAACGGCAGCCCCTCACAGGCTGCCTACCGACTGCGTTTTCCCGGCGGCAAGCAGTGGGAACGTCTGCCCGACCTGCCCGGCCCCGCACGTGTGCAGCCCGTGGGCGTGGTGCAGAACAGTGCCACGGGGCCTTGCTTTTACCTGGCGGGCGGATTTGCCCCTGCCACCGACACCCAACGGGGCATGGCACACACCGACGGGTGGTGTTACAACCCCGCCACACGCCAATGGACACGTATGGCCCCCATTGTGCCACACGGCCGCACCGAGGCCGTCACCCTGGCCGGTGCCGCAGGTGTGCCCTCGGGCTGTGCCCACATAGTGTTTGCGGGCGGTGTGAACAAACAACGCTTTGAGGCGGCCATCAACCGACCTCTGCTCATCAAACAGGCACGGCTCGACGCCCAAAGGTATGGCACACAGGCCATGCACGCCTATGTAGCAAGGCTCGAACTCGAAAAGGCCACCTACATGCGCCAGCCCGAGGTTTGGTACGCTTTCAACGACGAACTCATTATTTACCACACCATCACCAACACGTGGGTGGCCGAAAGCCGCTCGCCGCTGTTGGCACGCGCCGGGGCTGCCCTTGTGGCATGTGACGGCGAATGGGTGGTGGTGAACGGCGAGAGCAAACCGGGCATCAGGTCGGCAGCCGTAACAGCTGTCAAGATGGACGTGCGGCCCACCTTTGGGTGGCTCAACTGGACGGTGCTCGTGGCCTATCTCGTGGGCATGGTGCTGCTGGGCTATTACTTTATGAAGCGCGGCGAGGGCAATGCCGACGACTTTTTCAAGGGTGGCGGCCGCATACCCTGGTGGGCAGCGGGCATCAGCATCTATGCCACCATGCTCAGCGCCATCACCTACATGGCCTACCCCGCCAAGGCTTACGCCACCGACTGGACTTACTACCCCATGCTGGTGACCATACTGCTGGTGTCGTTCCCCGTTATCAAATATTATTTGCCATTTTTCAGACGCCTCAACGTGACGAGTGCCTACGAGTATCTTGAACGTCGCTTCAACGCGCCCACACGTCTGCTGGCATCGGCCTTGTTCATCATCTTTATGGTGGTGCGCATGGCATTGGTGCTCTACTTGCCCTCGCTGGCGCTTACGGCGGTTACAGGCATCAACCTCTACATCTGCATTGTGCTCATGGCGCTTGTCACCATCGTTTACTGCACCATGGGTGGTGTCGAGGCCGTGGTGTGGGGCGATGTGGTGCAGGGCTTCATACTGGTGGGTGGGGCACTCTTTGCAGCCGGCTACCTGGTGTGGGGCACCGATGGCGGGGCAAGCGGTTTCTGGCAAATAGCCATGGACGACCACAAGATGCGGCTCTTTAGTTGGAGCCTCGACTACCGCTCGGCCACCTTCTGGGTTATCATATTAGGCGGTATGGCCAACAACCTCATATCTTACACCAGCGACCAGACTGTCATTCAGCGCTACCTTACCACCAAGAACGAAGCTGGCGCACGGCGCAGCATCATGCTCAACGGCCTGATGAGCGTGTTTGTGAGTGTGGCATTCTTTGCCATTGGCACAGGGCTGTACACCTTTTTCAAGACACACCCCGCAGCGCTCGACTACACCATGGGCAAGGCCGACACGATATTTCCCTTCTTCATGATGAGCCAGCTGCCACAAGGGGTGGCCGGACTGCTCATTGCGGCTATTTTTGCCGCTACCATGAGCACCATATCGTCCAACATCAACTCTGTGGCCACGGCCTACAGTGTCGACTTTTACCAACGCTTCCGCCCCACTGCCAGCAATGCTGCCACCCTGCGCGTGGCACGCCGCACCTGCATCGTGTCGGGCGCATTGGGCATGTGCATGGCACTGCTCATGGCCACATGGCACATTCTCTCGCTGCTTGACTTTTTCCAGGAGATACTCGGATTGCTCTCAAGCGGTCTCGGCGGTCTGTTCCTGATGGGCATATTCTTTCCGCGCATCGGCGGCAAAGCGGCTCTTACGGGCTTTGTGTGTGGCGTGGGAGCAGTGTTTGCCGTGCGCTATCTCACCGACACGAGTTTTCTGCTTTACGGCTGCATCGGCATGGCCACATCGGTGGCTGTTGGTCTGCTGTGCTCTTGCTTTGTCAGGGAGCACAAATCACTCGACGGATTGTGTTGGAAAACACGGCCCTAATGCCCAGGGACGCACACTTTTTCAAAAAACGTGCAATTTATCGTATCTTTTTAGCCTAAAAGTTTGTCAGTATTAGGAATAAGCATTACTTTTGCACGCGGAAACTTAAATACAAGGAACATAATTCATTAAATTCAAATAAAGAAACTATGTCTGATATTGAAGCAAAAGTAAAGGCTATCATCGTTGACAAGCTCAGCGTTGACGAATCTGAAGTTAAGAACGAAGCAAGCTTCGCTAACGACCTCGGTGCTGACTCTCTCGACACTGTAGAGCTCATCATGGAATTTGAGAAGGAATTTGGCATCACTATCCCCGATGACAAGTCTGAAAAGATTTCAACCGTAGGTGACGCTATCGCTTACATCGAAGGAGAAGTTAACAAGTAATCTGCTTGTCTTACGACTACCCAACCCAAAACAATTAACGTTTAACGTTACGCGTCTGCGTCGCTATGCTGTCAGCCCCTGACGGTGTGGAGACAGGTCGTTGTACGTTAAACGTTAATTGCATTATGGCATTACACGCCTACAAAAACACTGCATATCAACACGTTTCACCCCTATGCTGCAGCACACAGCTGAACGGTTCTGGTGCACACAAGCCCACCCCTCGAAACACACCCTATTTGTTTAGTAGATTAGCGAGTACTACCCCAGCCCACCCATCGCGTGGCGCGGGAAACAAGCGGACAGCACACTGCCGCGTGCGTGCTAATCTACTAAAGTGCAGAGAGAGCCACAGGGCACACACCGCCCATGCTGCCACTCAAGCTGACGGCTGCGCATTCATTAACGATATTCAAACTTTATGGAACTCAAAAGAGTTGTTGTAACAGGCCTTGGCGCCCTCACACCAGTAGGTAACACAGTACCCGAAACTTGGGAAAACATCAAGAACGGCGTTAGCGGCGCCGGCCCTATCACACACTTCGATGCATCGAAGTTCAAAACACAGTTTGCGTGCGAGGTGAAGGGCTTTAAGGCTACCGACTTTATCGACCGCAAGGAGGCTCGCAAAATGGACCTTTACGAGCAGTACGCTCTCGTGGCTGCCATGGAGGCTATCAAGGACAGCGGCTGGGACCTCGAAACTATCGACAAGAACCGCATCGGCGTGGTGCTCGGTGTAGGTATCGGTGGTATTCACACCTTTGAGGAGGAAGCTGGCTACTATGCCATCAACAAGGAGAACGGCCCTAAGTTCAACCCCTTCTTCATTCCTAAGATGATTGCCGACATCGCTGCCGGACAAATCTCTATCCAGTATGGTTTCCATGGCCCCAACTACACCACTACATCGGCTTGCGCCTCATCAACCAACGCTTTGGCCGACGCCTTCAACCTCATTCGTCTCGGCAAGGCCGACGCCATGGTGACCGGTGGTGCCGAAGCTGCTATCTGGCCCTGCGGCGTAGGCGGATTTAACGCCATGCACGCGCTCTCAACACGCAACGATGACCCCACACACGCTTCACGCCCCTTCAGCAAGAGCCGCGACGGCTTTATCATGGGCGAGGGTGCCGGCATACTTATCCTTGAGGAACTTGAGCACGCCAAGGCACGCGGCGCCAAGATTTACTGCGAAGTGGCTGGCGCTGGCATGTCGGCCGACGCACACCACATCACTGCCTCACACCCCGAAGGCCTCGGTGCCAACCTCGTGATGAAGGCTGCCCTCGAAGACGCTGAAATGAAGCCCGAGGACATCGACTACATCAATGTGCACGGCACATCTACCCCCGTGGGCGACATCTCTGAGGTGAAGGCCATTACCAAGCTCTTTGGCCAGCACGCTTACGAGCTCAACATCTCGTCTACAAAGAGTATGACCGGCCACTTGCTCGGTGCTGCCGGTGCTGTTGAAGCACTCATCTGCTGCCTCTCGGTGCAGAACGATATTGTGCCGCCTACCATCAACCACGAGGACGACGATCGCGACGAAAACATCGACTACAACCTCAACTTCACCTTTAACAAGGCACAAAAGCGCACCGTACGCGCTGCATTGAGCAATACATTCGGCTTTGGCGGACACAACGCCTGCTGCATTGTAAAGAAGTATGAAGCCTAACGCACCCAAAGGCGCGTAACATGTGCAAATGTGCAAATGCGCAGATGTGCAAATGCTATCACGCATAGCATTTCGGCACGCTGGCGCATCTGCACATTTGCGCTTTTCCCATATCCACATCATACACCCTAATTCAACGGCAATTTGTGCGCACGACTTGCGCAACAGCACGTCACGCCACATTTGCACTGCATATATATGATACTGAACTTATTTGACCGCATGAAGCTCCCCTTCCGCAAGAACAAGGAGTTTCTGTCGGCCCTATACGACATATTGGGCTTTTACCCGCACAATATCGAGATATACCGCATCGCTTTCTCGCACAAGTCGCTCAGCTACCGACGTGACGCCGACAGCAAAAAGGGCGGCAAGGACCGCAAGGCCAACAACCGCGACCGCAAACCGCGCAGCGAGAATACCTCGAAACCGCTCAACAACGAACGACTCGAATATCTGGGCGATGCCGTGCTCGAGACTATCGTGAGCGACATTCTCTTCCACCACTTTCCACACAAGCGCGAGGGTTTTCTCACATCTACCCGCTCCAAAATCGTGCAGCGCGAGGCACTTAACCGACTGGCTGCCGACATGGGGCTCGAAAAGCTTATTCTGGCCGCACAAGGCACACGCATGAGCCACGCCAACATTGGCGGCAATGCCTTTGAAGCACTGATGGGGGCCATTTATCTGGACCGCGGCTTCAAAACCTGCCAATGGTTCATTAACAACCGCGTTATAGGCCGGTACGTCGACCTCGACAACGTGGCACAGAAGGAGGTTAACTTTAAGAGCAAACTGCTGGAGTGGAGTCAGAAAAACCGCATCAACATCAACTTTAAGGACTCTGCCTGCGATGGCGAAAAGGGCTTCCGCACCGTTATCAGCATCGAAGGCATCACCATAGCACGCGGCAGCGGACGCTCAAAAAAGGAGAGCCAGCAGGAGGCTTCGAAAGAGGCACTCACACGCATGCGCCGCGAGCCTGCCACATACGACAGCATCTTCCGTGCTAAAGAAAAGCGCACTGCCATGGAGGCCGAAGAGTCGTTCGCTCTGCCCAAAATCGACACCATCGAGGACGGACTGAGCAAGGGCAAGACTTCAAAAGCCAAGGGCAAGAACAAGGCCGACGCCCCCGTGCTCGATGAGCAGAACAGCAAGGCCCCGAAGAGCGCACAGGAACTCTCCGACGAGGCTTACGACACAGCTTACGACGAGGCTGCCTCGTACGAAGTGATTGACACACCACCAGCCGACCCCGTGCTCACAGCTGAGGACTACGAGGCCAAGGGAATACCCGCTCCCCCCGAAGAGGACGAGCTGAAAGCTGCCGACGAGAGCCTGCGCAAAAAGCGCACACGCAACCGTGGCCCAAAGACTATGGGCGATGCCGTGAAGGGACAGACCAAGGGCGCCACTACCACCGAGGAGCGTGCCGCCAAACGCGAGGCAGAGCGCCAAGCCGAAGTGGAACGACAACGCGCCAAGGCAGAGCACAAACGCCAAATGGCTGAAAAGGCCAAGGCCAAAGCCGAAGCCATCGAAACCAAGGCTGAGCCTGAACCTCTGACTGAAGCCGTGGCAAACGAGGCGCAGACACAAATATCGGGTCTGTTAGGCGCACTCCGTACACACGCCGACCATGAGGCTGAAGCCGTCGCAGAGAGCCGTCGCGCCAAGACCGAAGCACCCAGCCACGCTGAAACCGAAACACCCGTTGCCCCAAGCGCTGAAATGACCAATGACGCTGACACAGCCCACACAGCCGACGAAGTGCAAACGCTGGCCGAAGTGGAAGGAACCTTCATCATAAAGGAGGACATCAAGCCTGCACCGCAAGCTGAGGACGAAAGCCAGGAGGCCGCACTCGAAAGCCAAGAGGCTTCAAATGAAGGTCACGAAGCCGAGTTCGAAAGCCAAGAAGCCGCGCTCGAAAGCCACGAGGCCGCAAACGAAGTATTGGCTGAAATGGAAACAGAAGTTGAGCCCGAGACCAAGCCCGAAGCTGAGACCGCATTTGACAGCGCAACAGAAAAGGCTGAAAATGAGGCTGGGGAGGCAGACAAAGTGGCCGAAGAAAGCGACAGTATTTCCGTTGATACTGACAGCGTAGCCGAAGAGGGTGATGACACTACCATCAACACCATTGACACCGACGCCACTGCCGACTACACTGCCGCCACTGCCGTTGAAACCACCGAGGCTGCTGAAACCGAGGACAAAGACCTTGACAACGACAGCGAGTCAGACGCCGCCACAAGCATTGTGCCATCGCTCACGCTGGACGACATCGTGTTCGGCACAGAGCACGACGAGCATTTTGCCACATTGCGAGATAACAACTTCGACAACGCCGACAGCGAAAGCGACACTGCGGCACAAGCGGACGAGGCTGAAGCAACGCAAGACAAGCCTCAGCGCAACAAAAAGCGGACTAACAACAACCGCCGTCGCCGCCGTCCACAAAATGCCAACAAACAAGGCACAGAAAGCGACGCCAATGGCAAGGCCGAAAATGCAACCAGCGCCAATGCGCCCACGGCCAATGCTGACAAGCCAAAGCCACACAAGCACAGAGGCCGCCGACGTCCTAACAAGGGCAAAAAAGAGGGCGACGCATAACGTACTTCAATAACATAAATACCTCACCACGCGGGAGGGCATGCCTACAACTGTAACGCACATTACGGTTATTGGCACGCCCTCCCGCGTCATTTTACCAACCCCAATCCGTTGGTACAACTGCCGCGGATAATGATATAAAAGGCGGTTTTTCGTTTTTTTAATCCAGGGAGCAATACCAAACGGCAGTTTTTTTCGTTAACTTAGCATCGCTTTCACAACCATACGCCTCCCACTACGAGGAAAACTGGCCCCGAAAGCCATCATTTCAAGAAACCAGTAACTAACCCACTAATCCTTGATAATGGAAACACGTAATAAGAACTACTGTATCATTCTGGCCGGTGGTGTTGGACGCCGCTTGTGGCCCGCAAGTCAGAAGGAGCTGCCCAAACAATTTATCGACTTCTTCGGCACAGGCCGCACCCTGCTGCAACAAACCTTCGACCGCTTTGCCCGTTTTATCCCCACCAACCACATATACATATCCACCTACGAGAGCTATGTGTCCCTTGTGCGCGAACAACTGCCCGAAGTGCCCGAGGCCAACATTCTGCCCGAACCCGTGCAGCTCAACACCGCCCCCGCAGCCATTTGGGGCACATGGCACACAGTGTTGTCCGATGCCGATGCCAATGTAGTGGTAAGTCCGGCCGACCAACTCATACAGCACGCCGACCGTTTCGAAGCCCAGATACTGCGCGGCCTCGACTACGTTGACACCCACGCCGACTTCCTGGCCATAGGCGTCAAACCCACGCAGCCCAACACAGCTTACGGCTACATACAGATGGGCAACGCCATAGGCAACGCCGACGACAAGCTGCACAAAGTGCAATCGTTCAGCGAGAAGCCCGAACTTGACTACGCCAAGATGTTTATGCAGAGCGGCGAGTTCCTGTGGAACACCGGCATATTCATGTGGAAAGGCAAGACCCTCGGCCAGCACCTCTCAAGCATGGCACACCGCCCCGACCGCCCCGTTGAAGAAGTGGCCAAACAAATGGTCACCATAGCCGAGGAGATGAACTACGTGCGCTCATGCATACCCGAGGGCCTGCCGCGCAGCATCGACCTGCTTGTGCTCGAGCACTGCAGCAATGTGGCAGTGTTGGAGTGCAACTTTGGGTGGGCCGACGTAGGTTGCTGGACAGAGCTGCACGAAGTGTCGCACACCGATGCCGACGGCAATGCCGTGAGCGGTGGTGCCCGCGTGATGCTGCAAGGCACCCAAAACTGCATGGTGCGACTGCCCCAACACATGAAAGCCATCATAGCCGGCCTCGACGGCTACGTGATAGCACAGCAAGGCGACATACTGATGATATGCCCCAACAGCGACCCCGACGCCACGCGCCGCCTCATCAACGAGGGCCAGTTCTTCTGACCTCCGCTCCCCCACGCCCCACATAGCCGCCCCGGTGCACCCGCCGCGGCTTCACTGGCTAAAAGTCTCCAATCCGTAACCGATGCTCCCGCAGCACCGGCACAGATTGGAGACTTTTAGCATATATCAGCCACACGCCCCGCGCCACCACATACAAAGCAGGCAGACACAAGTCACTCCGTCAAGAGCGTGTATTAAGTAACATTGCCGTCCGGTAAAACTATTCTGATATTATGCTCACGGATCGCACCGATCGCACGGATTTTTCCGTAACGTGCTTTAACACCACGGAGATGACGGATTTGACGGATTTTGTGAGCATTGCATGCTCACTTCGCTATTGGTCCGTAACGTACCCGTGGCGAAATACGCTAGCACAGATTATGTAGTAAGCGACCTGGTCGCAGCAACGAGCTAATAGCGAAGTGAGCATGCAATGCTCACAAAATCCGTCAAATCCGTCATCTCCGTGGTGCTAAAGCACGTTGCATGAGCTAAAAAATCCGTGCTATCAGTGCGATCCGTGAGCTAAAGCAATACATTGCTCAGCTTATTCTTTCACCATTACTAAACCGCGCGTGTACAAAGAAATAAGGGTGAAGCTTTAATAAAAACATGGGTTTTTAGTAACTTTGCCCACAAATATCTAAAAATTTTACAACATGGCACAGAAACCAAGCATACCCAAAGGCACACGCGACTTTGGTGCGGTCGAAATGGCCCGCCGCAACTATATTTTCAACACCATACGCGAGGTGTACGCACTCTACGGCTTCCGTCAGATTGAAACGCCCGCCATGGAGAACCTCTCCACCCTCATGGGCAAGTATGGCGAGGAGGGCGACAAACTGCTCTTCAAGATACTCAACTCGGGCAACTTCCGTGGCGAAGTTACCGCCGAGGAATACGCCGAAAAAAATTCGGCCCAGCTCGCAGCCCGTTTCTGCGAGAAAGGCCTTCGCTACGACCTCACCGTGCCCTTTGCACGCTACGTGGTGCAGCACCGCGACGAGTTGCAGATGCCCTTCAAGCGCTACCAGATACAACCCGTGTGGCGCGCCGACCGTCCGCAAAAGGGCCGCTACCGCGAGTTCTACCAGTGCGACGCCGACGTAGTAGGCTCCGACTCACTGCTCAACGAGGTAGAGCTGATGCAGATTGTCGACGAAGTATTCAGCCGTTTCGGCATTCGCGTCTGCATCAAGATCAACAACCGCAAAATTCTCAGCGGAATAGCCGAGATTATAGGGGCAGCCGACAAGATTGTCGACATCACCGTGGCCATTGACAAGCTCGACAAGATAGGTCTTGACAAGGTAAACGAAGAGTTGCGCGCCGTAGGTCTGAGCGAGGAGGCTGTTGAAAAGTTGCAGCCCATCATCTCGCTTTCGGGCACCAACGAGCAGAAACTCGACACCATGCGCCAAGTGCTGGCCGCCAGCGAGACGGGCTTGAAGGGAGTTGACGAAGTAGCCTTTGTGCTCAACGCCCTCAAGGCCAGCGAGCTGCGCAACGAGCTCGAGCTCGACCTCACCCTGGCCCGTGGCCTCAACTACTACACGGGCTGTATATTCGAAGTCAAGGCACTCGACGTACAGATAGGTTCCATCACCGGTGGCGGCCGCTACGACAACCTCACCGGCATATTCGGTCTGCCAGGCCTGAGCGGCGTCGGCATATCGTTTGGTGCCGACCGCATCTACGACGTACTCACCCAGCTCGACCTCTACCCTGCCGAAACCAACTCAGGCGCCCGCATTCTGTTCATCAACTTTGGTGCCAACGAGGCCGCCCACTGCCTGCGCCTGGCCGCCGCCATACGCAAGGCCGGCATCTCGGCCGAGGTATACCCCGACTCTGTTAAAATGAAAAAGCAGATGAGCTACGCCAACGCCCACAAAGTGCCCTTCGTGGCCCTGGTTGGCGAGAGCGAAATGGCCGAAGGCAAGGTAGCTCTTAAAAACATGGAGACCGGCGAGCAGCAAAGCCTCAGCATCGACGAGGTGATTGAACACATCAAGTAAACACAAACTGATGAACGAAGAGAACACACACCACCTGCCCTATTTTGACGAGGTAAACAAAATGTACACCATGCGCGAGGCCATTGAAGAAGCCAAACGCTGCCTGCACTGCAAAGTGCCACAATGCAAAAAGGGCTGCCCCATCGAGAACAACATACCCGACTTCATACACGAGCTCTCAAAGGGCAACATGGGCGAGGCCATGGCCATACTGCACGAAAAAACCAACCTGCCCGCCATCTGCGGCCGTGTGTGCCCACACGAAAAGCAGTGCGAAGGCCATTGCGTGCTCGGCCGCCGCGACAACCCCGTGCGAGTGGGCAAGCTCGAAAGCTTTATAGCACAATTCGACGCCGAAATGAACCTGACCCACGAGCGCATACCCGAAAAAACACGCGGCAAGGTGGCCGTCATAGGCTCAGGCCCCGCCGGCCTTACCGTGGCAGGCGACCTGGCGCGCCAGGGCTTCAATGTCACCATATTCGAAGGGCAGCCCGAGCCAGGCGGCGTGCTGATGTACGGCATACCCGAGTACCGATTGCCCAAAGCCGTGGTGCGCAACGAAATTAAGCGCATCGAGGCACTCGGCGTACACTTTGTAACCAACTGCCTTGTAGGCGCGCCCGAGAGCGGTGTCACCGTCGACAGCCTGTTTGCTCAAGGCTTCAACGCCATATTCATGGGCACCGGCACCGCCCTGCCCCAAAACCTCAACGTGCCAGGGGCTAATCTGCGCCGCGTCACACAGTCAACCGACTTTCTGCACAACGTCAACGCCTACGTTGAGGGTGCCCTGCCCTACGAAATGGTGCCACTGCGCAAAGGCGACCGCGTGGCCGTGATAGGCGGTGGCAACGTGGCCATGGACGCCGCACGCACCGCACAGCGCCTGGGCGGCGACGTCACCGTCATATACCGCCGCACACAAGAGGAAATGCCCGCCATCAAGAGCGAGTACGAAGACGCTGTAAAGGAAGGCGTAAAATTCATGTGGAAAACCAACTCCATCGAATTCCTTGGCAACGAAAAGGGCCGTGTGCGTGCCATCAGACTGGCCACCCCCGACGGTGAGCACACCGTAGAGTTCGACCGCGTGTTCCTGGCCATCGGCTCACGCCCAGCCAGCCGCATCGTTGGCACCACCAAGGGTATCGACGTCGACGAGAAAGGCTACGTCATTGTGGGCGACCGTCCCAAGGGCATGACCACCCGCCGCGGTGTGTTTGCCGGAGGCGACGTCGTACACCGTCCACAAACGGTGGTGCTGGCCATGAAGGCTGCCAAAGAGGTGGCTGTAGGCATAGCCCAATATGTCGACGCCATCAAGTTGCTCGAGGAGTGTGGACAGTAAGCCTAAAGGGTGGTTCTAATAAATCTGTTTTTAGAACCACCCTAAAGTGTTAAAATGGCACGGTTGTTACAAAATGCGCATTTATTTTGAATATTTGTTGCATAATGTTTGTCAATTAAAATAAAAGATTTACATTTGCATCGCAACCATGAAAATTAAGTGTGCCACACAAAGCCACACTTAACAACCGCGCATCGGTCATCAGGTGGAACGCCACTATGCCGTGCGTAACAACCATCCCAACCTACGCTTAACCTATGGCGAAACACACAATGAGAGATTATACCTCTTCATAATGAATTGTTTTTTTAAGGGTGGAACCTGCTAAGGGTTCCGCCCTTTTTTGTGCGCTGGTCTATCGCCATCGTGTTGCGCATCAGTTTGCTCACGGGCACAGACCCTTTGTCTG
>ULZA01001543.1_pt1 | contig 13572 bp, 13 predicted proteins | sample 1962681 | NCBI WGS metagenome assembly ULZA01 (sample SAMEA4835877, study PRJEB28245) | human gut metagenome | biome: gut microbiome; material: fecal sample | place: Denmark | collected 2008 | reverse complement strand
AAGATTTTTCGGAAATCCTACTGATCTGCGTCAATTTTTTAATCATAACTCACGGATCAGCTTATTCCTCAGGCAAAATAGATATTTTATTTTTCGGACATAAGAAATATTATGGGCATACACCATTTTAAGATATGGAAAGTCTTGGTTCCTTATTAAATGGCATCGGCAACCCCTTCATTACGAGTGAAGTAGTCCACGATATCTTTTATTTCTCATAATATCCGTACTTTTCCAGATCGACTTTTCTATTGATAACCGGGATTCCGTCCGCAGCGAGACGTCTCTCCTGCTCGTCGGCTCCACCGAATGCAAAAGCACCGGATAATTCACCCTTTGCATTGACAACCCGGTAGCACGGAATATTCTCCGGATCCGGGTTATGATGAAGTGCATTGCCAACAGCACGGCACATTCGCGGATTACCCGCCATCGCCGCCACCTGACTGTAGCTTGCCACCTTTCCCTTCGGAATCCGCTTCACCGCTTCATAGATCCGCTTTGACGGGCTGTCCGTCACCAGATCATAGCTTTCCTTGATCATCCGGCGAATGTCCTTTTCCGGAATGCTTCCATCCAGAATGATCGTATTCCAGTGTTCCTTATTCTGATGCCATCCCGGGATCACCGCCTCATAAGCGCTGCGCCAGAAATCGCGCCACTCCGGGTCTGCCTTGACATTCAGATTCAGCAGCCCCTCTCTCTCATAGGTCCAGAGAAATGCTTTCTTACTGCCCTTCACCCGGACAAGCTGCCAGTTATCGTCCCGAAACGGAGCATCCTGATACGTACCCGGAAGGGAAAGTCCATACTCCAGTGCATCTTCTCTTGTTGTCATACATACCTCCATTTCATCTGTCCCATTTTATGGACACACGTTTCTTTTTGTCTCCCCGGCAAGCTGCTGTGCCGTGTAAATGGAACGATTTCCATTTACAATATAAGCCACACTGCAGACGATCACAAATGCCAGTGCATTCTGCACGCCAAATATTTCCATTCCAATCAACATCGGTGCGATCAGTGTATTGGTTGCTCCACCAAAGACTGCCGCATATCCCAGTGCGGCACAGACCACTTCCGGAAGTCCAAGCAGGCTTCCGAGAACGATGCCAAGGGATGCTCCCATCGAAAATAACGGCGTAACCTCGCCGCCCTGAAATCCGATGCAAAGCGTCAAAACTGTCAGAATAAGCTTCACGATCCAGTCATAGGAATGAATCGTTCCACTATGAAACGCTGCATCGATCAGATTCGTGCCAAGACCGCTATAGCGCCCCATATGAAGCAGTACCAGCAAAATCACAAGCAGGATCGATATAAGTCCGATCCGTATGTATGGATTGGTAAAGGTTTTCGTCATCTTCTCCTTCGCCCATTTAAGCAGCGACGCAAACAGTCGCCCGGTCAGACCAAAAACAATACCAAGCACCAACACAAGCAAAACAACACGCATATCCGTCAGCTTCAGATTTTCCTTAACCGGCACGGCAAATTTCTCCAGCCCCAGAAAATGCGATGTCAAGGATGCCGTATACGCAGAAAGCAGTGCACATCCTAATGACTCATACTCCATCCACCCTGCCGTGATCACCTCAACCGCAAAAAACGCTGCTGCGAGCGGTGTCTGAAACAAACCTCCAAAGCCTGCCGCCATACCGATGATCAGCATCTTTTTCTCATTGTCACAGAGATGAAACTTCTGCTCTACCCGGTACGAAACAACAGCACCGATCTGCACCGCCACGCCCTCTCTGCCGGCACTGCCTCCGAACAGATGCGTGATCCAGGTTGTGACTAACACCAATGGTGCCAGAAGAAGCGGAATGTCATCTCTCCTTCCCTGTCCCGTTTCCAGGATAAGTGTCATTCCCTTCTGACTCAATTCACTGAAGCTCCGGTACAGCCAGACGATCAAAAGACCTGCCACCGGCAGAAACGGGATCAGATACTTAAAATGCTCTGTCCGAAAGTCAGTAATCGCTAACAGTCCTCGACCAAATACCGCATCGATCGCACCAACGATCACTCCGATTACCAATGCGGCAGCCACAGACCGAAATATCTGCAGGCTCTTTTTACCCATGTCCAAAATCATAACAATCTGTCCTCTCCTTTTGTCAAGCTTTTTTCACACTTTCACTTTCCTGACCGCATCTGCTTCCCGCAGAATCCGCTCTCTGCGTTCCCTCTGGAAAACAACGCGAAGCAGACGATACAGCCAGCATACCGGCAAAAGCCATTTATGCTTGTAAAAAAACGGATAATACTGATATGTCTCCATGCCCGGAAAAATACGTTTTATCACATAACGAAGCTTTGACGAACCGCCGTTTTTACTGTACTTTTTCACATTATTTTCAATGCGGCGGTCAAAGGTACCATACACACCGGAGGTCATATAATATTGCAGCATGTCTAACTCCTCCTGCGACAGCGCCTTTGTTATGATCTCCTTCGTTGTATGTGCTGCTGTATCCGGCACTCTCTCCTCTGCCGGCAGCTCCGCAAATGCATTGTCTCCAAATACCTTCCGGCACAACGCCCGATTTCTCTTTTCAAACTCTGACAGACCAAGTGTTTCACATTCCTTCTCGATATATGCAAAATCCATTTCACTATGTAGGCTCTCTAAATACACATAGAAATCCAACAGCGTCCGTATACCGGTTCCGCCGCCCTGATAATGCTTATAGCCGTGACACATAATATAAATATAAAAGTCCTCCGGCTTCATATGGTATCCATAGGAGCTGCCATCCTCCCGGATCAGCCGTTCCTTTACGTCACGGTAATACTGCTCCCAGTTATTGTCATGTGCAGCCCCGTACAGCGCACGGTGCAGTTCAAAATTATAGACCGGTTCTTTTTCATAAACATCATGATTGCCTTCCCCAAACGAAATCACCTCATAGCCAAGAGAAACCATATACTCCCGGACCTGCTCCGCAAAGGCTTCGTCAAACAATATGTCATTGTCAGACATCTGCCGCATCCCCACGGACGGGTAAAATTTCTTCAAAATAATGCCTTTGAGCGGCAGATACCAGATTCCCCTCTGCTCCATAAAAGAAAGGATCCGTGCTCGTTCCGCATCAAACAGGATCACCTTGCGAACCGCCTTTGCCATATCCTTCTCCCATGGGTCGGGCAATGTAACCCCCGCCTGCTTTAAAACAGTACCGGTGAGTGCATCCACAAAATGCTGCTTACTAAACCAGTACAGCTGCATCAGCTTCCGGTCATCGGATTTATATTGCTCCAAAATGTTTTGTTGCGGCTTTGTTTTGTTCACTCCACAACTAAGCAGATAGAGCATATCATATTGTATCGTACTCATTGTTTGTTCCTTCACCGACGCCCTCCTTCACGATCCTTATGCGTTCTTCACGACAACTACAACTCCTCAAAAAGCAGTCTATTTATGGATGATGTTCCTTATTCTCATCTTCAAACGCTTCCACAGGCTTCTGACCGGATAAAGCATGTACCAAAGCTTCGCATACAGCAGACAGCCTTCTGCATCTGCTGCATGCTCCTTACCATCGCGTACAAACGAGGTCATCACACCGAGAATATCCTGATCGGTAATTCCATATTCCTTATTCAGACAATTGTCTCCCAGAAATACATATCCATCCGGCAGCACCTTGACGATGCGGTGCAGTACATAAGCCCCATCTGCGCGCTTGTAAAGTGCCACATCATACTTCCTGCATCTCCCCTGTTTCTTGGTGATCGTAAACAGGTCTCTCTTCTGTCTGAGCAAAGGAAGCATACTGATCCCCCGGCAGGTATAAGTAATGTTCCCCTTTCGCTCCAGTTCCTGTTCAAATGTAGACTTTTCCATATTCTTCTCCTGTGCAGCCATTCCATCCAACAACTGCTTTACTCCTCAATCGCTCCGATGCTTCTAAGCTTATCAAGCACAGCCTCAACATCCTTTGTGATCTGCTCCTTTGACGCATCATATTTTGCAAGCATCCTTTCGATGATCTCAGCCTCTGTTACGTCCTCCTTTAAGCATTCAACAATAAACCCTGCGGTCTTATTACTTCTTACCATGCCGCTAAAGGACAAGCCTCCCACCGGAACGGTGATATGTTCATCGGCTCCCTCATGGGTAATAAATCCATCTTTTAATCGCATATTGTGCCTCCTTATCTCCTTGAATGAATCCAAAACTGCTCAGACAAATGTAATCATGTACAATGGCAATGTAATAATTCCATCTTCGTTTACACCAATATTGCCATCTGCAAACTTATATCCAAAAGAAATATCTTTTTTATTTTTCAGAAGCGATTGTAATGAAGTTGCCCTTGTATTACCGCTTTTAACCTCAATAGGAACCACCTTTCCATCTTTTTGGATAATAATATCAATCTCTCTTTTGGGTGTTTCATTTTTATAGAAGTATAACGAATACCCCTTCTTATATAATGCATCTGCGATCGCACATTCATAGATACCGCCTTTTGAGTTTCCTTCTAATGTATTTTCAACAATGTGCTGCTTTAACGAAAAGTCTTTCATCGCCATCAGCAATGACAAATCTGTCGCATATGCCCTAAAAAAGTCTTCTCTTGCATAATCATCCAGATCAAATCTAACATCTGTCACGCGCTTGGACAAATGTACCATATCAGCGCGAAGTAACCACTCAATACTGGTAAAATATTTTTGTGCTCTGCCCCCATGCTCTACTTCCTTATATTGAAATTTATGATTTTCCTTATCTAATAACTGCTTGGCAAGAGAAAGGTAGCATTTTTCTGCTTTTGCCTTCTCCTCTGCTGTTGCGTAATGTGCGATATCGTACAGATATCCCTGCAAGAGGCTTCTTTGAATTTTGTCAACCTCTCTAAAATCGTTTGTATCTATATATTTCTGTACCACTTCCGGCATGCCGCCTATTGCAATATACTGTCTGTAATAATTCATCATCCTCGAATGTATCGCTTCCGGTACCGCCGTTTTGGAATAAAGAAAACCGCATATACTCTCTATCATATCCTCCGAGATTCCCATGCCCCAAAGAAACTCTTCAAAATCCACTCCATACATCTTCAGATAATCAACATATCCAACCGGATATGAAGATGCCCGTTTGTAGTCTATTCCAAGAAGGGACCCTGATACGATCACATCATACCTGTTGTCGATTGCCCAAAACTTAAGTGATGTAATTGCTTCCTGACATTCCTGTATCTCATCCAAAAAAATCAGGGTCTTTCCCGGCGTGATCTTCTTTTCCGGAAAGCGGAACCGCATCGCCATAACCATGTTGTCCACCGTAAGATCTCCGCTAAAAATATCCATTGCCGACGGAAGCTGCTTGAAATTAATTTCAACCAACTCCTCATAGTTATCCTCCGCAAAACGCTCGATTATATAGGTTTTCCCAGTTTGTCTGGCTCCCTGTACGACCAGACATTTCTTTTCCTTTGTACGAATCCATTGATCCATAAAAGCTGTCACTTTTCTTTTCAGCATAAAGCACCTCACATCTATCTGTCAAAACATGTTTCAACATTTTATCATTCTGAAATCGTGTTGTATCAACATTTTGGAATATTAAAATGTATTTATATCAACATTTTATCAAATAATAACACGATAATTTCTTAGTGTCAAAGCTGAATCTTTCAATCACATATTGTGACTCCTTTTCACACTTGTCAGGACATAACGTTCATTTTGACGACATGTTCATTCCTGCTTCATTCCATTGTACGCCACTTCGACCGCTTCCTGACTAATATTACAGAAAAGCTCATAGAAGTTCGTTTTCTTTTTTAACTCCTCCAATACCATCACCGTAACCGCCAACACCCCCGCGTCGATCGGGCGATAGCACTGCTGCAAAAGCATCGGGCAGGCTTCGCGTGCCGTAATCTTCCGGATCGAATTATCATTTCCTCTTCTTAAAATGCAGATGCCAGCCAACGGTGCAGAGATATTCGTGCTCAGCCGGTGCTTTCCGTCCCACGGAGTTCCATATGCAAACACGCCCTCCTGCGTGATCCTGAGCAGCGGCTTATCATCGTTGATCATCACCGCCCGCTCTCCAAAATACTCCCTCCAAAGTCTTGTGTGGGTAGATTTTCCGGTACCGCTTTTCGCCGTAAACAGATACGCTTTCCCATCCACTGCGATCACAGAACCATGAAACAATAACGTGTTATACATCGGCATCCATTCTGCAATCTTCCGATATACGGCAAGAGTTTCCAAATAGGCATCCGTGTATTCTGCCGCCTGTCCGTTCTGATCCGTTTCTCCCACAGAACGCTTTCTCTCATACGCGATATCCTCGGGAGATGTCTGAATGATCAGATCTGCGAACGGATTAACGGTCTTATCTTCGTTTTCACTGTCGCCTGCCTTCTCAGTGTTCTCACAAATGTCTGAGATAATGTATTCTTTACAATATTCTCTTATCATGTCATACAACGGCTTGATACGGATCCGTTTCTCTGCCAGTTGTATCGTAAATGATCTTTGTTCAGTCATCATGTATCCTTTCTGTATTCAACGCTTCGAAATATGTCCCATTCCGACTGTAAATATACGTGTCCGCAATGTTCTCTAAAATGGATTTTTCAAATGCCGCAATATAACAGAAAGGCAGGATTTCCCGCCCTTCTGTATCGTTACTGTTATTATTTTGCCGGAATAAACGGTAATTCTATCGTATCCGAATCTTTCTTATCGGTATCCGTTTTGTCTGATCTGTCATCGTTTTGATTTCCCGGTTTCTTGTTATTATCAGTTATCTGATCATCAGACTTTATGTTGGAATTCTTATCATTATCGCTTGTCTGGTTCGACTTCGTGCCGGAATCCTTACTGTTATCACTTGTCTGATTTGACTTTGTGTCGGAATCCTTACTGTTACTGCTTTTCTGATCGGACTTTGTATCCGGCTCTTTACCGCCATTATCTACGCTTTGATCGCGATCTGGATTCTCCGACTGATCCTCCTGTTTTGTTGTATCCGCTTTAGAATCCGATGGCTCCTGATTTTCCGAACGGGAAGGCTTTTTATCTGCTTTCGCTTTGCTGTCTGCACCTGTTGTATTCTTTTGGTCCGGCGATTTCGAATCATTCTTTTTCCCTTTGGACTCCGCCTGCTCCCGTGATGCCTTTTTTCCATGCGTACCGGTATCACTCTGTGTGGTTGATGTATCATCTCCCGACTGTGGAGTATCTGTACCAATCGGCAAAACCGGAAGCTCATTGTCCTTTTCCTTACTCTCTGTCGTCTGCCCTGATGCAGCCTGACGGCTATTCTTCATAGTACCCGGACGGCTCACCGCAATCGTCACTCCAATAGCGATTGCCATAATGACAATTCCAATTCCGGATACCAGCAGTATCTTTCTCTTATTTTTCATCTTTACACCTCTGCTCATTTTAGCCATAAACACTATTATAGTAAGCTTACCATACAACGCCTGTAACCACAAGGAAAACAAGGCTGTTCAAGGCATCTCCCGTTTCCGTAACATTTCGTTTCTTATGCAAAAAATGCCAGACAGTCAAGTCTGCCTGACATTTTAAGTGCATTATTCTACAACATAATCCTTTTATGGAGTATCAATACCCATTGGTGGAAGATCATTGCCACTCGTTGTAATAATATCCTCTGTTTCAAACTCTACAATCTCCATCTCCGGTGTTTCGTATCTTTCTTTCATGCTTGTTTGCCTCCCTTTAATTCTTGTTTTTGTAGTATTCATATCCTTGTGCACAACTGCCATATGCATAAAGTGCCTTGACAACTTCTCTGAGTGATTCAATATTATCTATATTATCACATGCACTGCTCATGACCGTGTACGCATAACTGGTTGCTCCATATTTAAGCACTGCCTGTTCCGCATCAGACAAATTCACTTCAAATTCATACTGCTTCTGCAGCTGACTTGCTTTTATTCCGTGCAATGTGATCTTATAACAGTTCCCTTCATTAACTTTTGTTACCTCGTACTGATTCTTTGATATTTCATTGCTACCAAGCCTAATTGCAAACATATCTTCCTGCACTGTCACATCTTCCGCAAACTGCACATAAACACATAGATCTGTCGTAGAATTCAATGATAAATACGCAGATTTAAACGTAACTTTATCTGGATCACTATAGTTTATAATGGAAGCTTTATTTGCCTCACCCTTTATAAAATTTATAATGCTTGTGTCATCAAACACTGGTTCTGTCAGAGCCAAGCCATCTGACGCAAGCTGATCTGTCTTATATCCAAAATATTTCTGTGCCGCACCACCATAATTCAACATGCCTTTTACAAGCTGAACAGTTGCACTGCCATAGTTACTTCCCTCTGCAGACGTATGTGACAGGATATAATCTGCATACTCTTTTACCGTGTATGTATACACTTTTCCTGTCTTTTCACCATTGTTACCAATCATCTGTGCCTTGATATCTGAAGTCATTTCTTTGGCAGCCACTTCACAGGTAAAGACATAATACGTCACGCCATCCTTTACTGTTGTATCGGTTGTGGCGGTCGAACCGTCTTCATGCGTTCCACTTACATATACCTTTGATGTCGTACCATTTGGCAAGGTAAAATTCATATATGCGGATTCATCATTTACAATGTCATCCGTCAACTCCATGTAGAAATTGACGCCGATATTACCGGTAAGACTTAAGGAATAACCGGCAAGCTTAGCGCCGATGCCATCAATATACTGACCGCAGTCATCACATTTTCCATCATTGTCCGCATCCGGATGTTCGCCATAGGTATTCTTCTCTGTATTGGAATATTCATAGGACACTGGCTCTCCCGGTTTGCCCTCACATCCGTTATAAATAGCGTTCTTGTAAACTTTAGCTCCACCTAAGGTCGGATAATTGTCTGTTCCGATTGTCTGTCCCCAGATTGTGCCATCATAAGTCACTTCATCGATTGTGCAGATTGTGCAGCCCTGTGACAGGAGATAAGCAACTTCACCGCTTGCAAATTGTGCGGTGGTTTTGCCGCCATTTTCATCTTCTGTGTCTGCGAGGTAATAGCAATTTGTGACTGGGCCAAAATTGTATCCACATATACCGCTTATATCAGCATCTGAGCCGGTAGCGGTAACAGTTCCTATGTTATAACAGTTTGAAATTGGTGAAGCACTATAGCCACACACACCACCCACAGAAGCTACTGAGCCGGTAGCGGTAACAGTTCCTGTGTTATAACAGTTTGCGATTGTGCCACCATTGTATCCACATATACCGCCTATAGTAGCAGCTGACTCAATAGCGGTAAGATTCCCTGCATTATAACAGTTTGTGATTGTGCCGTCATTGCGTCCACACACACCGCCCACAAAATTATTCCCCTTGAAATAGGAATCAACAACTCCAACATTTTTTATGTTGCCATCAGCTTCTGAACTTCCGAATAATCCAATACGTGTTGAATTACCATTAAAGTACAAACCACTTACGGTTTTATTATTTCCGTCAAACGTTCCTGAATACTGTGTTATATGATCTTCCATACAATCTGCAATCGGAGTCCAGCTTATAAAATCACTTCCGTTGGAAACGTTGCCCTCTGCATCGTATTGTAAGGAATCAAGAAGATTTTCATTGGCTGTGATGTTGGCTGTCAGAATTGCATTGGCTAATTTGTTTTGTTCAACTCCATCAAGAGTGCCGTTTACAAGTCCTGCAAACCAGTAAAGCTGACCTGCATTACTGATCTCGTAAACCTCATCCTTGCTACCGTCCCCATCCATATCATACTTGTCTGTGGTAAGCTCTGCCGGCTGGTATACATTATCGCATGCACAGAAACCGTTCTCTCCGATGCTGTGAGATTCCGTTTCTTTCGTCACATATCCGATCGGACAGTCTTTGCACGCCACGTTTTTTATATGATTATTGTCATCTTTCCAAGTATATGTAACATCACCGTCTGTGTTATGTATATGCTCTTCTCCATCTACCAAAAGGCTCGCACCATCTGCCAAAGTGAGTTTCTCCGGATTGGTAATGCTCGCACCACTCTCAAATTCAATACTTTCTCCACTTGCAATCGTTAAATCTTCTTTTAAAGTAGCTTTACCATATACATATGTTTTCGTTACATTAACTTCCTTCTCATACTCTTTCCATTGTTTTGTGATAACAGAATTGCTGAAGTTACAATCGCTTAGTACAGGGTCTGGACAAGCTAAAGCACGACTAACCACAATCTGGCTTCCTGATACATTAATTGGTTGATTTGACCTAATCACCTTACCTTCGTATCGTTCTGTTGTTGCTTTCGCTTCAACATAACTGTCTACTATTTTGATCTTGTCACCACTGATTACCGTTGAAGAATCATCATTGGCTACCACATGACTATTTTCAATCGTTACGCTACCGCTGCAATCAATTTCGGAAGTCTCCAGCGTTGCTCCCATAATATTTAAATTATTATTTAAGCCATCGTCACCTACACTGATTGTTCCGCAACTTAGACTTCCATTATGATTGTTACCATTTATTTCTAATGTAGGCACAATTCCGCTTTCTGTTAAAATACTTTGAATCAACATTTCTGATTTCATAGTATTTGTTCCGGATAAGATAATCGAAAGATCACCATTCATACTTGTAATATGTCCAGAAATAGACGCATTTTCCAGTACAAGTTGATTCTTCGTGCTGTCATAATACCAATTGGTTCCCTGATATATCGTATCATTACCAGAGACTTCATTATTTTGAAATTTCCCATTATCAATAATTTTTGTTGAGCCTATCGTCAAATATTGAGGAGTGGTTTCCACCGTAGTCTCCTCCGCCTTCGCATTCATCACGCCCCAGCCGCTCACATCCACCGCGGACAGCACCATAAGAACCGCCATGGCTCCGGCAAACATCCGCCTTATTCCTCGTTTTCTTTGTTTCATATCTTCCTCCTTTTCCTTGTGTCATACAGCACTTATTTTCTTACCAGGCACACATAACAAACATTTACTCCCTCTCTGTCACTCCAAGGTTTTCGCATAATTTAAGATCATTTCCTTTATTCTGAGAAGCTCCGGAGTATAATCCTTATTATTCTCCGCACCCCAGATAAAACCGCCCGCATAATAGGCACATGCCGTCATCATCGTATGCACGGTCACACGAAAAAATTCCTCTCTCGGAATATCCGTGCGGAACGTGTGATCCTCCTTAGCTTTCTCATACATCCATTCCAGTCTCGTATCGACCGAATAGAGCGATGCATGAAATTCCTCCAGCTGCTCCTCTCTTACGCCTTCATGCGTGACATAATGATTGAAATTGTCATTATACTGCAACAGGTCTTTGTGATACCGGTACATGTCAATATAGCTGTCCAGTGTAAAGGTAAAACGGTCGATCGCCGGAATATCTCCGATCGATGACAATGGACGCTTTGCATCCAGCTCATCCAGATACTCCTTCCACTTGGCAGCACAGACAGCAACCACCAGCTCGAGCTTATTCGCATAATAACGAAATAATGTAGCCCGCCCTATTCCTGCGGCACTTGCAATCTCTCCCATGCTGACCGGCTCGATCTTCTGTTCCACAAAAATTCGAAAAGCCGTGTCTATGATCAACCTTCTCCTCGCTTCTTTAAGACTTTCCTTCTTCTGTAATCGGCTCATAAAACAATCCTCCATGTGATACACCCTGTCTCAATTTTATATAAAGTTGGCTATGTTGTCAATAAAAACAGAAAACGCCCCATCAGCAACACTGACGGAGCATTCTGCTTATTTATATTTTATGTGTATCATGCTTTCATAACAGATCCAAATGGAAAACAAGCGTATCATAGACAGAATAGAACTTGTATGTTACATTGTATTGTGCATTTATAATTTCCACTAACAGGAGGTTCCCATGGCAGAGATTATCCCAATTACTGATTTTCAGGCTCCGGAGCTTGATATATACGCACGCTGCTCCGAATCACAGCTTTTACATTATTATGAACCAAATGGCGGTATCTTTATCGCCGAAAGTCCCAAAGTGATCGAGCGTGCGCTGAATATGGGATGTGAACCGATCTCTCTTCTCGCTGAAACAAAGCATCCGGACACCCTGCTTGCCGATATCATATCCCGATGTCCGGATATTCCGGTTTACACAGCACCCTATGAGATATTAACAAAGCTGACCGGCTTTGCTCTCACAAGAGGTGCGCTCTGTGCAATGCGCCGTCCTGCTTTAAGATCCATCGAAGAGCTCTGCCTGAATGCCAGACGAATCGCCATCCTGGAGGACGTTGTAAATCCCACGAATGTCGGCGCTATTATCCGATCGGCTGCAGCACTCCACATGGATGCAGTCCTTCTGACACCTGCCTGCAGTGATCCGTTTTACCGCCGTGCCGCCCGCGTGAGTATGGGAACCGTTTTTCAGATTCCGTGGACCTATCTGCCATCCGGTCCATCCTCTGCCACGGAGCAAGACAACGCATCCGCCGGATCATATATAAAACAGCTTCAGGAGCTTGGTTTTATCACAGTTGCCATGGCACTCAAGGATCAGTCTCTGTCCATTACGGATCCCACGCTTGCAAATGCTTCGAAGCTTGCCATCGTCCTCGGAACCGAGGGGGAAGGCCTTTCGCAGGAGACAATTGATGCCTGTGACCACACTGTGATGATCCCAATGTCCCACGGTGTCGATTCCCTCAATGTGGCTGCTGCCAGTGCAGTGGCTTTCTTTGAGATCACAAAGGATTTGTAACACTGTTCATCAATTCATCTGCTTTAATTGAATACGCATAGGCAAGAGGATTTCTTTTCTTCAAGGATTTTAATGCTTTTGACACGATTCTATCTGTATGCTGCTTTTTTATATATTCATCAGCATTTTCAATCTTTTTAAATGGTACATTTGCCATCAAACATGCTGATATATACATTAAACTCGGAGCATATGCAGACGCCACTTCTGCAGAATAATCAAGCGAATAAATATGTCCGGCTAAGCTTCTGATTCCTTTCAGATAACTTTGATAGTCCTCCGTACAATACATGCCTCTGCTTGCAATACATACAGATGCCTGGTAGGTATCCATAAGAACCTCTTTTGCTGTAACATCAATTCCTCGATATGCAATTTCATCTTCTACTATTTTATAATACGTTCCATAGACAATATTAAAATCATCGAAAACATTAATTAAAGAATATACGTCAAACATCTGTTTCATTATTTCCAGATCTTTTCTTGTATCGATCAGGACGCCTGTAGTATGTGGTGCAAATGCAAATAATACCCGTTCAATCAAATTTGGATCTCTTTTGCTCGATTTGTGCAAATCCATAATATGCTCTACACTATAATTTTCTCTTGTAATCATCCAAAACTCCTTTACCCTAATCGCAATTTTACATTTGTTTCTTCCTCTATAAATTTTCTAATTTTATCTGCACTTTTACGTCTTCTTGCATATCGAAACAACTGACTCTCGTCCACAACATAAGAATCAAATGCTGTTTCATAAATAGCCGGATACTCTGATTCACCAAACATTGCTTTTACCAGATTTTCCGAAAAAA
>ULZA01028809.1_pt1 | contig 13640 bp, 7 predicted proteins | sample 1962681 | NCBI WGS metagenome assembly ULZA01 (sample SAMEA4835877, study PRJEB28245) | human gut metagenome | biome: gut microbiome; material: fecal sample | place: Denmark | collected 2008 | reverse complement strand
TTTCTTACCGCAAGGTAAGACGGATGGGGAGTTTTTGCATATACCAGCTAATGCAGATAATTTTTATAATATAAGACTAAATTGTGAGGCTAGCGCCAATAGCCAAAACTTATGTTATAGAGCAAACACAAAATTTAACCCAAGCCTTTATTATTTCTATTTTCCTCAAAGTACTCTGAATGTCAGCATCTTGTCCAATCCTACCTCTTCAATACAGCAAGGCACACCACCTCGCAGAGTAGCTTCTAGATGATAAAACAGCATACATCTGTTGATATGCTCTAATAATAATTTAGACCGTCGCTTATAACCGTATTCTTTCAAAAGCGTTCGAAGCTTTAAACGGACATAATCCTTCTCCGTACTGTACAAAATACGTAGACGAATATTTTTGAAAAACAAATCCAAATTTGAAAAGTCGCTCACATAACTTTCTTCGTCAAAAGAACTTTTTGTATCTGCGGTATCCTTCTGTATTGCTGGAAATTCTTTGTCCAGAATTGGTTTTTCATAAAAGTAATTAAGCCAATACCTGACATCCAAAATAAATTTTTTCTGATTCCGACGATATTCCGGATAGAGAAAAACCTTTTCCCCATCCCAAATAGAATCAATCAAGTGACTTTCATCTCTGCAATTCAACTCCATAGCGCTGATGATTACAGCAACATCTAATGCGTTATAAAATAATTCTCGCATTATCTGTCTCCCTTTACTCCATTGCACTGTCTGCAAAGAATCTGTAAGTTTTCTGCAACACTCTTTCCGCCGGCATTCATAGGGATAATGTGGTCAACCTGGAAATATACCTTTGAACAATCTTTTTTACCACATCCTGCACAGCAGTAAAATCCATCTGCATCCTTTGCTTTCTCAAAGGCCTTTTCACGAAGAGTTTTTTCCAATTCAGGGTTATACTTTCTAATCTCGATAAGAGGAAGTTCTTCCCATACTCTTGTTCCTGGCTTCACATTATTGCCTTCATCAAAAATATCTTTAGAGTGTGATATCTTCATCAATTCAATATCAAGCTGGCGTAAGAAATACAACTTTCTTCCAAAGAAAAGACGGAGCATATTATCATCGTTGGAATCCCAGATAGAATCAACATATTCTGTCTTTTTTCTCTGCCCCATATCTTCGTCCCAAATATACTGGGCAATTTTCCCTACATCCAGCTTACTGCGGTCTACATCGGCAAACGTATAAAATTGAGGAGCAGTTTCATACTGTGCATAATACTTGAGAATATTTCGCACATCTCTTTCTTCATATGGTGGAACCATTTCGCCACAGAAGAAAGTATCTCTGCATTGTGCTTCCATCTCCGCAAGCTGAGATTCTGTCAGATACTCTTCCGAAATTGCAAAGCTATCAAATAAGGCCGGGAGTGCTTCCATCAAATCTTGATAAGCAGCCTGTGTACTGTCATAGACCATAACCTGATAAGCATGGTCCATGCCGCTTTCTTCAAGATAGGTAAACGCATACATTCCTACCGGTATTCTCTGCTCAAACGGCACCTTCTCCAATGCTGACGTATCAACAGAATCATCCAGAATAGAGGCAAACTCTTCTATCTTAGAAATCGCAATCATGCGCAGTTCTCGTTTTATACGCTCCGGATCATTATCCTGGAAGTCATTATTTCCATCAAACAGACTTTCCGGATTTACCCAGGCAATATGCTCATTCCAGTGATCAACAAACGAAACAATATATGCGCTGGCTGTACCCCCTGCTTCCGGTCCTCGCAGAGCACGACCTACCATTTGAGTCATCAGAATAGAAGATACTGTAGGTCTTGCAAGGAAAACTGTTTTTGTCTGTGGTAAGTCAATTCCTTCTGTCAAAATATTTACGTTTATAAGCACCTGCAATTCACCATTGCGATACGCTTCGATATTTCTCTGATTATCTTCACGACTGATTGTTACACCGGTAATCGAGTCACGAATTGCGGAAACAATATAATCAGCTTTAATACCAGCCTTTCTGAAAAGAGCAGTTAGCTGAATTGCATGTACTACATTTACAGCAAACAAAATTGTTTGTCCATACTCATGACACTTATTTTTATATGTCTCCACAATCAACTGATTACGGGCAGCACTGTCTGCCATCTGAGAAGCTATCTCATCCGGTAATGCATCAAAGTTTTGTATACTATTCCATGCATCTGCTCCCATAGAGGCGCCGTATTCTTCGTCAGTATAATAGCTTTCAAAAATCGGTTTCGATAATATTTGACGCTTAATCAGTTCCTTCAAGCCAATCTGATAGGTAATACCAACATCACCATGAACTGTCTGCCCATTTTTTATACCATCTGTAAAAATCTTTGCCAACAGTCCTTGTTCGTTTTCAGATGTACGAAACGGCGTTGCAGTTAAGCCAATCATCTTCAAATTGGGTACTTGGGATTTCACATAATCAATAATTTTTCTATATGTCTTCGCAGTAGCGTGATGCGCTTCATCTACAATTAAAAAAAGTTCTTTTTCACCATGAATCCACTTCTCAAGCCTATCCATATTTCTTCCGAGACTGTCTTTGCTAACAATTAACAGATTGTCATCCGGACGAATATCAATGGTACGATCATGGGTGGAGGCACCGGAAACAATGCGGAAGCAGAACGATGACACATGAGGAATAACCTCTGTGTAAGCAAATTTCTGAAAAGACTCTGCTGCCTGATCCAAAAGCATCTGACGGTGAGCAATCCATAAAATCTTCTTTTTCTTATCAATAGCATTTTTAAGTAACCACATAGATGCCGTATAGGTTTTGCCGCCACCTGTCGGAATCACTACCAGTGTACTAAACGCTGCCTCCTGATTCATTTTATCCAAGGCTTGCATGGCCATCTTTTGATGTTCATAGGGAGTTCTGGAATTTGTCCCCTTCTTTGGCAAAATATCACCATATGATTTCACTTCAATATAGTCTACTGTATTTCCCATAATATTTACCCCTCTCTTCTGTATTTTCACTATAAATCATATTCTAATTATAGCAACGTTCTTGTAAAATGACAAATGATTATGTCATTACTTCATCTATCACACATTGTAAATTCAAGCTGCTTACATGATACCAAAACACAAAATGTAAGCAACTATCCTTACAAGCGTATTTTTCAATTATACGCGTTAATCTTATGTATGCATCAACCAATTGCTTGTTTTAACATCCTAAAAAATCAGACTCAAAGCCTTTGGGCAAAAAACCGCTGTGCCGATAAGCACAACGGTTTAACAATTGATTATTAATACTCAATTTTGCTCCAGCAGATAGATATCGCTGATTTCCTTTACTGTACGCACATTATCCGGCAACGGACCGGCCTTCTGCACGCGACGGTATTCCAAACCGCGCACCAGCAGATATTTTTTGCTGCCGTCACGCAAAGCATCTGTCAAAGCACCTGTCTGCGGAATCATTTCGATACCGGGCTTGCCTGCATAATACATAAAGCCGGGGCGCAGGAACTTGTCAACATAAACAGGCGTCTGCTGCTCACATTGCTCCTTATACACACTGCTCATAGTTTTTACACTGAAGCGGTCGGCAATCACCGGCAGAACAAAAGCAAAGGCCACGCACATCGTCACCGCGCCAATCATCACATGCAGCCAGGAGGCCAGCTCAATATCGCGATAATACAGCAGCGCAAAGACTGCCGCTGCACCCAAAAGCAGTGTCAGCACGCCTAGCATCACCAAGCTGAAGTCAGCCTCAGGCAGATACTGCGCACCGATAATCCAGCCCACGCCAAGCAGGATAAACATAATACCGCTGCCTGCCGCCCAACCGTAAAAGGTTGTATTATGACGCAGCCTGCTTTGCATTCTCGCTATATTCCAGCCGATAATTACTGCCATAGCAGGGAACAACGGCAGAATGTAAGACACCAGCTTCGTTTTGCAGATAGTAAAGAACAGCAGCACGAAAATCCACCAAACGTGGAAGAACAGCAGCTTGCGCATATCATCTATACGGCTTTCGCTGACAGATGCTTTAGCAGCCTGCCACAGCATACCGGTCCATGGGAACAAGCCTAAAATTATTACAGGAAAATAATACCAGAAGGTAACGCGGTTGGCATGCTCAGCCGTCGTAAAGCGCGTTATATTGTGAAATCCCAGGAAGGTATTGATAAATTCCATGCCATGCACGGTATACATAGCGTAATACCAAGGTGATGCGATGAGAAAATACAGCAGCAAGCCACGGATAACATGCATGCGCAAAATCTCACGCAGCTGGCCCATCGCCACCAGATACAGAAAAATTATCGCACCCGGAAAAACTATACCGATAGGACCTTTGGTAACAGTAGCCAGCGCCATGCACACATACATCAGCCAATAACGCTTATGAATAAAGCTCAGCAGTGCTCCTGTCATAAAAAAGAGCAGCGTTGTATCTGTCACCGCCGCCTTGCCCATATAGAAAAATTCTACACAGCTTGTAAGAATCATCGCAGACCAAAAGCCTGCACGTTCATTAAACAGCCTTGTGATACCTACATACATCATCACAGAGGTGCCGCAGGCCATCAATGCCGCAGGAAAACGGGCCGCAAATTCGCTGTCACCGAAAAGAAACTGAGCAACAGCAACCAGCCAATAATACATAGGCGGCTTATCATACCAGAAATTGCCAAAAATTCTCGGTGACAAAAAATCACCGGCAGCCAGCATCTCTCTTGCTGTTTCCGCATATACCGGTTCATCCGGATCCAGCAGCGGAATGCTGCCGATACCGAACATAATCATAAATAACGCAGTGCCTGCTACGATAAGCAGGCTATTTTTTTCAATCTGATTCATCAGTTTCCATCCCTCAAAATAATTTCAAAATTCATATGCCAACTACTCATTTTTCTTACCCTCGGTAGTTTTACTTTTGAGCGATGCCATATTCAGCACATCGCTGCCAAAGGCTCTGATTGTTACTACCGCACCCAGCATAAAGGGCAGATATTCTGCCGTAAAGCGCCAGAGAACTGCCATAATACCTTCAACACCATTAGGCAGAATATTGGAAAACAACACCAAGAAGCCTGCCTCCGCTACACCGCTGCCACCGGGAGTAGGCGAAAAATACAGTATCAAATTCAGCAGCACCATGCGTCCCATTACCTGCTGCAAATCAAAATCAATATTCAGACCGGTGAAATACGCAGGCACAGTTGCATAAATAAAGAGCAGGCTCACACCGGATTCGATAAACGCACGGAAAACCATCTTCGGATGCTTGCCCATAACTACAACGGCATTTTTAAATTCGTTGTACCAGATAAAGCAATTGCGCTGCGTAGTAAACGAAAGCTTGCGGGTAAACCACATAATCGCCTTCTCGGGATAACGTGTTTGCAGCAAGGAAATTACGATTATCGGCAGTGATATAAACAGCACCGAAAGAATCGTCAGCACCGATGCAGGCATCCATTTTACTATATCCTCATCGCTGTGCAGCACCACAGGCACAAGCAGAATAAGGAAGATAATGGACATGACCGTGCGCACCAAAACTACTACCGTAGATTTGGCGACAGGCACCCCGGCCTTACGCATAAACATAACCTGAGCGATAGCGCCGCCGCTGGCACCCGGCGTTACCAACGCCAAAAAGTAATTGCTCAGAACTACATTCACTATCTGATGAAAGGTCAGCTTCTCGTCCGTCACCGAAGCCAGGGTTATCAGACGCAGGCCGTCAAAAATCAAGCCTATCGCAAGGCATGACAAAGCCAGCAGAATACAGCGAGGCTCGAACATCGTCAGGTATTCCAAGGTCCGTATATCAAATGTAAAATAAATAACCGCCGCCGAAATCAACAGCACAAAGCCAAAAAGCAGACCTAGGCGGAACAATAATTTTTTATTCATCTAGCAGACTCCAAATGAGCTTATTTTTTAGTACAAGAGCTTTAGCAGGCCGTAAAATTAACAGGCTGAATATGCTCCTGCTCCAGCAGCTTTTTATTGCCGCTGTCAAGGTACGCCTGCATTTCCTCCTGCCAATGATATTGCCAGGGAAATATTTTGCCCAAGGCAGCAGAATCAAGACCGGGATGAGTCATCAGCTCGCTTACGCCATCCGGAAGCTGACGCAGGATATTGCCTACCAGCTCCGCATTCAGATGACCGCCCGCCAGCATACCGAAGAAATGCTGCGGATGGTGCAGGCCAAGGCTGTCAGCACGCTGCGCCGCCAGCTGAGCACAAAAGCTGAGCCCGCTGCGTCCGATCATTCTGCCGATACCTGTATGAAAGCCGCCGGTAAAGGTATAGGCCTCCTTAGGTATACGTACCCTTATAATATTATACTCATTACAGAGCTTTAATACAAGTGCATTAATTCCCGGCAGCACATGAGTATGCTGATGACTGTCGATATGCGTAATGTTTATTTTGGCTTCCAGCGCCCTTTCGATTTGCGCGCGCAGCTCCGCTTCCAGCTCACTGCGCTTAATGCTGCCGCTGTAAAAGCGCTTGGCAAAGGCAACGTAATCCGGCAAAAACAAGCCCTGCTCATCCAAAAGGCTGCTGACCTTCGCTGCAGGCAACACAGGCGCCACACCGCCGACCAGCGTCAGATGCACACCTATACCGAGCTGAGGATTTTCCTGCGCCAGCTTTACTGCCTCCTGCCAGCAGGGAGCACTGGGCATCAGCGAGGTGCTGGTAATAAAGCCCTCCCGGTAGCCCTTGATAATACCTGCGTTAATCAAAGGATGCAGACCGAAATCATCTGCATTAACAATTAGTTTTTTCATAATCTCTACACTCTTTTGTAATTGGCAAAGTGCAGCTTTACATAGTCACGCAAAGCATCCTTGCCGTATTTTTCTGCTAAGCGGCGGGCGCAGGCCGTTGCCTGCTCGCCGCCGCCCTTCGGAAGCTCGCCTACGCCGGCCTGCTGCGCCAGTTCTTCCATCGTCCGCAAGAAGCGGGCGCGGGCCAGCACCGAGGCAGCGGCAACCGCCAGGTTGCTTTCTGCCTTAGGCTGCTGGCGCACACTGCAGCCCGGAAAGCGCTGCTGCAAAGCCTTTAAGTTTACCGTAGACTGGGTGAACTGGTCAATCAATGCGCTGTGACAATCCTTTTGCCTCTCCAGCACCTGACTCAAAGCCGCCACATGTCCGTAGCCTAAAAGCTGGTTGAGCTTGCCGCCGGCTGCAGCCACCTGCTCATAGCGCAGATTATAAATCTTCGGCTTCAGCTCCAGCACACTGTAATCAACAACCGTAGACTTGATAACATCCTCCAGCTCAAGGATTTTTTTATCCGTCAGCAGCTTGCAGTCCTTAACGCCTGCAGCCTGCAGCTTCGCTGCCGTTGTGTTGTCCACTACTGTGGCCGCCACAACCAGGCTGCCGAAGAAATCACCCTTACCGGATTCATCACTGCCTGCCCACAAACCATTGCTTACTGTTGCTCCAGCGGCTGCAGGCTGCAGCTCCTCAGACGCATTCTGCACTCCCTCCAGCAGCAGCAGTAATCTTTGCTTTAAGGCACTGTCGCCGTTATAAACATGCGTCAGTCCCTTTTTGCCGTTATATATATTTACGGATGCCTTGGCCTCACAAAACTGTACTGCAATCTGCTGGCCATAATTTATCGGCTTATCCTTAACAATACTGAAACCATCCTGACGGATTTTTTCTGCAGCCTCTGCCAGGTAATCGGCAAAGGCCTTAGGTGTCAACTGTTTCACGCCTATTCTCCTCTTTGCACATAGTTTTTCGCCTTCCACTCCTCAAAGAGCAGATAAATCAACGGAACAACCACCAGCGTCAGCAAGGTGGAGGTTGTTAAGCCGCCAATCAGCACCACGCCCATAGACTGACGCAGCTCCGCACCCTCGCCGATGCCCAAAGCAATCGGCAGCATACCGAGTATCGTAGACAAAGTAGTCATCAGAATAGGACGTAGACGCAGTGAGCAGGCCAGAAGCACTGCTTCGCGGATAGACATGCCATTTTCACGCTCCTGGTTGGCATAGTCAATCAGCAAAATTGCATTTTTGGTAACCAGGCCCAAAAGCATCGTAAAGCCAATCATGCTCATCATGTTCGCCGTCTGTCCTGCAACAAGCAGGCCCAAAATAGCGCCGATAATCGCAAACGGCAGCGATACCATGATAATCAGCGGCTGCGAAAAGCTTTCGAACTGCGCCGCCAGTACCATGTATACAACAACTATAGCCAGAATAACTGCCTTATAAACCTCTTTAAAGGAGCGTGCCATGTTATCAGCCTGACCAATCATCTTATAGTTATATCCCGGCGGCAAATTCAGCTCAGGAATATATTCATTGCGCACCTTGCCGATTAAATCACCGGGCGAAATACCTACTGTGTTGGCATACACAACTATCTGACGCTGCTTATCCTCACGCTCAATGCGTGTAGGACCGCTGCCGTAACGCACATCTGCGATATCCCCCAGGCGGATAAACTGACCTGCGGAAGAAGAAATGCGCAGGTTCATAACATCATTGATATTAGTGCGCTGACTTTGCTCCAGCTGCAAAATAATATCATAGTCATTGTCACCGATGGTATAGCTGTTACTGGTGCTTTTGCCCATAATTGCCATTTCAACAACCTTACCAACCTCCGTAGCATCAAGACCGAATTCACTGGCCTTGGCGTGGTCCAGCTTAACTACGATTTCCGGCTGCTCTTCCGAATCGGATATATCAACGTCGGTCGCACCCTCAGTCCGGCGTATCATATCTGCCAACTGCTGAGCGTAATTTTTCAGCTCCTTGATATTGCTGCCGCGCAGACCAATCTGCACCGGACGGCTATCGCCACGGCCGCCGCCCTGGTTGGATACAACGGTAACCTTCAGGCCTTCAACATTTTGGAAGCGTCCGCGCAAATCATCCATAATCTGCTGCATGCTGCGTTCACGCTCATTGCTTGGCTTCAGGCGGATATCCAACGAGCCCTGGTTAACAGGATTACGGCCGTTGCCGATATTAAGCGCCACGATTTTGACCTCCGGCAGCTGAGAAATCTCCTGCTGCAACGGCTTGGCCAGTTCTACAGTTTTCTGCAGACTGGTGCCGATGGGCGCTTTAACATTGACGCTGAATTCACCCGAATCATATGTAGGTTGGAATTCCGTGCCCACAAATGGAAGCAGCAGCAAATTCAGCAACAGCGAAATGATACCTACGGCAACAACCTTCTTAGGTCTTTCCAAAGCCCAGCCCATTAAGCTGTCATACATTTCACGCACGGACTGAAAGCCTGCTTCGAATTTATCGAGAGCCCTCTGCACAAAATGCGTGCGCTCCTTGCTGCTCTGCTCCTCGGTTTCTGCCTTAATCCAATACGCCGAAACCATTGGCGTAAGCGAAAAGGCTACGATAGTAGAGAACGCTACCGCAAAAGCAACCGTCAGACCGAACTGCTTGAAGAACTGGCCGATGGTTTCACCCATATTACCGATAGGCACAAATACAGCCATTAAGCTCAGGGACGTTGCCAAAATTGCCAGCGTCAGCTCCTCTGTCGCTTCCCTGGCTGCCACAAACGGCGTCTGCCCCATCTCGATATGGCGGAAAATATTTTCAATTACTACAATCGCATCATCAATCAAAATGCCGACTGCCAGGCTCAAAGCCATCAGCGACATATTATTCAGTGTAAAGCCCATAACCTTCATCATAAAGAAGGTGGCGATAATAGACGTAGGAATACACAGACCGCCGATAATAGTCGCACGGAAATTGCGCAGGAAAAGATATGTTATCAAAAGCGCCAGAAAACCGCCGAAAAGAATCGCATTCCAGACATCCGCAATATTATCGCGAATATAATTAGATTGGTCGCGCACCTTATCAACAATGATATCGGGCGGCAGATTGCTGTGCTTCAGCTCCTCCATCTTGGCATTGACATTATCGGTAACATCAACAGTATTAGTTTTGGACTGCTTGCGCACAAAGGTCATAACACAGGGAACGCCGTTGGCACTGGCAAAGGTATCCTCATCCTCCCAGGAATCAAGCACATCGGCAATTTCACTGATATAAACAGGGCGGCCGTTATGATTAGCAACTACCACCTGCTTAATATCATTGATATTGTTATACTTTCCCAAGGTACGCACAGTGATTTCCATAGCGTCATTTTTCGCCTTACCGCCGGGAGTATTATAGTTGTTGGCGTTCAGCTTACTGCGCACTGTCTGATAGGCAATACCATATTCCGCCAGCTTTTCCGGCTTCAGCACAATGCGGATAGCACGCTGGCTGGCACCGACAACGGTAACCTCGGAAACACCCTCCACCATCTGCAGCTCATCCTTGATATTATCCTCCACAATGCGGCGGATTTCACCACGGCTGCGCGAAGGCGAAGCAAAGGTATAGGCTACAATAGCGCGGGAGTTGAGGTCTACCGTCTGTGTTACCGGCTCATCAATATCATCCGGCAGCGCCTTGCGCACGCTGGCAACCTTTTCACGCACCTCACTGGCCTTCACCTGCGGGTCTACACCGATATTAAATTCCAAAACCGTTTCACTGTAGCCTTCAAGCACAGTGGAAGACAATGTCTTGATACCCGAAACCTGGCTGACGCGGTTCTCAATCGGCTTAGTAACCAGCGTTTCCATTTCCTGCGGCGAAGCACCGCTATAGGTAACACGCACGCTGACAATAGGCAAATCAACATCAGGATTCAGATCAACGCCGATTTCCGGATAGCAGCGGATACCGAACACTACCAACAGCAAAATAAACATGGTAGTAAAGACCGGCCGCTTGATAAATGTTCCAATCATCGTTATTTACCAGCCTTTTTCAAATCTATCTTGCTGCCTTCACGCAGCTTGTTATGTCCTTCGATAACAATAGTATCCTTTTCATCCAGTCCGCTCACTATTTCAGCCAGCTTATCATTCGTATAACCGACATTCAGCACACGACGCTGTACAACGCCTTTATCATCAACAACAAACACCGTCTGCTGGTCATCACGCATCACAATAGCCTGCACCGGAATAGTCAGCACATCAGCTTTAGGTGAAGCGGTAAGCGTAACGTTGGCATAGACCCCGGCTAAAAGACCTTCGCTGTTATCCACACTCACCTCTGCCGCAAAGGTATGCGCCGGCAAATCCGCAACCGGAGCGATGCGGGTAATTTTACCTATCAGCTTTTTGCCGGGATAAGCGGGCAGAGTAATGCTTGCTTCATTGCCGACATGTACACCGGCAATCTGGCCTTCGGGAATATGAATCGTAGTTTTCAGCATAGAGATATCCGCAACGGCAAAAATAGGCGTACCTGCCTTTGCATAGTAGCCCTCCTGATAATAACGCTTGGCAATAATACCGTCAGCAGGCGCTGTCAGCACCGTGCCCTCGGATTTAGACTCCATCGCCCGCATGCTGCCTCTGGCAGCCTCCAGCTTGGCAGCAGCATTATCACGCGCAAAGCGGTAATCATCTACCACCTGCTGCGAAACCGCACCCGTAGCATATAGCTTTTCATAGCGCTGCAAATCCGTTTCCGCCTTGCGCAAGCTTGTCTGTGCATCCAAAAAGCTGCCCTTGGCACTTAACAGATTGGCATCTGTATCAGCCTGCTCCAAAATTGCCAGTACCTGCCCGCGGCTAACATGGTCGCCTTCACGGACATAAACCTTTGCCAAGCGTCCGTCCACCTTAGCGGCAACCTCTGCCTGCCATTCCGGGTCCAAACTGCCGGAAAAGCTCAGACTGGGAACAATCGTCTGCCTTATGGGGTGAGCAGTAACGACTGCCACATTGCGTACCTGCGAAAGTTTGGCAGCACGCGCCTTATCGGCCTGAATATTGCTGTAAATACGGTAGCCGATAATTACGCATACCGCCAGCATCAGGCCAAGTACTATCTTAACCTTGCGATTCTGTAAATTCACTTTCTTTCCTCCCTGCACCATTCCCTTGGGGGTAAATTATAATGGGGTAAGTTTAATTTTAGCTTAGTTTATTACGGAGTAATTATAGTTATAGATAATAATATTATACCTCTTATCAAGAGAAGTTAGCAAGAGCAAAGCCGCAGGCAGACATAGAAAAAGCACGCTGCGGACAGCGTGCTTTCGACAGTTTTAAATTAAGCTTACAGGCCTGCCTGCTCGCGCAGTGCAGCAGCCTTTTCAGTATGCTCCCACGGCAGATCTACATCGGTACGGCCGAAATGACCATAAGCAGCAGTTTGCTTGTAGATAGGACGCAGCAAATCCAGCTCACGGATAATGCCGGTCGGGCTCAGGGAGAAGTTTTTGCGAACCAGCTCAGCAATCTTGTCTTCGCTGATTTTGCCGGTGCCGAAGGTTTCAACCAGAACGGAAACCGGATGTGCTACGCCGATAGCGTATGCCAGCTGGATTTCGCATTTGTCAGCCAGACCTGCGGCAACAATGTTTTTAGCAACGTGACGTGCAGCATAAGCAGCACTGCGGTCAACCTTAGAGGGGTCCTTACCGCTGAAAGCACCGCCGCCATGACGAGCCATACCGCCATAGGTGTCAACGATGATTTTACGACCGGTCAGACCAGCGTCACCTTGAGGACCGCCGATAACGAAACGGCCGGTCGGGTTGATGTAGTATTTGGTTTCCGCATCCAACATTTCTGCGGGAACAATCGGTGCAATAACCTTTTCGATAATATCTTTGCGAATCTGCTCGTTGGAAACTTCCGGTGCATGTTGGGAAGAAATAACGATAGTATCTACACGAACAGGTTTGCCGTCATCATATTCAACGGTAACCTGAGTTTTGCCGTCCGGACGCAGGTAAGGCAGCACGCCTTCCTTACGAACCTTGGTCAGCTGCAGAGCCAGCTTGTTAGCCAGATATGCAGGCATCGGCATGTAGCTTTCGGTTTCGTTGGTTGCATAACCGAACATCATGCCTTGGTCGCCGGCACCGGTTTCTTCCTCAGCAGCCTGGCCTTCCTTAGCTTCCAGCGCTTTGTCAACGCCCATAGCGATATCAGGGGACTGCTCGTCTATGGAAATCAGCACACCGCAGGTGTTGCCGTCAAAACCGAATTTTGCACGGTTGTAGCCGATATTGTTGATGGTTTCGCGGGCAATGCGTGCGATATCAACATAGCATTGGGTAGAAATTTCACCGAAAATGTGAACCTGACCGGTAGTAACGATAGTTTCGCAAGCAACACGGCCTTTAGGATCTTGAGCCAGGATGGCATCAAGCACAGCATCGGAAATTTGGTCTGCTATTTTATCGGGATGACCTTCGGTAACGGATTCGGAAGTAAATAATTTTCTCATTGGTAGCTCCTTTCATAAATAAAAAACGTTGTTGAGAGTGTTTAGATGGTATAAGAAAAGGCGTTCTCATTATGAGAACGCCTTAAATTATTACTCTTAGCATTCTCATCTTACAGATAAACTGCAGGACTTAGCACCGTTTTACAGCTGTCACGCTGCAATGGTTGCTGCGACTTCACAGGGCCATTCCCTCCATCGCTCTTGATGAGTTGTGTTAAATTGTTTACAGATGCCATTATATAACAAAATCAAGATAATGACAAGTACTTTTTTTCGAAAAATATGTAAAACCACATTTTCCGCTACTGCTGATGCTAAAT
>ULZA01016197.1_pt1 | contig 13721 bp, 12 predicted proteins | sample 1962681 | NCBI WGS metagenome assembly ULZA01 (sample SAMEA4835877, study PRJEB28245) | human gut metagenome | biome: gut microbiome; material: fecal sample | place: Denmark | collected 2008 | reverse complement strand
TACACGGTAGACGGTTCCACGGTCCAGACCATCCTTGCCGCGGACGCTGTGGAAGCGGATTCGTGAAACAAAAGTTCATCCAACGGTCGTTTTTGCGCCCGGAGGTTTCCTGTACAGGGGCCGCCGGGCTTTTCTATGCCCCGCGCCGGTTCTTTCCGATTTCGTAAAGTTTGGGCAAACTGTGTCAGAGTGATTGACATTTGCACGCAAATTGTATAAGATAGACACGATAGGGGAGAGGATCCTGCGCAAAGCTTGCCGTTATTTGGCGCGGCGTGGGGACGATCACCCCGGTACGAGGGATGGGGCAACGGCCCTGTCTTTTTTCGTATCTGAGTTTAAGGAGGATTTGGTATCATATGGACAACTCGGTGATCGTATCCCTGCGGGATATCGTTGTGGAGTTTGACGGCCAGCGGATTCTGAACGGACTGAATCTCGATATCCACGATAAGGAATTTGTCACGCTGCTGGGCCCTTCCGGCTGCGGTAAAACCACGACCCTTCGCCTGATCGCGGGCTTTCTGGAACCGAACTCCGGCAAAGTCCTGCTCAAAGGAGAGGACATCACGGGCGTGCCGCCTTATAAACGGCCGGTGAACACGGTGTTCCAGAAATACGCGCTGTTCCCGCACCTGAACGTCTTTGAAAACGTGGCGTTCGGTCTGCGCCTGAAAAAGATGGACGAAGAGACCATCCGCCGCAAAGTGCGCGATATGCTGGAAGTCGTGGGTCTGAAAGGCTTTGAGCGCCGCAGCATCGGCCAGATGTCCGGCGGCCAGCAGCAGCGCGTGGCCATCGCCCGCAGCCTTGTCAATGAGCCGGAGATCCTGCTGCTGGACGAGCCTCTGGGTGCGCTGGACCTCAAGCTGCGCAAGGAGATGCAGTTGGAACTGAAGCGTTTGCAGCGCGAGATGAACATCACCTTTATCTATGTCACCCACGATCAGGAAGAGGCGCTGACCATGTCCGATACCGTCGTCGTCATGAACGGCGGCAAGGTGCAGCAGATCGGCACCCCGGAGGATATCTACAACGAGCCGAAGAACGCCTTCGTTGCGGACTTTATCGGCGACTCCAACATCGTGGACGGCGTGATGCACCGCGACTTCCTCGTTTCCTTCTCCGGCGTCGAGTTCCCCTGCGTGGATCGCGGCTTTGCGCGGGAACAGAGCGTGCAGGTCGTTGTCCGCCCGGAGGACATCGAAGTGGTCTCCCCCATGGAAGGCCAGCTGGTCGGCGTGGTCAACGACGTTATCTTCAAGGGCGTTCACTTTGAGATGCACGTGGAGTGCGAAGGCCGGGAGTGGCTCATCCATTCCACCCGCGCCTGTACGCCCGGCGAGACCATCGGCATGAAGATCGGCCCCAACGAGATTCACATCATGGCGCGTTCTTGAGGTGATGCCGAAATGAAGATCTACGATAAAAAGCTTGCGTATCCTTATTTCGTATGGATGACGCTGTTTACGGTGGTGCCGCTCATCATCGTGGTGTACTACGCCCTGACGGATGCGGACGGCAATTTCACGCTGGACAATCTGCTCTCCATCAGCGGCTACGGCTCGGTGTTCGCCCGCAGTCTGCTGCTGGCCCTGATCGCGACGGTCATCTGCCTCATCATCGCCTTTCCGGTGGGCTATTTCCTCTCCCGGCTGCGGGTGAACAAGCAGCACATCATGCTGATGCTGGTCATGCTGCCCATGTGGATGAACTTTCTGCTCCGCACCTATGCGTGGATGGGTCTGCTCAGCACGAACGGCCCGGTCAACGCGGTACTTGGCTTCTTCGGCCTTGGACCGTTCAATATGCTGAACACTTCCGGCGCGGTGGTGCTGGGCATGGTGTACAACTACGTGCCCTATATGATCCTGCCGCTTTACACCAGCATGACCAAGATCGACCAGAGCATCGTGGAGGCGGCGCAGGATCTTGGTGCCTCCACTACCCAGACCCTGCTGCGGGTGCTCATCCCCATGAGCGTGCCCGGCATCAGCACCGGCATCACGATGGTCTTCGTCCCGGCGGTGTCTACCTTCGTCATCAGCCGGATGCTGGGCGGCGGTTCCAACCTGCTGATCGGCGATCTGATCGAGATGCAGTTCCTTGGCAACAGCTACAACCTGAACGTCGGCTCGGCCATGAGCCTTGTGCTGATGATCATCGTTCTGCTCTGCATGAGCTTTACCTCTAGCTTTGATGAGGATGAGATGGAGGGTGTGTCCTGATGAAAACAAAACATCTTCGCCTGATGCAGCGGGTCTATATCATCCTGTTTTTCTGCTTCATGTATCTGCCCATCGCGTATATGATCGTGTTCAGCTTCAACCAGAGCAAGGGCTACGCGCTGTTCACCGGCTTTACGCTCAAGTGGTACACCAGCCTGTTCCATAACGCTTCCATCCTGCGGGCGCTGGCCGTCTCGCTGGAAGTGGCGCTGGCTTCGGCGGTCATCGCCACCATCCTCGGCACAGCGGCTTCGCTGGGGATTGCGTCCATGGGCCGCAAGAGCCGCCTTGTGGTCACCAACATCACCTATATCCCGGTGGTCAACCCGGAGATCATTACCGGTATCTCGCTGATGCTGCTCTTCGTGGCATACCAGCGCTTCGCGGCCCACACCGATCTTTTGCCCGGCAGCATCATGGGTCTGCCCACGCTGCTCATCGCGCATATCGCGTTCAATGTGCCCTATGTCATCTTCAACGTGTCCCCGAAGCTCAAGCAGCTGGACATCAAGCTGTATGAGGCCGCCCTCGATCTTGGCTGCGACCCGAAACAGGCCTTTTTCAAGGTCATCCTGCCGGAGATCAGCCCCGCCATCCTGTCGGCCTTCCTCATCTGCCTGACGTATTCCATCGATGACTTCATGATCTCCTACTTCAACTGCGGCACAGTCGAGACCCTGCCCATCGCCATCTACTCCATGACCCGTAAGAAGGTCAGCCCGGAGATCTACGCCCTGTCTACCATCATGTTCGTGGTCATCCTGTCCATCATCCTGATCTCCAACGCGATGGAAAGCCGCGGGTACCGCCGCGACCAGAGGGCACTGAGAGGGGAGGACGTGGCATGAAACAGATGAAACGCTTTGCGGCGCTGCTGCTGACGGCGGTCCTTGCCCTGAGTCTGCCGTTTTCGACGCTGGCCGCCGGGACCATCGAGGTCACCGAGGACGTCTCCGTGACCGACACCTACGACTGGACCCGCTTCAAGGGAAAGAACATTACCCTGAACGTCTACAACTGGGGCGAGTACATCTCCAACGGTTCGGACGACAGCGTGGACGTGGTGTCGGCGTTCCAGAAGCTGACCGGCATCCATGTCAACTACACCACCTTCGACTCCAACGAGTCCCTTTACGCCAAGCTCAGATCCGGCGCGGCAGATTACGATGTGATCATCCCGTCGGATTATATGGTGGCGAAGATGATCTCGGAAGGAATGCTGGCAAAGCTCAATTATGGCAACATCCCCAACTTCCAGAACATCGACGAGGAGTACCGCAACGCTGATTACGACCCCACCAACGAGTATTCGGTGCCCTATATGCTCTGCACCACCGGCATCATCTACAATACCACCATGGTGGACAAGGCTCCGACCAGCTGGGCCGACCTGTGGGATGAGCGGTATTCCGGCAGTATGCTGATGTTCAACAACAGCCGCGATGCCTACGCCATCGCCGCTTTTGCCACCGGGAACAGCATCAATCCCCAGTCTACCGAGGAAGTGGACGAGGTGGTCGAGAAGCTCAAGAGCCAGAAGCCCCTTGTTCAGGCCTACGTCATGGACGAGATCTTCGATAAGATGATCGGCGGCGAGGCAGCCATCGGCGTCTATTACTCCGGCGACGCCATCACCATGATCGACGACAACCCCGATCTGGCATGGGTCTTCCCGGAAGAGGGCAGCGTCCTCTCGGTGGACAGCATGTGCATCCCCGCCACCAGCGAAAACCAAGAGGCTGCCGAAATGTTCATCAACTTCATGTGCGAAGTGGATATCGGTAAGGCGAACGCCGAGTATATCGGCTACACCACCCCCATGCAGGCCGTGTGGGAAGTGCTGGACGAGGATCTGAAGTACAGCGAGATCGCTTTCCCCTCGGAGGAGATCGCCGAAAAGGAGAAGGTCTTCACCGACCTGAGCGACGAGGTGAACAGCGAACTCGACGTCAAGTGGAGCGAGATGAAGAGCTACGACGAGGGCGGCAGCGGCGTTATTTTCCTGCTGCTCCTCCTTGCCATGATCGCGCTGGCGTGCTTCAACATCTGGCGGAAGCTGCGCAAAAAATCGCGCAATATGTATTGACCCCATACAGGCTGCGCCTCCCTTGGTGCGGCCTGTTTTTGATCGAAAAGGAATGTTTGACAATGGAACTGAATCACTTCACCGAGACCTTCACCGTTCTGAACGCAGACGGCGACTTCCGCCGGATGCTCAAGCCCAGCGCCCTGTTCCGCTACGTGGAACAGGCGGCAGCGGACCACGCCCGCGCCTATGGCATGGACGACGCTTTTTTTGCCGCCCGCCACACAGCCTTTCTGGTGGGCAAACAGGCGGTGGAGATCTACCGGATGCCCACCCGTGGCGAAAAGGTCACGCTGGATACGGCCTGTGAACCCTGCAAAAAAGGCTCCATGAAGCGGATCACCCATCTGCGGGACGAGGCGGGCCGTGAGCTTGCCATGGTGGACTGCCGCTGGATCGTGGTGGATACCGAGACGGAGCGCATCCTGCGCCAGCCCAGTTGGTGCACCCCCAACTACGAAAATGATACGTTGGAGGAGGAGCTGCCCCAGCTCGTGCACAAAACGAAGGACTTGACCTTTGCGGGCAATTGGACGGCCCGCTATTCTCTGTGCGACCTGAACGGCCATGTAAACAACTCCTGCTATCTGGACATCGCGTGCGACGCGCTGCCGCTGGAAGTGCTCCGCAAAGGGCCTCTGCGCTTCGCCTCCATCAAATACCACCGCGAGATCCCCATGGGGGCCGAGGTGGCCGTGTCCTATGCCCCGTCGGCGGATGGCTGGTATGTGGTGGGCCGCCGCGAGGAGCACATGGCATTTGAATGCTATCTGGAGTTTGCCGACGAAGCGGCACAAAAGGTCTGAAAAAAGAATTACAAAAGATTTACAATTTTCTTCGCAAAGACTCTTGCAAAATGGTTTCAAAAGAGTTACAATATAGTTACAGAAAGCGGTAAGACGCTTCTGAGTGAAATCTTTTTCTTCTTGTTATCCGTGGATATCGGGTGCGCCGCCCCTCCTCCTCCGGCTGTACTCCTTCGCAGCTGCTGGCCGCGCACCGCACAGGCGGTATCCTCGCTTCGTGTGCAGAAAAGCTCGCCCTTCGGGGCGGGCTTTTTTGCGTCTCCGGGGCCGCGGTGAGAGCAAAGAAAAGCAGATTTCGGGAATAAAGTGTTACTTTCCGTCATTTTCTTAGACAAAGTGTCTGGTTTTCGCGAGGAGTCATTTGGAAAGTTTGTTTTGCAAAATGCTTGCGTTTGTGCCGGTTTGTGTTACAATAAGTGCAAGCAATTTTAAGCATGTTCCAAGCACATTAGGTGAAATGAATTTGCCGCCGTTTCGACGGGCTGCACGAGAGAAAAGGAGTTTGAGTATGGCTTATTTCTATGAAGAACCTTCCCGCACCTTTGGCGAATATCTGCTGGTTCCGGGGTATTCCTCCGCAGAGAATATTCCTACGGCCGTCAGTCTGAAGACCCCGTTGGTCAAGTACCGCAAGGGTGAGGAAGAGTGCCCGCTGGAAATGAACATCCCCATGATCAGCGCCATCATGCAGTCGGTCTCCGGCGATAAGCTGGCCATCGCACTGGCTCGTGAGGGCGGCGTTTCCTTTATTTACGGTTCCCAGAGCATCGAGAACGAGGCCGCCATGGTCCGCCGCGTGAAGAGCTACAAGGCCGGTTATGTCGTTTCCGACTCCAATCTGGCCCCCACTGCCACCCTGCACGACGTGCTGGAGCTGAAGGCCCGCACCGGCCACTCCACCATCGCTGTTACCGCCGACGGCACCCCCAACGGCAAGCTGCTGGGCATCGTGGCCTCCCGCGATTACCGCGTCAACCACACCCCGGATGATGCTCCTGTCACCACCTTCATGACCCCCATCGAGAAGCTGGTCACCGCACCGGAAAACACCTCCCTGCATGACTGCAACAACATCATCTGGGACAACAAGATCAACACCCTGCCGCTGGTGGACGCCGAGGGCAACCTGAAGTACTTCGTTTTCCGCAAGGACTACGATTCCCACAAGAAGAACATCAACGAGCTGCTGGACAAGAATAAGAGCTACGTCGTCGGCGCGGGCATCAACACCCGTGACTATGCCCAGCGCGTGCCCGCACTGGTGGATGCCGGTGTGGACGTCCTCTGCATCGACTCTTCCGAGGGCTATTCCGAGTGGCAGAGCCGCACGATCGGCTGGATCCGCGAGAACTACGGCGACACCGTGAAAGTCGGCGCGGGCAATGTCGTGGATGCTGAGGGCTTCCGCTTCCTTGCCAAGGCTGGCGCAGACTTCGTGAAGATCGGCATCGGCGGCGGTTCCATCTGCATCACCCGCGAGACCAAGGGCATCGGCCGTGGTCAGGCCACCGCTGTCATCGAGGTTGCCAAGGCTCGTGACGAGTACTTCAAGGAGACCGGCATCTATGTGCCCATCTGCTCCGACGGCGGCATCGTCCACGATTATCACATCACCCTCGCGCTGGCCATGGGCGCGGATTTCGTTATGCTGGGCCGCTACTTTGCCCGCTTCGACGAGAGCCCCACGAACAAGGTCCGCATCAACGGCCAGTACATGAAGGAGTATTGGGGCGAGGGCTCCAACCGCGCCCGCAACTGGCAGCGGTATGACCTCGGCGGCTCCACCAAGCTGAGCTTCGAGGAAGGCGTGGACAGCTATGTTCCTTACGCCGGCCCCCTGTCCGACGGTGTCCAGACCACCCTGTACAAGGTCAAGAGCACCATGTGCAACTGCGGCGCGCTGTCCATCCCCGAACTGCAGCAGAAGGCAAAGCTCACCGTCGTTTCCTCCACCTCCATCGTCGAGGGCGGCAGCCACGACGTTGTGCTGAAGAACGCCACCCCGAATATCATCAACGGTTGATCTGAACCGACTGCAAAAAGCCGCTTCCGGACGCTCCGGAGGCGGCTTTTTGCTGCTTTCGGAAAAAAGATTTGACCCACTTGTGCCGGAATTTTACAAAACCACTTGCACCCGCACGGGAAAGATGCTATCATGATACAAACACCCTGTCATGACAGGGCAGAAGAGAGGAAAACCGTCATGGACGAGATCAAAGTTATTCCGTATATTCCGGATGAAGATTATGATAACCCCGCAATGGTCGTGGATTTTTACGAGTTCACGATGGCCAACTGCCTGTTCCTGCATGGCTTCAAGAATACGACGCTGGTGTTCGATATGTTCTTCCGCAAGAACCCGGACAATCAGGGCTATTCCATCAGCGCCGGCCAGCGCAAGCTGACCCGCTTTTTGCTGAACTATCACTTCAACGAGCAGGACATCCGCTGGCTGCGCACCAAGGGCATGAGCGAGGAATTCTGCGAGTATCTGCGCACCTACAAGTGGAAGGGCGATATGTATGCTCTGCCGGAGGGCACCGTCTGTTACCCCCATGTGCAGATGGTCCGCATCGAATGTGATCTGGTCGGTGCGATCCTGATCGAGACCTACCTGCTCCAGACCATGAACTTCCACAGCCTCATCGCCACGAAGGCTACCCGCGTCACCGGCCTGAACACCCATACGCCCCGCAGCGTCATGGAGTTCGGCACCCGCCGCGCACAGGGCGAGAGCGCGGGCAACGACGGCGCTTATGCGGCGGTTCTGGGCGGCTGTATCGGCACCGCCAACTGCTTGGCTGAGATGAAGTACGGTTCGGACGTCAAGGCCGTCGGCACCGTGGCCCACAGCTTTATCGAGTTCTTCCCGACCGAGTTCGACGCCTTCAAGGCCTTTGCGGATACTTACCCGGATTCCGTCAGTCTGCTGCTGGATACCTACAACATCATGGAGAGCGGTCTGCCCAACCTCATCAAACTGGACGACTACCTCATCGAAAAATACCCCAACGACCCCAACCGCCGCGTGAAGAGCGCCCGCATCGATTCCGGCGACTTGGCCCGCGGCTCCAAGCGTCTGCGCAAGGCGCTGGATGCAGCCGGGAAGCCCTATATCAAGCTGGTGGCCTCCAACGGTCTGGACGAAAAGAAGATCGCCAACATGGAGCTGTATGAGCACGCCCACTTCGACTCTTACGGCGTCGGCGAGAATCTCATCACCTCCGCGTCCGACCCCGTCTTCGGCGGCGTGTACAAGCTGGTGGCGGTCAAGCGCCCGGATGGCAGCTATCAGCCCAAGATGAAGTGCTCCGATTCCGCCAGCAAGGCCATCATCCCCGGCAAGAAGATGCCGTGGCGTCTCTACGACGAAAACGGTCAGGCTCAGTGTGACCTGATCGCCATGGACGGCGAGAAGATCGAAGCCGGAAAGCCCGTCACGATGGTCAACCTCGACTCCGACGCCATTGAGCGCACTGTGACCATCACCCCCACCAAGGTCAAAAAGCTGTTGGTGCCCCACATCCTGAACGGTGAATTGGCCATCGAGCTGCCTTCCATCGCAGAGAAAAAGGCCTACATCGCAAAGCAGCTCACCGACGAAACGTGGGAGAGCGAGCTGCGCTTGGAGTGCCCCCACAAGCACTATGTCAACATGACCCCCGCCGTCGCTGAGTGCCGCTCCCGTATGTATGCCGAGCTGCATGGCGGCAAAGTGTAAGGAAGCAATCACCTAAAGAATAACCGACCTAAACGAAAGAGGCTGTGTTTTCAGGGTAAAACCTGAGAGCACAGCCTCTTTTTGTATGAAGGTCAGGACTCGACGCGGATTTTATCTTTTGCATATTCCAACGCCATACCGATCAGTTCGTTTCTGGAACGATTGGTTTTTTGTGCCAGATCATCATAAAAATCAACAAGAGATTTATCGACCCGAATGGTAAACATAACGGGTTCTGTCCGCTTTGTGATTTTTAGCTCATCCATAATATCACCGCCTACATATATTATGGTTCACAAATACTAGTAATGAAATGTTAAGAACATGTTGAAATGTAAACATAAAAGTGATATTATGGTGACACAGAGACAGAGGCATCTACTGAGAAATAAAAACGAATAGGGAGGCATTGATATGGCAATGATTCGGTGTCCGGAGTGCGGCACGCAAATTAGTTCAAAAGCACAGAAATGTGTCCACTGCGGACTTCCAATGAGTAGTATTGCAATCTGTGAAGAGTGCGGTACGGTCAGTTTTGCTGATAGAGGAGTATGTCCAAAATGCGGATGCCCTTTTAGCAGAACTACACAGAATGGATACGGGGAAGCGATGGCTTACAACAGGGAGCAATATAATGCAGGCGGGATGCAAGCGGCGGCCATCAGCCGGGAAGATGTAATTCTTGACATCTTTAGCAGGGTTATTTCGCAGATGAACCCCGAAGATAATTTTGATCATTATTTTATCAGTGGTGGCGGAAATCCTATTCCAGCAAGGGATGAGAGAAACGCAAGGGACGTTTTTCGGATTCCGGATACGCTTCATGTGTACTTTGTGACGAGTGCAAATATGTTTGGCGGGATTACCCCCGGAGGAAAAGGCTTCGCAATTACTCTAAAGGGTATTTATTATACGGACGACAAGAAAAATAAGGGTCTGATCGATATAGATGATTTCATGGATGCAGACCTTAGAATCAAAAATTACATTTGCATTGATGGACATGAGTTTAACGCAACCAATAAAAAGGCACTATTTAAGATGCTGACGGATTTGCAGAATGAACTTGTAAGTGAATTAGGATAAGGAGCAATTGTTATGGCAATGATTCGGTGTCCGGAGTGCGGCAATGAAATGAGTACTCGTGCAGCCAATTGTATGAAATGTGGTTTGTCAATGAGTGAGATTTTTGTGTGTCCGGAATGCGGAGAAGTAATGCTTCGAGAGGGCAGGAGCGTGTGCAGCAAATGCGGCTATCCAATCGACCAGACCACAGGTTCATCAAGCAATGTGACGCAGGGATATTATTCTGCAAAAGAGGATGATGCGTCAGAAAGCGATGCAAAATACGTTGCAATTGCGGAAAGGATCATAAGAAAAACTTTTGCAAGCAATCCACCTAGTGGGGTAGGAGTATATTGCGAATCGGGAAATCCGATTTCAGATAGAAGAAAGGTAGACGCTGTAAAGGCAGCTTTTGATATCCCGGAGAGTGATCGTGTTTTTCTTATTGTCAGTGGAAACCTTATGAGCGGCGTAGATGAAAGAATGAAGGGTTTTGCTGTTACATCACATGGGGTCTTCTTTAACGATGACCATAAAAAGAAAGGTTATTACTTCTTGGATGAATTTGTGGATGTGAAAGTGTCGAAAGGATTTGGTTACTTAAAATTTGGTAACTATGAATTTAATTTGGGACTTGATCTGAACAAGATGGTCAGAGTTATGAATGCGCTCCAAGATGAGACAATGAAATATTTATAAAAATGAAAAAATCCCTTCAAGCATTTGCTTGAAGGGATTCTTTATGCCGCCGACGGGGGTCGAACCCGTACTCTGTCTCCAGAAAGGGATTTTAAGTCCCTCGTGTCTGCCAATTTCACCACAGCGGCACATTACTATCGCATCGTATGCGACAGCAATTATAATACAATAGAAATAAAACTTTGTCAAGGATGCGTTTCAGCGCTTTTCTTCCATCTCATGAAACCGCTCTAGGAAGCTATGCTCGACACCCTCGGACTTATAGCCCGGCATGGTGTCCAGTGCGACGGCGTGGATGCTGCGGAAGATGCTGTTTTCGATGTTGGGGTTGTCGCGCTTGAGGCGACGGAGCAGAATTTTGGTCTCCTGCCGCTTGGAACCGCCGCCGCCATTGTCGCACATGGTGCAGTTTTCGGTAAAGCGGCAGGCGCACTGAATGAACTCAAGGTCGTTGTAGCGCTTCCACGCCAGAATATCCTCCTCGCGGATGCAGTACATCGGGCGGATGAGGGTCATGCCGGGGAAGCTGGTGCTGTGGAGCTTGGGGGGCATGGCTTGGAGCTGGGAACCGTAGAACATGCTCATCACGGTGGTCTCGATGACATCGTTGAAGTGGTGGCCCAGCGCAATCTTATTGCAGCCCAGCTCCTTGGCCTTGCTGTACAGGTGGCCGCGGCGCATCCGGGCGCAGAGGTAGCAGGGGTTCTTCTCGGTGTTGTTGGCCACCGAGAAGATGTTGCTCTCGAAAATGGTCACGGGGATGTGGAGCAGTTCGGCGTTGGATTCGATCTTCTGGCGGTTGATCTCGTTGTAGCCGGGGTCCATCACAAGGAAGACCAGCTCAAAGGGCACATCGCTGTGCTTCTGCAGCTCCTGCATGAGCTTGGCCATCAGCATGGAGTCCTTGCCGCCGGAGATGCAGACGGCGATCTTGTCGCCCGCTTGGATCAGCTCGTACCGCTTGACGGCCACGATGAAGGGTGTCCAGAGTTCCTTGCGGTATTTTTTGATGATGCTGCGTTCGATCAGTTGATAAGGTTCGAGTTCGCGTTTCATGATTTCTCCTTGTATCGTTCAGCGTGCGGCGGTCAGCTGCTGGCAGCAGACGTCGAACACCTGTAAAAATTCCTGAATCTCGGCTTCCGTGGTCAGGTGGCTCAGGCTGATGCGCCACGACGAAAGGGCGTTGCGGCGGTCCCGGCTGACGGCGAAGACGGCGCGGGAAGGCAGACCATCCGACGAACAGGCCGATTTGACCGAAACGTAGACCCCGTGGGCGTCCAGTTCCCGCTGGAAAACGGTGCCCTTCACGTTCTGGACGCTGAGATTCAGGATGTGGGGGATGGCGTGTTCCGGGCTGTTGATCCGGACGTCCGGGCGTCGGCTCAGCGCGGCGCGGAGTTCGGCATTCAGCTTCTGCACATGGGCGGCGCGCTCCGGCAGCTCGTTCACGGCCAACTCCAGCGCCGAGGCGAGGGAAGAGGCCAGCGCGACGGTGGGGGTGCCGCTGCGGTAGATGGTGGTGCTCTCGCCGCCGTGGATGAGAGGTTCCAGCGCCAGATTCCGCCGTTTGAGCAGCAAGCCGATGCCGTTCAGGCCGTAGAATTTGTGGGCCGTCAGGCTCATGGTGTCCACCCCTTCGAAAGAGACGGGGATCTTGCCCACGGCCTGTGTGGCGTCCACATGCAGGTGGCAGTTGGGGTGATCCTTCAGGATCTCGGCGATCTTGTCCACCGGCTGCACGACGCCGAGTTCACTGTCCACAAGGGTGACGGCCACGGCGATGGTGTCCGGGCGGAGTAGATCTTTCAAATGCTCCAGATCAATGGTGCCGTCCCGCTGGATGTCTACAAGGTCGATCTCGCAGCCCTGCTCCTGCAAGGCGGTCAGTGTGCCGCTGACGGAGGAGTGCTCCAGCGGAGTGGAGATGATGTGCTTGCCCACATGGCGAGAGAGCCGCGCCAGCCCCTTGAGCGCAAAGTTGTTGGACTCGCTGGCGCCGGAAGTATAGATGACCTCGGCGGGCTGAACGCCCAGCAGCGAGGCAATTTTCATCGTGGCGGCGTCGATCTCTGTCTTGGCGGCTGCCCCCGCCTGATGGTGGGAGTTCGCGTTGCCGATGCAGCTGCGCTCCACCGTACAAAACCGGTCGAGCACGCGGGGGTCGGCCGGGGTATTGGCTGAATAATCCAGATAGATCATAATGCTCCTTCAAATCTCAATCCATTTAATAGGTATTATTATAGTGCTCCGCTGGCCGGATTTCAAGATGCCGGGCAAAAATGCCGCCGGGCGCCGGGAAACCCCGAAAAAAGAAGGCGAATTTAGGGATATTGCCAAAAAGTTGGAAACCGGTTGCGCGGCGGAGCGGTTTCTGCTATACTCTATAAAGTCAAAACGGGAAGGGGAGAGAGCGATGCGTGGTTCAACTTTGCGGAGCACACGGTCGTCTTTTCTGTTCCCGTTGATATTCATTTTCCAAAAATCTGAGGCACTGACGCTTTCGGGCGGCAATGCCTCTTTTTTTGGGCAGAAACGAAGGGAGGACTCATTTTCATGAGTGAAAAAATCGACTACTCCAAGGGCATTTGCGACGCGCGCCAGCTGGGCACGGGCCGGATGCTGATCCTCGGCGTGCAGCACATGTTCGCCATGTTCGGTGCCACCGTTCTGGTGCCGCTGCTCACCGGCTTGAGCGTTTCCACCACGCTGCTGTGCGCCGGTCTGGGCACGCTGCTGTTCCACCTGATCACCAAGGGCAAGGTCCCGGCCTTCCTTGGCTCGTCCTTCGCCTATCTGGGCGGCTTCTCCATCGTGGCCCCCATGCTGGCCGATGCCAACGGCAACCTGACCGTGGTCAACACCAAGATGCTGCCTTACGCCTGTGCGGGCGTGGCTTTCTCCGGCGTGCTGTATCTGGTGGTCAGTCTGCTGATCTCCACCTTCGGCATCCGCCGCATCATGAAGTTCTTCCCGCCGGTGGTCACGGGCCCCATCATCATCTCCATCGGCCTGATCCTTGCTCCCTCCGCCATCACCAACTGCGAGTCCAACTGGCTGCTGGCCTTTGTGGCGCTGGGCACGGTCATCGTCTGCAACATCTGGGGCAAGGGCAT